>Ga0307412_10000719_pt1 | contig 19120 bp, 21 predicted proteins | sample DK1Cmetagenome_3_FD_203823 | JGI IMG/M metagenome (GOLD analysis project Ga0307412, IMG submission 203823) | Maize rhizosphere microbial communities from greenhouse at UC Davis, California, United States - DK15-C-1 | ecosystem: Host-associated > Plants > Roots > Rhizosphere > Soil | place: USA...
GCTGCGGGTGACGTACCAGGCCGACACCACCTTCGGGCGGCTGGAACGCGTGGTCTCGCTGCAAACGTCTTAACCCCTATTTTTGTCGAGGTAACTATGGCCTACGGTGTCACACCGGACGGGTTCGTCCGACCGCGCCTGCCCGAAATCCGTCAGGAAATCGTGGCCGACTTGCGCGCTCGCATGCAATCGGTCGGATTCAATGGGGCGGTGGAAACCCGCCCGGACAGTATTACCGGCCTGCTGATCGACACGTTCGCGGAACGCGAAGCCACGTTGTGGGAGCAGGCCGAAGGCGTCTACTACGCCATGTATCCGGGGTCGGCGACCGGCGTTTCGCTGGACCGCTCGGTGTCGTTTACCGGCGTGTCGCGCTATCGGGACGAGCCCTCGCGGGCCTATGTGGTGCTGTATGGCGGCGCCGGCACCACGGTGCCGGCCGGTGCGCAGGTGCGGCATCGCGTCAGCCAGAACCTTTGGGCCTTGGACAGCGCCGTGCAAATCCTGCCGGGCGCCGCGGCGGACGTAACGCTGCAACCGGCCGTCGCCCCGCGGACGGCATATACCGTGTCGATCGACGGCGCGGATTACGCCTACACCAGCGGCGCCACGGCGAACTTGCCCCAGGTGCTGGCGGGCTTGGTAGCGGCGCTGACCGCCAGCGGACTGGCGGTGTCCAGCGACGGCGTCTCGGTGCGGCTGCACACGGACGGGCGGCAAGCGGCATCCTTCGCGTGGTCCGGCGGCTTGTCCCTGGTTCGCCTGGGATCGCCTGGCCTGATGAGCACGGTAGACGCGTCCGACGAAGGCGCCGCCGTGGGCGATCTGAACGGCATCGTCACGCAGGTCGACGGCTGGGACGCCGTCGGCAACCTGCAAGCGGGCGTGGCGGGACGTTTGGCGGAAAACGCCGCCCAGCTGCGGGCGCGCTATACGACCGGCCTGTTCCGCCTGGGTGCGGCCACGCTGCCCAGCATCGCGCCCAACGTGCGCGACCGCGTGGCGGGCGTGCGCGTCGTGAAAGTTTTCATGAACAGCACCGACGTGCCCGACGCGTTGGGCCGACCGCCGCACAGCGTGCACGTGGTGGCCGATGGCGGCCTGGACGACGAGGTGGCCGACGCCATCTTTCGAGTGGTGGCGGCGGGCATCGACACCCATGGTCAACGCCAGGTCGTCGTTAAGGATGAGGACGGCGCCAACCATCTGATCCGCTTCGACCGGCCTGAACGCGTCTACCTCTGGGTGCGCTGCGCCACGACGCTGCTGCCTCCGTCCGAGCAAGCTTTTCCGCCCGACGGTTTTCAGCGCATCGCCCAGAGCCTGGCGTCGGTGGGCGAGGGTTTCGGCATCGGCGAAGACGTCATCTTGCAGCGGCTTTACGGCGCGATCTTTCGCACGCCGGGGCTGGCTTCCGTGGACTTGGCACTGGCGTTCTCGACGAACCCGGCCTTCACGCCGGCACCCGCCGACTTTCGCGCAGCTAACGTGGCGATCCAGGATTTCCAGGTGGCCGCGTTTGACCTGTCGCGCATCGGGGTGACGTGATGGATCTGCACCAGAACCATGGGCAGATCGCCTGGAGTCATTGGCTGGGCCAGTTTCAAGCCAAGCGGCGGCTGGAGGCGCTGGTCAAGGCACTGCTCAAACCGGCGGACGGGCTGCAAGGCGCGTTGCGCGCCCTGTACGAAGATCGCTGGCTGGATACGGCGGTGGGCAGGCAGCTGGACGGCATCGGCGAGATCGTGGGCTTGCCCCGGGTGATCGACGAAGCGATCTACATCCGCTTCTTCGGATTCCAGGGACAACCCAATGTCGGCGGCTTCGCGGACGCCCGCTTCCGGCGTGCCAACGAGCAGCCGGTTGCGGGTTCGACCACGCTGCTGGATACCGAGTACCGCAAGCTGCTGTATTGGAAGATCGCCTTGAACAACGGGCACGGCACCACGCCGGAGATCGCCCGTTCGCTCAAGCCGATTTTCGACGTGAGCCGCGTCGTCGTGCAAAACGCAGGCAACGCAAAGATCCGGATCTGGGTCAGCCGGATTCCCGGTCCTAACGACCCACTCATGGCCAACCCCTACAAGTGGGTGCCCCAAGCCGCCGGCGTCGGCGTGCAACTCATCACCGGCTCGACCGAAAAGCCCTTCGGCTTCCGCGAGCAAGGTTTCTTTGGCTTTGGCGTCGGCGTGCTGGCGCGAGGTATCTACTGATGGCAGACCCTACTTTCTTCGACCTCTTCAAATCGACCTGGGCGCAAAACGGCCTGACCGAAGGCATCACCGACCTGCAATACAAGACGGGTTGGTCGTTTATCGGATCCGTTCCGCCTTCCGTCGAACAGTTCAACAAGGTCCAGCAAACGACCGACGAACGCTTGGCGTGGCTTTACAAGCAGCTTGACGGACTCGCCGCGGTGACGGGCCGGCCGCTGGCGGCCACGAGCCTTGATGCGCTGAGTTACGCGCAACAGAATCTAAACGCCACGAACCTGAAAGCAGGCACGGTACCGGTGGCACGCTTGTCGGGAACCGCCTCGACGTTGACGGCGGGCGCGGCGCAGAAACTGGCGACCGCTCGAACCATCGCCACTACCGGCGACGCGACCGGCTCCGGATCGTTTGACGGCTCGGCCAACCTGTCGTTGGGGCTGACGCTTAGCCCCAGCGGCGTCACGGCGGGCAGCTACGGCAACGCGAACGCAGTGCCGACCTTTACGGTGGATGCAAAAGGGCGCGTGTCGGCCGCAGGAGAGATCGCCGTCGGCAACGCCGCGACCGCGACGAAGCTGGCCACTGCACGCACGTTTTCGGTCACGGGCGGAGCGACGGCGAGCGGCGTGAGTTTCGATGGATCGGGCAATGTGGCGCTTAATGTGACCGCGTTGGACGTGTCGAAGGCGAATGTCGGGACGTTGCCGGTGACACGAGGCGGCACGGGTGTCGCGACGGTGGCGGCTGGGGCTTATCTGACGGGGGCCGGGGCTGGGGCGATGGTACCGCGTACGCCGGCACAAGTTCTCGTGGACATCCAAGCCCTGCCGAAGGCAGGCGGAGATGTCAGCGGGCCGGTGTTCCTGGGGGCCGGAGCGACGATCGGTTCTGAATACGGCACAACGACTCTCGGTAAGACGGCGCATATTTTGCTTCCTGACGGCGGCGGATTTTCGAGCAACGCGGGAACCGTCCAGGGTGCAATGAAGATCACGCTTCCGCCTGCATCGTTGAACGCAAATACCATGCTTCGCCTGCGCGTGGAGGTGTTCGAGTACTCGGCTGACCTGCCCGTCACGATTCTGATCAACGGATACGTTCAGACCACGAAAGCGTGGGCCAGGACTAGCGCAACAATCCTCGCTGGTGCTGTCTCGTCTGATTTCCCTGTCAGGTTCGGCAACGATGCGGCAGGCATCCCTTGCATTTGGATCGGCGATGTGTCCAAAGGATGGTTGTACCCGACGGTCACCATCGCTGAGGTCTTGGCCAAATACAACGCCAACGGCGCAACGGTGGCCGCCTGGGGCGTGAACTGGAAGGTGGAGCCAGTAACCGCCTTCGAGACTGTATCGAGCACGCTGTCCAGCGGCAATCTGGCATTCGGTCGAACAGACGTTGCAAATGTGGCGGGCCTGCAAGATGCGCTCGTCCAAAAGGCCAATGCTGGTCTGACCTTGACCGCCGGAAATGGTCTGACGGGTGGCGGAACGCTTGCGGCGAATCGCACATTCACGCTCGGCACTCCAGGCACGTTGACGGCCAACACCACGAACACGGTGCAGGCGGCAAGTCACACTCACCTGTTGGATACGCAGGCCAGCGCGAACGACGCTACCGCAGGGCGGATTCTCACGGTAGGCGCCTTTGGGCTTGGCTCGGACAACCCGCTAGGCACGGTCGATCTCGATACCATGCTGATCCCGGGCAAGTACGGCCAGAGCCAGAACGCCAACGCTACGTCCGCAAGACACTATCCGGCGAACAAGGCTGGATCGCTTGAGATCGGAATGGCCGGAGCGCAAATCACTACGCATTCCTATGTTGTTTACGACACAGGCGAAATGTACACGCGCGCTCGTTACAACACGGTTTGGTCGGACTGGTGCTATCACCCAGGAATAGGACGTTTCCCGAGCGCGACTGAAGCTGCGCCAGGCGTCATCAAACTGGCAACGTCCGTACAAGCACAAGAATTGTCGGATGACTCTTGCGCCCTGACTCCCAAAAAGCTACGAGATGCATTCGTCTATGGCCAAGTGCTGTCTCCAAGCGCGATGAGCCAAGCCAACCCCGGGGGCCTGATTTTCAAATATGGGCTCTTCAATGGTGTATCCGGAACAGTGAATTTTCCTACGCCGTTTCCAAACGCGGCCCTAGCAGTCGTGGGAGCAGAATCCGCCGTGACCGGCTCGGATACCTGGGACTTTGTCATGTTCCAGTATCGCGGGCTGGATCGGTTCAAGTTCAACCCTGAATTGCGCAACAAGAGCGGTGTCTACCCAAATGCCGCATCTATCAGATATTTCGCGGTAGGTTACTGAACAAGGTTATGAACATGGATCAAATCAATACACCTCCGATGGTCCCGGCGACAGATGAGGGCGTCGGCAAGCTATCGGCGCAGCCACAACTCGCGCCCCGCGTCTATTTCTACTCGGCACGCGATAACGCGTTCTATCTTTCCGATGAGCTACCGCTCTTCGAGGCCACCGGCAATCTACCGCCGGACCTCGTTTCGGTTGAGAAAGATGTGTTTCAAGAGTTCGCACTAGAACTTCCTCCCACGGGCAAAACCCGCACGCCGGACCGGGCTGGTGCGCCTTGCTGGGTGGACGAGCCACCGTGGCCGGACGAGATCGTGGGCGCGCGCAACGTTGAAAAACGCGGTGCGCTTCTGCGTGCGGCAGCGGAGCAGATCGCTCCGTTGCAGGACGCGCTCGACCTCGATCTGGCCACGCAGGCGGAAATAGATGGACTGCGCGCCTGGAAGATCTACCGAGTCGCGCTAAATCGCCTTGAGGGCCAGGAGGGCTACCCCCTGGAGGTGAGCTGGCCGATAGCGCCTGCCTGACCGCAAGCTGTAGCAACTGCCCGCTTCGGCGGGCTTATTTTTGTCCATACGGGAGGCAGCTATGCGACCCGTCATAGGAGCAGTGCAACTATGGAACCAGGATCTACGGGGCTGGGAGGCCTAGCGGCTTTGAAAGTCGCAATGGCGTACGGCGTGCCGGCAGCGGTGGCGGCCATGCTGGGCTTGCTTATCATGCCGCCGCGATCCGCACGCGAGTTCACTGTCCGCACGATTTCGACGGTGGTGTGTTCGTTCATGTTTGGGCCGGCCCTTGCTGGGGCGGTGATCGCCTGGAAGCCGGGATTGATGGGAGCCATGACATGGCTGGCGCACCACGGGGCCGGCAACGACGACTCGTTGCTGGCAAAGTTCTATGTGTTGGGCCCGAGCATGCTTCTGGCCGGCCTTCCTGCGTGGTGGGTGTTGGGGGCGTACATGCGATGGATGGCAAGTATGCGCCAGAAGGGGCTGCTTGAATGGGTGACCGAGGTGCGCGCAAAGATCCCTGGTGTGCGACCTGGTGGGGAGAGGTGATTGTGGATCTCAAGACGATCATTTTGACGGCCATCAACCCGGCCCTAGTGTGGTTGCCGGCCAAGATGGACTCGCCAGAGGCGCGCGTCATGCTGCTGGCGATCGGCCTGCAAGAGAGCCGATTCCTGCACCGCCGTCAGATCGGCGGCCCGGCGCGGGGATTCTGGCAGTTCGAACAGGGGGGCGGCGTGCGCGGCGTGCTGGCGCATCCGGCCAGCAGGGATGCGGCACGGCTGGTCTGCGCGGCCCGCGGAGTTGCGCCGGCAGCAGAGGCTGTCTATCCGGTATTGGAGACCGACGATGTGCTCGCCTGCGCCTTCGCGCGCCTGCTGCTCTGGACCGACGCCAAGCCCCTGCCTTCAGCCGGTGATTCGTCGGGCGCCTGGTCGCTTTACTTGCGGACGTGGCGTCCGGGCAAGCCGCATCCGCAGACATGGCCTGCGCTGCATGTCCAGGCCGTTGCCGCGACGGGAGAGCGATATGTTCGCATGGCTTAAGCGGCTCAACGCTGGCGCAATGGCCGTGTGCGGGGCGATCGTGCTGCTGGTCGTGGCGTATATGCGGGGACGTGGAGCGGGACGCAGCGCCGAGCGTGAAGATCGTGACGACCAGATCAACCGGCAGGCCCATCGCGCCCGCCAGGAGGTGAAACATGTGCAGGACGAGACGGCGCGCCTGGATGACACGGCTATTGCTGATGAGCTTAAGCGTGACTGGGTGCGCGGCGCCGGCCCGGGTGGGCGTTGAATACTGTGAGCACGCGCGGCCGGTCTATTTCAGCAATACTGCGCAAGTGGATGCCACGCCCGCCGAGATCCGGCGGCAGATCCGGGACGGAAATGCGACCTGGCGGGCCCTGTGCCAAGGGCGGTGAGGCATGGTCTAGTCGCTAATGTCGATTATGGCCCTATGGTTATGGTCCAAGAAAGCGCACGATAGCGCTTTACCCCCCATCCCCAGGACCCGCTATGACTGCCCGCCTTGATTACGCCAGTGCTTCCCCCGACGGTTACAAAGCCTTTGGCGCCGTCTATGCCTACCTGCAGAAATGTGGCTTGCCGAAAACGCTGATCGACCTTGTTTATTTGCGGGTCTCGCAGATCAACGGCTGCGCCTATTGCATCGACATGCATTCCCGCGATTTGATCAAGTCAGGCCTGGCCGTCGACAAGTTGGTGCTGGTGCCGGTCTGGCACGAAGCCGGGTCGGTATTCAGCAGCCGCGAGCGAGCGGCGCTGGCCTGGGCTGAAACCGTCACGCGTGTGTCTGAAACCGGCGTACCCGACGAAGACTACGCCGCCGCGGCGGCAGCGTTCAGCGCGAAGGAGCTTGCCGACCTGACCTATGCGATCGGGCTGATGAACGCGTTCAACCGTTTGGGCGTGTCGTTCCGCGCCACGCCGGCTGCCGTCGCCGACGTGGAGAAGGGTTAGCGCCCGGACGCAAGGGCTTGATGTCGACCTGTTGTTTTTTGATTCATGCTGCGCTTGTCCCGATGGATGATCCGCGTGCGGGATGCTAGAACGTATCTGATAAAAAAAGTGGGCCGGATGGGTTCGGTCCACGACATTTCAGTACGGGACATCAGGAGGCCGCTTGCGCAAGCCCAGGATCACGTTGTTGCATCTTATCGTCGCCCTGTCCGTCTTCAGCGCCACAGTGGCCTTCGCCAATGCGTTGTTTGCGGCATACAACGTGCAGAAAGAGCAACTTGTCGCCACGACGTTGGAGGCGAACCGCGCCTATGCGGTGAAACTCGCCGAGGTGGTCGACCTATACATCAGCTCGCTCCAACAGCAGCTGAAAGCCAGTGCCCATCGGGTGCCCAGGATCATCGACAACCCGAAGGCGTTGGACGAAGAGGCCCTGCGTTTGGCCGCGCAGACGGACGGCGTCATCGCGGCGGGTATGGTGGATGCGACCGGCAAAATGATCGGCTACGCGACGCTGCTGCCAGGTGCGCAAGCGCAGGGCGCTAGCACTTCCAGGATAGACCTTCGAGGCGTGGCGCAAGAGCGAAATGTGACGCCGCCCTTCCTGTCCTTGCAGGGTATCTGGACGGTCGTCCTGACGGAGCCGATCAGGGACGTGAAGGGCAAGTACCTGGGGTTTGTCGGCGCGGCGATCTATCTTCAGCGCAATACCGAACTGGACAAGCTGCTGCAGGAGCACTTTTACCGCGACGGTTCCTATGTCTATGTGGTCGGCGCGGACGGCAAGATCCTGTACCACCATGAGCAGAAGTGGATCGGGACGGACCAGCGCAACAACCACGTCGTGCAGGCGTTGCTGCGTGGCGAGTCGGGCTCGATGCCGGTCACCAACAGTGTGGGCGCGGAGATGCTGGCCGGATATGCGCGCATGCGCCAGGGCGGCTGGGGCGTGGTGGTCCAGCGGCCTGTAGTGGCGACGCTGGAGCCATTGCACGGGCTGATGTGGCAAATATTCTGGTATTCGATTCCTGCCGCGATCGTCATGCTGCTGATGGTGTCCGCGATGGGGTATTGGATTGCGCGGCCGTTGGCCATCCTGGCGCGTGCGATGAAGTCTGGCGACGATGCGAAAGCGGGGCCGTTGATCCAGTCGGCAAAGGCAAACTACTTCGAGGCTGAACAACTGCGGGAAGCGGTTGGCTTCACGATGGCGCTGCACCAGCAACAGATTGGCAAGCTGAATGCCGAAACCATGACGGACCCGTTGACGGGGCTGTTGAATCGCCGAGGCGTCGCCAGCGAAATCTCGCGCTTGATGTCGACGCGTGAGCCTTTCGCGGTGCTGGCGCTGGATCTGGATCATTTCAAGCGCGTCAACGACACCTTCGGCCACGCGTCGGGCGACCAGGTGTTGATGGCGTTGGCGGATATCATGCGCGACTCGGTCAGGGCAGATGATGCTGCCTGCCGGGTCGGTGGGGAAGAATTCCTGGTGCTGATGCCCGGCGCATCCAAGGAAGCGGCCAGGGACGTCGCCGAGCGAATTCGGCAAGCGATCCAGGCGCATCGGATGCCGGGCGAGGTGGGCCACGTCACCATCTCGATCGGCACGGCGCGCTGGCCGGACGATGGGAGCGACTCGGCCACCGTCCTGAAATGCGCGGACCAGGCGCTCTATCAGGCCAAGACGTCTGGCCGGAACAAGGTGGTGGCCTGGACGGTCTAGGCGGCGCGCCAGACTCAGTCCAGATCCACCATGCAAGGCATCTCCGGCCGGTGGTCCGTTGCGCGGGCGCATAGCGCGCTGGCTTCCACCACCGCAATTCTGCCGTCCACGGTACCCGCCAGCAGCGTGCCGCCGGCGGCGTCCATGGCCATGATCAGGGTGGGCACGCCGTCCAGGCGCACGCGGGCGTCCAGCCGCAGCGCGCCTGTCTGCGCATCGATCAGTTGCAGGCCTCCATCCAGGAACGCCGCCGCGATCAGGTTGGCCTCCGGCAGATGGACAACGGCGCTGGCCGATGCGCGCGTGGGCAGGCGCCAGAGCTCGCGGTTGCGATCCAGCGGCTTGCGATAGAGAAAGCCCGCGTAGGCGTTGTCGACGGTGGGCGAGTAGTGCTTGCCGCAGACGATCACGCCCGCGCCCAGCGCGTCGTCGACGTAGCAGCCGCAAAGTTCCATCGCATGGCTGGCGGGGCTGCGGTGGGGAGCAAGCAGGGGCCAGAGCCGGCGCACGGTCCCGTCAGGCTGGGCGATGCATAGCCATTTGTGTTCGTGTGAACTGGCCGGCGTGCCCTGCAAGAAGAAAAGCCAGGGCGCGCCGCGTATGCCGATGTAGTGGTTGAAGCAATCGAAATGACCCAGATCAAGATGCTGTTCCTGGCCGGAAACCAGGTCCACCAGCACATCCCGGGCACGGCCGCCCGCCACCCGAAAGCGGTTCTGACGGCCCAGCAGCGCGCCTTGCGGCGTGGCCGAAAAGGTGAACTCGCCGTCATAGGCCCGCGTCTGGCGCAGTCCGTCGTCCGTCAATGTGTACAGCCGCGAGTCCTGTCGGCCGTAGCTGGCAGGATGATCCGCCGTCTCTACGACATGGACGTGAACCCCTGCGCCGCGCAGGATCTCCGCGCCGTGCCCCGGGCCGTCGTAGGCAGCGATTCGATCTCCATTGCGGTGATAGATTTCAAGCAGGCAGCCTTCGTGCGCGACGGCGAAGCGGTCTTCGTCTAGCCAGGCGACGTCTTTAATGGCGCCCCGGCTTGTCCAATGGCTGATGCCGAACCATTCCATCAGGCGCGTTTCGGGTGTTCGCAGGTCGGCCGGTGGTTCATCGCGGGGCGCGATGTGCGTCGGATCCAGCTCCAGGTCCGTCGGGTGGAAGTCGGCGCTTGATGTATCCGGCACCGTTGCGTGCACGATGTACAAGGTGTCGAACGCCGCGTCGGGATCATCGGACGGCAGGCCCCATTCCTCGTCCCACGGACGCACCCAGGCTTCCACTTGATCTCCCGCCGCGTTGTAGCGGCACCGCACCACTTCAGGCACATGCTTGAACGGGCGGCGGGCGTGCGCGTGCCGCCAATCCCAGACGATGAGATCGCCCTCGAATAGAAAGCCGCCGTCATAAATGCCCGCGCCAATGGCCAGCATCGTGCTGCCGGCGTGGAAGGCGACGTCGTTGACGGGAAGCCGCAGGTCGTCGAAGGCAGCGAAGGGGGCCGGGGCGTCGCGGCGGTATAGCGCGACGCGATAGCGCATCGCCCGGCCTCCGTAGGCGGCGCGGGCGCGCGGGTTGGCCAGCAAGGCGAATTCCGAAGCGACTGCCACCACGTCTTGTTCCGCGCTGAAGAACACGCCGGTGATTTTTCCGCTGCCGCGCAGCGTCGGGTCCATGAACGTGGTCATCGCGGTCGTTTACTGGGCGTCAATCCCCGGCAAGCCATGCCGGATGTCCCGCGAAAACGTCGCGGGCGTTGCGTTGGCGCGGGCGCGCTCGGTGTAGCGGCCCAGCCTGCGGTATTGCCCGGCGTTGTCGGCGCCGCGCAGCACTTGCAGATCGTAAAGGTACTCCGGCAGATAACCCGACGCCAGTTGCCGAAAGTCCAGCGGCAGACCCGGCACAATGCGCCGCGCCATCTTGAACACGATGGTCGTGCAGTTGGCCGTCAGCGTGTGGTAGAAGCGGGGGGTATGCCGTAGCCGGTTGGCGCTGTCCACATACGCCAGGAACAGCGAACGCGCGGCATCCAACGGCATGTGGATGCGGTACAGGTAGCCGTCTTCGCCGCGCACGTTGGTACGTACGCGCAGGCTGTCTTCTTCGGTGGACGCGATGACGCTCAGTTCGTATTGCTTGAAAAAGCCGCCGATCTCCGAGAACAGGTCGCCCTGCTTGCGCCGGATCTCTACCGAGAACACCACGTGGCGATCGTGGCCAAAGCCGAATGACACCAAGGCGTGGGCGATGGCGGGGCGGTTCCAGTAGGACAGCGCCACATCCACGGATTGCAGCTCGTCCAGCGCGTAGTGTCGTGTTTCCCAACGCGGCGTGAAGTCGGTGCGGGTGCGCCAGTCGAAATTGCGCACGTTGTGCAGCGTGACCTGGTTGCCGTCGATCTCGCCATGCGTCTGCCGCGCGACTTCGGGTATCCAGTCGCGGTCGTTGGACGCGCGCAGGGTGTGCCACCACACCAGCAACGCGACGGCGGCCACGGCAAACACATACCAGGCGGGTTGCCAGGCAGGCCATGCGAACGCGGCGATGGCGGCAAGCGCCGATGCCAGCCAGGCCAATGTCAGCGCGCCTCGCCCAACGCGCGGCAACGGCGCGCGTATCCACAGCGCCAGCGCGCCCCATGCGGCAGTCAATGTGATGACGATACCAATCAAGAGAGACGCGGCCATGGAGATCAAAGGCTCCCGGAAGAGTCAGCGGTCGGCGACCGTTGCCAGCAGGTCCGATTCGTACATGGCCGCCGGCGAGATGATGGGCTCATCCCAGGGGATGTCCTTGCCGTACCGTTCGCGCATCTTGGACTGCACGGCCGGTGAACTCAGGTCAAAGCGCTTGAGCGGCGCAAGCGCGCCGATCTCTATGCCCAGCGTTCGCTGATAGATCTTCCAGACAAGCTCCGAACAGTAGATCTTGTCGTCCGACCAGGCGAACACCAGGTCATAAGGCCTGCCCGCATAAGTGGCCCCCGCCGCCGCCAGCCGTTCACGCGCGGCGGGCGTCAGCCGCGAGGCATCGCGCAGGCGCTTGACAACGTAGTGGCCGCGTTCGCCCCGCGCGGCCCATTGGTCAAGCGGCGTATAGCTGACCTGCGCCGCCGCCTCCAGCACGTAGGGGCGGCCTTGACGCGTCACGATCATGCCCATGTGACTGTAGGGAGAGTGCGTGGCTTGCTGGATGGCCAGGCTTTGCGCCGACAGGGACTGCTGGAATACCAGGTCGCCGGTCTGCACATCGGGGGCGGCCGAGGCGGCCAGGGATAGCGAGGACAGCGCGGCCAGAGCGGCGGCGCGTGACCAGGCTGGCAGCGTCATGAACGCACCCGGCTCGCAGCCGGCGGTTCTTTTTTGCTGCGGGGTTTTGTTGCAGGTTTTTTGGTTTCGGCGGGAGCGTCGAACTCCTGCTTGTTGCGCTCACCACGTGGGGTGTTTTCCGGATGGGGTTTGGGAAAAGCCCAGGGCTTAGTTTTCTGATCCATTGCATGTACTCCTTGCACAGGCGGAACAGTAGCATTAGCCGTGGCCGTGAGTAAGTGAGGGTTGACGTCAATATTCATCACATCGTGATTTTTGAGAGAAAAAGTTCGGGAGTTCGACCGCCAGCGCGCCGGGAATGTTCCCCGCTTGCGGCGCTTGCCCGATCGATCCCCGCAGCGCTGGTGGCGGTGTGATGCGGCGGCGCATGTTATCGCGGATCCGCGGATCGCTGTCGTGCTTGAAAGCGCCCGCGATCAACCCCTCAGGGGGCACGGCGTTCTTCGGAACCGGGGCGAGGTTGGGTAAACCCTCTCGGAAAATGGAGCTCATCCATCTTTCCGTGGCCGCGGGTGGGCGCGCGTGCGCGGGCGGGACTACGATGGAAAGCGTGCACATAGGGAGGAAACTATGGACACCGCCAAGGAATGGTATGCCGCAGTCAAGGAATGGCAGCGCGCCCGCGACGAGCTCACCGCAGCGATCGCCGCGATCAAATGGCCGAATCCCACGCCGGGGTGCCTGGCCAGCTACGACCGCGCGTACGCGCGAGAAACCGAGGCGCGCGACCGCATGAACCAGGCATACGAACGCGTCCGACGGTAGGCCGATTGCTGCCGTCCATGTCGCTGCCGGTATCCTGGCTCCATAAAACTGAATCCCGATGGCCCTGTGCATGGAGCCACGAAGGCGGTATGTTGTTTTTTTCCCAGCACACAGACCGCCCATCATGTATCTGCCGTCCGCCTTTCGAGAAGATGACCTTGCCGTTCAACACGACTTCATCCGCGCCCATCCGCTAGGCGTCATCATGACCAGCGGCGAGGGCGGGCTGATGGCCAACCACATCCCCTGTTTGCTCTATCCCGAAGGTCCGCATGGCGTGCTGCGTCTGCACGTAGCGCGCGCCAATCCGCAACTGGCGCAGTTGGCAGCGGGCCAGGAATGCCTGGTGGCATTCCATGGCGCGCAGGCCTACATCACGCCGTCCTGGTACGCCACCAAGGCCGAGACGCACAAAGTCGTGCCGACCTGGAATTTCGTGGCGGTGCATGTGTGGGGCACGCCGGTGATCCAGGATGATCCCGCGTGGTTGCGCGCGCAGCTGGAAGCCTTGACCGACAGCCAGGAAAAGGCCCGCACACAGCCCTGGAGCGTGGATCAGGCGCCGCCCGATTTCATTGCTGCGCAGATGCGCGCCATCATTGGCGTGGAGATCCCCATTTCCCGCATCGAAGGCAAATGGAAGGTCAGCCAGAACCGGACGGCGGCCGACCGGCAAGGCGTGGCGGAAGGCTTGGCCAGCGAGGCCGGCGGCGCCGTCATGGCCGGGCTGGTGGCGCGGCGGGGAGGACTGGCCTGAAGGCGCTGGCGCCCAGCCCGGCGGCAAAGCAGGCGATGGCGGCGGCTTGCAGCAAGGCGGCTACAGCCAGAAAGCCCACCAACGATTGCCCTGTCGCTTCCAGCGCGGCGCGCAGAAACCCGAACAAGACAGGCGCGAAGGCGTAAGCGCCCTGAGACAGCGCCACGATCAGCGGCACGACGCGGACGGTGTCTTCGCGCGCGAACTCGGTTTGCGCGATGAGGGGCGGCAACGACGTTGCGTTACCGATCCCCGAGCCAAACAGCACCACGCCTGCCCAGACGGCCCAGCCATGGTCCGACGCCATCATCAGCGTGATCGATCCGCCGATCTGGATCGCGTAGGCCAGGCAGGCCACCTTGCGGCGGTCGGCCCCGGCGGGCATCAACCATCCCACCAGCATGCGACCCGCAATCGCAGCGGCCGTGGCGACGCCCATCGCCACCCCCGCCCACTGCGCCCCGAGCAACGGCGCCAACAGCGACAACAGATGCGCGATCAGGCCGATCTGGGCAAACAGCCCCAGTGCCATGCCGCCTGACAGTGTCAGGAAGGCGCGGTCGCGCCACAGGTTGCCCACGAGGGGCTGCGTAGTGGTTGCCACGGCGGCCGGCACCGCGGCGTCGTCGCCGTCGGCCAATTGGCCAAGCTGTTGCGGCGTGACGGCGAACACCTTGTGCGCCAGCACGGCGATAACCGCCACCATCGCGGCGCCCACACAGAGCGCGGCCTGCGCAAATCCGGCCTGCGCGATCAGAAAGACCCACAGCGGTGAAAACACGATACCCCCGACGCTGGCGCCGTTATAGGCCATGCCCAGGGCGGCCGGCCGCCGCCTCACGAACCACGGCGCGATCAGCGCGTTGACGGCTGCGGCGCCCAAGGCCACCCAGCCCATGCCGCTGATGACGGCGGCCAGGTACAGCTGCCACGGGGCTTGCGCCAGCGACCATCCTGCCACGCCCAGCGCCAGCAGCACCGCGCCGCCGAACGTGGTTTGCGGGACACCTGCACGGCGGTACAGGCGGGGCAGGTTGGCGACGACCACCGTGCCGGCCAGGAAGTGCAGCGTGACCGCGCCGGAAACCAGCGCCACGCTCCATCCGGTGCGCTGCACCACGGCATGCAGGAACACCGGCGGACCGTAAAAGCCGACGCCCCAGCCGAAAACGGCTAGCGTGAAGGTGGCGGCAAGGACTTTCCAGCCGAAAAACGAGTGAGGGGTGGGCATGGGGGGGAGGGGTTGGGTGTCGTATCAGGATGACTCGCAGTATGCTTAAGCCTTGCACACAACACTTTGGTGTACAGCGAATCATGGAATCCGAGTTCGCCGATATCAACCTATCCGGCGTGGCGGGCGCGATCGCCGATCCGGCCCGCGCGCGCATGCTATGCCTCTTGCTGGACGGCCGCGCCCGTACGGCGACCGAGTTGGCCGTCGCCGCCGATATCAGCGCCTCCACGGCCAGCAGTCATTTTCAGCGGCTGCGCGAGCAAGGGCTGGTCGACATGGCGGTACAGGGCAAGCACCGCTATTTCCGGCTGGCCAACAGCGAGGTCGCGCACGCACTGGAGGCCTTGCTGGTCGTTGCCGGCGCTGAACGCGCGCCGTTCAAACCCAACACGCCATCCGCGTTGCGAGAGGCACGTACCTGCTACGACCACATGGCGGGCACGCTTGCCGTGCGCATCCACGATGCGATGCTCGCCCGCCAATGGCTGGCCGCCGATGGCCGCGATTACGTGCTGACGCCGCTGGGCGAGGCGTCGCTGGCCCAGATTGGCGTGGATGCCGCGCAAGCGCGGCAACGCCGCCGGCGTTTCGCATGCGCCTGCCTGGACTGGAGTGAACGGCGCTCGCACCTTGGGGGCGCGCTGGGCGCGGCCTTGCTGGATGCGCTGACGCAACGCGGCTGGATCACGAAGGACCTGGATTCGCGCGCGCTGTCGGTCACGCGCAAGGGCGCGCAGCAGTTTCCGGCCTTCTTCGGCAAGGCCGACGCGCAAGCGGCTGCCGGCTGGCAGGAAGGCAAGCCGGTCGCGGCGTAGCCCGAAGTTGTCGCAGCTTCGTCATAAGGGTGCCGCCTTGCAGGCGGCCCCTTTTTTTTATCAACCCTGTACAGGAGGTGGCCTTGCCCACGCTGGCACTGCACGCATTCCGTTCCTTCCGCCGTTTGGTGACGGAACTACGCATTGACGTCAATCATGCTCCAGAAGAAGTGGAGAACGAACTCAATGCCATACACGACCGGATGAATCGTCCCTTGGATCGCTTGCATGGGCTGCCGGAGGTCAAGACCGACATCCCTGGCATCGTGCTTCGCTATCGCGAAGCCGACGGCGAGTACTACGTGTATGTGATGGATCTGCGGCGGGACCGGGTAGCGGGCTACACGGTGTTCAACCGGCTCATCGAAGTGGGCAGGCGGGCCGACCCGTACGTGCGCGCCCCGCATTCGAAATACGCCGCGCCCTATCAAGGCATGGGGCTGGCGACGGCGGTATACCGCTGGGGGCTGGACGCGGGCCTGTGCATCATGAGCGGCGCCCGCCAATCCACCGGGGCGCACCGGCTATGGATCGGGTTGGCTCGGCACTACGAGCTGGGCTATGTGGACCTGCGGCGCAAGCAGTTGCGCTACCTGGGACCCGCCGTGCCGCCCCGTGTGCAGGAAGATCTGCACACTCGGATGATCCTGTTGGGGCGGGGCTGGACCTTGGCCGATTACCGGCAGGCAACGGGCATGACGGCGTCCGAAGATGCGCTTTCGCAACACGACCTAGGGAAATCCCCGTAATCCGGCGGCAGGGCGGGGCTCCGGCGTGTGCCCCGCTACGCCGCAGGCCGCGTCGGGCTTACCGATGCGGCGGATTTCTCGCCGGGATTCTTGTCTGTTGCGAACGGGGGACGCACTTATTGTGGTGCAACAATGTTTCTAGTCTCTGCCCGCGTTACAAAACATATCAGAACTGTCATGAACAGGCGCGGTATGCTCGATTGAAGAAAGAGGGCATCCGAAGTGCATCAGAACAACTTGATCTACAAGGGATACCGGCTGACAGCCAAGGTCTCCCGGGGCGAGGACGCTGAAGTTCCGGCGCTACCCAGCGGCCCCGTATTCGTCGCATCGGTAATGGTGGTTCAGGCAGGCGCCGTGCTGGAAGGCGGCGACGAATACCCGGTCCCCCGATTTGCCGAGGGCGGTTTCGTCTTCAGTCCGCGAGAAGCCGTGCACGCGGCCATATTGCATGGCCGCGAGATCGTCGACGGCCTGACGAACATGCCGTCCTAGCCGGAAAAGACGTCCCGCCAGTCGCGTGTTTTGGCCAGCGTCTGCACGGTCGCGGACTGCTCGAGGATGGTCACGGCCTTTTTGAATTCTTCTGCCGACGCGCCGTCCTCCAGGATGACCATGCGCGAATTGCGCGCATCCGCCATCTTCACATCCGACATCTTGCCGTGGGTCTGGTAGACCTGCGTCCAGTCCATTTTCTTGCCGGCTTTGAGCGCGATCGGTTCGATATAGGTCAGCGCCGTGCTGCCGGCCGCGCGAACCGCGAACGCGAAGTCCGCGGTATGGCCGCTGCTGCCCTTGGCGCGCGCGCCTTTGACCATGCGATTCGCGCCCACGCCTTCGGCCAGCGCGCGCCCGACCTGGGCGCGGAACCGCAGTTGGCTGAATCGGGGCATCCACTTGGCGCACTGAAACGACAAGGCCATGGCCAGTTTCACGGCGTCCCACAGGGCTTCTTGCAACTGTTCATTGGGGCCCGAGGCGACGATGGCGCCGTCGCGGTCGAAATGCGCCAGGCTGACGCCGGGGGTTTCGTTCAGCAGGTCGATGCGCTTGGCCCCGACCTCGATGCCGTAGCTGGACGCGTGCATCGAGGTCTCACAGGCGTCGGTCAGATAGAACGACGTGTCGTCAGGGTGCGCGATGAAGAAGGCGGCGTGTTGGCCGTCCAGCCCCAGCGTCATGGGGGACACCGCGCGTATGGCGTGTTCACCGGCCGGCAGGACGGTCCAGCCGGAGGCTTCCAGAAAAGTGCTCATAGGATCAATTCGATTTGGCGGCCTTTGAGGGGATGCGCAAATCCGCCGGCAAGGGTCAGGTTCGCCCGCGGCAGGAAGTACTGCATCAGCGCGCCGATGGTGTGCAGGGCGGGCACGATGGGTTCGGCATAACCTTCGCCTTCGTCCACCCAGATATGTTCGTGGCTGCGGTCTGCAAGCGGCTTGCGGTACTGCGGCCGGCCCACGCCGACCAGGCTGGTGTGGAAGGAGTCATCCGTGTCCACGCCAAATACCCGATGCGGGCCGACAAAAAGACTGGCGCTGAATGCTTCCGTCAGGAAGATCGTGGCTTGGCCATGCACGGCGGTGCGCGCGCCGCGGTAGATCACCCGGAAAATCACGTCGTCCCGCGCGTCGCCCTTGACCTTGCACGCGCTGGCGAACTCCATCCATTGGATGTTGTTGGCGGCGGGCTTCGGGATCCACGAAATCGGCTTTACGGTTTCCTTGGGTTCGGCAAGGATCTCCTGCACCTCATCAACGGTGATTAACGGTTCGAACTTGTTGGCCATGGAACGGATTTAGGGGTCTTGGAATTTGCGCTGCGAATGCGCTGCGCCGCTCGCGACAGGGCGCAGGGAACTCATGCGCGCAAACAGTGCGAGGGGGCGTAATCTTACAAGATGAAGACGGCCTCGGCCCCTTAGCTGTATATCCATACAGCTAAGGGGCCGAGGCAATTCAGGTCTGGCAGCGGATCAAAGCGCGCTGGCCGAGAACGTGTCGCATTGCTTGATGTTGCCGCTTTCCAGCCCGCGCTTGAACCAGCGCACGCGCTGGGCCGACGATCCGTGCGTGAACGAGTCCGGGACGGCATAGCCCTGGGCCTGTTTCTGCAGACGGTCATCGCCGATGGCAGTGGCCGCCGACAGCGCTTCTTCGACGTCGCCACCCTCCAGGATGTTGCGCGCGGCGTTGGCGCGTTGCGCCCACAGGCCGGCGAAGCAGTCAGCCTGCAATTCCACGCGCACGGACAGCGCATTGGCTTGCGCAGGATTGCGGCGGCGCAGCTGGTCCACCTGGTCCGAGATGCCCAGCAGATGCTGCACGTGGTGTCCGACTTCATGCGCGATCACATAGGCCTGGGCGAAGTCGCCGGGCGCCTTGAACTTGTTCTGCAATTCATCAAAGAAGGCCAGGTCGATATAGACCTTGCTGTCGCCGGGACAGTAGAACGGGCCCATCGCGGACTGGCCTGTGCCGCATGCCGTGGGCGTGGCGCCGCGGAACAGCACGAGCTTGGGCGCGACGTATTGGCGGTTCAGGTCCTTCTGGAATATCGCGGTCCAGGTGTCTTCGGTTTCGCCCAGCACCTTGGCCACGAAGCGCGCCTGCGGATCGTCGACGGGCGGGCGGGTGGCCGGCGCCTGCTGCTGGGTCTGGGGCGGTCCTTCGGCCATTTGCAGGACCACGCTGGGGTCCACGCCAAAGTACATGGCCACC
>Ga0307412_10000720_pt1 | contig 19115 bp, 15 predicted proteins | sample DK1Cmetagenome_3_FD_203823 | JGI IMG/M metagenome (GOLD analysis project Ga0307412, IMG submission 203823) | Maize rhizosphere microbial communities from greenhouse at UC Davis, California, United States - DK15-C-1 | ecosystem: Host-associated > Plants > Roots > Rhizosphere > Soil | place: USA...
CCCAAGGGCCTGGCGCATCGTCCACGCGTCGATGCCGTTGGCGATCTGCTCGGTGTATTCACCCTTGAGCAACTCGGGTATCCCGCACGCGTACTCCACCACTTCGAGGCCGCGCACCAGTTCGCCCTTGGCATCGGACAGCACCTTGCCATGCTCGGCGACGATCACGCGGGCGAGCCGGTCCATGTCGCGCTCGATCATCTCCTTGAAACGGAACATCACGCGGGCGCGCTTGAGCGGCGGCGTTTGCGACCAGGCGGGGAAGGCCGCGTGCGCGGCGCGCACGGCGGCGTCGACATCGGCGACGGAAGCCAGATCCACTTCGGCGGCGGGAACGCCGCGTGCCGGATCGTAGACGGGCGCGACGCCCGCGGGCGTGCCTGCATAGGGCTTGCCGGCGATGAAGTGGCCGATGCGGGGAAGCGTGTTGCTGGAAGGCTGGGCGGACATGTCTTGGTTACTCCGATCGCGGCGTGTCAGCGCGCGATCATCCATTCGTGGGCGGGATCGTTGCGGAAATGCCATTCACGGCGGGGGCCGGCCATCACGTTGAGGTAGTAGCCCCGGTAGCCGTGCGGCATCACCACGGGGTGGTAGCCGCGTGGCACCATGACCACGTCGTGGTCGCCCACGGCCATCGACTCGTCGATGTCGCGGGTGTCGGTGTAGACGCGCTGGAAGGCGAATCCCTGCGGTGGGTCGATGCGGTGGTAGTAGGTTTCCTCGAGCACGCTCTCTTCCGGCAGCGCATCGGTGTCGTGCTTGTGTGGCGGGTAGCTCGACGAGTGACCGGCGGGCGTGAGCACCTCGACGACCAGCAGCGATTCGGCGGGTTCGGTTTCGGGCAGGATGTCGCACACGTACCGCGTGTTCGATCCGCTGCCGCGCACCGAGCGCTTCATCGACTCAGGCGCGAGCAGCCGCACGTCGAGGCGTCCCGAGGCGGGCGCGGAGGCGATGGCGAGCTCGGCGTCGGTCCTCGCGGTGACGCGGAACACCGATGATGGCGGGGCGTACACGGCATGCGGCGAGCGATCCTCGAAGACGCTCGTACGGCCGCCGAGGCTTTCCCATGCGTGTGCTCTGACACGGACGTCGACGGTCCCGGACAGCACGACCAGGCACCCTTCGCGATCGGCAGGCAGCGCGATTTCCGTGTGTTGCCCCGCTGTGAGGCGGCGCGCCTCGAAGCCCACATGTTTCCAGTGCGCGGTCTGTGGCGTCACCTTGACGATGGCCTCGCCCGTGGGCATGGCCTTGACGAGCAGGCTCATGCGACCTCCCTCACCGGTTCCCGGTCGAGCAGTGTGCGGAGTGTGTCGTAACCCTTCTTCGCGAAAGCGTAGCTGGGTGCCACCGCCGGGTCCTGTTCGGCCTCGACGACGAGCCATCCCTTGTAACCGTGCTCCTTCAGCTTGCCGATGATCGTGGCGAAGTCGATCACGCCGTCGCCGGGAACGGTGAACGCCCCGTTGAGCACGGATTCGAGAAAGGTCCACTGGCGGTTGCGTGCAAGGCGCACGATGCCGGGCCGCACGTCCTTGCAGTGCACATGGCAGATGCGTGAGATGTGCCGCTCCAGCACGGCCACGGGATCGCCGCCGCCGAAGTAGGTGTGGCCGCTGTCGAACAACAGTCCCACGTCCTCCCCCGTATGCGCCATGAGCTGGTCGACGTCGTCGGGTGACTCCACATACGCACCCATGTGATGGTGATAGGCCAGGCGAACGCCTTGCGAGAGTGTGAAACGGGCGAACTCCGTCACCTTCTCGCCATAGCGTTTCCAGTCGTCCTCGCCACGGAAGCGTGGACGCTTGTACAACGGCACCGGCTCGCCCTGGATGGCATGGGCCACTTCGCCGTAGACCATGACCTTGCAGCCGTTCTCGGCCAGCAGGCGAAGGTGCTTGCCGACGGCGGCCGTTTCTTCTTTCGCCGAGCGTTCGCCAAGCCGGCCCGAATACCAGCCCGAGACGACATCGAGGCCGTAGCCCGCCATCAACTCTCGCAGTGCCGCCGGTTCTTTCGGAAACTTGTTGCCGAGTTCGAAGCCTTCGTAACCGATGGCCTTGCCTTCCGTGAGCGCGGTGGAAAGCGGTATCTCGCCGCCGAGCGACGGGAGGTCGTCGTTGCTCCAGGAGATCGGGTTGATGCCGATACGGATGGGATCGTTCTTCATGCTGGCGTGATCCTGGCCTTGCGGCCCACGATGGCGGTCTCGTAGTCCGCGCGCGCTTCGCGCACGGCGTCCCGCGTGGAAACTTCCGGCACCGCCACGTCCCACCACACGCCACCCTCGTCGGTCGTGCGTGTGTGGTCGGTGTCGATGCTGATGAGGTAGGTGCGGTCGGCGGCGCGCGCGCGCTCCATGGCGGCCTCGAGCCCGGCGATGTCCGACACGTGCTCGGCGATCGCACCGAGACTGCGGGCGTGGGCCGCGAAGTCGATGCTGGGTGCGCCGTATCGCCCCTGCACGCAGTCCGTGAACATGTTGTTGAACGGTGCGCTACCGGTCGCTTGCTGCAGCCGGTTGATGCAACCGTAACCGCGATTGTCCAGCAGCACGATGATGAGCTTCGCGTCGAGCATCACGGAGGTCGCGATCTCCGAGTTCATCATGAGGTAGCTGCCGTCGCCCACCATCACGATGACCTCGCGCTGGGGATAGGCCAGCTTCACACCCAGGCCGCCGGCGATCTCGTAACCCATGCACGAGTAGCCGTATTCCATGTGGTAGCCCCCCGGCGTTTCGGTACGCCAGAGCTTTTCCAGTTCGGCGGGCAGGGTGCCGGCGGCGCAGACCACGATGTCGTCCATGGTGGAGCGCGACGACGAACGCTGCACGGCGCCGATCACTTCGCCGTCGTATGGCAAGCGTCCGGCCGGCGGCTCACGCTGGCCGGTGATGCGCGAGACGATGTCCACCCATTCCCTAGCCGCTTCGCGGGCGCGCGTCGTCCAGGCCTCGGGAGCCGCCCAATCCTCGAGCCCGAAGCTGATGTCGTCGAGCACCTGTGCCGCATCGCCGATCGCCTCCAGGCCGTTGCCCTTGAGCGCGTCGAAGCTGTTCACGTTCACCGAAAGGATCGGCACGTGGCGGAACAGGGCGTTCGAGCCCGTGGTGAAATCCTGTAGCCGCGTTCCCACGGCGATGATCAGGTCCGCCTCGCGGAGCAAGGCGTTCGCGGCGGTCGATCCACTGACGCCGGCCGGACCGAGGTGCAAGGGGTGGTTCCACGGCAGTACACCCTTGCCCGCCTGCGTCTCGCAGACCGGAACGCCGTGCTTGTCCGCGAAGTTGAGCAGGGCCGGCGTGGCCTTGGCGTAGAGGGCGCCGCCGCCGGCGATGATCACCGGGCGCTCGGCGACCTCGATCGCGTCGAGCGCCGCCATCAGCTCGTCGTCGGTGGGCTGCGGGGCGCGGAAGACGATCTCGCGTGGCTCGAAGAACGACAGGGGGTAGTCGTACGCTTCCGCTTGCACGTCCTGGGGCAGGGCGAGCGTGACCGGTCCACACAGGGCGGGATCGGTCAGCACGCGGATGGCGCGAGGGAGGGCGGTCAGCAATTGCTCCGGCCGGACGATACGGTCGAAGTAGCGCGACACTGGCCGGAAGCAATCGTTGACCGAGACCGTGCCGTCGGAAAAATCCTCCAGCTGTTGCAACACGGGATCGGGCTCGCGCGAGACGAAGATGTCGCCGGGCAACAGGAGCACGGGCAGGCGGTTCACATGGGCCAGCGCGGCGGCGGTGACCAGGTTGGTCGCGCCCGGACCGATCGACGTGGTGACGGCCATCATGCGCCGGCGCATGTTCGCCTTGGCGTAGGCGATCGCGGCATGCGCCATCGCCTGTTCATTGTGCGCGCGCAAGGTCGGCAATTCGCCGCGCACCCCATGCAGCGCCTCGCCGATGCCGGCCACGTTGCCATGGCCGAAGATGGCGAACACGCCGCTGAACAACGGTATGGATTCCTCCTGGTCTGCGTCGCGCCCGCGCAACGCCGCGAGGTACCGGACCAGCGCCTGCGCACAGGTGAGTCGGATCGTCTCGCTCATGCGGCGGCGCCTTCCTTCAACGTTTCCGGACTGCGTCGGCCGTCACGCCACAAGGCGATCATGCGTTCGAAGGCGGCGCGGGCCTGGGCGACGAGGGCGGCATCGTCGATGTTCCCGGCAAGCCATGCCTTCGCCGGCTCCGCGAAGATCGTGCGGCCCACGGCGAAACCCCGGCAGGTGGCGCTGCCGGCAGCGTCGGCGAAGCCGGCCGCAAGGGTCTCCGCCGGTGCGTTGAGGCCGAGCAGGAGCACGCCCCGGCAATGCGGGTCGCGCTCCTGGATCAGGGCGTCGATCGCGGCCCACGCCTCGCGGCGCGGCGGGCAGAGCTTCCACCATTCGGGCTTGATGCCCAAGTTGTAGATGCGCTTCAGCGAACGCAGCACGAGTTCGTCGCGCTCGGCCTGGCCCTTGCAACCCGGTGGTATCACTTCCAGGAGCAGCTCATGGCCACTGATCTTCGCGGCGTCGTACAGCGAGCGCAACTGGGTTTCCTGCTCCACGCGTTCCAGGGGATTCGCATCCGGATCGAACGCGACCAGGCATTTGATGACGTGCTCGCGCGGCCAGGTGATCAGCTGGCTGCCGATGGAGCGGCCGCGCTCCAGTTCCAGCGGGTTCGAACCGGAGACCTCGACGGGCCGGCCGATCCACCAGCCACGGCCCGTGGCGGCATTGAGTGCGTCCTGCCCATAACGATCGTCGGCCAGCAGGCCGACGTGGCCATGGAGCTTCCCGGCACGTTCCGTGGCGGCCACGGCCTCCACCAGCAATGCCTTTAGGCGCGGTATGCGCGCCTCGTCGCCACCGACCTGCCTGGCCAGTTCGAAGAACGGCACGCGGTGGTCGAAGGCGAACACGTAGAGCTCGTCCCACGCTTTCCGCGGCACGGCCGTGCGGTGGAGATGGGAAAGTTCAGCGTCGAGGTCGGGCCGGGGGATGCCACCTTCACGCTGGAGGAAGGCATCGAGTTCCGCGCGTCCGGGCATGGCCGGTGCGCAACCGTGACGGGACACCACGATCGCGCCACAGGCATTGGCGAAGGCGCACGATCGCTCGATCGACTCGTCACGCAGCCAGCCGGCAAGGAACCCCGAGAGGAAGGCGTCGCCGGCACCGAGCACATTGAGCACCTCCACGCGGCTACCGCGATAGGTGGGCGCGTCGTCGATCGCCGAAGGGATCTCGCCTTCGATCACGCTGCAACCCAACGGCCCGCGCTTGACCACGAGGGTGGCCGCGCTGATGCCGCGCACGGCGCGCAACGCGGCGAGCAGGTCTTCGCTGCCGCCGGCGATGTGGAATTCCTCCTCGGTGCCGACGATCACGTCGAAGCCGGGGAGGATGGCTTGCAGGTGACCGGTGACGTGGTCGGCGGCGACGAAACGCGTTTCGCCTTCACCCCGGCCGGTGAGGCCCCAGAGCACGGGGCGATAGTCGATATCGAGCACGGTGCGCACGTCGTGCTTGCGGGCCAGTTCGATGGCGCGCGTGCTGGCGGCGTGGACGCCGGGTTCGGAGAAATGCGTTCCCGTGATGGCCAGGGCGCGGCAGGAGGCGATGAAGGACTCGTCGATATCCCCGGCGGCCAACGCCATGTCCGCGCAGTTCTCGCGATAGAACAACAGGGGGAAGGTTTCGCGATCCTTGATGCCGAGGATCGCCAGCGCGGTCAGGCGATCGGGGTCGATCCGGACCTGGCTCACGTCGCAGCCTTCCGCATCGAGCGTCTCGGTCAGGAAGCGGCCCATGTGGTCGTCGCCCACGCGCGAGAGCATGGCGGAGCGCAAGCCGAGGCGCGCGGTGCCGAAGGCCACGTTGGCCGACGAGCCGCCAAGGTACTTGGCGAAGCTGGTCACGTCCTCCAGGCGGGCGCCGATCTGCTGGGCGTAGAGATCCACCGCGAGCCTGCCGAGGCAGGCCACGTCGATGGGGCGGGAGGAAGAGCGGGGCAGGGGACTACGCATAGGGGTTCCGTATCAGGCCGCGCGGCCTTCCAGTTCATCGACCAGGCTCTGGATCTCGGTGCCGCCGGCCATCATGTCGAGCACTTCTTCCTTCGTGATGTCGCTCTTGGCGAAGGTGCCCATGGACTGGCCGCGGTTGAGCAGCGTGAAGCTGTCCGCGATGGGGTAGGCGTGGTGCACGTTGTGGGTGATGAAGATCACCGAGATGCCACGCTCGCGGGCGTTGTGGATCAGCTTGAGCACGTTGCAGGATTGCTTCACGCCGAGTGCGGCGGTGGGCTCGTCCAGGATAAGCACCTTGGCGCCGAAATGGATCGCGCGGGCGATCGCCAGGCATTGCCGTTCGCCGCCGGACATCGTGCCCACCGGCTGGCTCGCGTCGCGGACGCGGATACCCATCTCGGCGAGCTTGTCGCGGGCGGTTTCGTTGGCGTAGTTCATGTCGATGACGGGAATGACGCCGAACATCTTGCGGCGCGGTTCACGGCCGGCGAAGAAGTTGCGCGCCACGCTCATCAACGGGACCAGCGCGAGATCCTGGTACACCGTGGCGATGCCGCGATCGAGCGCCTCGCGGGGCGAGTTGAAGCGGACTTCCTCGCCATCGACGCGATACGCGCCGGAGCTGGGCTGGTGCACGCCGGCGAGGGTCTTGATCAGGGTGGACTTGCCCGCGCCGTTGTCGCCGAGCAGGCAGTGCACCTCGCCACGCTTCAGGCGCAGCGTGACGCCCTGGAGGGCGATCACGGTACCGAAATACTTGCTGACGTTGTCGAGCTCGAGGATGTAGTCGTCGGCCATGGTGGCACTCCTCACTTCGTCGCCGCGGCGCGGCTGCGGATGTAGTGGTTGAACAGGACCGCGAGCAGCAACATGCCGCCCAGGAATACGCGGTACCAATCGGAATCGATGTTGGTGTAGGAGATGCCGATCTGCACGACGCCGAAGATCAGCGCGCCGAAGCAGGCTCCGATCACGGAGCCGAAGCCGCCGGTGAGCAGCGTGCCGCCGATGACCACGGCGATGATCGCCTCGAATTCCTTCTGCAGGCCACGGTCGGCCGCGGCGGAGCCGACGTCGGCCACCTGGAGCACGCCGAACAGGCAGGCGCAGAAGGCGGTGAGGACGAACAGCGAGATCTTCACCCGGCGCACGGGGACGCCGACGTTCTTGGCCGCGTTCGCATCACCGCCGACCGTATAGATCCAGTTGCCGAAACGCGTGCGGGCGAGCACGAAGCCGGCGGCGATCGCCATCACGATCCACCAGACCAGCACCTTGGGCAGGCCCGCCACCACGGGATCGCCGCTGGGCAGCTTCTCGATCAGGTTCATGCTGGCGAGTGCGCTGAACAGCCAGTGCAGGGTGGTGCCCTGGAACAGGGCGGAGACCACCGGATCGTCGGTGAACTTGTCGCCGATGCCGCTGACGATCGTGCTGTTGGCGAAGCCGGTGGAAAGGACCAGGGTCAGGCCACGCAGGATGAACATGAAGGCCAGCGTGACGATGAACGACGGCAACTTCGTGCGAACCACGAGGTAACCATTCAACGCGCCGAGCGCCATGGAGCCGGCGAAGGCGAAGATCACCGACGCCCACAGCGGCCAGCCCAGGTACATGGGCGGGATGGCCACCATGACGCCGGCGAACCCGATCATCGAACCCATCGACAGGTCGAATTCGCCGGCGATCATCAGCAGGCAGGCGCCCACCGCGATGATGCCGAGGTAGCCCGCCACCTGCGCCCAGTTGATCACGCCATCGAGCGCGAACATGCCCGAGCCGCCGGCGAAGATGCCGAAGAAGACGAAGACGAGCACGGTGCCCGCGATGGACCCGAGTTCGGGCCGGTCGAGGAGGATGCGCCACGGAGATATCTTCCGCACGCGTTCGTCCGTGGATGCCGCTTCTTCCGGCGCTTTCGCGCGGTTGCTCTGGATCATGTTCGTGACGCTCTCGTTGATGGCGCTCATGGACTTCTGCTCCTGCCGGTCAGCGGTACTGGCCGGCGTACTTCTCTACGGTGGCGACGTTGTCCTTGGTGACGAAGGCGGGTCCCGAACTGACGCCGGTGGCGGTGTAGACGGGCTTCAGGTCGTACTGTTTCAGGCGCGCCTGGAACTTCGGGTTGGCCTTCAGCGCGGCGATGATCTTGGCCGGGTCCTTGGTGTTCTGGTCGTGCGCGATCACCAGGGCGGCGATGCCCATGTAGCCTTGCAGGTAGGGCTGTTGGTCGATCGCGTATTGGATCGTGCCGGACTTGATACCGTTGATGATCGCGGGCGACAGGTCGAACGTGCCGAAGTTGATCTTGCCGACCAGGTGCATGTCCTGGACCACCTTGATCGACGGCTCGGCCGCGTTGGGTCCCAGGGCCAGGATGGCCTGCGTCTTGGGGTTGCTGCGCAGGTAGGCGCTGAGTTTGCTGGCGACCACGGTCGGGTCCATGCCCGTGTCGATCATCGAGGTCTTGCGCCAGTCCTTCAGGCCGATGGCGTCGGCGAAGCCCTGGCAGCGCTCGAACGAGGCGTTGTTGGTGGCGTAGTGGTTCACGCAGACGAAGCTGGTGACGCCGGCGGCCTTGGCCCGTTCGCCGGCGGCCTTGCCCGCGTCGTATTCACCCTGGCCCACATGCATGATCGCGCCGAGCTTCTTGCTCTCGTCGGGCGTGCCGGAGTTGATGGTGACGATGGGAATGCCCTTCGCGGCGACCTTGGCGGCCGGGGCCTTCAGCACCGCGTAGCTGGCGATGTCGAAGGACACGCCCTTGTAGTTCCGGGCGGCTGCGGATTCGAGCTGGCGGGCCATTTCGCTCAGGTCGCCGTTACCGGACCCACGATAGTCGACGTCGACACCGAAATCCTCGCCTGCCTGCTTGATCGAGTTCTTGATGGTGTTCCACCAGGAATCCGAATCGGCGGCGTGGGTAACGAGAACATAACGATCGCCGGGAGCCGCCTGCGAGGCGGGGGCGGCGAGGCCAAGACCGAGGGCTAGGGCTGCCGCCAACGAGGCGTGGAACAGTTTGGATCGCATAGTGCCTCCACAGGTGACCGGCTTTGCGGTCGGATGGATGGATATCGAAGTGCGATGCGGCCTCGCGGCCGCTGTTTTGCCGAAAGCGGGTCGAGCATGGCCCCCCTGTTCCACGGTTGCAATTTGCATTGCAGCAAAAAAATAAATGGAAAATATGTTCCATCGCGTGCTTCAATGCGGCCGGTCCCCCGATGGAGCCGTCCATGGCCAAACGCAGCGAAGCCGATGCACTCATGCAGCGCATCGCGGAGGAATTCGAAGCCCTGCCACGCCAGCTGCAGGGGGTCGCCCGTTACCTTGAGGAACATCGCAGTTCGATCATGGTCCAGCGCGTCGGCGAGATCGCCGAAGGCTGCGGCGTGCACGCATCGGCGGTCGTTCGCTTCGCGCAGCGCTTCGGTTATTCCGGCTTTTCTGAAATGCAGGCGGTGTTCCGCGATGCGTGGACGGCACAGTCCGCACCATCGCGCAGTTACCAGCAGCGCATCCGTAGCGTCATCAAGGGCCGTGCTGGCGGCATGCCCGCCGTGGAGATCGCCTCTCGCTTCATCGATGCCAGCCGGGCCGGGCTCGACGAACTCGCCGAGGAACTGGACGAGGCCCGGTTCCAGAAGGCGGTGGACATGCTCGCGGTGGCGGAAAACATCTACGTGATCGGTGTGCGCCGTTCCTTCGCCATCGCGACCTACATCGCCTATGCGTTGCAGCACACGCAGAAGCGCGTGCACCTGGTGAACGGCCTCGGCGGCATGTTCCGCGAGCAGTTGCGCAGCATCGGCAAGGGCGACGCGCTGATCGCCATCAGCTTTCCCCCGTTCGGCAAGGAAACCCTCTATGCCATGCGCGTGGCGCAGCAACACCGGGCGGGCGTGCTCGGCATCACCGAGAGCGATCTGGGCCCGCTGGCGCGGCATTCGGATGTGCTGCTCAAGGTGAAGGAGGGCAGCGCTTTCGCATTCCGCGGCCTCACCAGCACCATGTGCCTGTGCCAGGCGCTGTTCGTCGCGCTGGCCTACAAGCTCGAACTCACTGTCGAAGAAACGATTCCCCGAGGAGAATACGATGATTGAAGTTGCCGTTTTCGGTGCCGGTCGCATCGGCAAGATCCACGCGGGCAATGTCGCCCGCCACCCGGAGGCGCGATTGCGCTACGTGGTGGACGTGCACGCGCCCTCGGCGCAGGAACTTGCGGACAAGCACGGCGCGAAGGTGGCCGGCGTGGACGAGGCGTTGAACGATCCCGCCGTGGGCGCCGTGGTGATCGGTTCGAGCACCGACACCCACGCCGACCTCATCCACCGCGCCGCCGCCGCGGGCAAGGCGATCTTCTGCGAGAAGCCGGTGGACCTCGATGTGGAACGCGCACGTTCGTGCCAGGCCGCCGTGGAAAAGGCGGGCGTCGTCTGCATGATCGCTTTCCAGCGCCGTTTCGATCCCACCTTCTCGTCGCTGAAGAAGCGCCTCGACGAGGGCGAAGTGGGAACGCCGGAATTGCTGATCGTCACCAGCCGTGACCCGGGTGCGCCGCCGGTCAGCTACATCAAGAGTTCGGGGGGCATCTTCAAGGACATGCTCATCCACGATTTCGACATCTTCCGCTGGATACTCGCCGACGAAGCCGTCAGCGTGCACGCCACCGGGAGCTGCCTGACCGATCCGGCGATCCAGGAAGCGGGCGACATCGATACCACGGCCGTCACCATCCGCACGCGGAGCGGCAAGCTCTGCCAGATCAATACCTCGCGGCGTGCGGCCTACGGTTACGACCAGCGCTTCGAGGTGCTCGGTAGCAAGGGCATGCTGCAAGCGGGCAATGTCGCGCCGACCCAGGTCGTGTCGCACACGTCGAAGAACATCGCCCATGACCTTCCGGAGCACTTCTTCCTGGAGCGCTACCGCGAAGCGTACGCCGCCGAGATCGCCCATTTCTTCGACGCGCTGGCCGGCGGCACGCCCGTGCGCACGACCATCGCCGATGGCATCAAGGCATTGGAACTGGCCGAGGCCGCCGCGCGTTCGTGGCGCGAAGGCAAGGTCGTCGAGGTGAGCATCTGACCATGGGCAAGCTCCGTATCGGCCTGGCCGGCCTCGGCAGACTCGGCCAGCGCTACGCTGAAAACCTCGCCCGCGCCGTGCCGCGCGCCGAACTCGCCGCCGTGTGCAGCCCCGTCGAGGCCGAGCGTGAATGGGTGCGCGGCAACCTCGGTATCGAGACGATTTACCACTCGTACGAGGAGATGCTCGCCGACCCGTCGCTGGACGCAGTGTTCCTCGTCACGCCGACGTCGTTGCATGCGACGCAGATCGAGCAGGCCTTGGATGCGGGCAAGCACGTGTTCTGTGAAAAGCCGCTGTCCTTGGACCTGGAGGACTGCCGTCGTGCCGCCGCGCATGCCGCGAACGCGGGTAAGCGTGCCATGGTCGGTTTCGTCCGCCGCTTCGACGAAAGCTATCGCCACGCCTTCATGCATATCGAGGGTGGCGGCATCGGCCGGCCGTTCCTCGTGTACTCGCAGACGACGGATCTCGCCGACCCGAGCGGCGCGTTCCTGAAGTTCGCGCCGACCAGCGGCGGCATCTTCCTCGACTGCAGCGTGCACGATATCGACCTCGCTCGCTGGCTGCTCGGCCGGCCGAAGGCGACCAAGGTCTATTCCACGGGCACGGTGGCGATGTATCCGCCGCTGGAAGCCATGGGCGACGTCGACAACGGCATCGCCATCGTCGAGTTCGAAGGCGGCCGCATGGCCATGTTCTACGCCTCGCGCACGCAGGCTCACGGGCACGACACGCATACCGACGTCACCGGCACCGCGGGCCGGGTGAGCATCGGGCGCAACCCGCGCGCCGACCGCGTGGAGATCGCCGATGCGAACGGCGTGCGCAATGCGGTCGTCCCCTCGTTCTACGAGCGGTTCGCGCCGGCCTTCGTGACTCAGGCGAAGCACTTCGTCGACGCGGTGCTCGACGACACGCCGTTCGAACTGACCATGGACGACGCGGTGGAAGCGACACGCATCGCCATCGCGTTGCGCGAATCCCTGCAAAGCGGCCAGCCCGTCGAACTCGGCTGATCGTCCTGCCGGGAACCAACCCTGGTGGAAGCCGACCTTGTGGGAGCCGACCTTGTGGGAGCCCACGCTGTGGTGGGAAGCCGCTTCAGCGGCGATGGGTGCTTGCCTCGACCTGACCCGCTGCCGCGGGATCGCCGACAAGGTCGGCTCCCACCAGGCTGCGGTTTCTCCCTGCAAATGGCCGCATGGCGAGCCATGACGCACTGCAACAACGGCGCGCTATAATCCCCCGGCCATGTCTCTTCCCTCCCTCGTCCCCCATCGCGGACGGCGTTTCGCCGTCACGGCCCGGATTCTTTCCGCCGTCGTTTTTTCCTTCGTCTGCTACCTGTGCATCGGCATTCCACTCGCCGTATTGCCGGGATTCGCGCATCTCGACCTGGGTTATTCGACGATCGTCGCCGGACTGGCGGTCAGTGCGCAGTATCTTGCGACGCTGCTGAGCCGCCCACACGCGGGGCGCATGGCCGATGCGATGGGACCGAAGCGGACCGTGGTCGCCGGCCTCATCGTCCTGGCCATCTCCGGACTGTTCCTCGCGCTGGCGGCGCTGGTGCCCAAGATACCCGTGCTTTCGCTGACGCTGATCCTTCTCAGCCGTCTCGGCCTCGGCTTCGCCGAGAGCTGGGTGAGTACCGGATCGATCACGTGGGGTATCGGCGGCATCGGCGGCGAGCACACCGCACGGGTGATTTCCTGGAATGGCATCGCCACCTACGGCGGCATCGCGCTGGGCGCGCCCCTGGGCGTGACGTTGGCGCGAGACCATGGCTTCATCTCGCTGGGTATCCTGACCTTCGCGCTGGGCCTCGTCGCCTTGCCGATGGCGCTGGCGAAGGCCCGCGTGGCGCCGAGCCATGGCGAGCGCCTGCCGTTCAAGAGCGTGCTTTCGCGTGTCATGCCTTACGGCGCGGGCCTGGCGCTGGCGTCCATCGGTTTCGGCTCGCTCTCGACCTTCGTCGCCCTTTACTACGCCAGCCGCGGCTGGGCCGATGCCGCGCTGTCGCTGTCGATCTTCGGCGGCTGCTTCATCGGCATCCGGCTGGTCTTCGGCAACGCCATCGATCGTTTCGGCGGCTACCGCGTGGCGATCGTCTCGTTGTTTGTCGAATGCCTGGGTCTGCTCCTGCTCTGGCAGGGGACGACGCCGCATGCCGCCCTCGCAGGGGCCGCACTCACGGGCGCGGGTTTCGCCCTGATATTTCCGGCGCTCGGCGTCGAGGCGGTCGGCCGGGTCAGCACGCACAATCGCGGCGCCGCCCTGGGCGCCTATTCGGTGTTCCTCGACGTGGCGCTGGGCCTGACCGGTCCGATCGGTGGCTGGGTCGCAGGCCTTTACGATTACCCCGCGATCTTCCTGCTGGCGGGATTCGCCGCGTTGGCGGCGATGCTCCTGGCCACCTCCCTTTACCTGCGTTTCGGCCGCGATAGGAACGTACGCGATAACCGGGCCGACGCACGGGCATAATGCGCTTCCGGTTTCCCTAGAGTCCTTCGCATGCCATACGATCGCAGTTGGACGGGCTTCGGCCTCGTCGGTGCCCTGGAAACGGGCGCCATCGCGCTGGTCGTCGGCATCGTCGTCTTCGGTTTGCTGCACGCCTTCGGCAAGGGCAATGGCTGGAGCGACGGGAAGCGGCTCGCCATCGCCTACGTGTTCGCCGTGGTGCTGGGCGCCGGCCAGGACATGTGGGACCTCTTCTACTTCAACATGGCGCCGCTGCAATCGCTCACCTTGTTGAAGCTGAAACTCGCCGCCGTGCATGACCCCGACGCCATCGGCCTGCGCGTCTTCTTCGAGTTCGTCGGTGCGCTGGTGGGGGTGTGCATCGGATGGCTGGTATTCGCCGGCGGACTGAAGAAGTTGTCCGCCAGCATGCGCAGTTCCTGATAGGCCAAAGTGAAGCCGCTCTTGTGGGAGCCGCTTCAGCGGCGATGGCTGCTTGCCGCAACCTGGTGGGAAGCCGCTTCAGCGGCGATGGGTGCTTGCGGTGAACTGGCCCGCTGCCGCGGGATCGCCGACAAGGTCGGCTCCCACCAGCTTGATTCGACTCCCACCAGGTTGTTCCCACCTTAAGCGGTTCCTACCTTGGAGCGGTTCTCTACCGGGTGTGGCTGAACATCCAGTCCCACAGGTCGGGCGTCGCATAAGCCTTTTCCCATGAGCCGTGGTTCACGCCGGGGAATTCGCTGTACTTCACTTCCGCACCGCGCTTGACCAGCGCCGCGTTCATCTTGCGCGACTGCTCGGTGGGCACGACGTTGTCGTCGCCGCCATGGAAGATCCACACCGGCAGCTTGCCGATCTTCTTCGCCACCCAGGCGAAGGGATCTTCGCCCTTGTGCGCGCCGTGCACACGGAGCACACGCTCGTCGCTCAACGCGGTGACGCCGCCGCAGATGATGGCGGCCGCGGCGAACGTGTCGGGATGATCCACGGCAAGTTGCCAGGAGCCGTAACCGCCCATGGAGAGGCCGGTGAGGTAGAGGCGCCTACGGTCGCCATGGAATTCCTTCACGCTTTTCTCGAGCGCGGCCATCGCCATGTCGGCATCGGCCGGGTCGGTCCACTCCGTATCGTCGGGCGCCTGGGGAATCACCACCACCGCCGGGAAATCCATGTGCTGCTTCAGCCAGGGCGGCAGGCCTTGCGACATCTGCTTCTGGTTGTCGTCGCCGCGCTCGCCACTGCCGTGAAGGAATAGCACCACGGCGGGGCGCTCCTTGATGTCCGCAGGGACGAACACCTGGTAGCGGTAAGTCTTGCCGTGGATATCGACCGAGCGTTCGACGAAGTGTGCCGGGGCGGCGAAACCCGCCGTGCTGGCGATGGCGGCGGTGAGGAAGGCGAGGGTGCGGAGCATCGTGGCGGTTCCCTGGGGACAGGTAGTCGAGTCAAGCGGAGTAACGGGCGTATCGCAAGGCTCGGGAGTACCTGGCGACAGCCGGCCCTGGTGGAACCGACCCTTGTGACAGCCGGCTTGGTGGGAGCCGACCCTGTCGGCGATAGGTGCTTGCCACAACCTGACCCGCTGCCGCGGGATCGCCGACAAGGTCGGCTCCCACCGATATCTCCCACCGAGATCTCGCACCAAGGTTTTTTCGGGGGATGTGGGGAGAAACCTACAGAATGGGGTCGAACAGGCGGGCGACATGCAGCGCCACGCGGCGGAAGTACGACAGGCGCCGGTAGTCGTTCGGATTCACCTCCTCGCTGTTGGCGAAGTCCGCCACCAGCATGGCCTCCACCTCGGCCGCGAAGGCCTCGTCCACGTTCAGCGCGGCGATCTCGAAGTTCAGCCGGAAACTGCGGTTGTCCAGGTTCATGCTGCCGACCACGGCGGTGTCGTCGTCGATGAGCATCACCTTCTGGTGCACGAAGCCCGGCTGGTAACGGAACATGCGGACGCCCGCCAGGGTCGCCTCGTGCGCATAAAGCGTGGAGGCCATGAAGACCGTGCGATGGTCGGGCCGGCATGGAATGAGGATGCGCACGTCCACGCCGCGGAAGACGGCGAGGCGCAAGGCGCCGAACACGGCCTGGTCGGGCACGAAATACGGCGTGGTGATCCATACGCGTTTTCTTGCGGCATGGATGGCTTGCGTGAAGAACAGCGAACAACTTTCCTGGCGGTCGGCCGGGCCCGTGGCGACGATGAGGCTCGCTGCGCGGCCGCATCGCTCCGGTGGCGGCGACGATGGCGGACGTTCGCCGGTGACCCAATACCAGTCCTCGGCGAACACACGTTGCAGGTCGGCCACCGCGGGACCCTCGATCTCCATGTGCGTATCGCGCCAGGGCGATAGCGGCGGCTTCGCGCCGAGGTATTCGTCACCCGCATTGAGGCCACCGACGAAGCCACGAACACCGTCCACGACGAGCACCTTGCGGTGGTTGCGAAAATTCAGCTGGAAACGGTTTCGCCAGCGCCGCGTGGCGAAGCGGTGCACATGCACGCCGCCGGCGCGCAAACGCTCCACGTAGCTGTCGGGAAGCGCATGGCTGCCGATGCTGTCGTACAGCACGCATACCTCCACGCCCGCGGCCGCACGCTCCAGCAGCGCTTCGCTCAACCGGCGTCCCAGCACGTCGTCGTGGATGATGAAGAACTGCAGGAGGACGTAGCGTTCCGCGCGCGCGATGGCGGCGAACATGGCGGCGAAGGCTGCCTCGCCGTCGACATGCAGGAACAGCGCGTTGCCGCCATGCATGGACGTATTCAACATCCTCCCGATGGCGTCGTACCGGGTGTCGCGGATAGGCGCGGCTTGCGGCAGCACGCCGGGCCGCGCGGGATGCGCGGCTTCCTCGTGGAGCATGAAGAAGCGCGCCTGGCGCTGCCGGTGCAGGTCCACGTAACCGCCGAAATGGCTCGCGCCCAGGAACAGGTAGGGCACCAGGGTGACGTAGGGCAGGAGCACCAGTCCCAGCACCCATGCGAACGCGCCTTGCGCCGTCCGGGTGTGCATCACCGCGTGCATGGCGGCGAACACGCCGGCGACGTGCAGGCAGAGCGCCGCGATGGCGATCAGGGTGGCGATCATGCGCGGGCGGTCTCCACTATCAAGTTTTCGGCAACAGTGTTTGGCGCCAGGAGGTGTATTTGCATAAGGGCCGGGGCGGGAGAATGCACGTTATCGCTTTCCTTCGAGCCTATCCTATGAACCTTCCCTCGTCCCGTCTGCCCTTGCTGGCCCTGGCCGTGGCGGCCTTCGCGATCGGAACCACCGAGTTCGTGATCATGGGCCTGCTGCCGGAGGTGGCCGCCGACCTGCGGGTGAGCATTCCTTCGGCTGGCATGCTCGTTTCCGGCTACGCCCTCGGCGTGGCCGTTGGCGCGCCGTTGCTCGCCGCCCTGACCGCCAGACTGGAGCGCAAGCGTGCGCTGCTCCTGCTGATGGGCCTTTTCATCCTCGGCAACCTGCTGTGCGCCATCGCGCCCAATTACGACGTGCTGATGGCGGCCCGCGTGGTGGCGGCGTTCTGCCATGGATCGTTCTTCGGTATCGGCGCCATCGTGGCCGCTCACCTCGTGCCGGCCAACCAGCGCGCACGTGCGATATCCCTCATGTTCGCGGGCCTCACCCTGGCCAACGTGCTGGGCGTGCCGTTCGGCACCTTCCTCGGCCAATGGGCGGGTTGGCGGGCGACGTTCTGGGCGGTGACGGCCCTGGGCGTGGCCGCGTCGCTGGCGGTCGCGCGGTTCGTGCCGGCGTTGCCGCACCTGAAGGCGCCGCACATGGGGCGGGAACTGCGCGTGCTGCGTGAGCCACAGGTGCTCCTTGCCCTGGGCATGACCGTGCTCGGCTTCGGTGGCGTGTTCACCGTGTTCACCTACATCGCACCGATCCTGCAGGAGCAGTCGCACATCGATCCGCACTGGACCGGTGCCGTGCTGGTGCTGTTCGGCCTCGGCACCACGATCGGCAACATCCTGGGCGGGCGTCTCGCGGACTGGAAGCTGATGCCGTCGCTGATGGGCATCCTGGTGGCGCTGACCGTGCTGCTGGTGGTCTTCGCCTGGACGATGCACTCGGCCGTGGCCGCCGTCGTCACCGTCTTCGTCTGGGGCATCGCGGCCTTCGCCACCGTGGCGCCGTTGCAGTCGCGCGTGGTGCACGTGGCGGGCGACGCGCCCAACCTCGCCTCCACCCTCAACATCGCCGCGTTCAACCTCGGCAATGCGGGCGGTGCGTGGTTGGGCGGCGCCGTGCTGGCCGCGGGCTATGCCATGCCGGTGGTGAGCCTCGCCGGCGCCGCGGTCACGGTGGCGGGCTTGCTGGCCACGATGGCCAGCGTCGCGCTCGAGCGGCGCGCCGTATCGCTCGCCGCCGCGGGGTGCGCCTGATATTCCACTGTTACCGGGTGGCGACGCGCTCCATCTTCTCGGCCAGCAGCATATTGGCCAGGCTCTGGGCCTGCTTGCGAATCTCGGGAATCGCCGTGGATTCCCAGAGCGCGCCGCGCAGGAGGCTGCCGATCGCGAAGAGGTTCGGGCGCGGCTTGCCGTTGCCGTCGAACAGGTGGCCGTCGGGCAGGGCGGAGAGGCCGAGTCCGAGCGGGTCGGGGATGACCAGGCCGCCGAGCACCAACTGGCGCACCAGGTGGTGTTCGGTGCGCTGCGTGTCGGTGTTGAGACCCACCGTCTGGATGACGACGTCGTAGGAGTCGGTGGAGTCGCCTCCGCCGGGTAATCCGTGCACCACTGCGAGCGCGCCATCGTGCGACAGCTGCACGGAGCGCATGCGTCCGCGGCCCCGGGTGAAACGGCCTTCCGCCTCCAGCGTGGCGATGGTCGCGGCGACCTGCGGCGGCATGCGATGGCGTGCGCGCTCCCATGCCCAGCGGGCATGACGAAGGAAACGCGCGCGCTCGACCTGCGGCAGGTCGCGCCACAACGATTGCGTGTGCGGGCGCATGCCATCGACCACGGTGCGCCAGTCTTCGGCACCGGCCGTCGTCTCGCGCAGGCGGCGCAGCCAGACGCGGATGTTGGCGTCGTCGCGCATCGATTCGATCAGTTCACCGCCATCGTCGTTGGGGGCGGAAGCGGCCGCGAGGTGCGGCTCGGGCAGCTTGCCGTGGCGTGACAGCGCATCGAAATGCGCGTTCGGCCAGCGGGCGGACAGCTCCAGCAGGACATCGACGGCGGTAAGGCCCAGGCCGATGACGAGGACGCGCAAGGGGCGATCGTCCCGCTCGGCGGAAGCCAGGAACGGCCACGGGTCGGTGATGTAGCGGCCGCTCGCGATCGCGGCTTCTTCCACGCCCGGCAACGGACGGGGCGGGAGCGAACCGATGGCCAGCACGGCCGCCTCGGCCTGCGCCTCTTCATCCCCATAACCGATGGTGACGCCCTCGGCCGAGGGCACCACGGATTCCGCGGCGAACGGCAACACGTTCACGTCATGGCCGAACGAGCCCGCGTTCTTCACGGCGTCCTCGACGCGCGACTGCAGGAAGTCGCCGTACATCCGGCGC
>Ga0307412_10000721_pt1 | contig 19107 bp, 20 predicted proteins | sample DK1Cmetagenome_3_FD_203823 | JGI IMG/M metagenome (GOLD analysis project Ga0307412, IMG submission 203823) | Maize rhizosphere microbial communities from greenhouse at UC Davis, California, United States - DK15-C-1 | ecosystem: Host-associated > Plants > Roots > Rhizosphere > Soil | place: USA...
GTGAGGCCGTCGGAGCAATGGCCCGTGCCGCGTGACAGGGATTGGCGCTATTCGATGCTGGACGATGACCCGAAGATCCAGGCCGTGTGTCGGCTGCCCCAGCTTTTGGCGGTCGCGGGCGAGTTGATCGGCGAGCGGTTCTTCCTTTCGCAAGTGGAAGGACGCGAGCCCGTTGCCAATGGCGGCCACCAGCAGTTGCACCGCGACTTGTCGGCCCAGCGGCCAGGCGACATCGCCGTCGCCCTGGCTTTTTTTGACGATTACGGCCCCGAGAACGGCGCGACACGGCTCGTTCCTGGCAGCCATCGCCCCGTGTCGGACGCACTACCTTTCGACTTCCACGACGAGTCACGCTCCGTACAGCTTTGCGGCCGTGCCGGTGACATCCTGGTATTCGATGTCGATCTGGTGCATGCGGGCAGCCTGAACCTGACCGGCAAACGCCGACGCTCCATTCTGATCAGCTATTTCTCAGAGGCATTATACGCGTCACACCTGGAAACCGTGGGTCTGCGCAATATTCGCATGGACACCCGGGATCGATTCGAACCAGGCTTCAAATCAGCCGATCCACGACCCTCGCATTCCACAACGCCCGACATCGCTCCCGCCACCCTGGACTCCCCTTGTCCAGCCACTCCAATGTCGCCTCGATGCTCTCAGGACTGATCATGAAATGATTGATGTGCTCCTCGATCCGCTCTTGCGAGAGAAACAGCGAGTCCAGGTAACCATTGAAAGAATCGGCCAGCACCACGTATTCATCACCTTGCTGACGGCGCCCAGTCCAGGCAGGCAAGCCCGCCACCATCGCCGCCACGTCCTGGCGCCCCTCCCGCAGATCCAGCAGCAAGACACTCGCGCCGCCGTCGCGACCGATCGGCAACAATCCCGTCGAGGGGAAGCCGGGCTGGGTGCGCAGTTGCTCCAGTTCAAAGGGATTGGATTCATACCCTTTGTCCGGATCCAGCCCGTACAGCGAAAAACTGAGCAATTCCTCATCGCCATTGGCCAACCTGGCCAGCACATCGTATTCCAGGTAAGCGCCGTTGCAGGTCTTGAGAAATTCGCGATAGTCGCCCGGCAAGCGGGCACCCAGGCTGGCCTCCAGTTGCGCAATGGCATGTTCGGTGGCGCCTTCACGGGTGTCGTCGAGGATGAGTCCACGGTAGTCAGTCATTAATATCTCGCAACGGTGTTGAGGACCCGCTATCAGTCGCCCTCAGCGCGCGCAGGCACTTGCGAGCAGTTTCGAAGAAAGGCGTGACAATCAGGCCATAAACCGTCAGGTACCGGTGATGATCTTGTCCTCCAATACCGAAACGCAAGGGCTCGGGCCGAGTGCTGGTGACATAGAGCGTGCCGAACATCCAATCCCACAGCGACAGGTTGACGCCGAAATTGCGGTTGAAATGACGCGGTGCATCGCTGTGGTGGATCTGGTGTTGCGCCGGGCTGTTCAGCACATGTTCCAGCGCCGGGCCGAAGGACAGCCAGACATGGGTGTGACGCAGATTCGCCGCCAGGCTATTGAAGATAAACACCAGGTACGTCACGCCGAACAACGTGTAACGGCTGACCTCACCACCACAGGCGTACCAGAAAGCACCCGCGAAGAGGCCCAGGCAGGCAGTGATGCCAAGCTTCTCGACGATCTTCTCGACAAAATGCACCCGGCTCGCCGTGGCCGGTACCAGCACGGGTGCCGAATGATGCACCTTGTGAAACGCCCAGAGCCAGCGAGAGTGAAAAGCCCGGTGCACCCAGTAATGGACGAAATCCTTCACCAGGAACACCCCTAGCCCATAGAGTAATGCAAGCGAAAGGTTTTCCCCCAGGCGCGGACGCGCGCCCCACAGATTATTGAAAAAAGCCGAATAATCTCCAGAGCGCAGGATATACGGATCGACCAAGTGGACAATGGGCAGCACCAAGGCAACCTTGAGAATCGCCTGGACGAAGTAGTACCGATAGTCCAGCAGCGCCGAGCGATGCAGATTCACCCGGCTACCACCTATGAATTGCCAGAACGAACAAGCCTCGGTCAGGCGACGGCGCTTCCTATAACGGAACAGGCTATAGGCGACGCCGTACGAGGCGCAGAGAAACAGAATTCCGAACCGGCCGTTCAGGTTGAAAATGCTGAGGAACTGCTGGGTGATGGGTGCGATTACCCATGCGCTCAGGTGGTGATACACAAGGGAAAACGCATCCACGAACGCAAGCCTCTGCCGAAGGAGCGGTATTGTAAATCAGTCGCGTTGGGCGAGCTTGAGTTTTCAGTCTTTTTCCAGAGTTGGCTGCTCAAAGCAAAATGCAGGACGCGGCAGAGAAAGAAATCATGCTTGGCCCCCTCTACCACGACGCATGTGGATGAGTGCGGTCCTACGATGATCTGGAGAAACTCGCTCTTCAACAGCAAAGGGCAAGAAACCCAGCTTTGGATAAAGTAGCAGGCCTGCCGTATTTTCGTTGAAGCAGGATATGCGCACCTCAGTGGCGTCATAGTGGTCGAACGCCAAGGCTGTCATCGTGTTCACGAGGAAAGTTGCAACGCCTTGACCTCGGGCATCTTGGGCAACGATGACGTTGCCGATACAGCAGGCTCCACCTGTTTCAGCCCGATAGAAATTAGCAAAACCGACAATACGGTTGCCGACCTCGACGACCGTCGAATCGAGTCGTTGAGCGATAGCGTCAGCCAACTGAACTTCAGTCAGAGGGTATTGGGCTTTCGGGAACATATAAAACAGTTCCCGGGCATCCAGCGCAAAGCTACAGATAGTCTTGATGTCATCGGCCGTCACTGGCCTACTTTGCAATTTCATCGGGCGTCCTTGAGGTCATGTGCTGGGATTTTAGCTCAGCTGATTTTGCTCAACCGTCTCTCGGGGTGCCAGGACCAGATCGATTCCAAGGATAGATATGACATTGACCGTCGAACGCTTGGTCAGCATAGCCATGACCAATCCAATCAACGCCTGCATCACCGCGCGCCTGCCTTCGCTCGGTTTGAACCAATGCATGCTCACCGCAGGCTGCCTGTTCCAGGCCGTTTGGAATCATCAGTCGCAGCGGCCAACGGCCTGGGGCGTGAAGGATTACGATGTTTTCTACTTCGACGCTGACCTGTCCTGGGAAGCCGAGAATGAAGTGATCAACACCGCCCAACGTCTTTTCCAGGATCTCGACGTCAACATCGAGGTCAAGAACCAGGCTCGCGTTCACCTTTGGTACGGCCAGCGGTTTGGCAAGCCCTACCCTCAACTTCAGTCGGCCAAGGACGGCGTTGATCGCTATCTGGTTGCGGGTACGTGTATTGGACTGGATGTAGGAACAGGCGAAGTTTATGCGCCTTACGGCTTGGATGACGTGGAGCAAGGCGTTCTTCGTATCAATCCAAAGAATCCACAGCCAGATTTGTTCGATGAAAAGGCGAAGAGTTATCAGGCTCGCTGGCCGTGGCTCAGGATTCTGGAGAAAGGATGCAAATCTCCATAATCCGTGGCAAGGGAGCTTGCTCCCGCTGGGTGGCGAAGCCGTCCCAAAACGTTTTTTCAGAAAAACAGCTTCAACGGTCTGCCGACGGCGACGCCGCCGAGCGGGAGCAAGCTCCCTCGCCACGGAGTGTGTATCTATTAAGACTACGCATGTACTTGCTGCCGCCTTCGCGAGCAGGCTCGCTCCCACGGCAGATCGGCGGCGGATAGCCGCTCCCACCTGGGCTCATTCGGATAAAATCGGGCGTATCTTTTGCGCAGCTTCGTTCCTGGACCACTCCTCATGCGTCAGCTCCCAAACCTCCTTGAGCAACGACCCACAAACAAAATCCCCCTGCTGCGTCCCGATCCTGCGCATCCCCTCGCGCTCCGAAATCCTGCGCGAAGCCAGGTTGCCCACCGCCTTCGGCACTCGCATGACCGGACGCTCCAGCGCTTCGAACCAATAGGCATTGATCGCCTCGCAAGCCTCGCGCATGTAGCCTTTTCCCTGCCATTGCGGCGCCAGCCAGAAGCCTCGGTTGTTACCTGGCTGGTCGTACAGGCTGATGCTGCCGATGCATTGCGCGGGATCTTCGGTAATACGGATCATCCAGTGCCACTCGCTTCCGGCGGCGACAGCAGGCAGCGCATGGTCACGCACGTAGGTCAGCGCGCCGTCATCCGGGTAAGGCCAGGGCACGCGACTGTCGAGGTAGCGGACCACTTCCCAATGTGGGAATAGCCTTTGAATTGCCGGTGCGTCCGTCAGTTCAAGGGGCGTGAGAATGAGGCGGCGGGTTTGGAACGTGGGGGTAGATTCCACGATGAAGATTCCTTTTCAATACCGATGGCTATCCTGGAGGGCACCCTAAAGATTGTCCGTCACCCTGCACAGTTTGCTGTCTTTCAATGAAGAAGGAGGAAGCTCCTTCATCCCCGCCGAGATTTTCCTGAGGGTAACCCCGCAGGTGTAACGGCCTGCGGCCTCCAGTTGGTAATCCTTCCCTGCCTCAGGAACAAAACTGAACATGTTGTAGCATTGAGCACCGATGTAATGAAAAGCGACGGGGCGCCCGGCCGGCACCAGTAGCTCGGTCATCACCGTCGAGGCTGGGTGCTTGTCAACGGCTGGCATGCCCAGGCTTTCACCATTGCGATTGGCGTAGCCATCCCGGAACGCCACCATGACCCCGGCGCCCGGCAGCCGGAAGTCCACGCAATCGGATTTGGGTACCGCCCTGACCATGCCGTCGCTGATCACTCGCAAGCGTGCTGTCTCGCCACCGCCGGGTGTTGAGTAAGGGGTGGAGAAAGAGCGGACATCCGACAGCGCTCCGCAGCCGGCGAGCAGGGTCAGTAAGGTGAGGCTCCAAGTATGTCGCAGGACGCAGAGCGTATTGCGCGGGTAATTGTTGATTCGGAGGTTGAGGGGGCGCGCCGCAATGGCCGATGTATCGGGGCGCACGCGTGATGCACCACGCTCATTGAACCTCATCTCTGGGCTGGTCCTCGCGGTAGTAGCGACGCTGAGCTGGCCGGTGCGGGTCATCCTGACGACACGGGCTCGACAAACTTCCCTGCCTCTTGATCAGCAGACGATTGCCCTACCCCTTTTTCGGCTTTTTGGCTGCCTTCGTGCGGCCCTTCGGGGTCATCACTTTGTATTCACCGGCACCGGCCTCTTCCACTGAATAGGCGGGCAAAGGGTTCTCATGCAAGACGTAATGACCTGAGGTTTTATTGACAGATAGAGAGACAGTTTCAATATGAGCCGCCAGCTTTGCCGAGGTCGCCGACAGGAACGCACCCGGCTCCATCCCAAACCGCTCTGACAGCGCATAAGCCATCTTGTGACTGATCGGCCGATCGCCATTGAGCACTTTGGACACCGCTGTTTTGTCACCGATTTCAGGAAGGTCGGAACCGGTGAGTCCGTGCGTCTCCATCAGGTCCTTGATCAGTTGCACAGGCGTGCAGGTCGCCTCAAAAGCAGCATTCGATTCACGAAACTGGGCGGAGTCGCGCTGGTAGGCCAGGATTTCGTCCTCAAGCTCAACGAGAATCCGCTCCTCGACCTTGCTCAGCTCGCGCCCGTCGGTGAGTTCATCGAGCAAGTCCGTCGCCCGTTCATAGTCGGCGGGGGTCCTGATGCCGTGTACAAACTCACCGCGCAGGCGATCCAGCACGGCGTGCAGTTCACCAAGCGTCGCGATCATGGTTTGAAAGTCGTTCCGGGCTGCGCTCATCGTCTTGTCCCTTTGTTCCTTGCATACCAACTGTTGGCAACGTCGTAATCGGCATGCGTGTAGATGTGTTTGACGTAGAACTTCTGCCGGGCATAGTTGACGCCGCCTATCACCCTGAGATTATTGCCGCCTACGTCGATCACCACCCAATTCATTGCGGCCCTGGGCTTGAACAAGTCAACGCCGTGGGTACCGAAAAGCTTTTGCAGGTCCGCGAACGCCTTGGGGCGCGCCATCCTCAAAATGCGCAGGCAACGATCAAGACCGGCCTTGTCGTTGGGGTACCGAATCGCAGCGTCGTCAAAACGTGATGGCGTGAGTATATCCATGGGCGTCCTTGTCTTTGGGCCGATGGTACTCTAGTTGTGTTTTTTAACAACTCTGATTGATTGGCAGTAGTGGGACGCATGCTGTGACACTTAGGCGATTCGCGCCGGCTGCATTGGGGTCAGCGGGTTATCGCCTACACATCCAGAGACAAAATGAACCCTGCCGACCCAACCCGCCTGAAAATCTGGCAACCAGCGCCCCTGAAAGGGCAAACCTTTTACTCCGTCACACACCCCTGCGGCACTCTTCCCGCAAAACTGTCCACCAGGCTCGCCACCACCATCTCCCCCATCCGCGTGCGGGTCTGCAATGTCGCACTGGCGCGGTGGGGTTGCAGCACGACCTGTTCATTGCCGAACAATGCCTCAGGCACGTGCGGTTCCTCGACAAACACATCCAGCGCCGCACCGGCGATGTCTCCCGCGGCCAGCGCTGCCACCAGGTCGGCCTCGTCGACCAGTTTCCCGCGTGCAACGTTGATCAGGTAACCGCCCTTGCCCAAGGCACGCAGCACCTTGGCATCGATGATGGCTTCAGCCTTGTCGGCGGCCGCCGCGAGGATCAGGGCGTCGCTGTCGCGGGCCAGTTGCTCCAGGTCAGCCACGAAGGTGTGGTTCACGTCGCCCATGGGCCGCAGGTCGGTATAGCTGATCGGGCAACCGAACGCGGCGGCTCGGGTTGCCACGGCGCGACCGACCCGGCCCATGCCGACGATGCCGATGCGCATGCCGGACACCTGCCGCGCCAACGGCAGCGGTGCCAGTGGCGTCGGGCTATGGGGCCACTGACCGGAGCGCACGTAGCGGTCACCGGTGCATACCCCGCGACACACGGCAATCAACAAGCCAATGGCCAGGTCGGCGACGTCTTCCGTCAGCGCTCCAATGGTGGCTGTCACACGGATTCCGCGATCCCGGGCATAGGCCAGGTCCACCGCATCAGTGCCCACGCCGTTGACCGCAACGATTTCCAGCCTGGGCAGTTGCGCCATGAGCGCTTGGCTGATGCCCGTGTGCCCACCCGTGATAACGCCGCGAATGTTGCCGCCGTGCTCGCGCAAATAGGCGGGTTTGTCGGCCTGTTCGAAATAGCGTCGAACAGTGAACAGCTCATTGAGCTGGGCGTTTATTTCGGGAATCAGGATCGGGCTGAGTTGCAAGACTTCTGGCTTCATAGTGACCTCGTGACGAATTGGAAGGCGGGCTCAACCACGACCGGCAAACGGCATGGCCGTGGCCATGACGGTCATGTTCAGGACGTTGGCCGACAGCGGCAGGCCGGCCATGTAGCGCACGGCATCAGCCACGTGCTTGACGTCCACCATGGGTTCCACCGCGATGCTGCCGTTGGCCTGGCGTACGCCCCTGGTCATGCGCTCGGACATTTCGGTGAGGGCGTTGCCGATGTCGATCTGGCTGCAGGCGATGTTGTACTCGCGCCCGTCCAGGGCCAGGGATTTGGTCAGGCCCAGCACCGCATGTTTGCTCGCGGTGTAGGCGCTGCTGAACGGTCGTGGGGTGTGCGCCGAAATCGAACCGTTGTTGATGATGCGTCCGCCCTGTGGTTGCTGTCGGCGCATCAGGCCAAAGGCGCCACGGGCACACAGGAAAACACCGTTGAGGTTGGTATCGATCACGTTTCGCCACTGCTCGAACGTCAGTTCATCCAGCGGCACGGCGGGGGCATTGACCCCGGCGTTATTGAAGATGACGTCCAGGCGTCCGTAGACCTCTTCGACGGTGGCGAACAGCGCATCTACGCTGGCCGGATCCCGCACGTCAGTCGGTACCGCCAGCGCTACGCGCCCCTCGGTTGCCGCCAGGTCGACCAACGCCTGCAACGGTTCCGCGCGACGTCCCGCCAGGACCAGGGTGTACCCATCCTGCAACAGCCCCAAGGCCACGGCGCGGCCGATCCCGCTACCGGCGCCGGTCACCAGGGCAACTTTCAAAGTGTTCGACATGTCGTGTATTCCTTTTAAAAAATCGGTACGGCGAGGCCGGGTTCAGAGGCGCGGGCCGACGCGCACTTCCAACTGCCCGACGCCATCGATGCCGGCGTTGATCACGTCGCCTGGATGCAACACATCAACACCGGACGGGCTGCCCGTCATGATCAGGTCGCCGGCCCGCAGCGCCACCGATTGGGAAATCCTGCTGATCATTTCACTGACCGACCAGATCTGGTTGTCGAGGCTGTCACGCTGGCGCTCCTGGCCGTTCACGCTCAACCAAAGTTCGCCATCCGGATGCCCTGCCCTGGAGACCGGCACGATGGCGGTCATTGGCGCAGCGCCATCGAACACCTTGGCCCCTTCCCAGGGCAGGCCGTCGCGCTTGGCCGCCAGCTGGACGTCGCGTCGCGTCAGGTCAAGCCCGGCCGCGTACCCCCAGACATACGCCAGGGCCTGGCTCTCCGGGATATTCGCACCGCCCTCGCCGATGGCGACGACCAATTCGATTTCGTGGACGAACGCTTCTGTCATCGTCGGAAAAGGCACCTCCCCGACCGCATCGATCACACAGCTGGACGGTTTCATGAAAAACACCGGAGGCAGGCGGTCCTGGCCGCCCTGGGCGTCTGGCCACGGATAATTGCGACCGACACAAAACACCCGGCCAACGGGAAAACGCTGAGAGGTGCCGATCACCGGCAGGGCGACGGGCAAATCCGGAGTAAAGACGTATTCGGGCATGTTCATCCTGTTGAAAGTCCTGTTGGAAGCATCAGCGTACGGCGGCATTTCCCGACAAAGTTGGACGAATGCCGCCTCGTATTGGAAAAAAACAGTTTTTTCCTGTGCTCAGCGCGCCTTCAATTCGATGCGATACAAACGGCCGAGCAGCAAGGAATAAGACAAGGTGCCGACCAGCGCCACGCCACCGATGAACCAGAAGGCCAAGGCAAACGAGCCGGTCTTGTGGACGATCGCGCCAATCACGATGGGCGTGACGATGCCGCCGATGTTGGCGGCCAGGCTGGTTATCCCACCGGTCAGCCCGATCAGCTCCTTGGGGGCGACTTCCGACACCGCCGCCCACGAGGAGGACGCGATCCCTTGGGCGAAAAAGGCGACGGTCAATACCGCAATGCAGATCACGTTCGAGTCGGTGAAATTCACCAAGACGATGGACATGCCCAGCATCGATCCCACCACCAGCGGCAACTTGCGGGCGAACGACAACGAATAGCCGCGGCGGATCAACAAGTCGGAAATGATCCCGGCCAGCAAGATGCCCACCGTCGCGCCCACGAACGGCAGCACCGCGAAGATCCCGGCCTTGATCATGGTCAGGTGGCGCTCCTCGATCAGGTACGTCGGGAACCAGGTCAGGAAGAAATACAACGCCGACGTGCTGGCGAACTTGCCGATGCAAATCGCCCAGACCTGGCGGTAGCTGAACAGCTCGACGATCTGCCGCCAGTTGAACCGGGTGCGCTCCTGGCTGCTCTTGACCAGCCCTCCCCCGGCTTCGATGTATTTGAGTTCTTCTTTGCTGACCTTCTTGCAGTTCATCGGGTCGCGGTACAGGTACAACCAGGCGATGCCGAAGACGATGCCAAGCGCACCGGTGCTGTAGAAAACGTGCCGCCAATCGTAGGTCGTCGCCAGCCACAGCAGCGCACCGGTAAACAGCGCCGTTCCCAAGTACTGGCCACACACGTAGATGCTACTGGCCAGGCCCCTTTCCCGCGCCGGAAACCACACCGTGACCGCCCGGCTGTTGGCTGGGAATGCCGGTGCTTCCATCGCACCGACAGCCAGGCGCAAGCCGAACAGCGACGCAAAACCCGTGGCGAACCCCTGGCACACGGTGACGGTCGACCAACTGATCAGCGACACCCCGTAGGTGAACCGGGAACCGAAGCGATCGGCGATGAAGCCGGCGGGTACCAAGGCCAGCGCGTAGGTCCAGGCAAACGCGGAGAAGACCAGGCCCATTTCGATCTTGTCGAGCCCCAGGTCCTTGGCCAGGAATGGCGCGGCAATCGAAATATTCACCCGGTCTATGTAGTTGATGATCGTTGCAATCAACAGCAACGACAGCATGAACCAGCGCCGCCGCGACGGCAGACGCTCGGACGCCACGGCATCCCGGGCGCCGGCAATACCTGGCGGCGCAGTGGTCTGGGAGGTGTGTGAATTCGACATGAGGGGACCTCGTTATTGTTAGAAGGGTCGAGATATTGCGGACAGCCGAAGCCATTGCCCTCGATCTCCGGGGCAGGACAATCACAACGTGATGGGGGCTTGGTCAGCCGTTGTCAGGCGTTCGCAGCGGCCAGGCGACAGCGTTGGCCAGGAGGATCGGGGAGCAGCGGAAGGACGTTCATGATGGGCGCACCTTGGGTTGTTTTTGGATGGGTCGGGTTGCGTTGCCCCAACAGTGGTCGTACAACCAATCGAAATCAACCTGAGCGTTAGATCATTTTTTCCTGCAAAAACAACGTTGGACAAACCTGTCCAAAAAAATCGGCGCATACGGTAACTGCCGACAGTGTTCTATTCTCATAATAAGCTTTTGTTTTTTAAGTAAAAAATCCAACCATTATGAACGCAGTCATTTTGGACAGCTTCTCCAATTGCCTCCCTCTACAAAAAAGCCCCCTCCCTGATGTCATCGTATAACCACTTGTAAATCCCACGTCCCCTTGGCCACAATCCGGTCATCAAGCGCTTGTCGAGGATTCCAAGGCGATGTCATTACCGAACCGAGTCCCCACTTACGTCATGCAACAACGCAGCGAATTGACGGACTTCTATATCCGCGACAAAAAAGGACGACGCGCCGAAACCAGCCCGCACCGCCACGAATATTTCCAGATCCAGATCAACCTTGGCGGCGACACCGTGCAACACATCGGCAACGTCCAGCGGCCGTTCCCACGCAACACCCTGGCCTTCATCCTGCCCCACCGGGTGCATGTGATTCCGCACCCGGTGGACAGCAATTTCGTGGTGATCAATTTTTCCCAGACCTTCCTTCTTCCGCATTTGCAATGCGACCCGATGGACCTGGAAGAAGTCTCGATTCTGCTGGCGCCTGAACTGTCGCCGTTCCGCTTCCAGGAACACCTGGACTTCGTCCTGAGCGACGAGGCATTTGCCAAGATACGTGCGTTGATCGAACAGATGCGTGCATTGGACGAGAACCGTCAGTTCGGCACACGCGAGATGCTCAAGGGCTTGCTGCTGCAACTGATCGGCAGCGTCTGCGCCTTGTATGCCGAACCACTCAAGCGCTTGGCCGAAGAGAACGCCGCCGAAGTCAGCCGACGCGATGCATTGGGCAGGATGTCCGAATATTTGCGCAAGAACATCGCCGACCCCGACCTGAACCTGATCAAAGTGGCAGCGGCGACCTACCTGTCGCCGACGTACTTGACCCACTGGCTGCGCAAGGAAATCGGCAAGACCTTCACTGAACTGGTGCTCGAACGCCGGATGCATGCGGCGCGCAACTACTTGCTCAACGGAACACGGCCAGTGGGCGAAGTGGCGAGGTTATGTGGCTTCGCCGACGAGGCTTACTTCTCCAGGCGTTTTCGCCAGATACACGGCCAACCGCCAGGGCAGTTCAGGCGGCAGCAGTTGAACCCGGACAGTCCGCAGTTGCCGTTGAATACTTGATCAAACGCTAATCAAGCGATGTCTCCACCAGTATTTAATTTGCGCCCGACCTACTGGCAGATTGCCGCCACCTGAACTATACATTCCTCCACGCCAAGAGGGATCGACGATGAGCATTACTGCGCTAGCACGGCTGCTATATCAAATGCTCACACCGGGATCGAGCGACGCCGTTCTCTTTTCTGGTTTTCCCTTTAGCCCACCCGGAAAAAACACCGACCACGGGCGATCGTAACGACTACCAATTAGCTCCAGTTGGCTGCGCCCCCGGCCCAGCCAACAACCTGTTGCACTAACGACAAAAGGGAAGAGTCTGATGAGTTCATTCACGATAACGGCGTTGACCATACTGATGGCCAGCACAATTTCCGGTTGCGCGACATGGACCCACACAAGAGTGCTCGAAGCGGAAGAGAGAGTCATTATTTACTCAGAAATTGACTCCGTGGACAGTAATCCCAAAAAAATACAGGTCATGTGCTCCGAACCGAGTCCCGATGCCTTGAAAACCTTGGCTGCGTCCATGAATGTGGAGAAACAGGAAGTAGCAAAACTGGCGGCCGCCTATTCAGAAGCAGGTGCAAATATTGGCTTGAGAACCCATTCGATTCAGCTCCTTCGCGATCAGCTTTTTGCCATCTGCCAAGGTTATGCGAATAAAGGGATTTCCGGCCCTGCCTATCAAATGATGTTGACTCGCAACCAACGAAATACCGTCGCCCTCATGGCTATTGAACAACTCACAGGCGTTCTGCAAACGCCAGCAGTGAAGTTGTCGGGCTCGGCATCAATAGGTGCAAACCAGGAACTTATCGCCCTGAACCAAAAACTCAAGGTCGAGGCGGAAACGAAGTACAACGCACTCACAGCTGCTCAAAAAACGGAGACTGAAGGTCAAGGATTAAAAAAACAGATCGATGAATATACCGCGTCCATCGAAAGAGCCAAGAACGCGATCGTTGCAGCCACCGCTAACGCCGAGAATTCAGCGCAGGGCGGACGACCTGATGCGGCCACGATAGGCGCTATCGCAGAAAAAGTGAAAGAGATTGCTATTGAAATCTTGAGCCAAAATGACCTGTTTTACGTATGTCTGGACATGGATCAAACTTATGCAAACCTCAAAAAAGACCTCCCCGCTGCGCTAAGGGCGCGTTGTGATAAAGCCTATACAAATCTGGACCCAAGGAGCATTCAATCTGGATCCGGATCCGGATCTGCGACCCAATGAACGGGCCTATCTATCGAACTGATAATAAATAACGGACTTCCCACTTCACTGAAGAGCCCTAGGGGACAAGTTTGACCCGGTGCATGAGATCGTCGAGAGCATAGGTATCCAGGAAGGCGGTCACTTCGATGACTTGCCCATTCTTGAACGTCATATGCCACAGATAGGTGTTGTTGTAGGGTTTCTGATCCAGCGCCGTGGCCCTTCCATGCCAAAGAACAACCACGACGTCATCCTCGGCAATGATGCTTTGCACCGTGGGGACAATCGGCGTTGCCAGTCGCGCAGTGATTGACCGGACGACTTGGGCCAACTCAGCCTTGCTGGCGTACACACCGGAAACGGGGCTCGTCCCCGCCACGGTCCATCTGGCATCGGGCGCAAGCAGATCGAACACCGTGCCTTTGCCTTGCTGCCAATTTGTGAATGCCTCGCGCACCAGCGTCGCATTGGTTTGCTGGGTTGAAGTTGGCAACGCTCCAGCGATCGATGTCGAAAGTGCCAGGCACAGGACAATGGCATGAAGATGTAAGACTGAACTCATCGATAGTTTCATGATGTCTCTCGCAGCAATGCTATGGATTAAGGCTCTTTAAAAAGAACCTTAACGATATGCGCGCAGAAACCTTTGCTTAATACTGCTCGACGCTTGCCTGATGCTATTCGAGCCTGGTCTTAGCCATTCAGGACGTCTTCATAGAACGCCAGCGCAGCCACGTTCTTATCCTTCGCTTCCAACATGATGTCGAAGCGGTCCAAAAAACCGAGGGCGTACTGGTTCGTCCAGTGATTCCACATCTGCGCGCTGTGGCCGTACAGGTCTCGTTTGGACACGACCTTCAACAAGTTCTCCATCTCAAGCTTGTCGCCTGCATCGAAGCCCAACTCCTGTAGCCGCTCTGGTGGCTGGGAGTAATGCATCGTGGGCCGAACGCCGCGCCAACTGTCGATAACGCGTTGGACTCGCGGGGAATCCGGCGCGATGTAGTCGTTCTCATTGATCCAGCAGTGATGAATGTCCAGCACGACGGGGGCGAGGTCGGCGAGTTGCAGGCAATCATCCACGCCGTAGGCCTTTTCCTCGTTTTCAAACGTGATGCAGTTGCGCGACACCTCCGACAAGCGCGGCCAGACCGAACGAATCCCCTCGCCCCCCAGCCGCCCGGCAATGTGCACGTTGCATTTGAAATCCTGGAAACGCCGACCGAAGCCCATCATCCGGATCATGTCGGCGTGGTATTCAAACTCGGCGAGGCTGTTTTCCACCACCGGCGGTTTATCCGAGCCCAGCACACAGTACTGGCCGGGATGAAAGGACAGCCGGATATCCGCTGAACGCGCCAGCTCGCCAATGGCGGCGAAGCGTTTGGCAAGTTCGCGCTGGATGCCGGGGTCTTGATAGAAAGCGCTCACCTTCGGATGACTGTAGAACGGCAACAGGTCGCTGCTCAGTCGAAGCATGCGCAGGGTCGGTGGCAGCTCGGCGACGTAGGCGATGAGGCGCAACTGCGCGTCGAGATTGTGCGTGACGATTTCCAGAAGCTTGTCGCGGGCGATTTGCACGGAGACGCTGTCCATCCAGCGTAATGTCGTGGTGCGGGGGTTGAAGGGAGCTTCGATGGTCTTTAACGCAGCCGCAGAAAGGCCGCGATCAGGGTGGCGGTATTGGCAGGCGAAGCCGATGCGGGGGTGGGTCATGGGAGGTCCTGGCCGTTGAGTCCGTGTCGGCGGTAGACATCCTGGTGATTGAGTTGTCGTTTTTGGATTGGCTATTGGGTGACGAAGCTAATTTGCCTGTTGCGCCGGTTTTCGCTAAGTCAGGACTCCGTTCCCAGATTGTTCCCATATCGCCCTTTTCCAGACACCAAAAACCACAAACCCCCGACCTTCTCTAGGAAAATCAGGGGTTTGTGTTTGTAGAATGTGGCGGTGAAGGAGAGATTCGAACTCTCGATACAGTTTCCTGTATACACACTTTCCAGGCGTGCTCCTTAAGCCACTCGGACACTTCACCGTGTCTCGGCAAACTGTTCAGTCTGTCGAGGCGCGCTAATGTAGTCGAAAGCCTTTGCGATGGCAAAGGTTTTTTTCAGAATTTTCATGCGGTTAAGGCTGGCCCGGGTTTCAAACCGGCTGGGGGATGGCAAACCGGCCAAACTCTGGCCTGGTCTGTGGGCCGCGCGACGGAAACAGGCGCGGCCCTTGGGGCGGGGCGGGCTGTTTATAGAAGGCAGGGCTGACCGGTGAGTCAGTCACGGCGCTTTACCTGGCCTGCGACGGTGGGTAACGTCTGCTCCACTTCTCTTACAAGGAATAGCGTCATGAGCGACCTGATTGCCTACCATCTCGAAGACGGTATCGCGACCCTGACCTTGAACAACGGCAAGGTCAATGCCATTTCGCCTGATGTGATCGTCGCGTTCAACGCCGCGCTGGACCAGGCGGTGGCCGATCGCGCGGTGGTGATCATTACCGGGCAGCCGGGGATTCTGTCGGGCGGTTACGATTTGAAAGTGATGACTGCCGGTCCGAAGGAAGCGGTAAGCCTGGTGGCGTCCGGCTCGGCCCTGGCCCGCCGCCTGTTGTCGCACCCCTTCCCTGTCGTCGTCGCGTGCCCTGGGCATGCCGTGGCCAAGGGTGCGTTCCTGTTGTTGTCGGCGGATTACCGCATTGGTGTCGAGGGGCCGTTCACCATCGGCCTGAACGAAGTGCAGATCGGCATGACCATGCACCACGCCGGTATCGAGCTGGCCCGCGATCGCTTGCGCAAGTCGGCGTTCCACCGTTCGGTGATCAATGGCGAGATGTTTAATCCGCAGAGCGCCGTGGACGCGGGTTTCCTCGACAAGGTGGTCTCGCCTGATGAGCTGCAGGCGGCGGCATTGGAAGCCGCGCGTCAGTTGAAGAAAATCAACATGACCGCCCACAAGAACACCAAGCTCAAGGTCCGCAAGGCGCTGCTGGATGCGTTGGACAGCGCGATTCTGCTGGATCAGGAGCATATGGGCTGAACCGTGGCGAGGGCGCTTGCTCCCGTTCGGCGGCATGTAGGAGCTGCCGAAGGCTGCGATCTTTTGGTCTTCCGTTCGCTTGAAATTCCAATGTCAGGTGAAAGATTGCAGCCTCGTTGCACTCGTCAGCTCCTACAGGCCAAGTGAAAGCAGGCGCCCCGCCACGGGTCAACCGGATCTTTTTCCACCCAAGGTGGACCTGACCCTGCGGCCGCTCTAACCCGCTTCCTACGCGCTATTTAGAAACATACGCTTAAACATCGCCTATCTCCTACCTCTACAGGGGCAATTGCCGAAAACAGTGCACATCCGTACACTGCGCCACCTTTTGTCCCGACGGGGCTTGTTGATGTTGTTTACGTTGCGTATGTGTTTGATGGGCCTGCATTTTGTCCTGGCGGGGGTGGTGGGTGTGATTCTTGGCCTGTGCCGGCCGTTCAACCCTGACAACAGCCGTTTATGCGCCCGGCTGTATGCGTTGCCTGCCATGTGGTTCCTGCGCCTGCGGGTCAAGGCCGAGGTCGACACGCTGGTAAACAAATCCCAGAGCTGCGTGATCATCGCCAATCATCAATCCAACTACGATCTGTTCGTATTCGGTAATGTGGTGCCGCGCCGCACGGTGTGCATTGGCAAGAAAAGCCTGAAATGGGTGCCGCTGTTCGGTCAGTTGTTCTGGCTGGCGGGCAATGTGTTGATTGACCGCGGCAATGCGATCAAGGCGCGCAAGGCGATGCTCACCACCACCCATACGCTGCAGCATGAGGACACCTCCATCTGGGTATTCCCGGAAGGCACGCGCAACCTGGGCGAAGCGTTGCTGCCGTTCAAGAAAGGCGCGTTCCAGATGGCGATTGCCGCCGGGGTGCCGATTATCCCTGTGTGTGTCAGCACCTATATCAAGCACATGCGCCTTAATCGCTGGCGCAGTGGCGACATTCTCATACGCTCGCTGCCGGCGATTCCTACAACGGGCCTGAGCATGGAGGACATGCCCCGCCTCATCGCCCAATGCCGCGAGCAGATGCAAGCGTGCATCGAGACGATGGACCGGCAGTTGCAGGTCGCCTGACAGGAAACCCGCCCATACGGCGGGTTTTCTTTTGCGGCGAACTCAGCGAATTTCACTGACTCTCAAGCACCATGGCGCGCTAAGCTGGACGGTGCCTGTCACTGCCAATTTCCAAGAAGAAGTGAACCATCATCATGGGTAGAGTCGTTGCGGCTGCGGTTTACAGCGCCGGTAAGAAAGTCACCAATATTACCCTCGACGAAGGCAGCGCCTGGGCTGCGAAACCAGGACATTTCGTGTGGATCGGCCTCGAAGAGCCCAGCACGCTGGAACTGACCAACCTGCAACGCCAGTTCAACCTGCACGAGCTGGCGATCGAAGACGCCATGGAGAAACACAGTCGTCCGAAGCTGGAGACCTTTGGCGATGCGCTGTTCATCGTCACGTATTCGCCAGTGCGCAAGGACGGCAAGCTGCAATTCATCGAAACCCATATCTTCGCCGGCAAGGGCTACATCATCACCGCCCGCAATGGTCACTCGGCGTCCTACGCCCACGTCCGGCAGCGCTGTGAGGCACGTCCACTCCTGCTGGAACATGGGGAGGATTTCGTGCTCTACGCGATTCTCGATTTCGTCATTGAAAACTACCAGCCGGTAGGCGAAGCCATTCATGCCGAGATCGATGAACTTGAGCGCAACGTGCTCTGCAGCGCCCTGAACGAGCGCGACATCCAGAACCTCCACAGCCTGCGCCGCGACGTGCTGCGCCTGCGTCGCTACGCGGCGCCGATGGTGGAGATCAGCGAAGAACTGCAGCGCTTGGATTTTCCGTTCATCGACAAGAACATGGGGCCGTATTTCCGCGATGTGCAGATCCACGTCACGCGGCAGATGGAAGACCTGGCGACCCTGGCGGACATCGCCAGCCAGACCATCGAAATCGGCGTGCTGCTCGAAGCTTCACGCCAGAGCGTGGTGCAACGCAAGTTCGCGGCCTGGGCGGCCATCCTGGCGTTTCCCACCGCAGTGGCCGGGATCTATGGGATGAACTTTGAAAATATGCCGGAGCTAACCTGGCACTATGGATATTTCATGGTGGTCGGATTTATCGGCGTGGGATGTACCGCGTTGTGGGCGAGTTTCAAGCGGTCGGGATGGTTATAACGGCAGCCACAAGCTTCAAGCTCCAACTTGCCGCTCGTAGCTTGAAGCTTGCAGCTTAAACCGGCTTGTGAGCAACAAAACGCATCATCCATTCAGCCACCGTCGTGCCGTGGTGTTCCTGTTCAAGGCTTGCCACGCCCTGGCTGTAGATCTTCTCGCCGAGGTGCTGCTGGCGGATTTCCAGCAAGGCCCGGGAATAATCGTGGATGAATTCCGGGTGACCCTGAAAGCACAGGACCTGGTCATTGATGTGATAGGCCGCGAACGGGCAGAAATCGCTCGAGGCGATGACCGTGGCATTTTCCGGCAGCTCAGTCACTTGGTCCTGATGACTGATCAACAGGGTCAACTCTTCCATCACCGGGCTCATCCAAGGCGCCTTGGCCGCGAGTGTGTAGCGATGGGTGCCCACACCCCAACCCTGGCTGGCCCGTTCGGTCTTGCCGCCCAGCAGCAACGCCAACAGTTGATGACCAAAGCAGACGCCCAGCAACTTGTCGCCACGCTGGTAGCGGTCCATGAGGTAGGTCTTGAGGGTCTGGATCCACGGATCAGTGCCGAAGGAGTCGGCCTTGCTGCCGGTCACCAGGTACGCGTCGAACTGTTCGTCATCGCTGGGGTATTGCCCTTCCATCACGTTGTAGACGATGAAGTCAGCCGCGATGGGCTGTTGCGAGAACAGGCGCTGGAACATCTGCCCGTAACCCTGATATTGATCGACCAGTTCCGGACGCAGGATATCGGTTTCCAGTATGCAGATGCGTAGCGACATAAAAAATACCTGACACGATGATGGGAATATTGCACACCCCAGAGCCTGCCTTGAAACACCGTCCCAAGGCAAGCCCCCCGCCGTCAGAACCGCGCGTGCCTGGCGGCTTTTTCCAACAACAAGGCCGGCGGCGAGAAACGTTCGCCATATTGTTCGGCCAAGTATTGGCAGCGGGCGATAAATGCCGGCAAGCCGTACTGGTTGATGAACTGCAACGCGCCTCCC
>Ga0307412_10000722_pt1 | contig 19096 bp, 21 predicted proteins | sample DK1Cmetagenome_3_FD_203823 | JGI IMG/M metagenome (GOLD analysis project Ga0307412, IMG submission 203823) | Maize rhizosphere microbial communities from greenhouse at UC Davis, California, United States - DK15-C-1 | ecosystem: Host-associated > Plants > Roots > Rhizosphere > Soil | place: USA...
TTCGGATCGAGCATTTTCATCAATCCCCCAAGCTGTTTATCATCCAGTTTTGAGAAATTCTTCATCAATTTTGGAAGATCAACTTTTTGAGAAATGACACTTAACTGATCAAAATCTATTGACCTGAACAAATCTATCGCGTTTCTGATTTTGGAAAAAGTATTTGACATAATAATAGTTGTGAATTTGTTTTGTAAAAGTTAAGCAAAAATTAATCCGAAAACAAGACTATCTCATGCAATTTATTTTACAAAACACTGAATTTTAGCTCATTAAATTAACTTTTAATGTTTACAAAATTTTTATTCCTGATTTTCAAACATTACAAAAGATTCAGCTTCAACTTTGAGGTAAGCAAAACGTTAAAAATCAATAGTATGAAAACCACTTACATCAGATTATCATTATCAGCAGTACTTTTATTAGGAATTTATTCATGTAAAAAAGGCGAAGCTACAGCAGATTACGAAATATCGGCAACAGCAGATTCGGCGACGGCAGTTGTTTCGGACAGCGTTTCTTCCGTTGCGACCATGAATGTGAAAGACAAGCAATTCATCAAAACTGCGGACGTCAATATGGAAGTGAAAGATGTCTACGAAGCAACAATTTCCATCGAAAAATCGGTTCAGGAATTGGGCGGATTTGTGACACACAGCAATTTACGGAGTAATGTCATCTCAGAAGATACTTACAACACGTCAAGCAATGATGGAATATTGGTAAAAAAATATCAGACGGAAAACACAATGCAGGTTCGCGTTCCCACCAATAAACTTGGAGAACTTTTAACCTTAATTAATGATAAAAAATTATTCCTGAATTCAAGATCGATCAATGCGGAAGATGTGACTTCAAGCATCAAATACGCAGAACTGGAAGGAAAAAGAATTAAGAAAACCGGTGAAAATATTTCTCAGTTAAAAGCTAATAAAGATAAAGTCAAATTAGATAACGATAATATGTCGGAAGACAATCAGCAACAATTGACAAATATGGACGTGACTGATAATCTGAAATACAGCACGATTGATATTTACATCAAAGAACCCAAACTTCGTATTGCAGAAATCGCGGTTACCAATACGAAAAATGTTGATAATAAATATAAATTCAATTTCATGTACGATGCAAAAAATGCTTTTGTGGAAGGATTTTATTTAATCCAAAAAATAGCCGTGGGATTGATTACCATCTGGCCGGTTTTATTGATAGGAGCCGTAATTGTTTATTTCTTAAGAAAAAGAAAACCAGCAAAAAAAGCAGAAGAAAATACTCAGAAAATATAAGCTTTCCTAACCTTTGGTTATCTTCATAAACTAAAATTTTACAAAGCCTCCGGATTCTTACGGAGGTTTATTTATTTTTTGAAATAGCTTAAACATAATTGTTGATTTTTAATCATCAATTAATATCATTGAAGTAAAATTCCGTAAATTTGCAAATCAATTATTTGGCATAAGGATTTGACAAACTATGATCCTACATCCTAAGCCTTAAAACCTTAATTTCTAAAGTGTATGCTATCAAAAATAAATCCTATACAAACAAATAGCTGGAAAGCTCTCGATGAACATTTCGGAGACAACGATTTTGATTTAAGAAGCCTTTTTCAATATAATCCGAACCGTTTCAACGAATTTTCATTAAAAAGAGATAATTTTCTGTTTGATTATTCTAAAAATTTAATTGATTCAAGAACAAAAGAACTTTTATTGAACCTTGCTGAAGAATGTCAGTTGAAAGATGCTATTTCTAAAATGTTTTCGGGAGACAAAATCAACGAAACAGAAGGAAGAGCCGTTTTGCATACAGCTTTGAGGGACTTTTCCAATAAAGAAATTTTGGTTGACGGTGAAAATATCAAACCTCAGATTAAAAGAGTTCTTGACCACATGAAAACTTTTTCTGAAAGCATTATTTCAGGATCACACAAAGGTTGTAGCGGAAAAGAAATCACTGATGTTGTAAACATCGGAATCGGAGGTTCAGATTTGGGACCTGTGATGGTAGTTTCGGCCTTAAAACATTTTAAAACAAGACTAAACGTTCACTTTGTATCCAATGTTGACGGAAATCATATTGCAGAAGTTGTCAAGAACTTAAATCCTGAAACAACTTTATTTATCATTGCTTCCAAAACGTTTACAACACAGGAAACAATGACGAATGCCAATTCAGCAAAAGATTGGTTCTTAAAAGCTGCGAAACAGGAAGATGTAGCTAAACATTTTGTAGCTTTATCAACTAATTTTCAAGCAGTTAAAGACTTCGGAATCGCGGAAGAAAACATCTTCGAATTCTGGGATTGGGTTGGCGGAAGATATTCACTTTGGAGTGCAATCGGTTTGAGTATTGTTCTTGCAGTTGGATATGAAAACTTTGAGCAATTATTAAAAGGAGCTTTTGATACAGACCAACATTTCCAGACCGCAGACTTTTCTGAAAATGTTCCGGTTTTGATGGGATTGTTGGGAATTTGGTATCGTAATTTTTATGCGGCAACAACGTATGCAATTCTTCCCTACTCTCAATATTTAGACAGATTTGCAGCCTATCTTCAACAGGGTGACATGGAAAGCAATGGAAAATGTGTTGACAGAAATGGAGAATTTGTAGAATATGAAACAGGACCAATTATTTGGGGAGAACCTGGAACGAACGGACAACACGCTTTCTATCAATTGATTCACCAGGGAACAGAGTTGATTCCTGCAGATTTTATCGCTTATGCGAAAAGCCCTAACAAAGTTTCTGATCATCAGGATAAATTGTTGGCTAACTTCTTCGCTCAGACTGAGGCACTTGCCTTCGGAAAAAACGAAGAGGAAGTTGAAGAGGAATTAAAAAGTTCAGGGAAATCTGATCAGGAAATTGATTTCTTGTTAAACTATAAAGTCTTCCACGGAAACACGCCTACTAACTCTATCATTTTCAAAGAATTAACCCCTTTTTCATTAGGGCAGATGATTGCAATGTATGAACATAAAATATTTGTTCAGGGTGTAATTTGGAATATTTTCAGTTTCGACCAATTCGGTGTGGAATTAGGAAAAGTTTTAGCAAACAAAATTTTGCCGGAACTTGAAAACAATGAGGCAATTAGCACTCATGACAGCTCTACAAATGGGTTGATTAATTATTATAAAGCGAATAAATAATTAAAACGAAATTGCTTTGACAAATTTTAAAATCTTTGTTAAAATTTAATTTATCAGAATATTATTAAGTAATTTTAATAAAATTAAATGAAAATGAGTACCATCACAATACATCTAAAAGACAAGGATGAGGAAAAATTCATGGAGAATCTTCTAAAAAAAATGAAAATCACTTTTGAAAAAAGTGATGAAGACGACTTTGTTCTTACAGATGAGATGAAAAAAGTTATTGATGAGAGAATGAAAGAAGACAGAACACAAGCCGTTGATGCATGGGAATCTTTGAAAAAAATAAGAGCAAAATATGGGCTTTAGCTTAAAGTTATTGCTATCTGCGGAAAATGATATTGATAATGCAACGGATTATTATGCTTTAATTTCAGATAAAGTATTAGAAAATTTTAATAATAAACTGGATGAAGCTTTAATATCAATCCAAAATAATCCATTTTTCCAAATTAGATATAAAGCGACTCGTTTTTTACCTGTAAAAAATTTTCCTTATATTATTTTGTTCGAAATAGAAGAAATAACAGAAACTATTTACATCATCTCCGTTTTCTGCACTCATCAGAATCCGGAAAAATATCCTTAAAAATCTAATAATAAAAGTAATAAAAATAAAAATGGCAGAAATTCTTGACGGATTAAAAGTATCCAAAGAAATAAAAGCAGAAATCAAAATTGAAGTTGATAAGATCATTGCAAGCAAAAGAAGAGCACCCCATTTGGTGGCAATTCTTGTTGGAAACAACGGAGCGAGTAAGGCTTATGTAAATGCTAAAGTTAAAGATTGTGAGGAAGTTGGCTTCCAATCAAGCTTAGTTAAATTTCCAAGCACAGTTTCTGAGTCTGAATTATTGGAAAAAATTGATGAATTAAACAAGTCTAAAGCAGTTGACGGATTTATCGTTCAGTTGCCTTTGCCGGATCAGGTTGATCAGGAAAAAATCATCAACGCAATCGATCCAAGAAAAGATGTTGATGGTTTCCATCCTGAAAACTTCGGAAAAATGGCGTTGGAAATGGATACTTTCTTACCCGCAACTCCATTCGGAATTTTAACATTATTAGAAAGATATAATATTGAAACGAAAGGTAAAGACTGTGTTATCATCGGAAGGAGTAAAATTGTAGGAAGACCAATGAGCATTTTGATGGGAAGAAAAGATTTCCCTGGAAATTCAACGGTTACGCTTACACACTCTTACACAAAAGATATTGAAGAATATACTAAAAAAGCGGACATCGTAATTACAGCGTTGGGAGATCCTCACTTCTTAAAAGGTGAAATGATCAAAGAAGGAGCAGTGATCGTGGACGTAGGTATTACAAGAGTAGACAACGATTCTCCAAAAGGATATTATTTGGCTGGTGATGTAGATTTTGACAGCTGTGCAGCAAAAGCAAGCTGGATCACGCCTGTTCCCGGAGGTGTCGGACCTATGACAAGAGCGATGTTGATGAAAAATACCATCATTGCTTACAAAACTTCGGTCTATAACGACTAATTTTAAAATGAATAAAGAAGAAGATATTTTATTAAAAGAAGGTAAAATGCTCCCTGTGATGGAGCATTTTTACACTCTTCAGGGAGAAGGGGCACACACTGGAAAAGCAGCCTACTTCATCAGATTGGGCGGTTGCGATGTTGGATGTCACTGGTGCGATGTGAAAGAAAGCTGGGACCCTACTTTACACCCGTTAATGAATGCGGAAGAAATTGCAGAAACGGCCGCAAGCCATTGCAAGACCATTGTTTTAACAGGCGGCGAACCCTTAATGTGGAATCTTGATGTTTTAACATCCAAATTAAAAGAATTGGGATGTACAGTTCATATTGAAACTTCAGGAGCTTATCCGATGAGCGGGCAAATCGACTGGATTACCCTTTCACCAAAGAAAACGGGACTTCCAAAAGAAGAAATTTATGCACAAGCAAGCGAACTAAAAGTAATAGTTTTTAATAATAATGATTTCAAATTTGCTGAAGAACAGGCTGCAAAAGTTTCGGAAAACTGCACATTATACCTTCAGAGCGAATGGAGCAAGCGTGATGAGATGTATCCGAAAATTACAGACTTCATTTTAGGACATCCAGAATGGCGGGCTTCAGTTCAGACTCACAAATATCTGAATATCCCATAAAAATATGTAACTTAGCTTTTCGTATCCGTAAACGCTTATAGATGCAGAGAATTCGATACTCTAGATACCTGAAATCGATTATTGTTTTGCTTGACCTTGTGGTTATTGCATCTATTTTCATATTCTTTTTTCTGAGCAGAAATGCAGAATTAAAATACAATGAAGAAACCTGGTACCAGAATGCTTTTTCGTTAATATTATTATTTTTGTTTTGGATGCTTCTCAGCGGTAGAACAAAAATTTACAATATCCCGAGAAACCTCACTTATACCTTGTTTCTTGAGCGGTTGCTTATTCACTGTCTGTTATTTATTCTCGGTGTTTTACTGATCGGAAAAGTGAGTTACAATGTATTCTTTAATTCTGACGTTTACTGGCTTTCGTTCTATTTGTTTTTCTTTATATTTTTGGCTAAATCATTAATATATTTTACAATAAAGTATTTCCGTAGCCTGGGGATCAACCACAGAAATATCATGTTCTTAAATGAAGACAGCTCAACCGATGTTTTAAAAAATATATTGATCAACAGAAAAGATTATGGTTACAAAATCTTTAATTATACTAAGCCCAATATAAATTCTGACGATTTGGTTGAATTTTGGAAAAAAAACGGAATTCATACGCTGTTTTTACCAACCGACCATTCATTCACGGAAAACGCAGAAAATGAAATATTCAGTCTTGCAGAAGCCAATAAAGTGCATGTTACTTTGATTCCAAGTATTGCACAAAGTGATTTCTTTCTGTATGATTTAGGATATATTCAAACGCAGCCGGTTTTAAATCAGGCAAGATATCCTTTAGATTATTATTCTAATTTTTTATTGAAAAGAGTTTTCGACATTGCTTTTTCCATTATTGTCTTGGCGGGCATCTGCTCATGGCTGTTTCCGATTATTGCAATTTTTATTAAAATTACATCAAAAGGGCCCGTTTTTTTCTTACAAAAAAGATATGGTTTTCATGAAGAGGTTTTTGATTGCATTAAATTCCGAACTATGATCGTGAATGACCAGTCTGCAACCAAAACAACAGAAGAAAATGATTCAAGAATTACAAAATTTGGTAAAATCTTAAGAAAAACCAGTCTTGATGAGCTGCCACAGTTCATTAATGTTTTAAAAGGTGAAATGTCAATTGTAGGGCCCCGGCCTCATATGTTGTCGGTTGACAATTATTATAAACCGAAGATCGGGCGATACAGCCTAAGAAGCATGGTAAGCCCGGGAATTACAGGTCTTGCACAAGTCAACGGTTTGAGAGGTGATTTTGGCGATGTGGAGGTTGATATGAAAAAACGTGTCCTGGCAGACGCATTTTATGTCAGAAACTGGAGTTTTGTACTTGATCTGGTCATCATTTTGAAAACCATTTTATTGGTAATCGGCGGAGATAAAAACGCAAAATAAGATGGAGGCTAAAGCTAAGATTGAAACAAAATAATTTTAATTTTAATACTAAACAGAGCTTCAGACTTAACCTCAACCTTAATCTAATTAAATAAAAAAAGTCTAATTTAGCAGAATGTTAAAAAAGTTTTTTACAGCAATAGGAGAATATATCATCCTGATGGGTAAATCCATGCAGAAGCCTCAGAAAATGAGAGTCTTCTGGAAGCTGTTTATGAGAGAAATTAATGATTTGGGAGTCAACTCATTTGGGTTGGTCATCTTCACATCTATATTCGTAGGAGCTGTAGTGGCTATTCAGATGTTTAACAATTTTGATGCTTCATCATTCCCTATTCCGCCTTCATTTGTAGGATATGCTACCAAAGCCGTATTGGTTCTGGAATTTTCACCTACCATTATCAGTTTGATCCTGGCAGGAAAAGTGGGATCATATATCGCTTCAAGTATAGGAACGATGAGGGTTTCCGAGCAAATTGACGCCTTAGATATTATGGGGGTAAATTCACCCAACTTTCTGATACTTCCGAAAATAATTGCCTGTGTCATTTTCAATCCATTACTGATCGCTATTAGTATTGTATTCGGTATTGGCGGAGGTTATATTGCCGGAATGCTGACAGGAAACTGGACACAATCCGATTATATAACAGGAATCCAAATGTTTATGCCTAATCTTTTTATCTATTATGCATTTACTAAAACCATAGTTTTTGCTTTCATTATTGCAACTGTTCCTGCCTATTTCGGATACACGGTAAAAGGAGGTTCGTTAGAAGTGGGTAGAGCAAGTACGCAGGCGGTGGTTTGGACGATGGTTTTCATTATTCTCTCCGAATTAGTATTAACCCAATTAATATTAAGCTAATGATTGAGGTAAAAAATCTTAAAAAAAGTTTTGATGATGTTGAAGTACTTAAAGGAATTTCAACCACTTTCGAGAAAGGAAAAGTAAACCTGATCATTGGGCAGAGTGGTTCCGGAAAAACGGTTTTCCTTAAAAGCTTGCTGAATGTTTATCAACCTTCTTCAGGAGAAATCCTTTTTGACGGAAGAGACATTAACGTCATGAACAGAGAAGAAAAGCAGCATTTACGATCTGAGATTGGAACTTTATTTCAGGGAAGTGCTTTGTTTGACTCTTTGACTGTGGAAGAAAATATCATGTTTCCTTTGGATATGTTCACCAACCTGACTTTCAGAGAGAAAAAAAGAAGGGTTTTTGAAGTAATCGGAAGAGTACATTTAGATAAAGCCAACAGAAAATTCCCGTCTGAAATTTCCGGAGGAATGCAAAAACGTGTTGCCATCGCAAGAGCGATTGTAAATCACCCAAAATATCTGTTTTGTGACGAGCCAAACTCCGGTTTGGACCCCTATACTTCAAATGTAATCGACGATCTTTTGCTGGAAATCACAAAAGAATATAATACTACTACAATCATCAATACACACGATATGAACTCCGTAATGACGATTGGCGAGAAAATTGTTTATCTAAGATTGGGAATTAAAGAATGGGAAGGAAATAAAGATGTTCTGATCACTGCGGGCAATAAAAATCTTATTGATTTCGTTTATTCATCAGAATTATTTAAAGAACTGAGAGAATATTTATTGGAAAATAACAAAACTATTGAGAATACAATCACAAAAATAGAAGATAATGAAAAAGGTATTTAGTATCGCATTAATAGGATTTTCTCTGTTTGCTTCGGCGCAGATTTCACTTGCAGGTAAAGCGAATTTAATTTTTCCGACAGGTTCGCCTTCATGGAAAAACATTAAAGGAACAGTAAATGACGCGATCGATGGAGAAGCAAAAAACAACGTAGGCTTCAACGTAGGTCTTTCATTGAAGGTAAATCTTCCAATGGCATTTTTCGCAATGCCGGAATTGTATTACACGAACTTTAAAAACGAATTCACAACAGCCAACACAACATTTGATATTAAAAACAGCCGTGTAGATTTACCGGTTCTTGTCGGTCACAAAGTTCTGGGAGATATGTTGGGGGTTTTTGTTGGGCCGGTTGCGAGCTATAATTTAAGCAAAGAAGATACTTTCAACGATTTTAAAGAAAATGCGAGAGATAATTTCACTGTGGGTTACCAATTCGGAGCTCAGCTTGAAATCAAAAAGTTGATCGTCAACGCAAGATATGAAGGCTCTTTCAGTAAGGATGAAAGAAACTTCATCAACAAAGTTTCCGGTGAGGAAGTCAGATACGACAACAGACCAAACCTGTTTATGGTAGGTTTGGGATACAAATTCTAAAAGATGTCAACGAAAATAACAACTGGTAAATCCTCAGATCATTAGATCTGAGGATTATTGTTTGGAGTATTCTTAAGTTCTGCTTCGCGTTTTGCAATCTCTGCAGCCTGCTTTTCGAGATCTTCTTTATCTTTTTGCAATTGTTTGAATTCTTTTTTCTTTTGCTCAGCTTTGATCGCGCTTCCTTTGCTTATATAGCCCACCAGTCCGCCAATAATTAATCCTACTCCGATTCCTCCCATAATTCCCATGATATGAGGCATTTTCAAATCATTAATCGTAAAATTGTTTGTCGTCAAATAAAATAATAGCACCGATAAAGCTAAAAGTACAAGTCCGATAATCGTTAAATTCTTCATAATGTTGTGTTTAAATGGTTTAAATTAAAAAGCCTTACCAAATTTACTAAAAATTCAATAAGGCTTATCAAGATTAAAAATTTCTAATTATTATTTATATTTTTCCGCCCGCAGCCTTGTAATATTCTAAAGCTTGAGGTAAGTCTTTGTTAATGTCTGAAATTCTCGTTTCAGGATTTGGGTGGGTAGATAAGAATTCAGGTTGTTTACTTCCTGAAGATGCACCTTCCATTCTGTTCCAGAAAGGGATTGCTTCTCTTGGGTCATATCCTGCCATTGACATTAGATATAATCCCATCTTATCAGCTTCCGACTCCTGATTTCTTCCGTATTTCAACAGAGCAACCTGCGAACCGATAGGATAAGCTTTCTGGAAAATAGCCGCCCATTGTGCATTAGAAATCGTACTTCCAAGAATACTTCCACCATATTGAGCCACCATTGCCTGAGAAATTCTTTCGTTTCCGTGTCCTGCTAAGGCATGAGAAACCTCGTGTCCCATTACAACGGCAAGTCCGTTATCATTTTTAGTGACTGGTAAAATCCCGGTATAAACCGCAACTTTTCCGCCGGGCATACACCAGGCATTAAGCTCCGTACTTTGTAAAAGATTAAATTCCCAGCTGTAATTGGCAAGATCAGCAGATCTTCCTATACTTTGATAATATTTTTCTGCGGCAGATTTTATCCTGGTTCCTACATTTACCACTCTTTTTGCATCTGCTGTTCCCGTGATCACTTTACCTTTAGACAATGTTGTTTTGTATTCTTGTGCAGACATCGTCAGTATTTCCGAATTATTTGCGATTTGCAGAGAAGACCTTCCCGTAATCGGGTTTGTGGTACAGGCTGCAACTGACATTGCAATTGCTCCCATTCCAAATAGATGTTTTATTTTCATAGTTTCGAGTGTTAATAATTCAACCTTAACAATTTCTATTCCAAAATACTTCAGAAGGAATATATTTGCATACAATTTGCTATATAAATTTAATAATTATTTTACAATCATGAAAAAGTATATTTCACTCTTATTTATTTTCGGATTTTTATTTTCTTTCCAGAGTTGTTCGTCACAGAGCACGATGGATCCTCAATCCGTCAGTACGCTTGTCAATTCACAGGAGTTTACCTTCCATGCACAAAGAGCAAACCCAACGAATTACGACGTGATCAACGTTATGAATTCAATGCCAAATTCTCCTTCAACAAGAATTCTTGAGCTTAACGGAAATTATACGGCAGAATTAAAAAATAATATTTTGAATGTTGTTTTACCTTATTTCGGAAGAGCATTTAAAACAAATTACAGCGGTGACAACAGTTTTAGATTTGAATCTAAAGATTTTACAGTCAATAAAACTCAAAATAAAAAAGGAACATGGATTGTAAAAATTAAACCAAATGATACGAGTAGCGTTGATGAAATTATCATTGAAATTTATAAAAGCGGAAAAGCATTCACATCGGTAAGAAGCAGCGACAGACAGCCGATCTCTTACGACGGATATGTTTCTAAAAATGAACAAAATACAGAACAAGGAAAGCCTTAATCTTTACTATTTGAGATCAAGTTTGATTACAAAAAAGCTTTAGAACCATTAGATGAAGCAAAAAAATTTGCTTATGGGCAAAGTATGATCGATTTTTTAAAAAACAGAGAGAAGTTCATCAAAGCAAAAATGCCGAAGAAAAAGCAAATTAAAAAGAAGAAGGAGACGAAATAAGTCTCCTTTTTTTGTAAATTTAATAATGGAATTACGTTTTGAACTTAAACAACTTCAATTAAAAGAAACATTTTCAATTGCTTACGGAAATTATGACAACAGAGAAGTGTTACTTATAGAACTTTCTCATCAAAACTGTAAAGGTTACGGCGAATGTGTTGCGATCGATTATTATCAGATCGATCTTCAGAGTTTTGTTTTGAAATTAAAAGAGATTCAACCTAAAATTGAGGCTCAGAAAATCATTCATCCGAGAGAGTTTTTTAAATTTTTATTAAGTCTAAATCTTCATCCGTTTTTACTTTCTGCCTTAGATTGTGCCTATTGGGATCTTTTCGGGAAATTGGAAAACAAAAGTTTTATCGAATTAAATGAACTTCCATCTGAAAATTTAGTTGAAAGTTCAATCACCATTTCTGTCGGAGAAATAGGTCAACAGGTTCAGAAAATTGAAAAAAGCCATTGGAACAAGTTTAAAGTAAAATGCAAAGGTTTAGATAAAAACAATGTTGAAAAACTGTTACAATCAAATCGAAATATCGCATTAGATTCCAACGCAAGTTTTACCGACGACGATTGTATATGGCTTCAGGAAAACGTTGAAATTCAGAAGTTATCCTATTTAGAACAGCCACGACCGATTGATCAGTATAAAATTCTTAGAAAAGAAAGTTTTGCCAATTGGATGGCAGACGAAGATTGTCAAAATTTAGATTCTTTGGACGAATTGATTCCTTATTATAAAAGTGTCAATATAAAATTAATGAAATGCGGCGGATTAACCGTCGCATTAGAAATGATCAAAAAAGCACGTGAATTAAACTACAAAATAATGATAGGCTGCATGACGGAATCTACTGTCGGAATTTCTGCAGGATGTGTTTTAACAGGACTTGTTGATTACGCAGATTTAGACGGAGCCAATCTTATTTCTAATGATTATGCCACCGGAAATTTTGTAGAAAACGGTAAAATAATTCTCTCTCAAAAACCAGGCTTGGGAATAGAATTAAAACAAAAATAGACTTTCAGATGAAAGCCTATTTTTTATTTACAGAAACAATATAGTCATAAACCCATTGGTGCTGCTCGTCTGACAGTTTTGCTTTTGGCGCCATTGAGTTCATAATTCCTACCCATTGTACAGGATTGTGTGATGTTGGATCTGGTAATTTATGACATCTTCCGCATGAGTTTTCGAAGATTGTTTTTCCTTGTGCGATTTGTTCTGCTGTAGAAGTTGAAGCTACCGGAGCTGTTGCTGTTGAGGCTTTTGGTGTACAAGATGCTAACAAAACAGCAGTGAATGATGCTACAGCGATTATTTTTTTCATTGTTTAAACTATTTGATTGAAACAAATGTAGGAAATTCCCTTTCTCATTGAGATAATGGTACATAATTTAGAAGAAATACAAATTACAGAAAATATGATAAAGTGATTTAACCTTTCACAATTGACGAATGACACTTCACTTTCTCATATTTAATTATTATTTTTGAATCAATGAAATTTTCTACAGAAGAACTAATTGAAGGAATACAATCGGGCAACAAACGTCTGATTGCAAAATCCATTACTTTAGTTGAAAGTAAAAAAGCCGAGCACAGGCAACAAGCAGAAGAACTTTTAAAGAAAATTATGCCTTTCACGGGAAAATCTGTCCGTGTCGGAATTACGGGAGTTCCGGGTGCCGGAAAATCAACTTTTATAGAAAATTTTGGAAGATTGGTAATTTCTCAGGGCAAAAAAGTGGCAGTTTTGGCCATTGATCCGAGTTCTGCGATCAATAAAGGAAGTATTTTGGGTGATAAAACAAGAATGGAAGAACTTTCCAAAGAAGAAAATGCTTTTATCCGACCTTCCCCGAGTTCAGGATTTTTGGGAGGCGTTGCGAATACCACTTTTGAAACGATGATGATCTGCGAAACGGCGGGCTACGATTATATTTTGATTGAAACAGTTGGGGTCGGGCAATCGGAAGTTTTGGTTGCTGATATTACTGATGTTTTTTTATTCTTAAAAATTATTGGTGGCGGGGACGAGCTTCAGGGAATTAAGCGCGGAATTATGGAAATGGTAGACGTGATTTTCATTAATAAAGTAGAAGAAAGCAATCTTCAAAAAGCAAAAAATACAAGATTAGAATTAAAACGGGCCTTAGATTTTATTCCGCCAAAAGAAAAAGACTGGAAAGTTCCTGTTCTATTAGGCTCTGCTTTAAATAATCAGGGATTGGAGGAAGTTTTTGAAAAAATTAATGATTTTATTAATTTAAAAAAGAAAAATAACCGCTTTGAAACTGTGCGAACTCAGCAAGCCGAAAAACGCTTTGAATATTGGGTTCAGGAATATATTTTATCAATGATGAAAAGGGATAATTCTGTGGAAGAAGCTTATATTCAGCATAAAAAAAATGCTTCGGCAATGGTTTCAAATCCAAGTACCGAAGCAAAATTATTTGTAGAGCAATTTCTCTTTAAAGATAAAGATTTATGAATAAGAATCTTACACTTATCTATTCCCTTGATTTTCAATGAATATTCGATTAATTTTTCGGCTTCTTCCAGGTCTTCATTATCCAAAAGACATTTGATATAATATTGCGGAGTATTAAGATTTGTAATGCTACATTGCATCGCTTCTTCAAAATAAAGCTTTGCTTTTTCGTAGTCGGTCAACATTTCGCTGTATATTCTTCCCATCAAACAGAGGCTGTCTGCATCTTCGGGATCGTAAGACAGCGCATAATTCAGTGCTTCCAGACAATCCGGCAAGCTGTAAGGATAATTATCTAAAGCCTCGAAGTAATATTTACTTTTAGTTAAGGTCATTTTTGTAGTTTTTTAATTCGTTTTTCAGAACGTTTCTTTGTTTTTTGAAAGATTTTTCCTGGTAATTCTTTTTAAAATCTGTCCCGGAAAATGTACGGACCGGATTTCCTCTTTGCACCTGCAAATGATTGTTCCAGGTTTCCTGCATTCGTTTTTGAAGCTGGATAATATTCTGTTCCATCACTTTTTCTTTTAATCTAATAATCGACAATTTTTTATTCTCCAATTGTGAACGCGAATCCTGTACGAAAACACTTTGTCCCGTCAGTAAATGAATAGCACGAACGGCAGTGTTGACTTTATTCACATTTTGTCCACCACTTCCCTGACTTCTTGTTGTTTGGAATTGAATATCTTTTTCATTAAAATTAATTTTTCCCAAACCTTCCAATTCAAAAACACCGATAAACCAATTGCTTCTTTTGTGCAGTTTCCGGAATGTACTTTTTCCTATCCAACAAATGCTTCCCAACCAAGATTTTAAAAATTTATTTAAATCTTTTGCTTTTAAAAGAATGGTTACGGATTTCAATGTCAGGTTTTCATCACCATTTTCCCGGTGTATGATTTCATAGTCTATATTATTATTTTTTACTTCCTCAAGGAAAACCTTCAGAACTTTGGCAACTACCCATTGGCATTCCAAAAGTCCTCTTCCCGAGGTTATTTGTATTAATTTGTCCATTTTAATTTAGTTTACAGTTGCTTGTTCCTAGTTATCAGTTAAAGTCATTAACTAATAACCAGAAACGTGCAACAAAAATTACTTATCCATCCTCACAATTCTAGGTTGAAAAGTTCCGAGGATATCAACCAACTCACTTTGGGCATTCATGACTTCGTTGATGTCTTTGTACGCCATTGGTGCTTCTTCGGTATTTCCGCCCATCAAAGTGACATTCTTTAATTTTAATTCTTTTTTGATGTCATTTTGAGTGAAAAGATTTCTGCATTCCCCTCTCGAAAAAGCTCGTCCTGCGCCGTGTGAAGCTGAATTTAAAGAATCTGGATTTCCTTTTCCGCGGACGATAAAACCTTTTGCTGTCATCGATCCGGGAATCATTCCCAATTCATTTTCATTGGCTGGAGTTGCACCTTTTCTGTGAACGATCACTTCTTTTCCGTTGTGGATTTCTTTCCATGCGAAATTGTGATGGTTTTCAATTCTGGCTTTTACCCTCCCTCCGACAACTTTCACCAATCTTCTGTGAATATCGTCGTGACAGGCCGAAGCGTAATCCCCTGCCAAATTCATCGCCGTCCAGTATTCTAATCCGAGATGCGTATTCAAATCCAGCCAAGCAAAGTTTTGAGCTTCTTTTGGTAATGGACATTGCTCTGTCGCAACTCTCGAATAATATTGAGCTATTTCAGCACCTAAACCACGCGAACCACTGTGAGAAAGAATTCCGAGGTATTTTCCTTTTGAAAGTCCGATCTGCTCATCTTCTTCCGTGATTTCAACTTCCCCGAATTCAACAAAGTGATTTCCACCGCCGGAACTTCCCATTTGTTTGATAGCTTTTCCTTTTAATCTTCTCAAAATCGGAATCATATCGAATGTATCTCTATCGAAAATTTCGTGATCGACGTGAGATTTATGCGTTTCATACATCCCGAATTTGGTATGCTCGGCCAGCGCTTTTTCATATTTGTCTCTTGCGCCCTCAAGATATGAAACAGGGGTATCCAAAATACTGAGGCTCATTCTGCAGCCAATATCCATCCCGACTCCATAAGGAATTACAGCATTTTCTACGGCGAGAACTCCGCCAATTGGAAGTCCGTAACCGCTGTGTGCGTCGGGCATCAAAGCTCCCTGCGTTGCAATTGGAAGTTTCAGTGCGGTGTACAACTGGTTTTTTGCTTCATCTGAAATATTGTTTCCGAAGATCTGAAAAGAGGTACGATTTGTATTCAACATTCTTTTTTCCGTTTTCTTTGACGAAAGCAAGGCTTCTGCGATTTGTCCGAAGGTTAAATCTTTTTCGTAATTCTCCGGATTCGTCAGAATTTCCTTTAAAAGAGATTTCACATGGTGAATATTTTTCGTTGCAAAATTTCTTTTCATGACTTCCAAAGCGATGTTTACACTTTGATTATTTGGATAGCCTATTTTTAATATATCTTTTCCTTTAAGTTTTAAATTTCCCATTGTTTTTAAATAAGATGTTAGATATTAGATGCTAGAAGTTAGACTTTGAGCATCTGATATTTTTTTCAACTAAACACTTAGTCGAATTTTGATTTGTTGTCATTTTGATTTGTGAAAATAGATTCTTCCCTCGTCAGAATGACAGTTTGGAGTGTGTTCTAGCCCCGATGGAAACGGCATCCTTTTTTTTTTGCGCTGGCTTGAAAAAAGCGCAGGCAAAAAAAAGATACAGTGGACAGCGGGATTAAGCTCCTAATAAAAAAATGGATTTCGGGGAAACTTGAGTTGAGTTTTGAAATATTGCGCAATAAAAAACCCGAAATCTCTACGACTTCGGGTTTTGATATTTCATTGTACTGTTATTCTAAGAATGTACCAAACCACGAAGCCTCACCACCATAAGTGGCAAATTGAAAGGAGAATTATGATCTAATCTGAACATTGCTTCGTTGTTTTTTAATGGGTTAAACTTTATTTTCAGCTGCAAATATATAAATTTTTCTGAAAATCAAACTTATTTTTATTTTTTCCTGTCACTTTCTAATTGATTGTCATTCAATCCAAAATGTTATATTTGCTTTTTAACTAAAAAATTATGAAAAACACTTTAATGAAATCGTTATTTTACGTATTTGCATTCGCAATTTTATTTTCATGTAATTCTAACAAGAACAATGAGATTTTAACTTATACCACTGACACGACATTGGGATTATCAAGGGTTAATTTAAACACAATTTCAGAAAAAATTCCTGTTGACAAGATTTTAAAAGAAAAAAAAGACCTAAAAGATGATGAAAAATTTTTCTTACAACTGGTAAGCAAACCGAAAGAATCCGGTATTGATACGGATAAACCACTTTATTTTATCATCGATCAGGGGAAATCTACTTATGATCCTGATGCCAAAGCTTTTTTCTGGATCACTGACAAAGCAAAATTCCAGAAAAGCATGTCTGATCTTACAAAAAGTAAAGTAACGATCGATAAAAAAGACTACATCTATGTTGACGGAAAAATGACAGGAAGCATCAAAGGTGATATGGCAATCGTTTCCAGCGACAAATCATACAGTCCATATGCAGGTTACAATTCTTTGAACACACCAAGTGTTGAGCCTTCTTCTAAGCTTAATGAAAAATATTTTGCAGATTTCTGGGGAAGAAAAGGAACTTCAAATGCAGCCATTAAAGATCAGGTAAACCAGTCTTTGGTAAGCGACAAAGACATCAGCGGATGGATCAATCTTGCGGCTGTGGCGAGCTATGCATCAAAGGGATATATTGAAACGTTGGCTGCCAATAAATTAATTATAGATTCCGGAATCGGTTTCGATTTTAATTTTGACAAAGGAAAATCTGAAATGGATACGAAAACATTCTTCAATGCAGATATGAAGAAAGTTGTCGAGAAATATTACGACAAAAACGCTGTAAATTATGATCTTGTGAAAAACGTAGAACTGGATAATTCAAAATCTTTCACAATTGGATTTTTCAGTTTAGATTTTATGAGATATTTGGTAAAAGAAGCTGGTTTTGAAGCTACTGTAAACCATTATCTGGCATCAACAAACAAAACGCTGGAAGATATTACTTCTACTTTTACAGGAGATTATGCTTTTGTAGACTTCAAATCTAATCCTGCTGATACTGTAGAATATTACAGAACGAATAACGCTGTTGTTTTAGGCTTTAATCCAAAGAAAAAAGACGCTCTTACTTCGTTGCTTCAAGGTCCGTTAGGCCAAAGTAAAAAATATATGATCGCTGACAATCAGGTGATTTTCTCTGATGACAACAATGTAATTTATCAATTCCAAAACAAGAAAGTAGGAAAAAATACAAAGCTTAATAAAAAAACAGGAATTACAGCCTATTCCTGGTCTGACGGAAACGACTATAACCAGAAGGAAAAAGCAACAGTAAAAGTTGTAGATATGGTCAATGAATCTAAAGAAGACGGTGGAAATCTGGTTTCTAAAACGGTATTTACTTTAGACAAAAAAGACGAAAATGCATTGTATTATTTAATAATGAATGGATAATATTATTTTAGAAAATATTTCGCCAAAATATTTCACTCCCAAAAACCTGGAACAATCTCAAATCTGGAACAAGAATATCTCTTTCCGGAAAGGGGAAAAATTCCTGATTGTCGCACCTTCCGGGAGTGGAAAATCTACGCTTGCCACTGCAATGCTGGGAACACATTTTCAATATGAAGGAAATATAAAATATGACCAACAAGTCGTAAAAAATCTTCATCTTGAGAAAATTGTGGAGAACAGAAAAGACGGTGTAAGCCTGCTTTTTCAGGATGTAAGGTTAATTAAAAACCTTACGATTTCGGAGAATATTTTACTGCGAGTTTTTAATAAAGACAGAAAAAAATTTATTCCAAAAATGGAAGAATATGCGGCAAGATTAGGAATCGAAAACCTTCTCAATAAAAAAGCGGAAAACTGCTCATACGGCGAAAGACAGAGAAGCGCCATTATAAGAAGCCTCGTCAATTCGACGGATTTTCTAATCTATGATGAATGTTTCAGCCATTTGGATGTAGACAATAAGAAAATTGCCTTTTCATTAATCAATGAAGTGTCTCAGGAAAACGGAAGTTCGGTCATATTCTTTGAATTGAATGAATTCCCTTTTGAGCATGAATATCAAATTCTTCATTTATAAAAGCTTATGAAGAAAATTTTTAACTCAATTATATTGTATGCAGGATTATTTATAGCATTTATTTTGGTGCTGTCTTGCCTGCAACTGTATGAAAATGCCAATAGACTTTTTGGAAATAAAAGCAGTGACAGCAATTACTGGTTGACTTTCAGCAAGAAAATTACGCCTGATAACATCGGAAGAAAAGAACTTCTTGGCTTTAACGAAAACGATGTTGCCAAGCTGAAACAATGGTCTGAAATAAAAAATGTTTATCCATTTTCTGCGAATGAATTTAAAGCTTCTGCAAACGGTGGTGATTTTATCCCTTTTTATACGGATCTGTATTTTGAAGGA
>Ga0307412_10000723_pt1 | contig 19089 bp, 23 predicted proteins | sample DK1Cmetagenome_3_FD_203823 | JGI IMG/M metagenome (GOLD analysis project Ga0307412, IMG submission 203823) | Maize rhizosphere microbial communities from greenhouse at UC Davis, California, United States - DK15-C-1 | ecosystem: Host-associated > Plants > Roots > Rhizosphere > Soil | place: USA...
TGTTTTTAAGACTTTCCATTGCTGTAACAATGCTTTCGGCGGTAGCCGACAGATTCGGTTTCTGGGGCAAAAATTCATCTTGGGGTAACTGGGAAAATTTTGAAAAATATACAAGAGAAATTACCTCTTTTGTTCCAGAAAGTTTGAGCATCTTTTCAGCATATTCAGCGACTTTTTTAGAAATTCTTTTTCCATTAATGCTGATTTTAGGATTTAAAACCAAAATTTCTGCTTATGGTGCAGGATTATTATTGTTGATTTTCGCTTTATCAATGACCATTACATTAGGTGCAAAAGCTCCTTTGGATTACTCGGTCTGGGTAGGAAGTGCAGCTGCTTTTTTATTGACTTCACAGGAAAAATATTCATTAAGTATAGATAATTTAATTAAAAAAATATAAAATATTATGAGCGCAAGATTCGATATGGCGACTACGGAAGCCGCAGGTTACAAAGCAGTATTGGGACTGGAAGGTTATCTTCAGACAATTTCTTTAAATCATGTTCAGAAAGAGTTAATTAAAATCCGGGCTTCACAAATTAACGGATGTGCATTTTGTATTGATATGCACACAAAAGATGCCATAAAATATGGAGAAACTCCGCAAAGAATTTTCCTTTTGAATGCGTGGAGAGAAGCTAAAGAGCTTTATACGGAAGAAGAGCAGGTGCTTTTAACAATGACGGAAGAAATTACTCTGATTAGCCAAAAAGGGTTAACTGAAGAAACCTATTATAAGGCAAAACAACTCTTTGACGAGAATACAATAGCACAGATTATCTTAGCAATTGTAACGATCAATGCATGGAACAGAATTGCGATAAGCACGCATGCGCCAATCATGAAATAATTTCAGGATAATGTTATTTACAACGAAAAAGCTTCCCAGAATTTTGAGAAGCTTTTGTTTTATTCTTGAGGACAATTCAACTGCAGGACATTGGCGTTTAACGGCTGTTCTATTTTTCGTTCTAATTTTTTATCATTTAACGTCACGTAAACTTCCATAGAACCTGTCCCGACTTGCAGTGACAAGATATGTCCGCCAAATGCATTAAATTTTTCATCCGTCGCCACACCGTGAATATGAATCGACGGGCCTTTGTCATTCCAGGCGATGGAACCTGTAAGGCTTCCCATTTCTACCTTGTTGAATGTTTTCGGATTAAATTTCTTTGTATTAAAATCAAAAAATCCAAAAGTCACATCCGATGCAAAACCGATTCCTGTGAAACTGGCAGACGGAATATTTTCTGTTTTTGCCAGATTTTCAATATGAGCAATTACATCATCGCCTTGTCGAAGTACCATCAAATAACCTGTTGGCGTTTTGGTGTAACGGCAAATCTCTTTTTGTTGTGCTGAAAAGGTGTTCATAATCAAAATTGTAAATAGTAAAATTATGGATTTCAATAACTTCATATCATTATATTTTAAAATTAAGAATGAAATTTTTACACCAAATCAGCAAATAAGAAGTAAATTATTTATTTAATTCTTTTAATATAGTTTCGCCTACACTTTTTGCGGATTGTGGATTTTGACCTGTAATGACACGCTGATCATTCACTACATGATTTTGCCAAAGCCCGGATTTTTCAAATTTTGCACCTTTTTCTTTTAATTTATCTTCCAAAAGGAAAGGAACAACATTCGTTAATTTGACCTCGGATTCTTCTTCATTGGTAAAAGCATTGATTTTTTTACCGTCAACTAAATATTTTCCATTATTAAGTTTAATATTAACCAAACCGGCCGGTCCGTGGCAAACAGCAGCTACAATTCCTCCGTTTTCGTAAATTTTTGAAGCAATATCAGCTAATTCCTTATTGTCAGCAAAATCCCACATAGCACCGTGACCGCCGGCATAAAAAATAGTACAATATTCACTTGGATTGACTTGTGAAGGTTTCAGGGAATTGTCTATTTTATTTTTGTCTTTACTTTCCCAAAACTCTTTATTTACGGGATCTTTCAAATCAAAGCCGTCAACAGGCGGTGTTCCACCTTTCGGACTTACAAAATCTATTTCGTAACCTGCCTTATGAAGCACTTCCCAGGGATGCGAAACTTCACCCAGATAATATCCGGTATTTTCACCTGTATCTCCTTTTTTGTCATGACTGGTAACGACAAATAAAATTTTCTTTTTCATATTTTTTGATTTTTTGGTTTGAGCCTGAATCAATCCTATGGTGAACAAAGCAAGTAATAAAAACGCTATTTTTTTCATATTTAAATAATGTTGGTTTTATAAATCTGGGGCTTTTCCTGTAGTTTTTCATCAATTAAAGCTCTAAAATCCTGAATATATGGTTGTTGGTTATGTTGAGACAAACCTTCTTCATTCTTCCAGATTTCGTAGAAAATAAACTGATTTTTATCTTCAATTCCCTGATGAAGCGTGTACAATTCACATGCCTCTTCTTTTTTAGTTTGTTCAACCATGTTTTGAAGTACAGCTAAAACTTCAGTTCTGAATTCTTCTTTTGCGTTTACAATTGCTGTAAGATATATTTTCATTAGACTAACTGTGGTTTTAATTCTTTTTCAAAAACAGATGTAAGATGTTCTCTATAAAGCTTCATATCACGTTCAATATTCGCATTTTTTTCTACATCATGAAAGTGAAAACTTTCCATTTTTTCTAAAGAAACAAAGGCATTCATTCTATGGAATCCGAATAATGGTCCATTATCTACACTTGTCTCGTTAAAAAATTCTCCGGGGAGTGTGAAGGCTGTTTCAGGTGCATTCCAGCTTGTGGTCACCATATATTTTCTTCCGCCTAGCATTCCGCCGGTTCCATAATTGATTTTTGGGTTGTCGGAAGTTCTGCCGTCGCTCATATAAATTCCTTTTGCGTGACCTGCTGTGAAAACTTCATCGATATATTTTTTCAAACCGTTGGGAAGTTGAAACCACCAGATCGGCGTGTGATAAATAATATAATCTGTCCAAACAAACTTCTGAACCTCCTCATTTTTATCATAACCTTCATCAACATTTGTAATTTTAATTTCTACATTTTCAAATTGTTGCAAAGCTTTTAGTGTGTTTTCTGCAATTGTCTGATTATATTTTCCTCCGGAATGTCCGAAATTTTGTCCACCGTTGATTATTAATACTTTTTTCATTATTTTAATGATTGTTTAAATTTTACTCTGCAAAGTTATGTCCGATTTTTGTATAATTAAAATAATATAAATTATAGTATTGTATTATAATTATGATAGTAAAATTGTCTGTTTTTAAAAACTTACTCTTAACTTGCGTAGCGAAACTTGACAATTGACTGCAAGCAAATTGGCTTTCACAATAAATTAGAATTATGGTAAATTTAGAATGGTACCGGACTTTTAAGGCAATCTATAAAACCGGAACACTGACTGGCGCAGCAGATTCCCTCTTCATTTCACAGCCGGGCGTAAGTTTGCATTTAAGCTCACTTGAAGCCTATGTTGGTTATAAATTATTCGATAGGACGGGAAGAAAAATGATTCCGACGGAAAGAGGAAAAGTCTTATTCAATGCTGTTTCTGAACCTTTATCGAAACTTGAAGATGTTGAAAAAAACTTTCAGAAATCTACAGAAAAACTTACCCCAACGATAAGTGTGGGAATGTGCTTTGAAACCTTTCAAACGACTTTGGAACAATATGTTTCTACTTTAGATTTTAATTTAATTATCAGTTTCGGGGAATATCCGGAAATGCTTGATCAGTTGGATAAAGGAATATTAGATTTAATTATTACACCAAAAAAAGGGACTTCGCCTAATATTTTACATGAAGCGTTTTCTTCGGAACAGATTATTTTGGTGGGTGGAAAAGATGTAGATACGGAAAGTTTCAAAAAAGCATTAAAAAAGGGAACAGAGCATGCTGAAGAATGGCTGAAACAGAAGAAATGGTACGGAACCACGGGCGATATGGAACATCTTTTTCAATTCTGGATTTTGAATTTCGGGCACAAGCCAAATTTCCGTCCGAACTATATTGTTCCGAACTTAAACTCAATTATCCGTTGCCTGAAAGGTGGAACCGGATTGGCGGTTGTTCCTGATTTTCTGTGTAAAAGCGAAATAGAAAGTGGTGAAGTGAAAATGATTTGGGAAGGCGAGAAAAAGCTTGAAAATACCTTGTATTTCGGTTGCAGAAAAAAGACAATGTACCAGCAGGAAATTGATCATATCAAAGGTTTGTTCCGGCAGATTATGGGTAAGATTAATTAGGAATTTTAACAATTATATATTTAAAAAATTGAATAAGCTTTCAAGTTTTTAGTAAAATTGGTAACCTGAAAATTCAATATTTTATCGGAAATTTGACTTACATTAACACTAAAAAATAAGCAATTATGCAACAAAAGACATACACAGGACAACCTGTAATCACATTAAATAACGGAGTTGATATTCCGGCGTTAGGCTTCGGAGTTTGGCAGATGGAAGATTTGCAAGAGTGCGAAAATGCAGTAATCAAGGCTATTGAGACAGGTTACAGAATGATTGATACCGCTGCAATTTACCTTAATGAAACGGCAGTCGGAAACGCAATCAAAAACAGTGGTGTAAACAGAGATGGATTGTTCATCACTTCAAAGCTTTGGGTTCAGGATGCGAGCTATGAAAAGGCAAAAAGTGCTTTCCAGAGAACGCTTGACAGATTACAATTGGATTATCTTGATATGTACCTTATTCACTGGCCTTACGGAGATTTTTTGGGAGCCTGGAAAGCAATGGAAGAGCTTTATCAGGAAGGTAAAATCAAGGCAATTGGGGTTTGTAATTTTACAGTTGAAAAGCTGGAAGAACTGAAGTCAAACTCAACAGTTTTACCTGTGATCAATCAAATTGAGCTGCACCCGATTTTCCAACAAAAAGAACTGCAGGTTTATAACAGGGAAAATAATATCGTTACCCAACCTTGGAGCCCGCTTGGAAACGGAAATGCAGGACTTTTAGATAACTCAGAATTAAAAAATATTGGAGGAAAATACAACAAAACCGTTGCTCAGGTTATTTTGAGATGGCATTTGCAGGAAGGATTCTGCGTTATTCCAAAGTCTGTGACACCTTCGAGAATTGAGGAAAATTTTAATGTTTTTGATTTTGAGCTTACAAAAGGTGAAATGAATATTATCCGTTCTTTAGATACGGGAAAAAGATTGTTTTTTGATCCGAAAGATCCGGCTTGGGAAAAGAAAATGTTGAATGCTGTGGCGGATATTTAAAGATTTTATGGAGAAAAAATCTAAATTAACAGAGGATGAAACTATAATGATATTAATGGACGATCTTAAAATAAAAGGATGGTTTATTGAAAGTCATTGTTTGGGACAAACTAGAGGGTGTGATATTATTGCTGAAAGAAATGGTGAAAAAATGTATATTGAAGTGAAAGGCGCCAAGGCAAATGATAAATCTCCTACAAAAAGAAGAGAATATTTTGACAGTGGACAAATCAAAACACATTTTGGTAAGGCTATTGTTAAAATTTTAAATGATAAGCATTTGAAACCTAATTCTCAATTTGCAATTGCTCATCCAAATGATGTTGAAATTAAAAAAGCGATTGGACATTTAACTCCGTTTTTAAAAGACTTAAATATTAAACATTTCTGGGTTGATGTAAATGAAATTTTAGAAGAAAATTAAATCTTGAATTAAAGATTCAATAAAGTTTTAGAATAAAAAGGAGCAATAATTTATTGTTCCTTTTTTTGTGAATCAATTAAAAATAAGATTTAACTTTACTCTTCCAAACCATAAAAATTGACACCATGTCAAAAGAAGAAAAAAAACCAACAGAAAAAGCCGTTCCAGAGAATATCAACGAGCAAACTACCGACGGAATAAATAATCTAATGGATGTTCCCGAGCATCCGGCATTAGTAGCAGGCAACTTTTACCAATCTGCTTCGCACTCTACAGGGATTCTACATCAAAATGCGGTAAGCAATTATAATCAGCACAATATGTTGATACAAGCTGCGGCTAATCAGGGAGTAATGCAGATTTACAGCTTAGATACTGTGTCCAATGCTTCAGCCGCAGAACCAATTCATGATGAACATCAACATCATGATAAAGACAAAAAATAACAAAAACTCCTTTCAATTCGAAAGGAGTTTTTATGATAAAATTATTTGGTCAAGTCCAGTCCGCCAAAGTTTCCGGAGCTCATCATCATGTAAACTCCTTGAGTTTTGTCCAGGGTATTCCAGTAATCGTGAAGCTCGTCTGCATTGGTGAAAACCTTTAGATTTTCATTTTTGAATTTCTCTTTAATCAGTTCAGGAGAAATTGGCTCCATTCTTTTGATTTTCAAAGCGTCCTCGGAATAGAAAACGATAGCTTCGTCCAAGCCGTCCATGGCGTGGTCGTATTGTTCTAAGAAAACCGGATTCAAACTTGAATACGTATGAAGCTCAAGGAAACCGTATTTTTTTTCATTTTTAAATTGCTCACAAAAGGCTTTTACAGCAGCTTTTACCTTGCTTGGAGCGTGTGCAAAATCTTTATAAAGAACTCCTTTATCTTCTCTTTCAACCTTTTCGAGGCGTTTTGAAGCTCCTTTGAAACTCATGATCGCTTCGTAGAAATCTCCATCCATAATTCCCAAAGTGTGGCAAATATGTCTCGCACCTTCAAGATTCAATAAATTATGAGCTCCAAAAACAGAAAGAGGAATATCTCCCATTTCGGTTTTTAAATAAACTTTACCGTTGCTGATCTCATATTCCGGAGTTTTATAAGGGATTTTCCTGAAATAATTTTCAGCGTTTTCCACTACTTTTACTACTTCGGAATCTTCTTCATTATACACCAAAACACCGCCCGGAGTGATGCTCGCCACAAATTTTCTGAACTGATCAATATAATCATCAAATGTTTTGAAAACATTAATATGATCCCATGCAATTCCGCTTAATAAAGCAATATTCGGCTGATACAGTAAAAATTTTGAACGTAAATCGATAGGAGAGGAAAGGTATTCATCACCTTCCAACACCATAAAATCATTATCCTGTGTCAGTTTTACCATACAGTCGAAACCTTCTAATTGTGCTCCTACCATGAAATCAACATCTTTCTGATGGAAATTCAAAACATGAAGGATCATAGACGTGATCGTAGTTTTTCCGTGCGAACCTGCGATTACGACTCTTGTTTTGGTTTTAGACTGCTCGTAAAGAAATTCAGGATAAGAATATATTTTTAAACCCAGCTCTTTTGCTTTTGCTAATTCAGGATTGTCCTGATGAGCGTGCATCCCAAGAATGACGGCATCAATATCCGGAGTGATTTTTTCGGGGAACCAACCCATATCTTCGGGTAAAATTCCTTTTTTTTCCAATCTCGATTTTGAAGGTTCAAAAATAGCATCATCCGAACCTGTTACCTGATATCCTTTATCTTTTAATGCAATCGCAAGATTATGCATGGCGCTTCCGCCGATAGCAATGAAGTGGGTTTTCAACTTTGTCTACTGTTTTTTTACATTATTATTAATGATCTCCTGAAAAGCATTTGTAATGTTCGTCCAATTGGTTTTGAAATTGCCCATAATTGAACTTGCATCTGTTTTGCTGCCTTCATTCGGACCTTTTTTTACATTAATAGAAGTCGATACATTGTCATAGATCTTTTGGTGATCTTCCTGTATTCTTCTGAAATTGTTCTGCGAAAGGGTATTATCAAGCATTTTCAGGTCTTCGTCTGAGATTTTAAAATCATGCTGATACTTTTTTCCCTGGCCTTCGAAAGAATAGTGTGCATTATTACCTTTGATCAGCAAATTTTCATAAATGGGAGCATAGCCTCCGCTTTTAGAGTAACTGATATCAAAATCCGAATATACTTTCTGGCTGTTGCATGAAACTAATACTATGATTGCGAATAAGAGCCCTATTATTCTTTTCATAATTTTTAATTTACTTTAATTATCTGAATCCTTTTGTTCTAATTTTTTAGCTTTAAGTTCTTCATCATAATTGTGTAGTAAATTGAAATCTTCTGTCTGCTCAATGGCAGTCATTATTTTCAACAAAATTTGGTGTGCGTTTTCTTTGTCGTAATCAATGTCTAGAGGTGCTTTGAACTCCATGGTCGGTTTTACGCCTGTTACCTTTACACGGAGGCCTTTTTTGTCGAACGCTCGTCGAAATCCGTTAATTTTTATCGGAATTACGATCGGGCGCTGATTTTTTACCAGCTTTGCCGTACCTCTTCTTCCTTGTGCAAAAGCTGATGTAGTACCTTGAGGGAAAGTAGCTACCCAGCCGTTGTCTAAGGCTTTCATAATATTATCTACCTCGTTCAGATCTACCATTCTGTTGACATTTCTGCCTTCAGCTCTCCATGTTCTTTTTACCGTTACAGCACCCGCAACTTTGAAAATTTTGGGAAGAATACCTTTATTCATGGTTTCTTCGGCTGCTACATAGTAAAAATCGATCTTCGGATTCAGCAGATAGATCGGGTTTTTAATAGTGTCCAAATATCCGTTGTTCACAGCGCAGAATGCGTGGTACATTGCTGCCACGTCTGCAAAATAAGTCTGATGGTTTGATACGAACAGCACGTTGGAATCCGGAAGATCCACAAGGTGTTCGGTCCCGGTAATTTTTAATTTATTAAAGCCATTGAATCTTCTGTAAGACACAATACCCAAAATAAAAATAATAAACCTCTTTAAAAAATAAGGTGTCCCGAATGCATCGGTAAAAATATTTTTCTTCGCCATCTCTCAATTAAACACGGTAGTGCAAAGTTACATATTTTTCAGCAACTGGCTGAATTCGCTTAATATCATTGCTGTAGCGCCCCAGATGATGTATCCGTTGAAATTAATTACCGGAACTTCCTTTCCTCCTGCGCTTGGTAACGCCATAATTTCGGGCTTATCGGGCAGATTTAGGAAAGAAGTGATAGGAAATTCTATAATTTCCACGGCTTCACTCTGTTGCAAAATAAATTCAGGGTTTCTCTTACTATATGAAATATAGGTATAAACATAAAAATTGCTGGGTGGAATGTAGATTGGAGACATTTCCCGAATAATTCTTACATAATTTTTCTCAATTCCGATTTCTTCCGAGGTTTCCCGAACGGCGGTTTCTGCAAAATCCCGATCCATCTCTTCACGCTTTCCTCCGGGCAGGGAAATCTGTCCGCTGTGTCTGTCGTGCTCATTAATTGTTCTTTGAATTAATGGAAAATGCCATTCATCATTTTTTAAATATAAAACAATGTTTACAGCGGCAAATTTTGGATTGTTGGCCAAAACTTCTTCATAAGTAAAAACAGGACGGTAAGGAGGTGAAAAAACTCCGTGAGCGTTTTCTCCGGGCAATTCGGTGTTTTTTATTTTTCCTAATAAATCTTTTCCAAAACTCATATTTCAAATTTAAGAATTTCTTATTAGTTATCAGTTATGAATTATTAATTATGAGTTTTGAATAGCCGCAGTATTCGTTTATAAGTTTAAATAAATTGTTGAGATCCTTACAGATGAAAACTTTTATGGTTTTTACACTAAACTAGCAACTCAGAACTCAAGACAACCCGTATTTTCCCCTAATTAATTACGGTGATACCACAAAAGCTGTAAACAGTGACATTTAAAACCATAATCAGTGATTTTGAAAATTTACACTTTTATTGTGGTTCGCCCAGTTGATTTAGCGTATACCTTTGTCTGACTATTAACCAATTAATTTTTAATAAAATGAAAAACTTTATTACAGGTGTTTTTACACTAATGGCCATGAGTTTCACTTTTGCACAGGCAAATAGCGACATGAGTACTCAAAACGGAAACATGAATACTGCTACAGTAGACCAAACCGGTCTTATGAATTCTAATGAACTTACACAAGACGGAAACAGAAACACTGCAGATATTGATCAGGTGGGTGCTTTGAATACTAATCTAGCGGAAAGTATCGGAAATAGAAACTCAATCGACGTAGATCAGCTTGGTCTTGGGAATTCTAACGAGGTAAGTCAGCAAGGAAACAGAAATGAAGCTACAACTTGGCAAATCGGAAGTTTCAACTCTACACAACAGACGCAAATTGGAAGAAGAAATGAGGTTACTTCAATACAGTGGGGTAATGACAATACGGCTGTTCAGTATCAGGATGGCAGAAGAAATACTGCGGGATCCCTACAGTGGGGCGACGATAATACTACAGCCCAGGTACAGCTTGGAAGAAGAAACTCTGCAACTGGAGTTCAGATGGGTAATGACAACCTTCTGGTACAATACCAACAGGGAAATGACAACAGCGCCATACATTTTCAGGTAGGAGATGATAATATTGCCGCTTCTGTTCAGGTAGGAGACGATAATATGACTATTGGAAGCCAAATTGGATCAGACAACCTATTGGTTCAATTGCAGATAGGTAACGGTAATTCTGCTACAGATACTCAGATGGGTGACGGAAACATTGCTTTAATAAACCAAAGTGGAGACTCTCACATTCATGTAGGAGTTCAAACCGGAAATAATAATTCTTTAATGGTTAATCAATCAAATTAGTACTTCGTAATCTGAAGTAGGAGAGGCTTCGGCTTCTCCTTTTTTGTTTTTTTAATACATTTTTAGGGCGTACCTGAAAACCATGATTTTTCCTGCCTACCAGATAGACGTGTTTTCTGCTGTATGATAATCCGGTAACTTTAAATAAAATTAATACCATGTTCAAATTAGGATGTAGTGTCACCACACTTCTGTTCTTCATATCTGTGAAATCACAGCAGGTAGACTGGAATAAAATCAACAGTAATAATATTCTGAATGTTATTGCCATCCAGGATTCTGATCCAGCGGCTTCTCACTCCAATATTGTGCAGATAGGAAATAACAATCACGCAGAACTTTCCATTAATGCAAATACCAATATCGGAGTACAGCAGCTGGGAGATTACAATACGCTCTATTTTGTCAATTCATTTACTGATGCAGAAACTAAAACTGCTATTTCAGCGCAGGGAAATAATAATATTATTGATGTCACCGGCAGCAACAGCATTTCAGATGGGATGCAGATCAATGTAAAAGGTGATAATAAAACAATTTTCGTAAGGAACTATTAAATACAAGTGATGAAAAGCTCATACTCTTTGATTTTGTGTACTTTTTTTATCTTCTTGTCTGTCTTCGTGTACGGGCAGGAGGATAAGAAAGTCACAGCTAAAATCGAAAGCAGTTTTGTAGAAAATCAGATAAACTTAAAAGCGGTTGTTACCAATAGCACAACGATCTATAAAGAACTTAATTATCTTTTGATTTCCATTAAAAAAGGGAATGGCGGCAATCTTTCCAATAATAAGCAAAGCGGAAAATTCTCCATCAATCCTAATGAGGTGAAAATATTGTCTGAAATTAATGTAAATCTTGACAAAAAAGACGCCTTAAAAGCCTTTCTCTATATAAAAGATGAAGAATCTCAAATACTTATCGCCAAAGACAGCCTTGAGCTTAATAGTGATTTATTTAAAAAGAAAGTGGCAAAAATAGAAGAGGAAGTTTTCTATGAATTAAAAGGTTTAACTATCGACGAAACCAAAAGCAAAGTAGGAAAAGATTTTTACGATCTATTTTACATCCAATACAGTCAGCTTCCGGATAAGGGGAATTCTGCGATTACAATTACCGAACTTCCTGTACGTGGAACAAGTGGCCAGATTAATATAGAAATAGAGGATAAGGTAGTCTACAGCTTTATCACAAATCCCGCTGAAGATTATCTGAAAGAGCAGCTAGTGGCTACTTTAAAATATATTAAAGATTTTAATACCAAGAAAAACTTAATAAAAAATGAATTTATATACTAAAAACGCCAGCCATGAAAACTTTTATAATTATTTTGACTTTTGCGGGAATATTCTTCGGAAAATCCCAACAGCTCGTTTATAAGCCGATTAATCCGGCATTTGGAGGAGATACCTTCAACTATCAGTGGCTTTTGAGCTCGGCAAATGCACAAAACCAGTTTGATCAGAAAAATGATTATAGCAGTTTATTGGATAATTTGAATTCCCTGGACAGTTTCAGTCAAAGTCTTAACCGACAGGTTCTGAGCGAATTGTCGAGAAAATTATTTGAAGATCAGTTCGGAGAGGGAAGCATTCAGCCTGGAAATTATCTTTTCGGAACAATGTATCTGCAGATTACCACCACCGCTCAGGGACTGCTTATTAATATTTTGGATACCGCTACAGGAGATCAGTCTGAGGTGATTATTCCAAAATAAAATTTAAAAAAAATCAATCAATTAACCATAACCATGAGAACTTATATCTACACCAGAATTTTTTTCTGTACCGTACTGCTATGTATTTTGCAGGCCTGTAGTTCTTTGCTGGGATTGCCCTCCAGTCCCGAAAAATCTACGATCGGCGAAAGTACAGTGTACACCACAGAATTAAAAAACATGCCTCTGCCCCAGGAAAAAATTGTAATCGGTGTTTACAAATTCAGGGATCAGACAGGGCAATACAAACCCTCTGAAAACGGAAATAACTGGAGCACAGCCGTTCCGCAGGGCACTACAACCATTTTGATCAAAGCTTTGGAAGACAGCAAATGGTTCATCCCCATCGAAAGAGAAAACATCGCCAATCTTTTAAACGAAAGACAGATCATCCGCTCCACAAGGCAGGAATATCTGAAAGATGCAGACAAAAACAGCCAGTCTTTGCCTCCGCTTTTGTATGCGGGAATTTTGCTGGAGGGAGGCGTTATTTCGTACGACAGCAATATTATGACGGGTGGTTTGGGAGCAAGGTATTTCGGGATCGGGGCCTCTACTCAATACAGACAGGACAGAATCACTATCTATCTTCGCGCTGTTTCAACTTTAAATGGTGAAATTTTAAAAACCGTTTATACCTCCAAAACCATTCTTTCAACCAGTGTCAACGGAAGTTTTTTCAGATATATTGATACGGAAAGATTGTTGGAAGCTGAGGTTGGCTTAACACAAAATGAACCTGTACAGCTTGCTGTAACGGAAGCTATCGAGAAAGCTGTAAAATCCCTAATCGTAGAAGGAATTAAAGATAAAATCTGGGGGAAATCTGTAGAGAATATTGCTAATTATCAAACTGTAATTGATGAATATGACAGGGAACAGAAAGAAAATGTAGGAAGAGTGGTGGGAAATAAATTCCCCGGCGATTACAGACAGAAATTTGCCGTCTTCGGTAATGTGGAAGCTCAGAAAGTAAAAGACGATTATGTGAATCCTAAAATGAATATCGGAGGAAAATTAGGTTTTAAATATTTCTTAAACCCATATTTTAATATCGAATTCAATTCAAATATTTTCACCCTCGAAAATCAGAATATCATCAAACGGAACTTCTTCGTCACGGAAATCAATATTGAATATCTTCTTTTTCCCAAATATAAATTCAGTCCATACCTTTATGGTGGGGCAGGAGCGCTCTATTCCGGGATTAAGCCAAGATATAAAGGGCAATTCGGCGGCGGTTTTGAGTATATGCTTGCAAAAGATATCGGTCTGAGAGCTTCTTCTCAATATGATGTGGGCTTCAAAGATGATTGGGAAGGCTTGGTAAACGGGAAAAGGAAAGATCAGGCATTGCGATTTGCCCTGGGACTTAATTTTTACATTGGTAACAAATAATCTTTTTGATTTAAAAATTTAATTATTTAAAAATTTAAAAATCATGAAAACTTTACTAAAAATTATCAGCATATTTATTCTTGCTTTCTGCTTGTTTTCCTGTGATGAAGAGCTTGTAGATCAGGCCCAGACGGGAAGTATGAAAGGAAAAGTAGTGAAAAGAGGAACCAATCAGCCTATCGCCAATGTGAAAATTTTCAGCTCCCCAACAACACAGACGGTTTTTACAGGAGCAGACGGAAGTTTTGAAATTACAGAAATGCCGATCGGAAATTATTCTGTAAAAGCAGAGCTCACAGGGTATGTTACCAATTATCAGGGTGTGAATATCCAGAATCAGAATCAGGTAGTAACGGTAGTTTTTGAAATGGACGATGATGAATCCTTAAATTCTCCACCTACGGCACCAAAATTATTAAGCCCCATTGATAATGCTGTCAATCAGCCATTAAGCGTGGAACTTACATGGAGTGCAACTGATCCCGACACCACCGATATTTTAAAATATAATGTAACCATAAAAAATAATGTAAATACCAATATCATTCAGGTAAATGATTTGACAGCGACACATTATACATTCTCAAACCTGAATTATGGCGTAAGTTATTTCTGGCAGGTTTCTGTTTCAGATGGGATTCATCCTCCGGTTTTGAGTCCGATCAGTAAATTTACCACAAACACTGTTCCTACCAATCGCTATCATTATGTTCAAAAGCAAAACGGGAACCTGGTTGTTGTATCAAGTGACGCTTCAGGAACGAATTTTCAGTTTACCGGTTCTTCTTACAACAGCTGGCATCCGAGAAAAAATAACAATTCCGGACTGATCGCATTTTTGAGGACAGAAGGAGGAAGCAATCATCTTTATACCGCAAACCCTGATGGTTCGAATCCTTTTAAAGTCACGACAGTTCCGGTGGCCGGATTCAGAAATGATGAGCTTGATTTTTCATGGAGCACAAACGGACAGGAGCTTTTGTATGCTAATTTTAATAAATTATACAGAATCAACAAAGATGGAAGCGGACTGAATCTGGTTTATACTACGCCCGATGGAAGCATGATCTCAGAATGCGACTGGAGCTATGATGGAAGTAAAATTGCTTTGAAAACCAATGATTTTAACGGCTATAATACAAAAATCTATGTAATCGATATGTTAGGAAATATCCTGAAAACTGTTCTTACAGGAACTTCCGGAGCAAGTGGCGGACTAAATTTCTCTGTCGACGGACAAATGCTTGTCTATACAAGCGATGTATCCGGCTACCAGGACGGTTCGGGTAATTACAGGCAGCTGGATTCCCATATTTTTATTTTTAATTTAACAACCAATACAACCTACGATATTTCATTGGAAAGCGAAAAAGTGATGGGAACAAATGATCTTGATCCCAGATTTTCGCCCAATAATGCACAAGTAATCTTCACGAATACTTCAAATGATAACATTTCTCAGAAGAATGTTATGGTTATTGATTTGAACAGCTCTATGACTGATCTCACTAGGGCTGTTCTTTTCAACAATGCCGAAATGCCGGATTATGAATAGTGAATGGTGAATTTTGCTTTGCAAGTCAATAGTGAATCTTAAAATTGACAATTCACAATTCTCCATTGACTTTTTTATTCACTTGCGAAGCAAAATTCACCATTCACTTTATAATTGATATTAAAAAATTCCAAACTTACGGGTTTGGAATTTTTTTAGGTTAATTAAATTGGTTATTTATCAGTCGATGATGTGATTTTCAAGTGCATATTTCACGACTCCGACTGAATTTTTTACATTAAGTTTTAATAAAATTCTTTTTCTGTGTGTTTCTACCGTATTAATGCTTATAAAAAGTTTTTCTGAGATATCTTTACTGCTGAGTCCGTCGCAGATGAGTTTTAGAATTTCCATTTCACGTTTGGTAAGAGGGTCTTTTATGTGGATTTTACTTTGGTTCTGTTCATGGCTTATGAAATTAATCATCCTGTTTTTGGCGTGATCACAGATGTAAATTTCGTTGAGAAGTAGAGACTGAATGGATTTGATGAATTCGTCGTAGCAGCTGTTTTTGTCGAGATAGCTTTTTATTCCTTTATTAAACAACTTTCGGATGTCAATCACATCATAATCATTGCCGATAATGATGATTTTTATTCCCTTATTTTCGGAAGTAATATTTTCTACTGATTTGTAGAGATCTGTGAGGATCAGCATGTTTGAGCTTATCATGAGAAACTCCGGAGGATCATCTTTGAGGACTAAGGCAAGAGCCTGTGGGCAATTACAGATATGGATATTTGCAAAAATCTCGCTTTGCCCGAGAAGTTTGGAAAGCCCTTCTGTATATAACAGGGGTTCGTCAAAGATGGTTAATCTTGGTTTCATGGTTAGTTTATTTATATAAAAATATGAAAAAAACTTCATATTTTACATAAAATAATCAAAAAAATACGTTTTATTACAGATAAATATTCAAAATAATGTAAAATTTAATGATTATTTAATAAATAATTCCCTTGAAGTTGAGTTTTGATAAAATTTTTTTGAGTTATTGTTTAATAAACCTTTTATTAATGGAGGTTTCCAGTGATTAAAAATGATATAGTGTTTATTTAATTAACACATTGGGGATATGTTTCACAGGAAAGTTTACCGAGTTGGCGATGAAACAAAATTCGTTGGCTTTATGATGAAGTTCTATTGCTTTTTCAACCATTGATTTGTCTTTTACACTGACGGTAGGATTCAATGTAACTTCGGTAAACCTGCCGCTTCCCGTCGCGGTTTCCTCCATAATCCCGGTGGTATGATCAACGTAATCTGTCACAATAATCCCCGCTTCAGAACAAAAATGAAGATACCAAAGCATGTGACAGGATGAAAGGGAAGACAAAAGCATTTCTTCCGGATTATATTTCGTCTTATCTCCCCGAAAAGCAGGATCGGAAGACCCTTCAATCATGGGTTTGTTTTCCACAGAAATGGTGTGGCTTCTTTCGTAATCACGGTAGCCGCTGGTTCCGGTTCCCTTGTTACCGGTCCATTGAATGGTGGTTTTGTAGTGGTGGTGTTTCATGAATCAGATTTAATGATTAAAAAAATTAAGCATTTAAAAATTTAAATAAACAAAAAAACCTCCAGAAAAACTAGAGGTTTTGAATTTTGTATCAATTAGAATATCCTATCAATTCTTCTTTTTTAGAATTATAAATTCTGTATTCTAAGTACTTAAAAGAATCCCTTGGAATAACGCTGACCCATTTTTTATACTTCATGAACCACTTCGTCTGGATGCTGTTAATACCCTTTGTAAGGTAAGCTTCCACGAATGGATGTACATGCAGGTAAAGCTTTCCTTTTTCCTTTTGCATAATGGTTCTCAGGGTGTCGCCCATTCTTTCCACGATCACGATCGGAGCTACAATTTCTCCGTCTTTGTTCGGGTTTTCTTCTTTGGTGTCGATCTGTTTTTCCGGACGGTTTCTTTGTCTGGTAATCTGTATCAATCCGAACTTGCTCGGAGGGAGAATCTTATGACGTGCTTTATCGCGCTTCATTTCTTCCTTCAGATGTTCGTACAGATCTCTTCTGTGTTCGGGGTTCTGCATGTCGATAAAATCGATCACGATGATTCCACCCATATCACGGAGACGCAATTGTCTTGCGATCTCGGTAGCTGCCATTTTGTTCACTTTCAGTGCGTGTTCTTTGTTGACAGCGGTTCCGGTTGTGATATTATTTCCGGAGTTTACGTCGACTACGTGTAGTGCTTCTGTATGTTCTATAACAAGATAGGCACCTTTTGAGCTTGGGATATTGACGTGTTTCCCGAAGCTTTGCTTGAGCTGTTTTTCAACATTATAATATTCCAGAAGAGGAATATGAGAATTGTAAAAGTGGACAATATTTTTTCTTTCGGGAGCTATTACCTCCACATAGTTTTTCATTTCTTCAACCATTTGCTCGTCATCACAGGTGATGCTTACAAAATCCTGGTTGAAATTGTCTCTTAAAATAGCTGAAGCTTTATCATCTTCGCTTAAGACTCTGGACGGAACTTTATTTTTCTGTATATTTTTAAAAGTAGTTTCCCATTTCTGAATCAGCTGATTCATGTCATTGTGCAGGTCTGCTACTTTCTTACCCTCGGCTACGGTTCTTATAATAACCCCGAATCCTTCAGGCTTAATACTTTCGATCAATGTTCTTAATCTTTCTTTTTCCTCAAAACTTTTTACTTTTTTGGAAATCGAAACTTTATTATCGAAAGGTATCAGCACTAAAAAGCGTCCTGTAAGGGAAATCTGGGTAGAAATTCTGGGTCCTTTTGTAGAGATGGGCTCTTTAGTGATTTGTAGTAGAACAAGGTCATCTTTGGCGATTACTTTGTCTACGGTTCCGTTTTTATCTATTTCGGGTTGTATCTCGAAATTTTTTAAGCTCGAAGCGCTTTGTTTTTTGGAAATCGTATCTTTTAAAAACTTTTTATACGTAAGATATTGCGGGCCAAGATCCTGATAATGCAGGAAGGCATCTTTGTCATACCCGATATTTACGAATGCGGCATTAAGGTTTGGTGCCAGTTTTTTTACTTTTCCAACAAACAAATCTCCAACTATAAAATCGCTTTTGTCCTCTTGCTCATGAAGTTCACATAGTCTTCCGTCTTCCAGCAGTGCAATCTTTGTAAGATCATCTTCATGCGAAACTATTAGTTCTTTCTTCATTTTGTTGTAAGATAAAAATTGTTAAGATTTGTAGAAAATGCCATGGTTTTGCTGGTAAATAATTTTTCTTAAGTTAATAAATACTTTTGAAAAAATCACACTTTTCATTAAAAAAATAAAACCATCGCCATTCCTTTGGAATCTTATAGTGGCAAAATAAAATATAGTCGGTGAGCTTTTAAAATTTAAAATCACCAACTATATTATTATATTGTAGATCTCGAAAAAAAGAGATTATTTTTTCTTATGTCTGTTCGCTCTTCTTCTTTTCTTTCTTTTGTGAGTTGCAACCTTGTGTCTTTTTCTTTTCTTTCCGCTTGGCATAATTATAATTTTTTAGTAACTAGTTAATATTCAGTTAATGTCTTATTTTACGGTAACTTTCGTTTTTACTTTCTCAACAAAAGATTTTGATGGTTTGAAAGCAGGAATGTTGTGCGCAGGGATTTCAATGGCAGTGTTTTTAGAAATGTTTCTTCCCGTTTTTGCTGCTCTAGTTTTAATGATAAAAGATCCAAAACCTCTAAGATAAACGTTATCCCCATTATACATAGAAGTCCTGATTTCTTGCATAAAAGCTTCTACAACTTTCTGTGTTTCATTCTTTTCTGTTCCCAACTTATTTGAGATGGTGTTTACCAATTCTGCCTTTGTCATTTCCTTTTTTAATTTTAAATTTTAGGTGTGCAAATTTA
>Ga0307412_10000726_pt1 | contig 19009 bp, 17 predicted proteins | sample DK1Cmetagenome_3_FD_203823 | JGI IMG/M metagenome (GOLD analysis project Ga0307412, IMG submission 203823) | Maize rhizosphere microbial communities from greenhouse at UC Davis, California, United States - DK15-C-1 | ecosystem: Host-associated > Plants > Roots > Rhizosphere > Soil | place: USA...
AGCTTCAGCCCCAGCAAGCGGGCCAGCACATCGGTGCCCCCGCCCGCCGGAAAGCCGACCACGATCTTCACGGGGCCGGACGGCAAGTCCGGCTGTTGCGCCCGGGCCGCGGCGGGCAGGACGAGGCCCACCCCCAGCGCCGCGGCGCCGGTCATGAATTGCCTGCGTTGCATTCTTGTCTCCTCGCGCCGGTCCCGTAGGCCGGCGGCTGGTTTTAGCAAAGCACTGCCTGCTTGCGGTGCGGCCTCAACGGCCGACCCGGACCCACTTCCCGAACCGTTCTACCATGCGCTCGTCGAACCCGAAGCCCAGGCCGGGCTCCTGGTGCAACACCACGCGCCCTTGCTTGTGCGTCAACTGACGATCAACCAGTTTGCGGAAGTTCAGCACCTGGTCGTCCCAGAAGAACTCGACGTAGCGCGCGTTCGGCGTGGCCGCGACAAGCGGCGCATGCACGTCATGGAACCAGTGCGGGCAGACGACCACGCCATAGCTGGCGGCGGTAGCCGCGATGCGCTTCCATTCGGTGATGCCGCCGCATACGGCGGCGTCCGTCTGCAGGATGCCGGCCGCTCCCTTGTCGAGCAGTTCCTTGTGATACCAGCGGCCATAGCCAATTTCGGCGGTCGCGATCGGCAGGTGCGTCAGACGCGCCAGCTTGGCATGGCTGTCGATGTCGTCCGGGCTGAAGGGCTCTTCGATGAAATAGGGCTCGTACTGTTCGAAGCGGCGGATGTACTGCATGGCCTGGGTCACGTCCTGCCAGGCGTTGTTGCAGTCCATCATCAATTCGACGTCCGGACCCACGGCCTCGCGCGCAGCCTTCAGCCGCGCTTCTTCCTCGCGCGGCGACAGGCGGCCAGTCTTCATCTTGACGGCACGAAAGCCCTTATCCACATAGCTGGCCATTTCTTCGCCCAGATGCTGCGGCGTCTTTCCGTCCAGGTAGTAGCCGCCGCTGGCGTAGGCGGGCACCGTTTCAAGCTCCATCGCGCCCAGAAACTTGTGCAGCGGCAGGCCGGCGGTCTTGGCGTTCAAGTCCCACAACGCGATGTCCAGCGCGCTCAATGCGCGCATCACGGTGCCCTGGCGGCCTTGCAGCAGCGCCTCCTGGTACATGGACTGCCACAGGCCTTCAACGGCATGCGAATCCTTGCCCAGCAGCACGGGCCCCAGCAGGCTTTGCACCGCTGCCTCGAAGATGGCGCCGCCGGCGCTGCCCACGTAGCAAAAGCCGATGCCTTCCACGCCATCGGTGGAACGCACCTTGACCAGGCCATAGTGCCGCGTCGAGACGGTGCGGTTCGAGAACGAGGTGACTTTGTCCAACGGCACCGCGGCGGCGCATACGTCGATGGATTCAATGATGGGCACGGCAGGCTCCTTGAGAAAGGGAAATTCCGATAGGCGGCGCCAACGCGGTCTTGCGCAGGCTGAATGCTCTGGACGTATTCTTCCCTTCGCCAAAGAAAACAACAATTATCGTCACGCATCTTTAGAATACGGATATTCCATCTTCCCAAAAGGCTTGCCGCCGTGGATTCGCGCTTCCTGCAAACCTATGTGCACGTGGTGGAACTGGGCTCCATCGCCCAGGCCGCGCGGCACCAGGGCCTGACGCCCGCCACGGTGCAGCAGCGGCTGCGGGCGCTGGAAGCCGACGTGGGCAGCGCGCTGATCGCCCGCTCCGGGCGCACCGTCAAACCCACACCGGCCGGTCTTCGCATCCTGGAGCGTGCGCGCCAGATCCTGCGCGACGTGCGCGACCTGCGCTCGGCCGCCAGCGACACCGAGCTGCCCGCCGGCCCTTTGCGGCTGGGCGCCACGCCCACCGCGCTGACCGGCATCATGCCGCCCATACTGCGGACCTGGGTCGCTCGCCATCCGCATATCGAGATCTATATCGAGCCTGCTCCCACTACCCTGCTGTACGGCAAGGTGCTGTCGGGCGAACTGGACGGCGCGCTGCTGGTGCACCCGCTGTTTCCGCTGCCCAAGACCTGCGCGTGGCGCGATCTCCGGCACGAACCCCTGGTGCTGGTCACCCCTGCCGACATGAAGGTGCGCGATCCGCTGGCGGTGATCGCGCGCGAACCCTACATCTGCTATGACCGCAGCGTGGTCGGCGGCAAGATGGCGGACGACTATCTGCGGGCGCGCAACCTGCGGCCGCACGTGCGCTTCGAACTTGATGGAATCGATTCCATCGCCAAGCTGGTTTCGGAGGGATTGGGGGTGGCGTTGCTGCCCGACTGGGCCGCCTCCGACACTCCGCCAGCGCGGGTCAAACGCTGGCCGTTGCCCGCGCCGTGCCCGGTGCGCACCGTGGGCGCGATCTGGCTGCGCGCGGGCGTGCGGTCGGAATTGATGCGGGCGTTCGTGGAACTGACCGAGTCGCAACTCGGCCTGTCCCCGCCCTAGCGCCCTGGCACCTCAGGCGATGGCATCCAGGCCGTTACGCGCCACGATGGCGCCGCCCGCCACGACCAGGCGGCGGGGCTTGCGGGTCACCACGGCTTCGGCCACGCAACTGGCGTCCACCAGGACCAGGTCGGCGCGCGCGCCAGGGGTCAAGCCGTAATCGGCGAACCCACAGGCACGGGCAGCCGCCCCGGAGACACAGTCGAACGCCCATTCGACCTCGTCGTCGCGCCGCAGGTCGTTGCGCAGACCGATCATCATGGCGCGCGCCAGCATGTCGGGGCTGCCATAGGGCGTCCAGGTATCGCGGATGCCGTCATTCCCGCCGAAGATCGTCACGCCAGCCTCGCGGCAGGCGCGCACGGCCGGCACGGGCCGCGATGGCGGCGCGGTGGTCAGTACGGCCGTGTCCAACGCGGCCAGGCGCCGCAGCAAGCCGTCCAACCGCTTGGCGTCGATCCCGCCCAGACAGAAAGCATGGCTGATGACCACCTTGCCTTGCATGCCCAGTGCGGCCACGCGGTCCAGAATCAGGTCCAAGGTGAACGCGCCCAACTCGCCGGGTTCGTGCAGATGGATATCCACCGGCTTGCCATGTTTGTCCGCCAGGCCGAACAACACGTCCAGGGATTTTGCGGGATCGCGGTCGATGGCCGAGGGGTCCAGCCCGCCCAGCACGTCGGCGCCCTGCGCCAACGCCTGATCCAGCAATTCAGCGGTGCCTGGCCGTATCAGCAAGCCCGACTGCGGAAACGCCACGGTCTGGATGTCGACGCGGCCGGCCAGTTCCTCGCGGATGGCATGTACGCCGTCCAGATGGCGCAAGCCGGCGTCGGTGTCCACATCGACGTGGCTGCGGATGCGGGTGGTGCCTTCACGCAGGAAGGCCAACGCCAGCGCGCGCGCGTGGCTGCCCGCGTCGTGGCCGGTGCTGGCCCGCCAGGCACGCTCGTTGTCGATGCGGTCCGTCAGCGCGGACCCGACCTCGTTCACGTACCAGGGCGATTCCCAGTTCGTCTTGTCCAGGTGGGTGTGCCCTTCGATCAAGCCGGGCAGCAGCAAGGCGCCACCGCCGTCTTCCACCACGGTACCGGCCGCTGCGGCACCGGCTGCCGCGGCGTCGGCCGCCGCAGCATCGACGCCGGGGCCAATCCGGACGATGCGGCCCGCCCGCACCAGCACGTCCACCGCATCGTCGCGCGAGACGCGGACATTCTTCAATAACAGGTCGGTCATGGCATGTTCCGCACAAGCGCAAGCAGCCGGCCCGAACGGCCGGCTACGACACCCCCTTGGGCATCAGGCTTGCGGGGGTTCGATCCAGAAGAAGCGTTCGCCCTGGCGAACCATATCGGCCACGCCTTCGGCGCCAATACGGTAGTCGGTGCCCATGAGGGAAGCGCCGCCGTCTTCGTGGATGTGGATGACGGCCAGCGGATCATTCGCCATGGTGTACCAGTAGTAGCCAGGCTTGAGGTCATGCAGGTCTGTATTCATGCCTTGAGTATACAAATAACGACGCCGGTACAAAAAGACAACACTCATACAAACCGTGCCTGACATCGCGATGACGACAGGTCATACTTGCCCGCACCTAGATAAAAATAGCTGGTGCACGAGTCACACATCGATTGGACGCATTGCCAAAAATGATCAGGGGTTAATCGATAGGAGAATAGCGAGCGCATGAAAAGGCAGCCACTTCAATTCAGCGAACCGCTTAAACAGGCCGTGTTGGACGGCTCCAAAGTGCAGAGCCGCCGCATTTTGAAGCCGCAGCCGACTAAACCCACGACCGTCTGGTACGCCGATGCCGAAGACTCCGGCAGGTGGGTGGCCATGGGTCCCAACCGAGATAATCCCGCCGAGTTGCGCAAAACGTCCAGCTGGGTGCGGTGTCCCTACGGAAAATCCGGCGAGAGCATCATATTGACGGATGAAGCCGGCCAGCCGTTCGCCAGCGCGGTAATCGTGGGCGTGCGCATACAGCGTTTGCAAAACCTGACCGAAGCCGACGCGCGCGCCGAGGGCACGCAAGCGCTGTATGAGCCATCGGCGTTGCTGCCGGGCGTGCCGCTTCAAACGGCGTTCGCGCTGACGTGGTGTGAACGCTACGGTTCGCATGCCTGGGCGGCGAATCCGTGGGTCTGGGTCGTGGAATTCCGGCGCCAGCAGGTCGAGTAAGCGCGGCGACCCTCCGCCTGCGCCCGGCGGGCCATGCCGGGTTGGTGACGGCGTGTAACTCGCTACCCGGACTTCATCTCATTCCACTTGATTTCAATCCATTTCAAGTGCAGGTTTACCAGGGCGGACGCACCACGCCGCAGTGCAGCACCTGCCCGGATTCATACAGGGCAGCAGTTGCGGATTGTCGCTATTGAGGGAGGCTCGCTTACGAAAAGCGTGCCGGAAAGCCCGAAAATAGGGCCGTCGAATACTCAACTTTGCTGCGTCATGCAGCAGGCAGGTGCAACATGAAAAAATGGCTTATCGCAAGTGTTGGTGCCGCGGGTCTGCTGATCTCCAGCGTCGCACTGGCCCGTGTGGATGTGGGCATTTCCATCGGCATCCCCGGGGTGGTCTTTCCGGCGCCGGTGTATGTCGCACCCGCTCCGGTCTATGTGGCCCCGCCACCGCCCGTCTATTACCGTCCGGCTCCGGTCTATGTCGCCCCGCCGGTGGTATACCCCGCCCCGGTCTATTATCGCGGCGGCCCCTACTGGCGCGGCGGCCCGCCGCAGCGTTACTACGGCGGCAACGGCCATTACCGTGGACATGGTCACGGACATGGGCACGACCGCGGCGATTGGCGCCGTTGAAAAAGGCAAAGGCCACTCGAATGAGTGGCCTTTTTTGTCGCCCGGCGGTCCCAACATAAAAAGGACTCCCTGGGGAGCAAACATACGAAGCATCCGAGGCCTGGGGCCATGATGCCGTTCCGTCAGGGCATTGTCCGGTGCCCTCGCTGGAACCCAGTCAGGCTGCGGGCGCCTGTACCGGTTTGCCAACCAGGACGGCCGGCTTCTGCACTGCCACATTGGCCTTGTTGGCCTCTTGCGACGATTCCTGAACAAGATCAATCCATCTGCGGGGCGCGCTTGACGCCCGCCACCAACCATTATGCGGACGCATGAGCAAACTCCGGTTCACCGTTGAAACGCACGCCATTGATTTCTTGGAACAGTTGGCGGCTTTCCTGTTCTGCTTCGTGCAAGTCCGAGAACGGCGCCTGTCCGGGCACTGTCCAGCATTTTTCCGGTGCGGTACCGCCGACTCGGCGTGTCCATATCTGCACGCGGTAGCCCTGCTCTTCTTCATGAGCGACAGAGCATCTCACACGAAAATCTCCAATCATTCTTGAAGTCATGGACAACTCCTTGTTTTATATGTGAATGAAGCATGTAGAACGCGGGTGTATTGTGCCGTAACTATCCGGCCCTTTTATTAAAAATACACAATTGCTCACATCAAAATCAAGCACACACGCGAGTGAGCATAATCAGGGAAAGCGACAGGAATATGTCGCATGATAAAAAAAAACGGAGCCCGCAGGCTCCGTCTTTTTATCCTCCAAATGGAGGATAGGCGCGATACGCGTCAGGGTTTCAGTACCGTCAAGCCGCCCATGTAAGGCTGCAGAGCTTCCGGAACATGCACGCTGCCGTCGGCTTGCTGATGATTTTCCAGCACGGCCACCAACGCACGGCCGACCGCCAGGCCCGAACCGTTCAAGGTATGCACGAATTCCGGTTTACCTTGTGCATTGCGGAAACGCGCTTGCATGCGGCGGGCCTGGAATGTTTCGCAGTTGGACACCGACGAAATCTCGCGCCACGTGTTTTGCGCCGGCAACCAGACTTCCAGGTCGTAGGTCTTGGCGGCGCCAAAACCCATGTCGCCCGTGCACAACAGCATGACGCGATACGGCAGGCCCAGCAATTGCAGCACGCGCTCGGCATGGCCGACCATGTCTTCCAATGCCTCGTAAGACTGGTCCGGCTGCGTGATCTGCACCATTTCGACCTTGTCGAACTGGTGTTGACGGATCATGCCGCGGGTATCGCGGCCGCCGCTGCCGGCTTCGGAACGGAAGCACGGCGTGTGGGCGGTGAGCTTGAGCGGCAGGTCGGCGGCGGACTGGATGGTGTCGCGCGCCACGCTGGTCAGCGTGATTTCCGACGTGGAGATCAGGTATTGGTCTTCCCGCACGTACGGATTGCCCGCGGCGTCCACCTTGGGGTCGTCATCGCCGCCGCCCTTGGAGACCGCGAACATGTCGTCCTTGAATTTCGGCAACTGCCCGGTTCCGTAGAGGGTCGAGGCGTTGACGATATAGGGCGTGTAGCACTCGGTGTAGCCGTGCGTGCCCGTTTGCAGGTCCAGCATGAACTGGGACAGCGCACGGTGCAGGCGGGCGATCGGGCCGCGCATGAACGAAAAGCGCGCACCCGACAGCTTGGCCGCCATGTCGAAATCCAGGCCCAACGGTTCGCCGATGGCGACGTGGTCGCGCGCGTCGAACGCCAGGGCCGGCGGATTGCCGTCGGCGCCAGCGGCGCCCGGCAGCCAGCGGCGCACTTCGACGTTGTCGTCGGCGGACTCGCCCTGCGGCACGCTGGCGTGCGGCAGGTTCGGCACCGACATCAGCAGGTCGTTGAGCGGAGCCTGCAAGGCAGCCAGCTCTTCTTCCAGTTGCTTCAGGCGGACCGGCACGGCCTGCGATTCGGCCATGACGGCGCTGGCGTCTTCGCCCTTCGCCTTCAACTGACCGATCTGCTTGGCCAGCGCGTTGCGGCGGGCTTGCAGGGACTCGGTTTCGGTCTGGACGGCCTTGCGGCGAGACTCCAGATCGTTGAACCGTTCCGTGTCGAAGGACACGCCACGGCTCTTGAGGCGGTCTACGACGGTTTGCAGGTCTTTACGCAGCAGTATCGGGTCTAGCATGGTGATGTCAGTGAGGTTGCGGAAGGCGAAGGGCGTGGCCCATCACCGGTTCTTGGCGCGTTCCTGCGCGTCCAGCTCACGCAGGAATGCCAACTTTTGCTGGATTTTAGCCTCCAGGCCGCGATCGGTCGGCCGATAGAAGGAAGGCTTCAGTCCATCAGGGAAATATTGTTCGCCCGCAGCGTAGCCATGCGGCTCGTCGTGGGCATAGCGGTAGGCCTTGCCGTGCCCCAGTTGCTTCATCAGCTTGGTGGGCGCGTTGCGCAGATGGATGGGCACCGGCGCGCTGCCGTGCTCCGCCGCAAACTGGCGTGCTTGATTGTAGGCGTTGTAGACGGCGTTGGATTTGGCCGCGCAGGCCATGTAGACCACGGCTTGCGCCAGCGCCAGCTCGCCCTCGGGCGAACCCAGGCGTTCATAGATGTCGGCGCCGGTGACCGCCAGGTCGGTGGCGCGCGGATCGGCCAGGCCGATATCTTCGACCGCCATGCGCACCAGCCGGCGCGACAGGTATTTGGGATCGGCGCCGCCGTCGATCATGCGGCAGAACCAGTAGAGGGCGGCGTCCGGGTTGGACCCGCGCACCGATTTATGCAGCGCGCTGATCTGGTCGTAGAAGGCGTCGCCGCCTTTGTCGAAGCGCCGCAGGTTCTGCGACAGCGAGATCTCCAGCCAGGCGGCGTCCACCGAATCGCGGCCCGCCGACTGCGCCGATTCGGCCACGACTTCCACCGCGCTGATAAGGCGGCGGGCGTCGCCGTCGGCCCAGGCCGCCAGTTGTTCGCGCGCGTCGGCCTCCACACGGATGGCCTCGCCCTCTTCCAGCCCATCGTTCAACGCAGCGACCGCACGGTCCACCAGCTGCTGCAGTTCTTCGGGCGAAAGCGATTGCAGCACGTACACCCGCGCCCGCGACAGCAAGGCCGAGTTGACCTCGAACGAGGGGTTCTCGGTGGTGGCGCCGATAAAAGTGAACAGCCCGCTTTCCACGTAGGGCAAAAAGGCGTCCTGCTGCGCCTTGTTGAAGCGGTGCACCTCGTCGACGAAGAGGATGGTGCGGCGGCCCTGGCCTTGCGCCACTTGCGCCACCGTGACGGCCTCGCGGATGTCCTTGACACCGCCCAGCACGGCCGAAATGGCGATGAATTGGGCGTCGAAACCGTCGGCCATCAGGCGCGCCAGCGTGGTCTTGCCCACGCCCGGCGGCCCCCAGAAGATCATGGAGTGCGGCCGGCCGGATTCGAAAGCGACACGCAGGGGCTTATCGGGGCCCAGCAGGTGCGATTGCCCGACGACGTCGGACAACGTGCGCGGGCGCAGGCGCTCGGCCAGGGGCACGTAGGGCCGATGGGCGGGATCGGCCGCGAAGAGATCGTTGCTCATTGGCAGCAGATGAGGGAAGACAGCAAGAAGTTCAAGTGGGTATTACACCATGACCGCCGTCGCGGGCCCGGCCCCGCGGCCCGCGGCCGTTCAGGACAATTCCGGCGGCGCGAAGCGGCGGTTGGCCAACACCGGCAGCACGCGGCGGGCATGCGCCAGGCGCTCGGGGTCGATGTCCGCGAACACCAGCGCCGGCGCCTCGCCCGCGCGCGCCGTCACCACCCCCAGGGGGTCCACCACCATGCTGCAACCGATATTGCGTTCGCCGCATTCGCCGGTGGCCGCCACATAGCAGGTGTTCTCCAGCGCGCGCGCCGTGACGAGGACTTCCCAGTGCATTTCCTTCAGCGGGCCGCGTACCCAGGCGGCCGGCAACACCAGCAGGTCCGCGCCGTCCAGCGCCAGGCGGCGCGCCATTTCGGGAAAGCGCACGTCGTAGCACGTCATCAGGCCCACGCGCAGGCCGCCGATTTCCAGCAAGGGCGGGATTTCAGTGCCGGGCGTGACGTTGGTGGACTCTTTCATGTTGAACGCGTCGTACAGGTGCAGCTTGCGGTACTGCGACACGATTTCGCCGTCACGCAGCGTGACAAGCGTGTTCCAGACCCGCCCTTCGCCGGTGGGGATGTGCACGCACATCATGGTCGACAGGGACGAACCGCGACTTGCCGCAAGCAAACGGGTCATGAACGGACCATCGAGCGGTTGCGCGGCCTTCAACACGATCTGCGGATCGGTGATGTCGCGAGCCAGGATGCCTTCGGGCAGCACCAGCAGATCGGCTCCGCCCGCGCGGGCGCGCTCCATCAGGTCGACGCAGACTTGGGCGTTCTCTTCCCAGACGCGGCTGACCGCGAACTGGCCCAAAGCGACTTTCAGCATGGCTTTTCCTTGTGCGGATCAGTTTTTTCCGGCTTTTGCCCGGCATTTCCTATTGTCGCGCCAACTGGCCCGACGTGCCGACTACGGGTAACTCCTAGCTCCCGCTTGTAAATTTCTTTCACGATAATGAAAAAAACAGACTTTGACGTAAATATTTTCCATAACCGACGCCCGCCATGACGAACTCCTCCTCCCCCGCAGCCTTGTTGGACGTGAACGGCAAAGGCCTGGGCGCGTTCCCCGATTCCTGTACCACCGCCGACGTGGCGGCCCTGAAGTGGAACCTGCTGGACGAAGACGTCAGCCTGCCGGTGGCGGTGCTGTACGAGGCCCGCGTCCGCCACAACCTGCAGTGGATGCAGCAGTTCATGGAGGCCTACCACGTCAAGCTGGCGCCGCACGGCAAGACCACGATGAGCCCTGCCCTGTTCAAGCGCCAGATCGACAACGGCGCCTGGGGCATCACGCTGGCGACTGCGCCGCAGGTGCTGGCCGCGTACCAGCACGGCATCCGCCGCGTGCTGATGGCCAACCAACTGGTTGGCCGCGCCAACATGGCCATCATCGCCCGCCTGCTGCAAGATCCCGCCTTTACCTATTTCTGCATTGTGGATTCCGCCGCCAATGCTGCCCAGTTGGGCCAGTTCTTCGGCGAGCAGGGCCTGACCTTGCCCGTGTTGATCGAACTGGGCCCCGCGGGCGGACGCACGGGCGTGCGTGACGACGCGCAACTGCAAACCGTGGTCGATGAAATCGGCCGCTGGCCCGGCCTGGCGCTGGCCGGCATCGAGGTTTATGAAGGCGTGCTGCAGGAAGAAGGCGCCATCCGCGCCTTCCTTCGCCGCGCCACCGACGCCCTGCGCGCCCTGGCCACCGCCGGCCGCCTGCGCAAGAGCGGCCCCGCCATGATTTCCGGCGCCGGCTCGGCCTGGTTCGACGTGGTGGCCGAAGAGTTCTCGCAGTTGGACATCGGCGCCCCGCTGGAAGTGGTGCTGCGCCCCGGCTGCTATCTGTCGCACGACGTAGGCGTCTACCGTTCGGCGGCGGAACGCATCAACGCCCACAACCCCGTGGCACGGAAGATGGAACCGGGCCTGTTGCCCGCCTTGCAGGTCTGGGCTTACGTGCAATCGCTGCCCGAACCCGGCCGCGCCATCATCGCCATGGGCAAGCGCGACGCGGCGTTCGACGCCGGCCTGCCCACGCCCGCCCTGCAATTCCGCCCCGGCCAGAACGCGCCCGCCGACGCGCCGTCAACATGGAAGCTGACCGCCATGATGGACCAGCACGCGTTCATGCAGATTGGCGAAGGCGACGACATCCAGGTCGGCGACATGATCGCTTTCGATATTTCGCACCCCTGCCTGACGTTCGACAAGTGGCGCCAGGTGTTGCTGGTGGACGAGCAGTACCGCGTCACCGACGTGGCCGAAACCTTCTTCTGAACGCCCCCGCCCGCCGCACCGCGCCAAGCCCGAGGGGGCGGTAAGACCCGGGATTCAGGCGCTTGACCGATACCACGCGACAACCTGTTTTTGACCCTCTGGAGAGAGAATCATGAACTTCCGACCCTCCCGGCGAGGCGGTAGGCTGACCAGCCTGCTCGCGGCCGGCGCAATTGGCTTGACCGCATTGTCGTCCCCCGCCCTCTGTGCCGCGCCCGTCAAGGGAGGCACGATATCCGTCGCCACCATCGGCGAGCCGCCGACGCTGGATCCGATGGCCAGCACCGCCGATCTGGTGGGCATCCTGACGCAGCATTTCTTCGAAACGCTCTACACCTTCGACGCCAAGTGGAACCTGACTCCGCTGCTGGCCGACAAGATGCCGGACGTTACCCCCGACGGCCTGATCTACACCATCCCGCTGCGCCAGGGCATCACGTTCCACGATGGTTCCAAGATGGACTCGTCGGACGTGCTGGCATCGCTTAAGCGCTGGACCGAGACCGCCACGCGCGGCAAGGGCGCCGCCAAGGTGATCAGCAGCATCGAAGCGCCCGACGCCAACACCATCCGCATCACGCTCAAGCAGCCCTATGCGCCGCTGACCGCGCTGCTGGCCATGAACAACGCCGCGGCCGTCATCATGCCCAAAGGCAAGATCGCGCCGGTGCTGACCGAAATCGTCGGCACGGGGCCCTACCAGTTGAAGGCCCGCGTGCCGGACCAGTACATCCAGCTGGTGCGTTTCGAAGGCTACAAGCAGCGCGAAGGCGAGCCCGACGGCTATGGCGGCGCGCGCAAGCAGTACCTGGACGAAATCCGCTTCGTGCCGGTCAGCAACGCCAATACCCGCTCGGAAGCCGCTGCCGCCGGCCAGTTCGACTATGTCGACTCGCTGCCGGTGGAAGCGCTGGAAAAGCTCAAGGGCGGCCGTTCGGACCCGGTGATGCTGAAGCCCTTCGGCTGGCCGCGCCTGGTGCTCAATACCAAGCAAGGCATCATGTCCAACCTGGCCGTGCGCCAGGCGGTGCAGTTGGCGCTGAACGAAGAAGACATGCTGTTCGCCGCCTTTGGCAACAAGGACTTCTACAAGCTGAACGGCGACCTGTATCCGGAAGGCTACCCGTGGGCCACGTCGCTGGGCGGCAAGGTCTACAACAAGGCCGACTCCGCCGCCGCCAAGAAGCTCTTGGACAGCGCCAACGTGGCCGACAAGAAGATCCGCATCCTGACCAGCCAGCAATACGAGTTTCATTACAAGATGGCGCTGGTGGCCGCGGAATACTTGAAGGCCGCCGGCTTCACGGTGGACATGCAGGTTGTGGATTGGGCCACCCTGACGCAACGCCGCCAGGACCCCGCCGTGTGGGACATCTTCATTACGCACAGCGTTTTCCTGCCGGAACCCGCGCTGATCGACTTCCCCTCCAAGGATGCGCCGGGCTGGTGGGACACGCCGCGCCGCGCACAGGTGATGGACGCCTTCAACCAGGCCCGCACGCAGGAAGAGCGCATCAAGCGCTGGGCCGACGTGCAACAGGCCGTGTATGACGAGATTCCCTTCGTCAAGGTCGGTGACTTCAATGCCCAGGCTGCGCGTTCCCCGTCGCTGCAAGGCACCAAGCCCGCCCCGTGGCCGTTCTTCTGGAACGCCTGGAAGGCCCCCAAATAACGGCGCGCGGTACCTGGGATGAGGGACAGCGCGGCAAGGCAAGGCAAGGCAGGAACCCGCTTGCCTGCCGCGCGAAACCCATCATTGGACGGTGGTGCCGTGGTTAGCTCCACGCACCGTCCCGAATGACGTTTTTTAGGACATCATCGTGTTGCGTTATCTCTTAAACCGGCTGGTCGGGCTGGTGGCCGTGATGTTCATCGTCGCGACCATCGTGTTCGTCATCATCCGCGTCACGCCCGGCGATCCGGCGGCCGTGATGCTGGGGCCGCAGGCCAGTCAGCAGGACATCGCTGCGCTGCGCACGCAGTTGGGGCTGGACCAGCCGATGGCAATGCAGTACCTGTCGTGGCTGGGCAAGCTGGCGCAGGGCGACCTGGGCCAATCCATCTTCATGAACAAGCCGGTGCTGTCGGCGCTGGCGGACCGCGCCGAGCCCACGATCTTGCTCACCCTGATGTCGCTGCTGATCGCCAGCGCGATCGCGCTGCCCGTGGGCATCCTGTCCGCGGTCAAGCGCGGCACCACGCTGGACCAGTCGGTGCTGTCGTTTTCGATGTTCACCTCCAGCGTGCCCAGCTTCTGGTTGGGCCTGCTGCTGATGCAGATCTTCTCGGTGAAGCTGGGCTGGCTGCCGGTATCCGGCTATGGCGGCCCCGACGCGTCGCTGGCCACGCGCCTGTCGCACCTGATCCTGCCCGCCGTGGTGCTGGGCCTGGTGAATTCCGCGCTGATCACCCGCTTCATCCGCGCCAGCATGCTGGACGTGCTGCGCGACGACTACGTGCGCACCGCGCGGGCCAAGGGCCTGCCGGAAAGCAAAGTCATCCTGAAGCACGCGGTGCGCAACGCGCTGATCCCCATCTTGACGGTGCTGGGCCTGACGACCGCCCTCCTGATCAGCGGCGCCGTCGTGACCGAGACCGTGTTCGGCCTGCCCGGCGTGGGCAGCCTGGTGGTGTCGGCGGTATTGCGCCGCGACTATCCCGTCATCCAGGGCGCGTTGCTGGTCATCGCGGCGATCTACGTCCTGATCAATCTACTCATCGACCTGCTGTACCTGGTGGTCGATCCTCGGGTCCGTTACTAATGATGCGCCCCACTCCCGAAGCGCCAGCGGCGCTTCCCCCTCAAGGGGGCGCCGCCTGCGGCCCGGCAAAACCGGCTCCGCGCGGCCCCGATCCGATGCACCGCAAGTGGAGCAACTGACATGACAACCGGATCTACTATGAATTCCGGAACCGACCGCTGGCAGGTGCTGCGCCTGCTGGTGTCCCGCAAGACGGTTCTCGTCAGCCTGATCGTGATCATCGTGCTGGTGGCCGCCGCGCTGCTGGCGCCGTGGGTCAGCCCCTACGACCCATTCAAGCTGTCCATCATGAACCGGCTGAAGGCGCCGGGCGCCGCGCACTGGTTTGGCACCGACGACTTCGGGCGCGACGTGTTCAGCCGCGTCATCCACGGCGGCCGGCTGTCGCTGATGGTGGGCTTTTCCGTCGTGATCGTGTCCAGCGTGCTGGGCATTGCGCTGGGGCTGGTCGCCGGCTTCTTCCGGTCGGCCGACAAATTCGTATCGCGCCTGATCGACGCCATGATGGCGTTCCCCGACATCCTGCTGGCGATCTCGCTGGTGGCCGCGCTGGGGCCGTCGCTGATCAACGTGGTGATTGCGCTGGGCATCGTCTACACGCCGCGCCTGGCCCGCATCGTGCGCGCCTCGACGCTCGTGATCCGCGAGCTGCCCTTCGTGGAAGCGGCCCGCGCGCTGGGCGTGCCCACCTGGCGCATCGTCACCGTGCACGTGCTGCGCAACCTGGTGTCGCCCATTCTGGTGCAAGGCACGTTCATCTTCGCCTACGCGATCCTGGCCGAAGCGGGGCTGTCGTTCCTGGGCGTGGGCGTGTCGCCAGACATCCCCACCTGGGGCACCATGATCAACGCCGGCCAGCAGTACATGGGCTCGGCCGACTGGATCATGATCTTTCCCGGCATCGCCATCGTGCTGTCCGTGTTGTCGCTGCAACTGGTCGGCGACGGACTGCGCGACGTACTCGATCCGCGTCTGCGCAAGGAGCTGTAATCATGACGGCAAGCACCCGAGACGTCGTGCTGTCCGTGGAAGGGTTGAAAACCTGGTTCCACAGCCGCGACGGCATCGCCAAATCCGTGGACGGCGTCACGTTTGACCTGGCCCGCGGCGAAACGCTGGCCATCGTGGGCGAATCCGGTTCCGGAAAGTCCGTGACCAGCCTGTCCATCATGGGCCTGCTGCCCAAGCCGGCCGGCCGCATCGAAGGCGGCAAGATCCTGTACCGCGACCGCCGGGACACGCAGCACGACCTGGCCCGCGCCACGCCCGCAACCCTGCAGAAGATCCGCGGCGCTGAAATCGCCATGATCTTCCAGGAGCCGATGACCAGCCTGAATCCGCTGTACACCGTGGGCGACCAGATCGCCGAAGCGGTGCTGCAGCACGAAGGCGGCTCCCATGCCGCGGCGATCCGGCGCGCCCGCGAAATGCTGGAACGCGTGGAGATTCCCGCCGCCGACCGCCGCGTCAACGAATACCCGCACCAGATGTCGGGCGGCATGCGGCAACGCGTGATGATCGCGCTGGCGCTGGCCTGTAATCCCGCGGTGCTGATCGCGGACGAGCCCACCACGGCGCTGGACGTCACCGTGCAGGCGCAGATCCTGGACCTGCTGCGCCGGCTGCAGCAAGAGATGAACATGAGCATCCTGTTCATCACGCACAACCTGGGCGTAGTGGCCGAAATCGCGCATCGCGTGGCGGTTATGTACGCCGGACGCGTGGTGGAAGACGCCGGTGTCTACGACCTGTTTGAAAAGCCCACGCACCCGTACACCCGCGGCCTGTTGTCCTGCCTGCCCACCGCCGCCCTGCTGGCCTCGGGCGAACGGCTGCGCGCCATCCCGGGCAACGTGCCCAGCGTGCTGTCGCTGCCGGCCGGCTGCACCTTCGCGCCGCGCTGCGAACTGGCCGCCGACGACTGCCGCTCCGCCGTGCCCGAACTGATCGCCGTGCAACCCGAACACCGCGCGCGCTGCATCAAGGTGAACCCGATATGACGAGCCCCCAAGTGACCGTGCGCGCCGAAGACCCGCTGGTCCGCATCGAAGACCTGAAAGTCCACTTTCCGACCTCTCAGGCGCGCAACGCCCCCGTGGTGCGGGCCGTGGACGGCGTGAGCTTCGATGTGCCGAAGAACACCATCGTGGGCCTGGTGGGGGAATCAGGCTCGGGCAAGACCACCACCGGCCGCGCGCTGCTGCGGCTGTTCGCCCCCACGGCGGGCCGCATCCTGTTCGACGGCCACGACATCACCAAGCTGAACGAAAAACAGATGCTGCCGTGGCGCCGCCGCATGCAGATCGTTTTCCAGGACCCTTACGCCAGCCTCAATCCCCGCATGACGGTGGCCGAGATCCTGGGCGAGGCGCTGGACACGCATCGGCTGGCGCAACACCGCCGCTCGGCTCGTATCGGCGAACTGCTGGAGCGCGTGGGCCTGAACGCCGACCACAGCCGCCGCTATCCGCACGAATTCTCGGGCGGCCAGCGCCAGCGCATCGGTATCGCCCGCGCGTTGGCGGTGGAGCCGGATTTCATCGTGGCGGACGAACCCGTATCCGCCCTGGACGTCTCGGTACAGGCGCAGGTGCTGAACCTGCTGCAAGACCTGCAGCGCGACCTGGGGCTGACCATGCTGTTCGTGGCCCACGACCTGGCGGTGGTGGATTACCTTTGCGACGAAGTCGTTGTGATGTATCTGGGCCGCGTCATGGAACGCGGCCCGACCAGCGAGGTCTACGCCCGGCCGCGCCATCCCTATACCCGCGCGCTGCTGTCCGCCGCGCCGGTGCCGGACCCGCGCGCCCCGCGTTCGCGTATTCTGCTTAAAGGCGATATCCCCAGCCCCGTCAACCCGCCATCCGGCTGCGTGTTCCGCACACGCTGCCCGCACGCCATCGATGCTTGCGCGACGATCGAAGCGCAAGCCGTCGAGGTGGATCCGGGCCACTTCGTGGCCTGTTCACGCATCGGCGCCCCCGAGCTGGCCTAACCTTCGCCCCGTCCAGATCTGATCCAGGAATCCCACATGAACATCATCCGCGACATCGTCTTCCAGATACGCAGTCGGCGGGACGCACTTAGCGTGACTGAACGCAAGGTTGCGGACGCCATCCTGGACGACATCATGTGGGGCGCCAGCGCCACGGTCGACCAGCTGGCGACGAAAGCCGGCGTCAGCATCGCCACCATCTCGCGCTTTGCGCGCACGGTGGGCTGCGAAGACACCCGGGACCTGAAGATGAAGCTGGCACAGGCCAGCACGGTGGGCAGCCGCTTCCTGGACCCCAGCGCGCCCGCCGAGGAAAGCACGTTCTACGCCCGCATCTACGCCGACATCGAAAGCACGCTGCGCGCGCACTTGCCCACCTTCACGGAACAGTTGTTCGAGCAGGCATCGGCCATCGTCGACGGCGCCCGCATGATCTACGTGTTCGGCATGGGCGGCGCGTCCGCCGTGCTGGCGCAGGAAGTGCAGTCGCGCCTGGTGCGCCTGGGCTACCCCATTGCCGTCTACAGCGACGCCGTGCTGCTGCGCATGGTGGCCGCCACGCTGGACGAGCGCGACGCCGTGCTGATCCTGTCGGCCTCCGGCCTTACCCCCGAAATCGTCGGCGCCGCCCGCATCGTCAAGCAATACCGCGCCCGCATCGTCGCCATCACGGACGCCACGTCCGAACTGGCCAAACTGGCCGACGTGGTGCTGCCGATTCGCACCGACGAAACCGATTTCATCTACAAACCCTCGGCATCGCGCTACGCGATGATGCTGGCCATCGACCTGCTGTCGACCGAGCTGGCCATGTTGAACCAAGAGGAAAACCGCGAACGCCTGCGCCGCATCAAGCTGGCGCTGGACGAGCACCGCGGTGGCCCGAACCGTTTGCCGCTGGGCGATTGAACCTGGAACCCAAGATGTACGACACCCTCATTGGCAACGTCCGTGTCCTGGACGGCACCGGCGGCGCCGAATACCGCGCCAGCGTGGCCCTGGCCGATGGCCGCATCGCCGCCATCGGCGCCCTGCCCGGCGCGCAGGCCCGCCACATCGTCGACGGCACGGACCTGGCGCTGGCCCCCGGCTTCATCGACGTGCACACGCATGACGACACCAACGTCATCCGCACGCCCGGCATGCTGCCCAAGCTGTCGCAGGGCGTGACCACCGTGGTGGTGGGCAATTGCGGCATCAGCGCATCGCCCGTGTCGCTGCGGGCGGAGCCTCCCGACCCCATGAACCTGCTGGGCGGCCGCGAAGACTTCAGCTACCCCACCTTCGCCGACTACACCCGCGCCATCGAAACCGCGCGGCCGGCGGTCAACGTCGCCGCGCTGGTCGGCCACACCGCCTTGCGCAGCAACCACATGGACCGCCTGGACCGCGCCGCCACGCCAGCCGAAGTGCTGGCCATGCGCGAGCAGTTGCGCGATGCGCTGGCGCATGGCGCGATCGGACTGAGCACCGGCCTGGCCTACGCGTCCGCCATCGAGGCCGACACGGACGAAGTCAAATTGCTGGCCGAAGCGCTGGACGAATTCGGCGCGCTGTACACGACGCACCTGCGTTCGGAGTTCGCGGCCATCCTGGAAGCCATGCAGGAGGCGTTCGACATCGCCTTGCACGCCCGCGTGCCGGTGGTGGTGTCGCACCTGAAATGCGCGGGCGCCGGCAACTGGGGCCGCACGAAGGAAGTGCTGTTCAGCCTTGAGAACGCGGGCCGCCTGCAGCATGTGGGGTGTGATTGTTATCCGTATTCGGCCAGCTCGTCCACGCTGGACTTGAAGCAGGTCACCGACGAATTCGACATCGACATCACGTGGTCCGTGCCGCACCCCGAACAGGCGCGCCGCAAGTTGGCCGCCATTGCCGCGGACTGGGGCGTGACGCTGCTTGCGGCCGCGCGCCGCCTGCAACCGGCCGGCGCGGTGTATCACAACATGCATGAGGACGACGTGCGCCGCGTGCTTTCGCACCCGTTGACGATGGTGGGTTCGGACGGTCTGCCCAACGACCCGATGCCGCATCCACGGCTGTGGGGCGCGTTCCCCCGCGTGCTGGGCCATTACAGCCGCGATGTCGGGCTGTTCCCGCTGAGTCAGGCGGTGCACAAGATGACCGGCCTGTCCGCCGCCCGCTTCGGCCTGGCCGACCGTGGACTGGTGCGCGAG
>Ga0307412_10000727_pt1 | contig 18992 bp, 11 predicted proteins | sample DK1Cmetagenome_3_FD_203823 | JGI IMG/M metagenome (GOLD analysis project Ga0307412, IMG submission 203823) | Maize rhizosphere microbial communities from greenhouse at UC Davis, California, United States - DK15-C-1 | ecosystem: Host-associated > Plants > Roots > Rhizosphere > Soil | place: USA...
TCGCTCGGCACTAGCGAACTCGGTGCGCTTCGGCTGGCGGCGGAGATGCGGCAACGGGTCCGCGCCACACGAGACGTGGTCCTGGCCGGCCAGCGCATGCTGGGACCGATGATCGTGATCGAGGGATGGCTGGGTCGGGTACAGTTGTTCAGTGACGGACGGCGGCAGATCTTGAGCTTTCTCGTGCCGGGGGATGTGATTCAGGATTTCAGCACTTTCCAGTCGATCGCGCCCAGCACCATCACTGCACTCTCCGACGCGGTGCTCTGTCCTGCCCCCGCCGCCGAGGATATCGGGCTGGGCGAGGCCTATGCCGCCAGCGCCGCACTCGACGAGATTTATCTGCTCCGCCAGATCGCCCGGCTCGGTCGCATGAGCGCCTATGAGCGCATCCAGGACTGGCTGTTCGAGCTCCACGAGCGGCTGTCTCTCGCGGGCCGCGCCGGACCGGACAGCTTTGCCATGCCGCTGACGCAGGAAATGCTTGCGGACGCACTGGGCCTGACCAGCGTCCATGTAAACCGCACCGTGCAGGCGATGCGGCGCGATGGCGTGCTGGAATGGCGGACCGGCATCGTCCGCTTGAAGAAGAAGCCGGCTGCCTCGACGGGCATCTTGGCACCCGCCCGCTTCCTTCCGGAGCGTGCCGTGCCCTCGCTTCGCAAGGCAGCCCTGGCGGGCTAGAGCGGTTTCACCTTCGGTGAAGACGCTCCCGTTCTTCGATGCCGCATTTTCCGAGCCGTTGACCCTAAACGGTCAACTTGAAAATGCTCCAGGTCAGCGCGCAGGTTCCCGCGATCGGCGCGGGGCGGTTGGGGCCATGGTTCCGATCCTGCGCTCATAGGCTTCGGCAAGACGAAAATGCGCGAGCGCCACCGCATTGTCTTCACAGGTGGAGGCGATGGCGAGTTCGACGCGTGCTCGACGCTGAAAATAGCTTCGATCATCGGGACTTGGCATGGACGGCGCTCCTTCTGGTACGCCGAGGCTACACCCGATTCGCGTTGTGCCGCGAACGCACAGATCAGGACAACGCCAGACAAATACGCTCCCGGGGTCGACGGCCTGCCGCCGGAGCCGCTAAAGGCCCGCGCCATGACCGATGTCGCCCCCCGCCCCACCCGCTGCGACCGTGCCTGGGTGGACGAAGCCGTCCGCACGATCGATGCCGAGTTCAACCGCTCGGCCGATACCCATCTCGTCCGTGTAGAGCTGCCCGGCGCGCCCGGCATCACTTTGTACCTGAAGGACGAGTCCAGCCACCCGACCGGCAGCCTGAAGCATCGTCTGGGGCGCTCGCTGTTCCTGTACGCGCTGTGCAACGGCTGGATCGGTCCCAAGACAACGATCGTCGAGGCGTCGAGCGGCTCGACGGCGGTGTCCGAGGCCTATTTCGCCAAGATGATCGGCCTGCCCTTCGTCGCGGTGCTGCCGCGTGGCACCTCGCCCGAGAAGATCGAGGCGATCGAATTCCATGGCGGTCGCTGCCACGAAGTGGCCGATCCCCGCTCCGTCCGCGCCGAGGCGCAACGGCTCGCCAGCGAGATGGTCGGCCATTTCATGGACCAGTTCACCTATGCCGAGCGGGCGACCGATTGGCGCGGGAACAACAATATCGCGCAGTCGATCTTCCAGCAGATGGAACAGGAAGCGCATCCGATACCGACGCACATCGTCTGCGGCGCGGGCACCGGCGGCACCTCGGCGACGATCGGCCGCTATCTGCGCTACCGCCGGCTGGAAACGCGGCTGTGCGTCGCCGATCCGGAGGCATCGGTGTTCCATCGCCATTATGCCGATCGCAGCGTCACCACCGTTGACGGCGCGCCTTCCTGCGTGGAGGGGATCGGCCGGCTACAGCTCGAACCCTCGTTCGTGCCCGACGTGATCGACCGGATGATCACGGTGCCCGATGCCGCGAGCCTCGCGGGCGCACTGCGGATCAGCCGCGTGCTCGGCCGGCCCTGCGGCGTTTCCACCGGCACCAATATCTGGGCCTGCGCGACGCTGATCCGCGAGATGCAGGCAGCGGGGCAGGCCGGATCGATCGTTACGCTGCTCTGCGACGATGGCCGCCGCTATGCATCGACCTGCTTCGACGCGACGTGGCGCGACGCGCATGGCTATGAGACCGGCACGCACGACAGGGCACTTGACGACCTTTTCCTGTCGCGGGGCTGAGGACCGTCATCAATCCGTCATCCGCTTGCGGCACCCGCCCGCAACGATTGTGATGGCAGGGACGGAGTTGGGGCAGACATGACGAGCGGGACGACACGGCGACGGTTCTTGCAGGCAGGCGTACAGGCGGCGGCAGCGTCGGCGCTGCCCGCCTCGATCGCGCGGGCGGCGGCGATCCCGGCCGATGTGCGCAGCGGCACCATCGCCGATGTCGCCCATGTCGTCATCCTGATGCAGGAGAACCGCAGCTTCGATCATTATTTCGGCACGCTGAAGGGCGTGCGCGGCTTCGGCGATCCGCTCACCGTGCCGCTGCCGGGCGGTCGCAGCGTGTGGGCGCAGGAAGCGGCGGACGGACGGCTGGTCGCCCCCTTCCATTTGTCGACCAAGGAGCATTTCGAGCTGATGCGGGTGGCGAGCACGCCGCACAGCTGGCCGGATGCGCAGGCCGCCTGGGACCAGGGCCGCATGCAGCGCTGGGCGGCCGCGAAGACCGACCGCGCGATGGGCTATTTCGCCCGCGAGGACATGGCCTTCCAGTTCGCGCTCGCCGAAAGCTTCACGATCTGCGACGCCTACCACTGCGCGGTGCACACCGGCACCAACACCAACCGGCTGCACCTCTGGACCGGCACCAACGATCCCAGCGGCACCATGGGCGGCCCGGCGATCGGCAATTCGCACGACGAGTTGGCGACAAAGGGCGGACACCCCGATTCCTACCGCTGGACGACCTATCCCGAGCGGCTGCAGGCCGCCGGCATCGATTGGCGCGTCTATCAGGACATGGCGGACAATTTCACCGACAATCCCCTGGTCGGGTTCGCCGCCTATCGCGAGGCACAGCCGGGCTCACCGCTGCACGAGCGCGCGCTGACCACGCACGGGCTGGACCAGCTGCGCGCCGATGTGATCGCCGGCCGGCTGCCGCAGGTTTCCTGGATCATCGCCGATGCCAAGGGCAGCGAGCACCCCGCCCCCTCCAGCCCCGCGCAAGGCGCCGCCTACACCGCGGCGGTGATCGACGCGCTCACCGCCAATCCGGAAGTGTGGGCGCGGACCGTGCTGATCGTCAATTTCGACGAGAATGACGGCTTTTTCGATCATGTGCCGCCGCCCTGCCCGCCTTCCCGCGATCCCGCGGTGCCCGGCGGCTTCGCCGGAACCTCACAGATCGATACCGCCAATGATTATCACCAGATCCCCAGCGTCGCCGACGAAAAGTCGGAACGGCCCGAGCTGATCGGCCGCCCCTATGGGCTGGGCCCGCGCGTGCCCTGCTACGTCGTTTCGCCGTGGAGCCGGGGCGGCTGGGTCAACTCGCAGGTGTTCGACCACACCTCCGTCATCCGCTTCCTCGAGAAGCGGTTCGGCGTGCAGGAACCCAATATCTCCGCCTGGCGCCGCGCGGTGTGCGGCGACCTCACCAGCGCATTCGATTTCCGTAGCCCCAATCACCCGGCCTCTGCGGCGCTCCCCGATCCGCGCGCGCTTGCGGCCCGCGCCGCCGCGTTGCCGAGCCAGCCTGAGCCCAGCGCGCCCGCCGCCATGGGCCAGGCACCGGCGCAGGAGCCTGGCATCCGCCGCGCCCGCGCCCTGCCCTATGCGCTCGACGTCCACGAAGCCGCGCTCGATTCGCAGCGGATCGCGCTGCGAATCGAATGCCCGGGCGTAGCGGCGGTGGTGCATGTCTATGACCGGCTTCGGCTCGACGCGGTTCCGCGCCGCTATACGCTGAAGCAGGGCGGCGCGATCGACGCCGAATGGCCGCTGGACGGCGATGGCCGCTATGACCTGTGGCTGCTGGGCCCGAATGGCTTTCATCGCCATTTCGCCGGCCAGGGTGCGGCGCATGCCGGCGCGGTGCGCTGGCAGCAACGGCGCAGCGGCGCCCCCTTGCTGGTGGTGCAGGCGCCGCTCGAGATCGTGTCGGAATGGCCGCGCCACCCCGCACTGCGCCCGATCGGACTGGGCGAAACGCGCATTCCGCTGGCCGCGACCGGGGGCTGGTATGATCTGGTGCTGACCGATCCGAGTGCGCCCGGTTACCGTCGCCGCCTCGCCGGAAGGATCGAAAATGGCACCGATGGCTGGTCCGAACCGCCGCTCGCCAATGTTAAGGTTTCCCAAATCGTTTAGACGCGATACTGTCAGCGCTGACAGAATAACGGCGTTGGGGGGCGGGGCAGTTGAAGTCAGTGGGTTTGGTTGAACTGGCGAAGATCGCGGGCGTCTCGGTTTCGACCGCGTCGCGCGCCTTGTCCAACCATCCCCGCGTCGCACGAGGCACGCGCGAGCGCCTTGTCGCCCTCGCCCAGGAACATGGCTTCCGGCTCAACCAGACCGCCAGTGCGCTGCGCAAGCAACGCACCGGGGCGATCGGCGTGGTGGTGCCGCTGGGCCATGAAGTCGATCAGGCGCTGTCCGATCCCTTCTTCATGGGTCTGGTGGGCGGCCTCGCCGACGCGCTGACCAAGCGCGGTTACGACCTGTTCCTCTCCCGCGTGGTACCGCAGGGGCCGCGCTGGCTGGACGACATCATCGCCTCGGGGCGGGTCGATGGCATCGTACTCATCGGCCAGTCGGACCAGCTGGAAGCGATCGAGCGGGTCGCGACCGACTATGAACGCATGGTGGTATGGGGTGCGGCCCGGCTCGGCTCGAACCAGATCACCGTCGGCACGGACAATGTCACCGGCGGCGAACTTGCCGCGCGGCATCTGATCGCCCGGGGCTGCAAGCGTCTGGCCTTTCTCGGCAGCACCGAAGCGCCGGAATTCGCCGATCGGTATACCGGTTTCCATGCCGCCATTGCCGAATCCGACGGCGTGGCCGGAACTGTCGTGCCGATCCACCTGACGATGGACGACGCCTATCGCGAGATGACCGCCTATCTCGCCGCGAACCAGGCGCCGGACGGCATTCTCGCGGCATCGGACGTGATCGCGATGAGTGCGATGCGGGCACTGGCCGATCGGGGACTGCGCGTGCCGGAGGATGTCGCCGTGATCGGCTATGACGACATCCAACTCGCCCGCTATACCTCGCCCGCGCTCACCACGATCCACCAGGACGTCGTCTATGGCGCCAACTTGCTGGTGGAGCTGCTGCTGGCGCGGATCGCCGGGCAGACCGTGGGATCGGTGGCGATGCTGCCCGAACTGATCGTTCGCGACTCCGCCTGAGCGGGGTCAGGCCTCGGCGCGCGCCAGCACCTGGTGCAGGGCCGCGGCCAGCGTGCGCGCGTCGAACGGCTTGTCGATCACCGTCACCGCATCCAGCCCGGTCGGCAGATGGTCGCGGCCATAGCCGCTGACGAACAGGAACGGGATCCCCCGCGCGACGAGCGCCTCGGCGACATCATCGACCAGCGCGCCCTGCAGATTGCCGTCGAGCAGCACTACGTCCGCCGGCGTGCCGTCGATTGCCGCCATCGCTTCGTCCGCCGTCGCCGCGACGCCCGCCACTGCCATGCCGACATCGCCCAGGATGGTCGCGAGTTCGAGTGCGACCAGCGGCTCGTCCTCGATGATCAGCACACGCTTGCCGGCCAACGCCGCACCGCCGCCCACCGGGAGCGCCGGCACCGCCTTGCGCGACGCACGCTGGTTCCCGCGCAACCGCGCCGCGCTCGCATAGGGAATGGAGAGCATCCACCCGACGCCCCCCTCGCCATAGCTCGGCACCGCACTGCCGCCTTCGGCCTTCAGGCTGCGCTCGATCAGCGCAGTGCCGAACCCCCGGCGGCTGGGCGGCGGCACTGCCGGGCCACCGCTTTCCTGCCAGTCCAGTTCGAGCATGCCGCCATGGACGCGCCAGTGGAGGCTCACCCGCCCCTCCGGCACCGAGAGCGCGCCATATTTGTGCGCGTTGGTCGCCAGTTCATGGAGGACCAGGGCAAGGTGCAGCGCAGGCTCGGGGGCGAGATCGACCGCCGGCCCGCCGGTATCGAATCGATCCGGATCGATCGTGCCGGTCTGAAGCTGGCCTTCCACCAGTTCCTGCAGGCTCGCCCCCTGCCAGGTGGTGCTGCTGAGCAACGAGTGCGCGCGGGCCAGCGCATGGATGCGGCCGATGAAGGTGGGCGCGAAGTCCGAGGGACCGGAGGAATGGCGCAGCGTCTGGGTGGCGATCGCCTGCACCGAGGCGAGCGTGTTCTTCACCCGGTGGTTGAGTTCGCCGATCAGCAGCCGCTGGGTCTGCTCCGCACGTACCCGATCGGTGATGTCGAGGATCTGGGTGTTGACCGAAAGCAACGTGCCGTCCGCGCCCAGCAGCGCCGAGCCATAGACCTCGCAGTCGAGCGTCACGCCCACCGCCGTGCGCATCCGCAGCGTGCGCATGTCGCGAATCTGGTCGCCGGCGATCATCCCGCCGATCATCGCATCGAAATGCGCGGCAGGTTCGGCATCGAGCCACTCCAGCTCGGACGGGCGCAGGCCGGAGACCTCCACCACCCGCCAGCCGAACATGCGCTCGGCGCCCGCCGACCAGGCGATGATGCGCTGATCGGCATCGAACTCGACGATCGCGAGCGGCGAATTGTCCCGGTGCGCCTTCAGCCGCGCAAGCGCAGCGGCATGGCGATCGCGCTGGTGGGCGATCTCCTGCCGCTGGCGCGCCAGTTCGACGAAGATCTCCACCTTGTTCCGCACGATCTGCGGGTCGACCGGCTTCAGCAGATAATCGACCGCGCCGGTCTCGTAGCCGCGAAACCGGCGGCGCTCGTCGGTGGCGACGGCGGTGAGGAAGATGATCGGTACGCGCCGGGTGCGCTCGGTACCGCGCATCAGCTCGGCGAGTTCGAACCCGTCCATGCCGGGCATCTGCACGTCGAGCAGCGCCAGCGCCACGTCGTGCACCAGCAGCAGTTCCAGCGCCTCCATGCCCGAGGCAGCGGTGAGCAGTTCCATCCCCTCCTGCGCAAGCAACGCTTCCAGCGCGATCAGGTTTTCGGGCACGTCGTCGACGGCGAGGACCTTCACCGGATCACGCATCGGCCATCGCCATCAGATCGGCGGTGTTGCGCCGGTAGATGCGCTCCTCGGGATCGAAATCGGCATAGGCCTCGGAATAGCGCGAGAAACGCAGCGTCTCGCGCGATCCCAGCCCCAGGAATCCGCTGCGCACCAGCGACTCGCCGAACAGACCCAGCGCGCGATCCTGCAGGCCGCGATCGAAATAGATCAGCACGTTCCGGCTCGACACCAGTTGCACCTCGGCAAACACCTGGTCGGTGGCGAGGCTGTGCTCCGCGAAGACGGCGCGGGTGCGAAGGCTTTTGTCGAACACGGCGCCACCATAGGCCGCCGTATAGTAATCGGAAAGCGAACTGCGCCCGCCCGACTGACGATGGTTCTCGGTGAACTGTGGAATCCGCCCCAGATCGAAGATCCCCGCCTCGGCCTTGGCGAGCGCCGCCGGGCTGATATCGGTGCAATAGAAGATCGTCCGGTCTTCGAGACCTTCCTCCCGGAAGAGGATCGCGAGCGAATAGAATTCCTCGCCATTGGCGCAGCCGGCGATCCACACCTTGAGCGAGGGCCAGGTGCGCAGATGCGGCACCACCCGCTCGCGCAGCGCCCGGAAATAGGCGGGGTCGCGGAACATCTCGCTCACCTGGATGGTGAGGAAGCCCATCAGTTCGGCGAATACCGCCGGCTCGCGCAGCAGCCGGTGCTGGAGCTGCGAGAAACCCTCGCACTCGAACCGCTGGCACGCCCGCTCCATCCGCCGGTGCAGCGAACTGCGCGAATAGCCCCGGAAGTCATACTGATACTGCCGCCAGATCGCCTCGAGCAGCAGGTCGAGCTCGATCTCCTCGTGCGGCGCAAAGACGTCGTCGATCACCGCGGCATCCATACTCGCACGAGGCTCAACAGCTTGTCGATGTCGAGCGGCTTGGCGAGATAGTCGTTGGCGCCGGCGTCCAGGCATTCCTGCTGGTCGCGCGCCATCGCCTTGGCGGTGAGCATCAGGATCGGGAGCGTCTTGCCCCAGGCCTGCTTGCGGATCTCGCGCGTGGCGGTCAGGCCGTCCATCTCCGGCATCATCACGTCCATCAGCACGAGATCGACCCGATCGGTGAGCTTGCGCGCGGATTCGTCCAGCGCATGCAGCGCCTCGCGGCCGTTGCGGGCGATGCGGACCTTGACTCCATGGGGCTCGAAAATGCTCGTAAGGGCATAAACGTTCCGGATGTCGTCCTCGACCACCAGGATCGAGCGGCCCTCCAGCGCCGCATCGCGGCCCAGCGCCTTGGCGATCAATTGCTGCTGCGGCTCGGGCAGTTCGGATACGACCTGGTGGAGGAACAGCGTCACCTCGTCGAGCAGCCGTTCGGGCGACTTGGCGCCCTTGACGATGATCGACTTGGAATATTTGCGCAGGCGCAGTTCCTCGTCCTGGCTGAGGTCGCGGCCGGTATAGACGATCACCGGCGGGAAGCCGACGCTGTCGTCCTCGCTCAGCCGGTCGAGCAGGTCGAGACCGGAAGCGTCGGGCAGGTTCAGATCGAGCACCATGCAGTCGAAGGTTTCCTGGCCGAGCATCTCGAAGGTCTGCGCCGCCGAATGCGCCTCCACCGTCTCCACGTCACGCGAGGCCAGAAGTTGCTTCACGCTGGCCGCCTGCTGGGCGTCATCTTCCACGACGAGCACGCGGCGCATGCGCTGCGACATCTTCGCCTCGAGCCCTTCGAGCATGTCCACCAGCTGCTCGCGCTTCACCGGCTTGAACAGGTAACCGACCGCGCCGCTGGAGAGCGCCGCCTGGCTGTCATCGTCCACCGACACGACGTGCACCGGGATATGCCGGGTGCGGACGTCGCGCTTGATCCGGTCGAGCACCGACAGGCCGGTATGATCCGGCAGGTTCATGTCGAGGATCACCGCGTTCGGCACATATTGCCGCGCCAGCAGCGCGCCTTCGTCGGCGGTGCCGGCAATCAGGCACTGGAAGCCCAGGTCGTGCGCGATGTCGCACAGGATGCGGGCGAACACCGGATCGTCCTCGACGATCAGGATCACGCGGGAATCGCCCGACAGCTTCTCGCGATCGTCCTCGGCCGGCTCCGCCCCGCGCCGGCGGCCCGGCTTGGGGTTCGAGGGTAGCGGCTTGGCGGGCGCCGGGTTCGGCAGCGGCGCTGGCGTCTGCACCAGCGCGGGATCATAGGCTTCGGGCAGCACCAGCGAGAAGGCGCTGCCTTCGCCCGGCATGCTCTCCACCGCCACTTCCCCGCCGAGCAGCCGCGCCAGTTCGCGCGAGATCGAGAGGCCCAGGCCGGTCCCGCCATATTGGCGGCTGATCGTCCCGTCCGCCTGGCGGAAGGCCTCGAAGATCACCTGCTGCTGCTCGGCCGGGATGCCGACGCCGGTGTCGCGCACGGTGAACGCGATCCGCCCATCCGGCCGCCGCGACACCCCCAGCGAGACTTCGCCCTTCGCCGTGAACTTGATCGCGTTCGACAGGAAGTTCTTGAGCACCTGCTCCAGCCGCTGCGGATCGGTTTCGATCTCGCCCGGCGCGCCCGCCGCCTGCTCGACGCGGAAGCTCAGCCCCTTGGCGGTGGCCGAGGCGCCGAACACCGCCTTCAGCTTGTCCAGCACCGGCGCGATGCGGATGCGGCGCGGCTGCAACTCCAGCTTGCCCGCCTCGATCTTCGAGATGTCGAGAATGTCGTTAATCAGCGTGAGCAGGTCGTTGCCCGAAGTCTCGATCGTCTCGGCATGCCGGACCTGATCGGGCGAAAGATTGCCCGCGCGGTTCTCCGCCAGCAGCCGCGCCATGATCAGCAGCGAGTTGAGCGGCGTGCGCAGCTCATGGCTCATATTGGCGAGGAACTCGGACTTGTAGCGGCTCGCCTGCTCCAGATCGGCCGCCTGCTGCTCGAGCGAGCCCTGGGCGCGGGCGAGTTCGTCGCGCTGCAATTCCAGCGAGCGGGTCTGCGCCTCAAGTTCGGCGTTGCTCTGTTCGAGCGCGGACTGCTGCGCCTCCAGCCGGGCGGCGGTGTCCTGCAACTGGCGGCTCTGCGTCTCGAGCTCGTCGTTGTTTGCGCGTAGTTCTTCGCTCTGGACCTGCAGTTCCTCGGCCTGCTTCTGCGTTTCCTGCAGCAGGTCGCGCAGACGGGCGCGGTACTTGCCCGAGCGGATCGAGACGCCAAGCTGCCCGCCGATCCGCTCCAGCAGGGCCTGTACCTGGGGGTCGATCGCGGTGCCGAAGCCGAGCTCGATCACGCCGTTGATCTCGCCATCCGCCTCGGTGACGCCGATCAGCAGCGCATGCGGCTGCGCCTGCCCCAGGCCCGAGCCGTAATAGAGATAGCCCTCCGGGACCGGCTCCAGCACGAACTGGCGACGATCCGTAATCGCCTGGCCGAGGAGTCCTTCGCCCGGCTTGATCCATTCGGGCAGCGGCGCGTCGCCGGGCACGGCATAGGTGCCGCGCCGCCGGAAACCGGCCCCGCTGGGATCGCGCACGAAGATCGCGCCGGCCTGCGCGCCGCTATAGTCGGCGAGAAAGCGCAAAGCCGCCGTGGCGAGATCGTCGAGCGCCAGTTCGCCAGCAACCGCCTTGGCGAGGCCGACCTGCCCCGATTGCAGCCACTCCTCACGCTGGATCGCCAGCCGATTGCGTACGAAGGCATAGCCGATGCCGGCAAGGATCCAGATAATCGCGCTGCCGAGGACGCGGTTCACCAGCACGACCTGAGGATCGACCCCCGGCGGTGCTAGCGTGAAGCCGCCGAAGTTGAGCAACGTGGCCAGCGCCGCCACCACCAGCGGCACCACCGGCCGCCCCGCGACATAGGCGATCACCGTCGGCAGAATATAGCCCGCCCAGGTCGCGGTGCCGAGCGGCAGCACGGTGTCCGCCGCGAACGGCAACACCAGCAACACGGCGAGACCCGCGTAGAGAGGCGGCGAAGGCTTTTGGCTGCGCTGGCTGAGGGACATGTGCAAACTCAAAGAGATAGGTGGAAGATCGGTTACCCCCGTTTAGCCTGGCGCTGCAACCCCGCCGCCCGGCGTAGATGGCCCGGATCTCGATCGCATCCCTTCCCTGAACCATCGCCGGTCCGGACAGTTACTCCGGAAACTTCAGGAGACGGCAGATGGCGAAGCAGACGAGCGATTTCTTCGTGGAGCGGCTCAAGGCCTGGGGCGTCACGCGGATCTATGGCTATTCGGGCGACGGCATCAACGGCGTGCTGGGCGCGCTGCAACGCGCCGAGGCGGCGGGAGACGGCATCGAGTTCATCCAGGTCCGCCACGAGGAAATGGCAGCCTTCATGGCCGCGGCGCACGCCAAGTTCACCGGCGAGCTGGGCGTATGCCTCTCCACCGGCGGTCCCGGCGCGACCCATCTCGTCACCGGCATGTATGACGCCAAGCTCGACCACATGCCGCTGCTCGCCATCACCGGCCAGGCGGAAAGTACCGTGCGCGGCGCGAGCTACCAGCAGGAGCTGAACCTCGACCGGCTGTTCGCCGATGTGTGTGGCTATGTGCAGGAAGTCTCCGCCCCGGCCCAGCTGCGCCACGTCACCGACCGCGCGATCCGCATCGCCATCGCCAATCGCGCCGTGACCGCGATCGTGCTGCCCAAGGACGTGCAGGACGCGCCGTATCAGGATCCGCCGCGCCAGCACGGCTTCACGCGATCCGGCCCAGGCTATGTTCGTCCCCATGTCGTTCCGCCTGCCAGCGCACTCGCGCAGGCAGCGGAGATCCTCGGCGCCGGCCAGAAGGTCGCGATCCTGATCGGCGCCGGCGCGCGAGGCGCAGAGGCGCAGGTGATCGAGATCGCCGAACGGCTCGGCGCCGGGGTCGCCAAGGCACTGCTCGGCAAGGACGTGCTGCCGGACGATCTCCCCTTCGTCACCGGCGCGATCGGCCTGCTCGGCACCAAGCCGTCGTCGGACATGATGGCCGGCTGCGACACGCTGCTGATGATCGGCACCGGCTTCCCCTGGGCCGAGTTCCTGCCCAAGGAGGGCCAGGCACGCGCCGTGCAGATCGACATCGATCCGGCCATGCTGGGCCTGCGTTACCCGGTGGAATGCAACCTCCACGGCGGCGCGGCCGAGACGCTGAACGCGCTGCTGCCGCTGCTCCAGCACAAGGAAGACCGCAGCTGGCAGGAGGGTATCGCCCACGAAGTCACCAAATGGTGGAAGACGATCGAGGAACGCGCGATGGCGGAAGCGAATCCCGTCAATCCGCAGCGCGTGGTGTGGGAAATGTCGCCACGGCTGCCTGCCAACGCGATCGTCACCTCGGATTCCGGCTCCTGCGCCAACTGGTATGCGCGCGATTACCGGGTGAAGGCGGGGCAGCGCGCCTCGCTCTCGGGCGGCCTCGCCTCGATGGGCGCGGCGGTGCCCTATGCGATCGGCGCAAAATTCGCCCATCCCGATCGCCCGGTAGTGGCGCTGGTCGGGGACGGCGCGATGCAGATGAACAACATGGCCGAGCTGATCACCGTCGCCAAATATTGGCAGCGCTGGGCCGATCCGCGCTTCATCGTCTGCGTGTTCAACAACCAGGATCTCAACGAAGTCACCTGGGAGCAGCGGGTGATGGAGGGCAATCCGCGCTTCCCGACCACGCAGGACATTCCCGACGTGCCCTATGCCCGCTTCGCCGAGCTGATCGGGCTGCAGGGCATCCATGTCGACACGCCCGAGGCCCTGGGCGACGCCTGGGACGCGGCATTGCGGGCAGACCGGCCGGTGGTGCTGGAAGTGAAGACCGATCCCGACGTCGCGCCCTTCCCGCCGCACCTCACCCTCGCCCAGGCCAAGGGCTTCCTGTCGTCGATGCTCAAGGGCGATGCCGGGCGCGGCGGCGTTATCAAGGAGACGGTGCGCCAGATCGCCAAGGAAATTACCGGCTAGCTGGCCGTCCCTCGGTCCGTGTCCGGCACTTTCCGGCGGCAGCGGTGGGGCGGCGATGCCCCGCCGCCGTGCAGCCCGTCCACGCGTTCCTGTTGCCGCTGCAGATAGAGATCGCGCCGGGCCGCATAGGGATCGTCGCTGTCGCGCACCGTCTGGACCATCTCCTCCTTCTGGTCCCGGCGGTCGAGGATCCGCACCGCCGCCGATCCGATCACATAGGGCCTGGACCGGAACGGCCCGCCCAGCGTGAAGGGCGAGGCGAAGAAGTCCACCGCGCCGCCCACCAGATCGCGAACCGTCGTCGGTCCAGCCACCGGCACGTAGAGGAACGGGCCCGGCTTCACGCCGTAAAAGCCGAGCGTGTCCGAAAACAGGTTCTGCCGCAGCGGCAGGCCGAACGGACAGCGCTTGGCGACATCGATCGTGCCGCCAAGGCCGATCGTGGTGTTGATCGCGAAGCGACCGACCGTCTCCGCCGCTTTGCCGAACTTCAGCTGGAGCAGATAATTGGCGAACACCACCGGTTCGCGGAGGTTGCTGAAGAAGTTGCGGAACCCCAGCCGCACCGGCTTCGGAACCACCCGGGTATAGGCATGGGCGGCGGGCCCGGTCACCGCATCGTCAAGATGCTGGGTCAGCGAGAAGGACAGCGCGTTGACGCGTTCCAGAGGGTCGCCGGGCGCGGGGCGGTGCCGCGATGAAACGACGATCTCCTGGCCGTCATCGGGCATGCCCTCCGGCGTCGGCAGCGCCTCGGTCAGCGGCGCGGCGACCGTCGCCGCAACTGCCGGCGCGACGGGAGGCACGAACAGCATGACGCCGATCATCGGCCCTAGCATTGCGGCGCCAGGCGGCCATGGAAGAGAGCGAAAATGGCGAGGAACCGGCTGGGCGGCAAGGATCTGCTTTCGTTAGCGCTTCAGCAACATGACGTCGCCGTCCTCTCGCAACCGCACCATAAGCGCGCAAAAGGTGAATTAAAGCCCCAGCACGCTCCGATCCGCCGTCGCTGCCGCCAAATCCGCGCGGGCGACCAGCGCCTGATATCGCGCATCGAGCGCCCGCAGCCGGGCGTCGGTGGCGCTTTCCTCGCGCTGGTTGATCAGGAAGAAGTCGCTGGCGCCCATGTCGAAGCGGCGCTGTTCGGCCACCGCCATCTTGCCCGCCAGTTCGGCTTCCTGGCCCGCCAGATCCGCCACCCGATCGGCGCCTTCGATGCCGATCGCGATGCCCTTCACCTCGATCGAGATCTGCTCTTCCAGCATGCGGTGGCGGGTACGCAGGCCATCGATCTCCGCCCGCGCCTCGGCGATGCGGCCCCGGGCGCTGCGCCGTTCCAGCGGCACCGAGAACTTGACGCCGACCATCGCCTCCGCCGGCGTGCGCGAAGGGCCGCCGAGCCCGATGGCGCCCACATCCTTGCCAAGCTCCGCCCGCGCGTCGAGCCGCGGCTTGAGGTCGTTCTGGGCGAGGTCGAGCCGGGCGAGCGACTGGTCGATCCGCACCAGCACCGTCTTCAGGTCCGGCCGCAGGATCGGGCCGGCCTTGCGCGGCGCGATCGACAGTTCGGGCAGCGCCTCTGGCAGTTGCTCGGGGACCGGCACCAGCGGCACGCCATCGCCATCGCGCCAGAAAAAGGACAGCGCATTCGCCGCCTCGGCGAATTTCTGCTCGGCCTGCGCCACCAGCGAGCGGCGGCGGGCGAGATTCTGGTCGTTCTCGGTGATCAGAATCTGCGGCCGTGCACCAAGCTGCACCTGCCGCGCGAGCTGCGACCGCCGTTTCTCGGAGAGCGCCAGCAGGTCGCGATAGGCCTTGAGCCGCAGCCCCGCGACTGCCCAGGCCTGGTACGCACTCATCGCCCGGCGCTGCACGCCGATCGCCACCATCTCGCGCTCCAGCCGCGCGACGTCCACATCCTGATCGGCCAGCCGCAGCCTGGTGCGACGCTCGTCGGTCACCCGGTCGCGCAGCAGCGAGAACACGGCGCCGACTTTGAACTCGCCGAGCTGGTTGGTGTAGGCCTTGTCCTCATAGACTGGGAACTTGCCCCGCGAGACGCGGTAGCCCGCATAGAGCCCGCCGCCATTGTTATCCAACGCCCGGCTGGCCTTCGTCTCCACCACCGATCCGTCATAATAGCCGAACGGCCGGCTCTGCGCCTCGACGTCGAACACCACGTCGAACGCGCCCTCGGCACTCAGCGCCTTGCCTTCGGCCTGGCGCTGCTTGGCCAGCGCCTCGATGATCTGCGGCGCGTTCTGCGCCGAGGAGCGCAGCACCTGGTCGAGCGTCAGCGGACCCTGCGCGGCGGCGGGTGCCGCACAGAGGAAAGCGCAAAGGGCGAGCAGCAGCCGGATCATTTCTTTTTCTTCTTGTAGACGTCCATGCTTTTCTCCTCGCCCCCCGCGCCCGACTTGTCGGCAGCGGTGCCGAATTCGAGCGGGAAGTCGTTGAGCTGGCGCCAGAGTTCGTAACCGACCGGCACCGTCTCGCCCTGCACCCAGCCGCGCACCTTGGCACCGAGGCGCACGAAGCGGTCGCCCGGCCAGGCGAGCGTGCCGGGCATCGGCTCGATCAGCACGCGGAACAGCCCGCTGGGCATCGCCGACTGGTCGACCGAGCGGACCCGCCCGTCGAACAACCCCCAGGCCATCGACGGCCAGCCGCTCAGCTGGATCGCCGGCCAGCCTTCGAACTCGAGCCGCACGCGGCGGCCGGGACGGACCAGTGCGATGTCACGCCCGTCGACCATCAGTTCGACGACGCGCTCGGTGGAACCTTCCGGCGCCAGCGTCGCCAGTTCGGCACCGGCGCTCACCAATGTCGCGCTGGCGGCGGCGTTGAGCGTCTGGATGCGGCCGTCGCGCGGCGCGCGGACGATCTGCACCGACTGGCGGTTCAGCGACACTTCGATCCGGTTGAGCTTGGCCCGCGATTCCGCGAGCTTCGCCCCCTGATCGGCGACGCGGATCTGCGCCTGCTCGTAATCGCGCCGCGCCGCGAGGCCTTCGTTGAACAGAGTCCGGGCGCGGTTGACGTCGATCGAGGCGACCGCCCGGGCGCTTTCGAGCGAGGCGATCTCGGCGTGCACCTGGTCGCGCTCGGCGGCGAGGCGATCGAGCAGTTCGGGGTCGTTGTCCGAAATCTTGGCGATCGGATCGCCCTTCTTCACTGCCTGGCCGTCGGTGACGAACCAGCGATCGACCCGGCCCGGCACCAGCGCCGTCACCGACTGCACCCGATCGTGCGGATCGAGCGCGACGATCTGTCCCCGGCCCGGCGCGGTCTGCACCCAGGGGACATAGACCATCGTCAGCGCGGCAAGCGCGACGACGATCACGATCATCCAGGCGATCGCCCGGGCGATGCGCGGTGGGCGCATGCCGGCGAGCGTCGGGAAATGGCCGATATGGTCGGGCTTAAAGGGCATTGCGGGCCTCCAGATCGGCAAGCGCGGTGCGGAGCTGGTCGAGCGTTTCGAAGCGGGCCTGGGCCGTCTTGCCCAACCACAGATAGCCGTCGCGGCGGATCGCCTCTGGGCGACCGGTGAACAGCAGTACCGTCGTCCCCGCCTCGCGCAGCGCATCCAGCGCCGCGGTCAACCGCTCGGGCGGTATCAGGTCGTAGAGAGGCCCGAGCAGCAGCACCCGGGGCCGGGCGAGCAGCGCGTTGGCGAGCTTGAGCGCCATCAGCTCGCCGATCGACAGCGGATAGCCCGAGGCGGCGAGCGGCGTCTCCAGCCCCTCCGGCAGCTGGCCGATGCGCGCATCGAGCCCGACCAGCGCCAGCGCGTCGAGCACCTTGCCCGCCGGGATGCCGGCGCCGGCCAGCCCCAGATAGTCGCGGATGCTGATCTCGACGATCGTCGGCCGATCCAGCACGATCACATCCGAGCGCAGGCGATAGACGTCGAGCGCCTCCAGATCGACGCCGCCGACCATCACCAGCCCGCGATCGGGCTGGGTATTGCGCTTGAGCAGCAGGGCCAGGCGCGTGTCCATCGTCGGCGCGCCGACCGCGACCAGCTGCGCGCCGGCGGGGATGGTCAGGTCGATCCGGGCATCGCCGGCCTCCACCTCGCGCAGCCGCACCTCGCCATTGCCGGGCGCTTCGCTGCTGCGGGTGTGGGTCTCGTGCGGGATGGCGTAGAGCAGCGACACTTCCTCGGCCGCCGCTACCATGTCGTAAAAGGCGTCGAGATAGGTGCCGAGCTGGCCGAGCCCGTAGAACACGCCCGAGAGGATCAGTTCGGCGGCGACCAACTGGCCGATCGACAGCTGCCCCTGGAGGATCAGCCATCCGCCCATCGCCAGCAGCGCGGCGCTCGCCGTGGCGTAGAGCAGCAGATAGGCGCAGGTCTGGGTGAAGCTGAAGCGGAAGTGGCGGCGATGCGCGGCGACATAGGCCGCGGTCATCGCCTCCGACCCGTCCATCGCGAAGTTCAGGTGCCGGCTGGATTTGTAGAAGCCGTTCGAGGTGCCCAGCCCCTCCAGCCAGCGTGCGGCATCGTGCTTGGCATGGCTGAGCGCCACCGCCGAGCGGATCGCGCCGGGCGACCAGAGCTGCCAGATCAGCCACACCAGCGCGATCAGGATCACGTTGAAGGCGAGGAAGAACGGGTGGTAGAAGCTCGTCACCACCAGACCGACGATCGATTGCAGCAGGATGGTGAAGCCGCCGATGACGAGGCTGGGCACGCTCTTCTGCACCGTCATCAGGTCGAAATAGCGATTGAACAGGTCGACCCGGCGGGCATCGGCGAAGAACGGATTGCGGGCGTGGACCGCGCGGATGGTGATCTCCGCCATGGTGCGCGCGAAGATCCGCCGCTCGAACAGCGCCATGATGTGGACGCGCAGCGCGCTGAGGATCACCACGATCAGCAGCAGCGTGAACAGCAGCGCGGAGAGCGTGATCAGCGGCGCGGGCAGCGCGATCTTGGCCACGCTGTTGATCAGCAGCTGCACCGAGATCGGCGTTGCCAGCGAGAGCAGGCTGATCGCGCCGCCATAGACCATCGCCAGCCGCAGATAGCCGCCATCGGGCCCGATCACCTCGCCCAGCCAGCCGCGCACCTGCGCCCAGCCGATCTTCTGATTCGCCATCGCTACACCGTCTCCTTCAGGATCGATGAAGTGCGGGCGGGGCACCATAAGAACAATGATGCGCCGGCTATATCATCGATAGGAAATCCCTATGTCCTCGACACAGGCGACAAGTTCCTCTGCAAGTCTCTTATAGGCGGCCGCCCGGGCAACGCCGCTGCGCCACAGCAGGCCCAGTTCCCGATAATGCCGTCCGGCGCGGAACGGCCGCGCGACCACGTCGTCGCCGGGCCGGATCTCCTGCCGCACATAGAGTTCCGGCAGCACCGCCAGCCCCATGCCCATGCCCGCCATCTGGCGGATCGCATCGAGGCTGGTGCCTTCATACTCCTCGCGGACCCGGGCACCGGCTTCCTCGGCGATGGCGATGGTCTGCTCGGCCAGGCGATAGCCGCGCTGGAGCGTCAGCAGGTCCTGCCCCGCCAGATCCTCGTGGCCGATCGCGTCGCGCGCGGCCAGCGGATGGTCGGCGGCCATGGCGAGGTGGAGCGGCTCGCGAAACAGCCGCTCGACATGCGCACCGGGCGCCTGGAGCGGAAGTTGCGCGAGGATCACGTCGTGCGCGCCGGCCGCCAGCCCCTCCACCAACTGCGACGGCGGGTTTTCGCGGACATGGACGCGCAACTCGTGGAATTGCTGGTGCAGCCGCGCGACCAGCCGGGGGAGCAGATAGGCGCCCACCGTTGGCGTTACCCCCAGCCGGATCGTGCCGAGCAGCGCCGCGTCACCAGCGGCGGTAAGCTCGCCGAGGTCGCGGACCTCGAGCAGGATCCGCCGCGCCCGCTCGGCCACCTCGCGGCCTAGCG
>Ga0307412_10000728_pt1 | contig 18975 bp, 19 predicted proteins | sample DK1Cmetagenome_3_FD_203823 | JGI IMG/M metagenome (GOLD analysis project Ga0307412, IMG submission 203823) | Maize rhizosphere microbial communities from greenhouse at UC Davis, California, United States - DK15-C-1 | ecosystem: Host-associated > Plants > Roots > Rhizosphere > Soil | place: USA...
GAATCGGTCAGCGCCAGGATGCCGGCAAAAACAACGAAGGATGACAACCATCCAAGAATGACGTCGGACAGATAGTGCGCGCCGAAGGCCAGACGCAATGCCGGTGCCAGTAACGAAATCGTGGCCAGCGGCAGGAAGAGCGCGCGTCGCGACGCGCGCGGCATGATGAAGAGAAGACAGAGCAGCCAGCCGGCTCCAGCCGCTTCGCCTGACACGAAAGAACAGTTGGACAGGCATTTACCCGCCGTCGACCCCGCCGGAACGAAGTCGAGCGCGCCGCCGAACTCGGTTGTGGAAAATGGACGAGGGCGCCCCCAATGATCCTTCAGGATGAAGTTGACGAGAACGATCGGGCCAGCGATCAACGAGCCGAGGGCGATCTTCAGCCTGCGCGCACGCTCGGCGTCGAAGGTGGCGCCGAAATGGCCATAGCAATCGATGAGCTTCCAGAGCAGCACAAACGCGGCGATGTAGGGAAGACGCAGGAAAAGCGTGCGCAGGATTTGCAGGGTAAATTCCTGGCGGTAGGGAAAGTGCCCGCAGACCTCGCGAAGCGAAACGCCGACATTGCAGGCTTCACGGGTGAAGAAATGCGCTGAGATTTCTTGGTCGATCTGCGGAAACAGATTGAAAATGACCAGCAGCGCGAACCAGGCGATAAGCAGGAATTTGAAAATGTCGACGCTGCTGTAACCGGCTTGGCGTATGGCAATCGGATTGAAAGCCTTCAATATGGAGTTCAAGACCGATCCTCGACGCATCAACTTGTTCGGATGAATAGTCGTCATCCATGACGCTTTGTTGACGCAACTCCCGCGATCCTGAACGTGATGGCCGCGACAAAGACTTGTCTTCAGTGGTGAAAACCTGAATGATCGGGCAAGAGGATTTAAAACGATCCCACTGGAGAAGACATGTCAGCCAAATTCGATATCTCGTTTGAAAAATCTGCCGAAATTGCCGGTGGATACGCCATTCTGTTGCAGGCCAAGGGGCAGGATCTCGCCGCCGGTGCAAGTGTCGCCGACCCATCGGATGTGGTGGCCAAGGCCGCCAAGATCGCTGGCTTCTCGGCCAAGCTTGCCGGCGCGCTCGATATCGTGGCGCCCGAGGGATCGAAGGCTGAGCGCATCTTCGTCATCGGTCTCGGGAAGGCGGACGCTCTGGTTTCGTTCGATTGGCTGAAGGCGGGTGGTGCTGCCGCCTCGAAGATCAAGAACACGACGGATGTGACCATCTTTGTGGACGCGCCGGGCGTGGATGTCACCGCCACGCAGGCCGCTGATTTCGCGCTCGGCATGATGTTGCGCGCCTATGGCTTCGATACCTACAAGACGAAGAAGTCGGACGACGAGAACAGCGCCAAGGACGGCAGCGCGTCGGTCAAGGTGCGCATCGTCACGGCGAAGGCATCTGAGGCCGCCAAGGCCTTCGAGGTCTCGCAGGCCGTCGCTAACGGCGTCAATCTGGCGCGCGATCTCGTCAACGAGCCGGCCAACGTGCTCGGCCCGGTCGAATTCGCCGCCAAGGCCAGGGAGCTCGAGAAGCTCGGCGTCGAGGTCGAAATCCTGACGGAAAAGGAAATGGGCAAGCTCGGCATGGGCGCGCTTCTCGGCGTTGCTCAGGGCTCCGTGCGTCCGCCGCGCCTGGCTGTCATGCAGTGGAAGGGCGGCAAGAGCGGTGACGCGCCGCTCGCCTTCATCGGCAAGGGCGTTGTCTTCGATACCGGCGGCATCTCCATCAAGCCTGCCGGTGGCATGGAAGACATGAAGGGCGACATGGGCGGTGCTGCCGCCGTCACCGGCCTCATGCATGTGCTGGCCGCCCGCAAGGCCAAGGCGAACGTCGTCGGCATCATCGGCCTGGTCGAGAACATGCCCGATGGCAACGCGCAGCGGCCCGGCGATATCGTCACCTCCATGTCCGGCCAGACCATCGAGGTCATCAACACCGATGCCGAAGGCCGCCTCGTGCTCTGCGACGCCGTCTGGTATTGCAACGATCGCTTCAAGCCCAAGTTCATGATCGATCTCGCGACGCTCACGGGTGCGATTCTCGTGGCGCTGGGCAATATCCAGGCCGGCTTGTTTTCCAACGACGACAAGCTGTCGGAGCAGTTGATCGCGGCCGGAACCGAGACCCACGAGCGCCTCTGGCGCATGCCGCTGGGCAAGGAATACGACAAGATGATCGACAGCAAGTTTGCCGACATGAAAAACACCGGCGGTCGCCACGCCGGTTCGATCACGGCCGCCCACTTCATCGGCCGCTTCGTTGGCGACACGCCCTGGGCGCATCTCGATATCGCCGGCACAGCCATGGGCTCGCCGCTTGACGAGATCAACCAGTCCTGGGGTTCGGGCTACGGCGTGCGGCTGCTCGACCAGCTGGTGCGCGCCAACTACGAATCATGACCGAGGTCCTGTTCTACCATCTGACCGAATCCAAGCTGGAAGACGCGCTTCCGCCGTTGCTCGACAAAAGCGTCGAGCGCGGCTGGCGCGTCGCGGTTCAGATGAAGGAAGCGACTCACAGGGATGCGCTCGATGCGCATCTCTGGACCTTCCGCGAAGACAGCTTCCTGCCACATGGCACGGATGAGGGGGAACTCGCCGGCAATCAGCCTGTTCTCCTGACCGTCGCCGACGACAACATCAACGGCGCCACCGTTCGCTTTATCGTCGCCGGCGCCGAGCCGCCGCCGCTCGATCCCTACGAGCGGGTCGTTTTCATGTTCGATGGCTACGACCAAGAACAACTCGAAGGTGCGCGCGCGCAGTGGAAGAAGCTGAAAGGTGAGGGACACAGCCTCACATATTGGCAGCAGACACCCGAGGGGCGCTGGGAAAAGAAGGCCTAGCCCACGCAGAGCTGCTGGCGGGATCAAACGATCCCGGCATCCTTGACTACCTTTTCGATAAAATCGTGCTTGGCTCGGGTATACTCCGCCCGGCTTGCTGCATGCGTGCCGGCAAGGTCGATTTTCAGCTGTTCATAGGCGCGGGCGAGATCGGGATCGGCGCGGAGCGCATCGCGAAACGTCAGCATGCGGTTCCAGTTCTCGCCGCGATATTCCACGACATGCACCAGATGCGTCCTAGTCTCGCCCTTGATGCCGCGCCCGAAGATGTGATCGTCGGGCACGAGATCGGTGCCGGCATAGTCGTAGCCGATGCTCTCCATCGCGCCGACGCAGGCCGGGCCGTCGGCGAAGTATCGGATCCCGACCATGATGTCGATGATCGGCTTGGCCTTGATTGATGGGATCGATGTGCTGCCGACATGCTGGATGTCGATGACGGTGTCGCCGAGCGCCTGGCGGATCGCCTCGGCCTCTTCTTCATAGGCCTCATGCCATAAGGCATTTGCGTCGGAAAGCGATACCGTCAGGTTTTTCAGGCCTAGACCGAAAGCTTCATCGTCGCGCATGCCGAACCTCTGAGATACCGAAGATGACCTTACTGTATCACGAGGTTCGGCAATTTCGAATCAATCGTGGAAGGCTTCGACGAACTTGCGGCGGCCGAGCATGAAGGCATCGGCGACGTGGCGCAGCGGCGCGAGGTCGACGTCCGACTTGCCGGCTTTGACGATCTCCGCGAAGCGGCGATAGAGCGAAGGATATTCCTCTTCCGGTGCTTCGAATTTCAGCTCGCCGTTGATGGAAAGCTTCGAGCCGCCTTCGGCCAGAACCATCTTGCCAGCCGCCGTCTCGGCGAAGATGTCCCAGCTCTGCTTGCCGGTCTGGCGCCAGTCGAATTCGACATGCGCGGGCACGTTATCGGCGTTCTTGAAGTGCAGGTCGGCCGCGATCGGCGCGTCGCGGTTCTCCGGGAATTCCAGCGTTGCGCTGGTCAGGAAGATCGCCTTCGGCAGGATGTGCGTGACGATCGACAGCGCGTTGATGCCGGGATCGAACACGCCAAGGCCGCCGGCCTGCCAGATCCAATCCTGATTCGGATGCCACTGGCGCACGTCTTCCTTCCAGACGACGTGAACGCTTTCGATGGTCGTGGACGCGAGGAAGGACTTGGCAGCCTCTACGGCCGCCGCATAGCGCGAATGCCAGCTGGCGAACAGCGACACGCCCTTGGAGGCTGCGAGCGCCTCGAGATCGGCTACTTCGCTCAGCGTCGCGCCCGGAGGCTTTTCGAGAAACACGTGCTTGCCGGCCGAAAGGGCTTTGTGGGCGGCCTCATAGCGATACTGCGGCGGCATGCACAGCGACACCGCGTCGATCTCGGGCACGGCGTCGAGCATGGCGTCGATCGCGGTGAAGCTCTGGACGCCATCGACGGTGCCGTGACGGCTCGCCGTGGCGATCAGGTTGAAATCCGGGTTCTTGGCGATGGAGGGAAGGTGCTGGTCGCGGACGATCTTGCCGACGCCGACGATGGCGAGGTTGATGGGTGACATGCTGTTGGCTCGCTTCGGTGTTTCGCTCAAAAGTATGATTATTGGGCGCCTGTTTTAACAGAAAGACGCCGGCGGGCAAGCGCCGGCGTCTGCCGTGAACCTCGAATTCCGCAGTCGAATTAGAGCGACGCCATGACAGTAGGCGCGGCAGGCTTCTTGAACTTCAGGGTCACTACCTTGTAGCCCTCGGCCTCCAGCTTGGAGAGCAGGGTGGGGAGCATGGTCGCCGTGCGATTGTGGATGTCGTGCATCAGGATGATGCCGCGTCCGCGCTTGTGGAGAAGGTCGAGCGTGCGTTTGGTCACTGCGACGGGCGTCGTGTTGAAATAGTCCTTGCTGTCGACATCGACGTCCATCACGACCATATCCCGCATGGCGATCGCGGCGCGCAGCTTGTGGCTGTCGGCGAGGTAGGGGAAGCGGAAGAAATTGACCTCGACACCCGTGGCCTTCGTCACCGCCGCTTCGCCGCGCATGACTTCCGCCATCGCCATATCGAAGGTCAGCGAGGCCAAGTTGTCGTGCTTGTATGTGTGGCTGCCGATCGCATTGCCGTCCATGGCAACCTTGCGGGCGAGTTCGGGATGCAGCGCCGCCATTTCACCGACCATCATGAAGGCGCCCTTGACGCCGAACTCGTCCAGCGTCGCCAGCACGCGGTCGGTGCGGCCCGGGATCGGGCCGTCGTCGAAGCTGAGAATGACTTCCTTGTCCTGCAGCCGGATATCGTGGATCGACGAAACGGTCATGGTGCGGCCGGCGAGGTGATGCTGCTTGCCGAAGCCACGTGCGCTGGGCTGCCCGGCCGCATCGCCGCCGATCGTGTCCTGCTTGCCTTCGGGCGCCACGATCGACGAGGTCTTGATCGTCTTGTCGGGCGCGGGCTGCTTTGTAGTCTGGCAGCCGGCGAGGGCGGCGGCGCACAGAAGAAGACCGGAGTAAAAAGCGAAACGATGCATGAAGAGTGTCTCAACAAATCAGTAATGAATGTTGAGACAACCTTGATGATTATGGTTAACGATCGGTTTCTTTCGACCGTTTGCGCGCTAACAAATGTTAATTTCGAAGCGCTCGCACGACGACTGTGGCTATCCCGCCATAGCCTCTTCGTATTCGGATGAAAGCTCCAGCCATTGTTCCTCGGCCGCGGCCAGCTTGGCGGCTGCTTCTCCACGCTGCTTTGCCTTCTCGGCTGCCTTCGCCGGCGCCTTCTCGTAGAGCACGGGATCCGCAAGTTCCGCATCAAGGCCCTGAATCAGTTTCTCCAGCTTCCCCGTCAAGGATTCGATTTCGTTGATCTTTTTCTTGAGAGGGGCAAGCGAGGCGCGACGTTCGGCGTTCAGCTTGCGCTGGTCCGCCTTGGTTGCCGCATCCTCAGTCACTTGCGGCTTTTCGTCTTTTTTTTTGCCCGAGGCGACGATCAGGTCGCGATATTCGTCCATATCGCCTTCGAACGCGGCGACCGTGCCGTTATTGACCAGCCAAAGCCGGTCGACCGTCGCTTCGATCAGGTAGCGATCGTGCGAGATCAGGATGACGGCGCCTTCGTAATCGTTCAGCGCCTCGATCAGCGCCCGGCGGCTGTCGATGTCGAGGTGGTTGGTCGGCTCGTCGAGAATGAGCAGGTTCGGCGCATGGAAGGCGGCAAGACCCATCAGCAGACGCGCCTTTTCGCCACCCGACAGATCCTTGGCGGCCGTCGACATCTTTTCCGTCGCCAGACCCATCTGCGCGACGCGGGCGCGCACCTTTGCCTCGGGCGCTTCCGGCATCAGCCGGCGCACGTGCTCGACCGGCGATTGGTCGGGGATAAGGTCGTCGAGTTGGTGCTGTGCGAAGAAGCCGATCTTCAGGCTCGGTGCCAGCTTCACTTCGCCGCTTTCGGCCGAAAGCCTGCCGGAAATGAACTTCGCGAAGGTCGACTTGCCGTTGCCGTTCGAGCCGAGAAGCGCGATGCGGTCGTCATTGTCGATGCGAAGGTTGAGCCCCTTGAGGATCGGCTTGCCCGGCTCGTAGCCCACAGCGCCGCCCGAGATGGCAACGATCGGGGAGGCGGGTTGCTTTTCCGGTTCGGGGAATGTGATCGGCTGCACGTGATCCTCGATGACCGAGGCCACCGTGCCCATGCGCTCCAGTGCCTTGACACGGCTCTGCGCCTGCCGGGCCTTGGAGGCCTTCGCCTTGAAGCGGTCGATAAAGCTCTGCAGATGCTTGCGCGCCGCGTCGTTCTTCGCCTTCGCCTTGGTCTGCAATTCGTCGGCTTCCGCCTTCTGCCGCTCGAACTGATCGTAGCCGCCGCGATAGAAGGTCAGCTTCTTCTGGTCGAGATGCACGATCGAGTTGACGGCATTGTTCAGGAGGTCGCGATCGTGGCTGATGATCAGGACGGTATGCGGATAGCGGCGGACATAATCCTCGAGCCAGAGCGTGCCTTCGAGATCGAGATAGTTGGTCGGCTCGTCGAGCAGGAGCAGATCGGGTTCGGTAAAGAGCACCGACGCCAGCGCCACGCGCATGCGCCATCCACCGGAGAAGGACGATGCCGGCCGCGCCTGCGCCTCCTGGCTGAAGCCGAGGCCGGACAGGATGCTGGCGGCGCGTGCTTCGGCCGAATGTGCGTCGATGTCGACCAGGCGCATCTGGATCTCGGCAATGCGGTGCGGATCGTTGGCCGTCTCCGCCTCCGCCATCAACGCGGCGCGCTCCTTGTCAGCGGAGAGCACGATCTCGATCAGCGAATCTTCCGTGCCCGGCGCCTCCTGGGCCACCTGGCCGATACGGGCGTTCTTGGGGATGGTGATCGAGCCGGTCTCAGCCCCGAGATCGCCGGTGATGATGCGAAAGAGGGTGGACTTGCCGGCGCCGTTGCGGCCAACGAGGCCAGCCTTCGTGCCCGCGGGCAGCGAAACGCTGGCATGGTCGAGGAGAAGGCGGCCGGCAATGCGGGCGGAGATATCGCTAATCGTGATCATGCCCGGCGTTTTGGCCGAAAGCCGCGATCAGCGCAAGAGCTTGAAGCGGCCTCTCAGCGCCCGAATGCCTGTACCGGCAGGCGCCGGTTCGATTGGGCGGCGTGAAGCGCGATGCGGGCATTGGCCTGCAGCTGCGAGGCGGTCGCGGCATCGGCACTCAGGGCAACGCCGAGCGACACCGTCAGCTTGGCGTTCTGTCCGGCATCCGAGGTCGCGAAGACCACGTTCTCTTCCACGGAATTGCGCAGGCGTTCGGCGATCGCCATCGCCTCCTGCATGCCGACATTGGCAAACAGGAAGGTAAACTCGTCGCCATCAGTGCGGGCCACGAAGTCGTGCTTCTTGATCGACTTGCGGAACAGGTCGGCAAGCTTCTTCAAAAGGCGGCTGCCGGTCTGCGTGCCGTAGCGGCTGTTCAGCGCCTTGAAGTCATCGATATCCATCATGATCAGCGCGCTTCCGGCCGAGCCTTCCTCGCGCTCATAGAGATCGAGTACGGTCTTGTTAAGCGCGGTGCGGTTGGGAAGGCCGGTGAGCCGGTCGGTCGAGGATGCCGTTTGAGCAGCGGCGACCCCCCGCTCGAGCGCTTCCATCCGATCAACGTCGTGGCGCAGCTTGGTCTCGAGATCGGTCTCGGCGGTCAGGAGACCGGCCAGAGAGGTCGACAGGAATTCCATCTCACTCATGAAGGAGGAGAGGCTCTGGTCCGGGCTGCCGGTGATCGATTTCAGCGCGGTTTCCGCCGCGCGCATGAAGCTCTGCTTCTGCTTTACGCCTGATGTCAGGCGTTCGACGGCATCGCGCATCATCTTGCTCATCTCGGCCTGCGAGGTCTCTCCGACCAGTCCGCAATGGCTGACGAGGCGATATTTGAGGCCGAGTTCGTCAAGCGATGGCTGGCGCGGTGCTGCGCCAAGCGAGGCGATATCCTGGGCAAGGGCAGCGTTCTGGCCGACGATCGCCTCATGAAACAGCTCGTAATTGCGCGGCAGGCCGGAAACGCCAAGGCGCGTCATATGCTGGCTGATCCGCTGAATATCCGTGACCGGTGCCGGACGAGATGTCTCGCGTTGCGCCTGCGGGCTTGATGCTGCATTTGCCATGTTGCACTCCTCGCTCGTCGGCCCTGTCCGGCCTCGTTCTCTCCCCTATGCACCGGACTATTTAAGATGGGCTGAATTTGCACCTTTGCCGAGTAAATCCCTTTCCGGGATTTCGCCAACGCGGTTAATGCCGCGTTTCCGTCATGCGCTCAGCCAGCGCTTGCCGTCGCTGTGCAGGAAATAGCTGAGATCGAGCGACAGGCTGGGCTTGCCGAGCGAGGTCAAGGTCATGTGGCACTGGCCGCGATGATGCGTCTGGTGGTTGAACAGATGCGACAGCGCCGGCCACAGCGGCTGGGTGATCGCGCCGGGGCGGGTGACCGGCGTGTAGGTGAACATACCCGCAAGCGCATCTGCATCAAGCGTATCGACCCATTCGGCGATCCTGCTGTCCTCTCGCTCACGCGCGGCACCCAGGCCAGCGAGGTCTTCATAGAGGATGCTGTCGAGCGTCGTCGGTGCGTCGCCCGATCCGGTGAAGCGCTTCATCCAGATCCGATCGGCCGACAGGATGTGGTTGAGCGTTGCGTTGAGCGAGCCGAAGAAGGCGCCACGGTTTTCGCGGTATTCGGCATCCGTCAGTTCCGAGGCTGCCGCATAGACCTTCCCATTGGCCCAGCGGTTGTAATCCGCAAACATCGCATATTGCTTCTGCATTTTGCCCTCCACCTCTTGATCCGTTCTATCCTATGGAGCTTTGCCAGCAATGGCGCTGATGGCTTCATGAAATTCCGTCATCGCCTCGCACCAAACTGTCCCGCTCTGTGACGGACGCGTGAAATTCGCGCAGCCCCCTTGTTTTCAGCCTATCGGACGGGTAAACACCGCCCACTTTTCCCCGATGAATGAGGATTATTACAATGGCGATTGAACGCACCTTCTCGATGATCAAGCCGGACGCAACGAAGCGCAACCTGACCGGCGCCATCACCAAGGTATTCGAAGACAACGGCCTGCGCATCATCGCCTCCAAGCGCGTATGGATGTCCAAGCGCGAAGCTGAAGGCTTCTACGCCGTTCACAAGGAGCGCCCCTTCTTCGGCGAACTGGTTGAAGGCATGACCTCTGGCCCGACCATCGTTCAGGTCCTGGAAGGCGAGAACGCCATCCTGAAGAACCGCGAAATCATGGGCGCGACCAACCCTGCCAACGCTGACGAAGGCACGATCCGCAAGCAGTTCGCGCTGTCGATCGGCGAAAACTCGGTTCACGGTTCGGACGCTCCTGAGACCGCTGTCCAGGAAATCGCCTACTGGTTCGCAGAAACCGAAATCGTCGGCTGAATCAAAAGCTCAGCCCCAGGGCTGAACCTTTTGAAATGACTCGGAAAGCCCGGCCACCGCGCCGGGCTTTTTCACGTCTTGGGGCAGGTATCGGCGCTGTCGTAATCGACGGTCCCATCCGCTTTGAAGACCTCGGGATTCTTGGTGTAGAGCGGCCCGACAACGAGCGGCTTGCCCGGCATGATCGACTGATCGACATCCGATGTGACCGTCGTCTTCAGGCTCTGCAGCTCTTTTCCGGTGGCATCGACCAATCGGATGCTGACGGCGTAGGGCCTATCTTTCTTCACGCAATGGATAGGCGGGCTTTGCAGGCTGATCTTCTCCCAGGCCGGAAAGATCTTCTCGTTGATCACAAGCGGCGCTCCGCCGGCGGGGTTCTCGAACTCGGCGATCGCCACTGCGCCATCAGGCAACGGCGCCTTCTTGCTCAGCGTCACCAGATAGGTCGCGATCGCGACGCGGTAGTTGAACACGAAGATATGGCCGCTGACCTGCACCAGCGTGTCGCTCTCGCGCTGGCAACCGCTAAGCACCAGCATCGCCGACATCACGGCCGCTCCAAGCGCTTTCATGACCCGTTCTCCTCTTTCCGGCGCCGATAGTGCTTGATCGCCTTGGCGCGATTGCCGCAGACCGCCATGTCGCACCAGGTCCGGCTCCTGTTCTTGCTGCGATCGAGAAACAGCCAGCCGCAATTGCCGCAGATCTTCATCCGCTCCGGCTCCGGCGAGGCGATCAGCTTCAGCACCGAATGCGCCGTGGCGCGATCGATGCTGGCGGCATCTGAGCGGCCGCGCAGCACGACCGCGACTGCTTCCAACAGTTCCGCCAACAGTCCATCACTGCCGCGTGAAAGCACGCGCTCGCGGAAATAGCGATCGGTGGCCTCGCGCAAGGCGATGAACGCAGGCCTGCCATCAGGCTGAACCGGCGCGACGTCCCCGAAGATCGCCCGCTCGGCGCAGAAATTCGCAGCCGCCTGCGGGAAGGCCTGCAACTGCGCATCGACGGCAAAGCGATCGATACGGCGCGCCTTGTCATGCCGCAGCACGACGCTGTTGGCGACATCGAATGCGAGCGCGCCGCCGGAGAAGCGGTGAGGGGTCCACGAGAACGTCATTCCTAAAATATAACTGGTAAAAGCAATTTTGCCAGTTATGATTTCGACGAAATAGGATATGTCGATGGCCTATCTCTTGCAGCAATTGGCGAATGCGGCGCCGCTGGCGGCGCTATATGCGGCGCTGGCTTTCGGCTATGCGGTCGCCTTCGGCGTCACCAAGCGTCCCGACATCACCTATGGTGCGCTTTTCGCCTTCTCCGGCCAGATCTTGCTGCTCTTCACCGATTTCGGCTACAACAAGCTTTGGCTGGTCTTGCCCGCGGCACTCACGCTCGGCGCGGTGGCCTCGTTGGTTTATGCGATGGGGGCGGGGGTGTGGATCGGCCGCGCGGTCATGCTGCCGCTGGTGCGCCAATCCTCGAACACGGTCATCGTCGCCGCGCTCGGAGTCACCATCGTCCTGATGGAGACCGCGCGCCTGGCATCCGACACCCGCAGCTTGTGGCTGTCGCCGTTTTTGAACGATCATGTGGTCTTCTGGCAGAGCGCCGGCTTCGAGGTGGTCTTGACCGAGATACAGATGATCAACACGGCGCTGATGTGCAGCTTCGTGGCGATCGGCGCCGTTATCCTGAAGCGAACATCCTGGGGTCGCGCCTGGCGCGCCGTCACCGATGATCCGAAGGCCGCCGAACTCTGCGGCGTCAGCGCCACCAGCGTCTTTCTCACGGCCTACGCCGCCGCCATCCTGATGGCGGCGCTGTGCGGCATCCTGTCCACCGCTTATTACGGCACGATGGATTTCGGAGCCGGACTGATGTTCGGGCTGAAGGTTCTGATGGTGGCGGCTGTCGGCGGCTACTCGGACCCGCTGAAATCGGCGGGTGGTGCTGCCGGTCTCGGTCTGGTCGAGACGTTGTGGACCGCTTACGGTCCGTTCCTGTGGCGCGACTTCGTGGTCTTTTCGCTGCTCGTGCTGTTGCTGGTGCTCAGCCGGCGTGAACGGGTGATCCCGTAATCACTTCCATTTGTCGCGCGCGGCGTCGTCGTGGCCCTTGGCCTTGACCCATTGTCGCTCGACGCCGTCCTTGCCATGCTCCTTCTTCCAGAAGGGCGCCGACGTCTTCAGGAAATCCATCACGAAGTTCGCGCCATCGAAGGCGGCCTGGCGGTGGGGAGCGGCCGCGATGACGAGCACGATGTTCTCGCCCGCAGCGATCTTTCCGTAGCGATGAATGGCGGTCAGGCCGTTGAGCTTGAAGCGCTCGATCGCCATCTCCGCGATCCGCGTCATCTCCGCCTCGGCCATCCCGGGATAGTGCTCGAGCTCCAGCGCATCAAGCGTCCCGCCTTCATCGCGGCACAGGCCGGAGAAGGTGACCAAGGCGCCAATACCCGGCTTTCCCTTGCTCAACAGATCGACTTCGGCCTGCAGGTCGAAATCCTCGCGCTGGACGCGGATGGTGGGGGTAGAGCTCATAAGAAGGTGCCTTGCTTCGCAGGCAGGGTGTGTCGCGCCGGCCCCCCTCTGCCCTGCCGGGCATCTCCCCCACAGGTGGGGAGATCACAAGCCGCTTGCTCCTCCCGCCGCTCTATCCGTCCGTTTCGCAGAAGTGTTCTTTGTGTGCACGATCGGGCGAGCCCAGCCGATCTCCCCACCTGTGGGGGAGATGCCCGGCAGGGCAGAGGGGGGCTGACTGGCACGGCAGTCACGAATTTAGCCCCCCGTCATCGGTGGGAAGATACCGATCTCCCGGGCATCGCCGATCGGCTCGTCGTGCTCGACATGTTCCTGATCGAGCGCAACGCGGATCACGTCGGGAAACTGCAAGGCGGTCTCGTATTCCTCGCCAAGCGTCTTCAGGTGATCGAGAAGATCGGTGACGGTGATGACGGAAGCGGGGAGCGTGATGTCTTCCTCGGCCTTGCCGATCCGCTCGCGTACCCAGGCGAAATAGATGAGCTTGGTCATTCGTCGTTTTCCACGATGTGCTTGATGCCGGCGCGGAAGTAATCGTAGCCGGTATATATCGTCAGGATGGCGGCGAGCCAGAGAAGCCCGATGCCGGTCATCGTGGTGTAGGGGAAGATCTCGTCGCCGGCCGGGCCCGCCAGCAGGAAGGCGATAGCCACCAGCTGCACCGTGGTCTTCCACTTGGCAATGCGCGTCACGGGAACGCTGACCTTCAGCGCCGCGAGATATTCGCGCAGACCCGAGACCAGGATCTCGCGGCAAAGAATGGTGATGGCAGCCCAGATCGACCAGCCGGCAATGGTCTGGTCCGCGGCCACGAGCAGAAGGATCGAGGCGACCAGCAGCTTGTCGGCGATCGGGTCGAGCATGCGGCCGATATTCGACGTCTGGTTCCAGATACGGGCGAGATAACCGTCAAGAAAGTCGGTGATCGACGCGATGACGAAGATCCACAGCGCAACCCAGCGGGCCGTATTGCTAATCGATAGTTTTCCTTCGACGAAGAAGCACAGGACGATGAGCGGAACCGCGAGAATGCGGCCGTAGGTCAGCAGGTTGGGGATATTGTATGCGCGCGATGCCATGAAATCTGTCTCTGGTTTGATACGTCCGTAGATGACGGCTTTGACCGCAAAGCGTCAACATTGTTTCTGTTTTTTCGCTGCCTTTGCGTGGAATTTGCGACCGACGCCACCTATTTCGCGGCGTCGTCGTGAAAATGATTGTAAACCTGCTTGGCGACCGTCTCCGAAATGCCTTCGACGGCCATCAGATCCGACAATGCCGCCCGCGAAACCGCCTTAGCCGTCCCGAAATGCTGAAGCAGCGCACGTTTGCGTGATGGGCCGATGCCGCCGATCTCGTCGAGCGGGTTCTTGACCATCTCCTTCTTGCGCCGCGCCCGGTGCGAGCCGATGGCAAACCGGTGCGCCTCGTCGCGCATGCGCTGGGTGAAGTAGAGCACCGGATCGCGCGGCGGCAGCGTGAAGCTCTCGCCGCCGGGCAGGAAGAAGCGCTCGCGACCGGCATCGCGGTCGACACCCTTGGCGACGCCGATGGCGGTGACGCTGTCGGTGATCCCGAGTTCTTCCAGGATCGCGCGCACTGCCGTCATCTGCCCCTGGCCGCCGTCGATCAGGATCACGTCGGGCCAGGCAGGGAAGGGCATGTCGGCGGCATCCACTGCCGCGACCGGCTGGCTCCTGTCGGGGATGCCTTCTTCCTTGAGCAGTCGCGTAAAGCGCCGCGTCATCACCTCGCGCATCATGCCGAAGTCGTCGCCGGGCGTGATGTCGGTCGATTTGATGTTGAACTTGCGATACTGGTTCTTCACGAAGCCTTCCGGCCCCGCGACCACCATGCCGCCGACGGCATTCGTTCCCATGATATGCGAGTTGTCATAGATCTCGACGCGCTGCGGCACGTAGGAAAGCTTGAACGTATCCTTGAAGCCTTCCAGCAGCCGCGATTGCGACGCGGTCTCCGCGAGCTTGCGCCCATGCGCCTCGCGCGCATTGCCCATGACATGATCGACCAGATCGCGCTTTTCGCCGCGCTGCGGCACCAACACGGAAATCTTGTGGCCCGCCTTCTCGGCGAAGGCGGCGGCCAAAAGCTCCATCTCCTCCACCGTCTCCGAAAGCAGGATCTGCTTCGGCACCGGCTTGTCGTCGTAGAACTGCGCCAGAAAGGCGCTCAGCACCTCGGCGCCTGTCAGCTGCGGGTCCGCCTTCGGGAAATAGGCGCGGTTGCCCCAGTTCTGCCCGGTGCGGAAGAAGAACACCTGGATGCAGGAAATCCCGCCCTCGTGATAGATCGCAAAAACATCGGCTTCCTCGACACCTGCAGGGTTGATCCCCTGGTGGCTGGACACATGCGACAGCGAGGCAAGGCGGTCGCGATAGACGGCAGCCTGTTCGAAATCGAGATCCTCGGCCGCCTGGTTCATCGCGTCCGCCATATGCGCCTTCACCTTCTGGCTCTTGCCGGAAAGGAAGTCCTTCGCCTCCTGCACCAGCTCACCATACCCCGCATCGCTGATCTCATGCGTGCAGGGCGCCGAACAGCGCTTGATCTGGTAGAGCAGGCAGGGGCGGGTGCGCGTTTCGAACACGCTGTCCGTACAGGTGCGGATCAGGAAGGCGCGTTGCAGCGAGTTGATCGTGCGGCCAACAGCGCCCGCCGAAGCGAAGGGGCCGAAATAATCACCCTTGCGAGCGCGGGCGCCGCGATGTTTCAGGATTGCAGGCGCGCGGTGGTCGCCGCTGATGAGGATATAGGGGAACGACTTGTCGTCGCGCAGAAGCACGTTAAAGCGCGGCCGCAACCGCTTGATCAGATTCGCTTCGAGCAGAAGCGCCTCGATCTCGGTTCGGGTCGTCACGAACTCCATATGCGCGGTCTGGCGCACCATCTGAGCGATGCGGTTGGAGTGCACGCGACCGAGCGCATAGTTGCTCACGCGCTTCTTCAGGCTGCGCGCCTTGCCCACATAAAGGACGTCGCCGGCCTCGTTGAACATGCGGTAGACGCCGGGGCTGTTCGGCAGCCGCTTGACGAATTCCGCGATCAGGTCGGCACCGACAAGCCCCGTCTCGTTGCTGCCGCCTTCGTTCCAGTCGATGGCAGAGGCAACCGGCGCGCCAACGGGCGAGGCAGAGCTTTCGCTTTCCACCTCGATATCGTCGTCGGTCTCGTCATTTTCGTCGTAAAGAACGCCGCCATCCGGCAGCTTCCTTGAATTCATTCCGTAATCTCCGCCACATCGGGCGTCTGCCAGGCAAGATGCTGGCCGCCGTCGAGGGCAATCATTTGGCCGGTGATGGAGGGCGTATCATAGAGGAAGCGGATCGTCCGTCCGAACTCGCCGAATCCCGGCCCCGCCTTCATGATAAGGCCGTCGACCTGCTGCTGGAAGTCCTCTTCGCTCTGTCGCGCACTTCGAACGGTCGGCCCCGGGCCGAGCGCATTGACGCGAATGCGTGGCGCGAAGCTCTGCGCCATCGTCTGCGTCGCCGTCCACAGCGCCGCCTTTGAGAGCGTATAGGAATAGAAGCCCGGATTGAGCGCCCAGACCCGCTGGTCGATGATATTGACGATCAGCCCCACGGCACTCTTTGGCAGTTGTTCGGCAAAGGCGGCGGACAATATGGACGGCGCACGCACGTGCAGCGCGAAATGATCGTCCCAGGCCGCCGCGTCAAAGTGGTGCGCCGAATCATTGTGGAAGGCCGACGCGTTGTTGACGAGCAAATCGAGCGGTCCGAGCGCCTCAAACGCCTTTTTTATCAGTCCGTTGGTGTCCTCGACGTCCTTCAAATCGGCGTGAAGCGCAATCGCGGTTTTGCCGTTTCGCCGCAATTCCGCCGCAAAATTTTCCGCCTCGGCGATGGAACCATTCGCGTGGATCGCAACCGAGAAGCCGCTCGCTGCAAGATCTTCGACTATCGCACGGCCTATTCTCTTTGCCGACCCTGTCACCAACGCTGTTCGAAGTCTTGTCTCGCTCAAAATCCTGCCTCTTCATCCCGCAAATCTCTGCGGTGCTTATATAGGCGGCGGATCAGATCTTATAAATAGGCGTCTTGATTGCGCACAGAACTTGGATATTGTACGTATTATTTAAGAATATAATTCGATAAAATAAGTATTAATGATTTAACGCTTGGTTAGGGTTAATGAAGTGTTTGTTGCGATAAAGCAACATCGAATTTCAGCCACCCCTAAGCCACAATCAAATCACATTTTGGCTCTTCCAAATCCTCATTTGCGCATCAATTTCCCTCTCGATCCGAAAGGGACATGCGTAATTGCTCGCGAATGCTTCACGTTAACACAGTTGATGAAGGGCGCGGGTTCGATAAGGAGATAAGTATGCGTACGTTTATTGCTAGCCTGTTGGTTTCGACCGTTGCCCTCGGTGGCTTTTCCGCTGCTTACGCGGCCGATGCGATCGATCAGATCCCGGAAGCTCCGGTTGCCCAGAACGATGTAGCGCCTACCGGCAACTGGCAGGGCTTCTACCTCGGTGGCGCCGGCACCTACAACATGGGCGGCTTCGCTCACGACTATAACGCTCGCGCTTTCGGCGGCCAGATCTACAGCGGTTACAACTGGCAGCAGGGCCAGATCGTATACGGTGTCGAAGGTGACATCGGTTACTCCGGCGCTGACGGCGCTGTCGACGGCGGCACTGCCAAGAACGAAGTCAACGGCTCGATCCGCGGCCGTATCGGTTACGACCTGAACCCCTTCCTGCTCTATGGTACGGCTGGTCTGGCCGCCACCAAGAACAAGTTCAGCAACGCTGCTGGCTCTGACAGTGACAGCGCTCTGGGCTACACGGTCGGCGCCGGTGCCGAAGCCATGGTGACCAACAACATCACGGCTCGTATCGAATACCGCTACACCGACTACCAGAAGAACGACTTCAACGTCGGCGGCGCGAACATCTCGCGCGGCTATGACGAGCACAGCGTCAAGGTCGGTATCGGCATGAAGTTCTGATCAGCCGATCAGGGAAATGAAAAAAAGCCGGGGCATCGCTCCGGCTTTTTTGTTGCGTTTCGTTCGGTGGGGGGGCGGCGTCATTCCCCCTTGGGGAAGTCCGTCGACACCGCGAGTTCCCGCCATGCGGCCAGTTCCTCGGCAACGCTTGCGTTCTTCTTCTCGATCGCAGCCACCGTGTCGCTGCCGAAGGGCATGCGCAGCGGCGGATTGTCGGAATGCGCCAGCGTGATCATCGCCTTGGCGAAGCGGGCAGGGTCGCCTGGCTGCTGGTGGTTATGGCTGGCGGCAAAGTCGCGCATCGCTCCCACAGGTGTCTCGGCGTAATCGGCGATCGAGCTTGGGCTGACTGACAGCGAGGTTTCGTCGAGGAAGTCGGTGCGGAAGAAGCCGGGCTCGACGACCGTCGCCTTGATGCCGAGCGGCGCGACCTCTGCGGCAAGCGCTTCCGTCAGTCCTTCGACGGCGAACTTGGTCGAGCAATAGACGCCCCAGCCGGCATGTGAGACATAACCGCCGATCGACGAGATGTTGAGGATATGGCCGGAACGCTGGCGGCGCATATGCGGCAGCACCGCGCGCGTCACCTTCAGCAGGCCGAAGACATTGGCCGCGTAGAGCTTCTCGATCTCGTCGTTGGTCGCCTCTTCAACGGCACCCAGCAGGCCGAAGCCGGCATTGTTGAGCAGGATGTCGATCCGGCCGAAGCGCTTGACGGCCTGCTCGGCGGCGGCGTGCGCCGAGGCTTCATCCGTCACATCAAGCGCGACCGTCAACAGATTCGAATGATTCTGGAATTTTTCCTGCAGACCTTTCGGATTGCGCGCCGTGGCGACGACGGCATCGCCGGCATTGAGAGCTTCCTGGGTGATAAGGGCGCCGAAACCGCGCGACGCACCAGTGATGAACCAAACACGCATGACCTTTTCCTTTCGGGTTGTGATTTGCTGACACCCCGAAACTAGCCTATGCACATAGGTGAGAGAATTTACCTTCTTCTCCATGAGCTAGTGAGAAATACTCATCAATGAAGCGTGTACGCTCGACCGATCTCGCCATTTTTCTCGCCATCGCCAACCACCGAAGCTTTCGCAAGGCCGCCGTCGAACTCGCCGTCACGCCTTCGGCGCTGAGCCGCGCGCTGAGAGCGATCGAGGAGCGGCTGGAAGTCCGCCTCGTCAACCGCACCACTCGTGGCGTGGCGCTGACGGAGGCAGGCGAGCGCCTTTTCGATCGCATCCGCCCGGCCTTCCTCGATATCGATGCCGCACTTGATGATCTCGATACCTTCCGCGGCCAGCCCTACGGCAAGCTGCGCATTAACGCACCACGCGCCGCCGCCAAGCTCGTACTGCTGCCGATCGTCTCGCGTTTCCTGAAAGCTCATCCGTCCGTCGAGGTCGATATCGTCATCGACGATGCACTTATCGATATGGTCTCGTCAGGCTTCGATGCCGGCATACGCTTCGGCGAAAGCATCGCGGCGGATATGATCGCGATCCCGATCGGTCCGCGCCATAGCTTCGCCGTCGTCGGCACGCCGGGCTATTTCGAGGGCAGGGGCAGGCCGCAGACGCCGCATGATCTGAAAGACCACGTCTGCATCCGGTTCCGCTTTGCCGGCGGCGCCTTCTATCATTGGGAATTCGAGCGC
>Ga0307412_10000729_pt1 | contig 18969 bp, 13 predicted proteins | sample DK1Cmetagenome_3_FD_203823 | JGI IMG/M metagenome (GOLD analysis project Ga0307412, IMG submission 203823) | Maize rhizosphere microbial communities from greenhouse at UC Davis, California, United States - DK15-C-1 | ecosystem: Host-associated > Plants > Roots > Rhizosphere > Soil | place: USA...
CTCGTTTAGTCGCGAGGTGGTTGCAGCATCACTTAAGGAACCTAAGTCGATGGCAAAAATTACACCGAACCCTCCGATTACAGATGAGCATGTATCTCGCGCCCAGACTGCTCGTAACAAGAAGCTTGATGATGCCGCCACCCGGGCATTGGATTTTTATCTGAAGCCTACTCCGAAGAAAGAAACGTCTGACAATCCCAACAGCATTTTCCGTATTGCGCCGGATGTTGATTCGGAATGTTTGCTTGCCAGCCTCAGTGAAAACCTGGCTTCGGCGAATGCCATGATCAGTGATCTGGCGTTTGATCTGGATGGGTCGCGACGGCGTGTTGCGATGGGAATTTTGCAGGTGATTGAGGTAAGCGAGCTGTTGGCGAATCGGGCTTTGGATATTGTTGAGGTGAGGTAGCTAGGGGGCGCGTTTGCCCCTGGTATGAAAAAAAGGTCTTGCATGGCAAGGCCTTTTTTGCGTCTGGAGTTTGAGGTAGCGGTCAATCTTCCACAAAGTAATCGCTATCCAAGTGCTTCACTTCGTATACCTGTTTGACGTTGCAGCCGAGATTGTTTTCGACCATCAGCCGCGCCAGCTCCAACCCATCGATCAACACCACTTTGATATCCAGGCTCATGGCAGCCTCACGGGCTCCGCTGGAAAAGTCCGAAGTGGTAATGAACACACCCTTACGGGCGCGTTGGCGGGTGAGGGCGCCGATGAACTTGTCGATTTCCGGGCAGTGTACGGTATTGGTCCAACGCTTGGCTTGCAGGTAGATGACGTCCAGGCCGAGCTTGTCTTCCTTAATGATTCCGTCGATGCCGTCGTCGTTGGTTTGTTGCGTCGCTCGGCCTGCTTCCTTGCGTGAACCGCCGTAGCCCATGGCGATTATCAGATCGACTACCAGTTGCTCGAAAAAAGTGGGTGAAGCTGCACGCACCAGGGCCAGCAGTTCATCCGTCAACGATTGCGACAGCGCCTGGTGTGCTGCGGCCAATTGCTCGTCGGGAGTCGCTTGTTCGACCGGTTCGCTCTGCAAGGCTAGCGCTGGGTCATCGCCGAGCTGGTCGTATGGAACGCGGCGAATTCCGGATACTGCTTGAGCCGTCTAACGGTAATGCGTGCCGGCCCGCTGTTCAGCGCTTCTCGACCGCGTTCGGTGATTTGCACCAGCCCCTTTGCCGGAATGCTCAGCAGCCCCGCCTTATTCAGATAGGTGCGCGCCCAACCGACTCGATTGTTAATGATCGTTTGCTTGCCGGACGGCAGGCGTTCGCTGCGCTCCTCCTCGCTGAGCTGAAACTCGTTGGCGATGCGTTCGCGAAGCTCGCTCAATGCCAGCGGTGTGCTGTCGGCAATGGTTGCCGGCGTCGGCCGCATGACGCTCTGAAAATCTGGTATGGGCATGATTTACTTCCTGTTGGTTGCCGAGGGACGTATATAAAGGCGCAGATTAGGATGGTCGTATACTGTGAACGATGCCTTGGAAGCGTTAGGCCTGTCAGCACGCTGGATTTATTGTTGGGTAAGCAACCGGATAGCAGCGCTTAGGCACTGTTGTCGCGAATTTCACTTTTTAAAAACGGAGCTTTCGTACGCTTCAGGCTGAGCATTTTCTTTGATTTCTGTCCGGATTGCTGATTTGTTAAGCTAGCTCTGAGCATTGTCAGCGCCAACCAATAGATATTAAGCGCGCGATTAGTTGCAGGCGTCTTTGTTTCACAATGTACTGTTTTACAATTTTTTTATTGTTGTCAGTTTCACTGGTCACCTCGTTGCGCCAAGCATCGCCTCAGAGATCTTGTTGGGCTTCGTTTTCATTCGGATCACTTCAAATGCAGTGTTAGGGGCAATATTTACCAGCGTTTCGCCACCGGTTTGTAAGGTCACGTTGATGTGGTCGCGTTACCAATTTCCAGCGAATGTTCCTCTGCCAATCATCTGTGATGGCAAAAAGGAATGATTATGGGCTTTACCCATGCTTTGCCAGTGGCTATGGTGATCGGCACCGCAAATGATGGGTTGCGTGTCTCGGGAATGGCTCTCCATAGGCGCAGGTTTCTGCAAGGCTCCTAGCGTCAGCTTTCTTTCGATTCCTTCCGGTCTATTTGTCCACATATTTGATTGGCTCCCGTTCTACGGCGGGCGATAAAGGAGTATCGAGAGTGAATGAGTTGGTTGAGGCCTTGCTGGCCGCCGTTCCCGCCGATGGTTCTAGTATTGGCAACCAGTCGCTGCTAGAGCGGCTCAGAACTCAGTTCCCCCATTTAACTGATGAGTTTTATTGGGAAACACGTGATGCACTGATTGATCAGCGGATGCTGCAGGCCGGTAAAGGTCGTGGCGGCTCCGTGCGGCGTACTGATGTTGAGGCTCCACCATCAAGCGCTTGGGTCCATTTTTTGCGCAGCTATGGGCCGTCATCAACCAACCTAGCGATGTTCGACGAGTATGTCTCGAGGGCGTTGGCACAGGCTAGGGTCAAGCCAATTAGCCTATCAGCACCTTTTTTAGAGGACATGGTTAGGCACATTGAATCCAAGGCGCCGGGGTCTATCTTGATTGCCGGAACTGCTGGTGATGGTAAGACGTACCACTGCCGTGCCTTGTGGGAGCGTATTGGTGGAGCTCCCGATGCTTGGGCCGCCAAAGGCAACGTGAAAGAATTACATCTGGCGGATGGGCGCTTGGCTATCTTTATCAAGGATCTTTCCGAGCTCAATGGCGAGGAGAGCGATTTGCCATTGCAGCGACTTGAAAGGTCGGTTCTAGAGGGCGATGACTCTGAGGTCGTGATCCTCGCCGCAAACCATGGTCAAATTCTTGATCGTCTTCGTGATTTAGGCCGGCGCCAAGAGCGGGATCACCCACTTCGTAAACCGCTGCAAGAGCGCTTCCTACAGGCCGGCCCGGCTCCTGAACGCCTGGCGGTGTTCGATCTCAGCCGCTCCACTAGCCGTAAAACGTTAGACGAGGTGGCTATGGCTGTGGCAGGGCATCCTGAATGGGACAACTGCAAACGCTGTGCCCTTCAGATTGAAGATAAAATTTGTCCCATCAACGAGAATCGCCGCAGGCTTTTGGGGGAGTCAGATGGTGGTCAGCTCTCTCGCCGCTTGGGCGATTTGGTTGAAATTGCCAGGCACAATGGGCTGCACCTCCCTATACGTGACTTACTTGCGCTTTGTTCGAATATGATCCTCGGTTGTTCCGATGCCAAGCAGGCAAAAGACAACCTGCTGACTTGCGCAGATGTCGTGAAGATTCAGGGAGGAGGGGATCTTGGCAAAGCTAGTGTCTATTCCAATGCCTTCGGGGCCAATCTCCTTAAGCGAAGAACCTCTGGCCGCCCCATCTTCAAGGCAATGTCAAGCTTTGGAGTGGGCGACGAGTCCTCCAATGCTGCTGATGGGTTGCTGGTTTATGGCAAGGATGACTCGCGGCTGCAAGCCGACTTCGGCCGCTTGGTCGCGAGTGATCCGATCTACGGAGCCACGGCCGGCTTTCGCGCTGCCCAAGACGCCTATTTGGAAGGGTATGAGGGCTCACGTTTGGAAGGGGGGGCCTCCGAGTTCCTTACAATGCTCGAGGATCAGCGACGCAGGCTTTTCTTCACACTTCCGGATGGCGAAAGAGGCTATCCGCATTGGTCAATGACAGCCTTCTGCTTTGGTGGGGACTACTTGGGAATTATCGAGGCGCTCAAAGCGCAGAAGCCAGTGAGCGAGACGGTTCGCGGGCGCATGGCTAAGGGCCTTAACCGAGTATTAACAGGTCTTCTCCTCGAAAACGAAGATCGCATCTTCATCGCAAGTTCGGGCGGTTTTACTCAAAGCCGGGTAAGCGTGCTTTGTGACTACGAGACGCTTTCCCGTCGACAAGGCGGCGTTGGTATGGCGATTAAACTTGTCGAGGAGACGGGGCGCCCTCAACTCGACATTTCGCTTGCTGTGGGCTTGGGCAATTCGGTTACTTTTGACTTGACACCTATTCGCCATGAGTTCCTCTCGCGCGTGGCTGAGGGTGCTTTGCCCGCGAGTTTTTCCAATGAATGTCTCGAGGATCTGCTGGCTTTCAAGGCGAAGCTCTTGCGTAAGGCTGAGATCGTCAAGAAGGCCAGCGTTGCTGGTGATGATGACGAAGTCGGCGGTGAAACCTCCGTACTGACACTTAACTTCATCGATATTGAGCCTGGAGGTCGCGGTTTTTCGCGCCCAGTAACTGTGAGGGTCTCGGAATGAGTGTGATCATCAAGAGACCTGAGATTAAAAGCGTCGACTTTTGCGTCGACGAGAACATTTGGGGGCATCGACTTTATGACGAGCAGCTTCCTCACCTGACTGTTTTGGAGTTCTTGGGTGTACTTGGATCGAATATGGATCATCCGCTAAGGCCTCATCAAGAGCAGGGCGGCTCGGTCATGTTCAGGCCGCAGCGGCAAATCCGCTTACGTGGGTTGCTATTCAACAATCCCTATGTGGAATCGATTGCGGAGAGCACCGCGTCTGATGAGGAGAAATGGAAGCAGTGGTTTGAGCGTTTTAGGCAGGGAGCAACAGGTAAGGGTGATGAAGATATGACCTATCTGCGTCACTCATTCACTAGTTTTGATGATTTTGCAAAGGCAATTGAACTGCTGCGCTCCTCGTCATTTGAGTCTCGCAGTAACAAGCGCTGGAGTTCTAAGTTCGTCTTTCCTTTCGGTCCTGATGCTCTTTATGAAGACTTAGCGATCAATGCGAAAGGGGGCATGAGCAACGATCGTCGATTCTTTGCTCGTACTGGTGAGTTGCTCTATCTCATCCTCTCACGAGCCAAGCGTGGAGAGGAGCTCGGTGCCATCCTCGTCAGGCGCCTATTTGACCATCGGGCGCCGATGAACCGTTTAGTCAGAGCTCTGCAAGGTATGCCTCAGAGTGCCGAAGAACCACGACTTTCGGGTTATCTGCCCGAGGCTGTCAATAACCGTTTCGACCAAGTTTGCGACGACTGGTTGTCGATTTTGAACAAGGATATGCCGATCTACGATGCCTTGGAGCATTTGATTGCGATCACCGGCCTGAACATGCTGCTCTATTTTTTAGAGCGCGCGAAGAGGGTAGCAGGCGATGACGATCCGGTCGAAATTGTTTGCGAAATCGTCTCCAAGGAGCGCACGAAGGTGCGCGCGCTTTCTGGCGACAGTTACCAATTCAATCAAGGGCTGTCAGCAAAGGCTGTGCGGGCTCATATCGAATCAATCCGATTGGATGTTGGATGGGTTGCTGCTGAGTCTATGGAGTTTCCGGATGCTGAGCGTGTAAAACTCATGCGAGATCGCTTTCAGTGGCCGCCGACTGATGCCGGCGACGATGAGGACTCCACCGATAAGAGTCCAGAAGAGTTGGTTGCCAAACTAGTTGAAGATGCCTTGGCGCGTCATGCGCAGCATGTCGGCAAGATTCATGCTTCATGGTCGCGTGCTATCGGGCTCAGCTCACGCCGACTCTCGAGACGCACTCGATACGCGCCGAACGATAGATTGCTCAAGTCGATAGTGGTCTCCATCGTTGAAGACCGTATGCAGTTCGATGAATTTCTCGCTGAAGCCAAGCACCGCTATGGCCTGGTAATTGGTGATGCAGAGGGCGCGCGCCTAGTCGGTGCCAAGCTAGTAGACCAAGAAGAGCTCAGCGAGAACCGAACCAATCTCGAAGCCCGTCTCGTCAGTTTGGGCTTGGTTCGCAGGCTCTCCGACTCCTGCTCGTTTGTAGAAAACCCGTTCGCGTTTCAGGGAGAAGCCGCATGCTGACCGATCGCATTATTGGGCGCGTTGGTGCAGACATTCTTGCCCAGCGCATATCTTATCCTGGCCAATCCGGTGATTTGGCTGCGCTCTTCAGACTGGATAAGCTTTCAGCCAGTCAAATTGCAGCTGTCGTGCGCGCTGTCCTTGCCAATCCGGATTTGCTCGCCCAAGTGGACCTCATGATCCCAGAGGCCTTGGTAGTTGGCCAAGGCCTGCCGCCTGACATTCTGATTCCTCATAACGCAGGCTACGTACGAAATAACGCTCAGACCATCAAGGCTGCGATTCTTACGGCCAATGGCAATGAACACAACCTTGCGGACACCTTGGGTCACGTCATGGCCATAGGCGCTAAGGAGATGCGGGCTGATCCTGAGCCGTGGGTCGAGGCCACGCTCCACTCTGGCGGTATTTCGCCAGTCCCCGACGACCGGGCGGTGTTCCGTGCAGCTCTTAGCGGGTTATTAGCATCCTCGGAGCTTTCGTTAGTGCAGCTTGGCGAATTTTGTTCTGCAATCGTCGAGGCTGTCGCCACGCATGGGCTGCCCATCCGTGATGCGGTTGGCTTTGCCTTGCCATGCTCGGGACTCCCCAGAGACAGCACCTATTTCTCGAATGCGAAGACTTTCGCGGAATCGCGCAAGCCCTGGCATAAAGCTTTTATCAAACTCTTTTCTCAGCGTGCGCCGCTGCTCAAAAAACTCCGCCAGAATGGCCAAGCTCTTGACCCCGAGGAGATTACCGAGCGAATCGATGCTAATGCTGCAGAAATTTCGGAGGGTGCCCGCCAAGCTCTCTATGCTTTCGCCGCCGCCCCAGCTGGAGATCTAGAAGCATCCGATGCTCTTGCCCAATTCGAGTGGGAAAGCGATGGCGTATATCTTGCCTTCGACAAGCCCAAAGAACAGCAACTTGGTTTAGCAGAGTCGACGATCCGCTTCTTCGATCATGAGTGCGATCAGGAGGACTCACTTGATGCCGAGAGCCGCAAGCTATTGGAGGACTTGAAAGGCCGTGAGCGACGCGCAGATTTCACTGAAGAGGACGAAGAGTTTTTCGTTAAACAACGAAGACTCCTGGAGCAAGACGCCAAGCTTTGCTCGCGCTGGGAAAAGGCTCTCTATGGCAAGCCCATTGACTGCAATGATTTGTTCGAGGGCTTCGCTCGTGTGGTCAACAGTTTGCATGCTGGCCTGCGCGATCCAGAAGGAGAGCGGATCCTACGCTTCACTGTGACTAAGGGCCGCAAAGAGTGGCGTGAGCGATTCAACTACGATGCCGGCAGCTACTTCTCGGCTATGTACCGAGGTTTAAAGGAGCTCATGGGCTCCAAAGTCGAGTGGAAGGTTGAGCGGATGGGGAATGCAAATTTACCCGATCCCCTCTTCGATTATGAAGCCTTCTTTGCCGAGGAGAAGAAGCTTCGCAACGATAAGAAGAACAAGGTTCGTCCGAGTCTGTCGTTATCGCGCTTAGCCCTACAGATCAAGTTTGACGTGGCCTTAATTCAGGTTGCTAAGGATAACGAGACGGTGCTGGCTAAGACGCAGCTCCTTTGGAGCTACAAGCCAACGGTGATTGGCCTTTCGTTGGCCGCCGACATGCGTCGCCTCTTGGAAAAGGGAGCAGTAGGTTGTACCGAAGTACCCCGCAAGTTAGTGAGCAAGAAGGGTGGGGTGCAAAACGTCTCGTTACTCGACACCGGGACATTGGAGGCGACGTACTCGACTGATGCAGGGTCACTGGTCCCTGCAGTCAGTAAGCTCCAAAGCCTGCGCCATGTGATCAAGGCTCGGATCAAAGAGCTCGCTCAGGAGGGTAGGCTGACGGCACATCAGCAAAATGAGGTGAAGGCTTCTTGGGATAAGTTCGAGGAGGACTACATCAAAGCGATGGAGGACTTCGTCACGACCGGGCTGCATGGCGATGCCATTATGCGTCAAGCGGAGTCTTACGCGGAACTGTTGAACACCCTAATGACACATGCCCGTGGCGATGTATGCCGTTCGAGACTGGTCTCTGAAATACTATCTATAGGCACGGTTCGGATTGCAGGTGATAACCTCGCAATGATCATTCCCCCGTGGCATCCAGAACGAATGAAGGCCCTTGCGGTAAAGACGAGACGCGTAGCTGGTTTCGCTACTCATTTGCTCTCCAGCGGCAGTATTCTCTATGGTGACCGCGAAATTTTCATGCGGGAGCTCTCTGACGAGATCGCTCATCCGTTCTATCCAGAGATCGCTGCTCTCAATCGGAACGGAGCTTTGGTGCTGGTATCGGAAAGCAGCACAATCAACGGCTATAGCCTTTTGGAGTCGCCTACGCGTGGAGCTGCCGGAGCGATGACCGATGTCGATCCGACGGCTGCTGCGAGACAGGCGCGTGAGCTTTTGGAGCGCTATGTGGGGCTGCAGCCCCACGAGGCAAGCAACCTTAGCGTTGTGCTTTATAATGCCGATGCAGCCGAGCTACCGCTGGCTACAGTGCGCGAACTCTCTTCGATCCAAGAGGATGGCAAGTTCCAATGTAGCGTTTCTGTTCGCCACTCAGATCCAGGAAAGCTGCGACGAGTGTATGGGGAGCTGGTCAACAAGGCCGGGGACGATCCTGATCTGCCAGTGGTCAGCGAGACCAGTGACAACTTCATATCCAAATTGCGTATTTCTGTGACTCCCCTCTCGACGACTCCCGGTGAGAGTGCGCAAGGCTTCAAGGCTTTCGATGTGGCTTTCCTGCATGACGTGGTCGCACGGGAGGCCCAAACAGAATGGCTCCCCGTACAGTGGACCAATGACCGACCAAACTTGGATCATGCACCCTCGCGCTGGTCTTACCGAAGCGTGTCGGGCGAGAACGAACTGAAGTCGACCACATTCCTGGCCTGTCCATGGCAAACAGCTTCAGGCTGGGCATATGTGTCAGCTGTTGCGGCAGTTTGCCGCCAGACGGATGCTATGCCAGAGGAGCGATTCTTACCTGCGCGTCGTATTTCTCTACAAAGCCCAGCGTTGGCAGCAATGATTAAGGACGCGCACGAGTTGGCCGAATGGGTGGCCACCTACGACGAACTACTCGACAAGCGACAACTCCAGCACAACAACATCACAGTGGTGCGCTACCGTCGAAATTCTACCAATGGCCGCAATATGATTGTGAGCTCGACCTCGGAACTCCGGTTGTTGGGCGTGCTGGTTCGCAGGCGATTGGAAGAGTTGAATCTCCAGCTCGGATCCGATGAGCTACAGGCTGCTGCCGACAAGGCGAAGCGCGACGCGCTTTCAGTCTCTGGAGATATAGTACTGCGTGCGGCCAAGCGAGGCGTCTCTGCCGGAGAGATGCTTGGTCTTGTGCTGAGTCGTTATTTGCTCGCGGAGGAGTTCCAGGTCTCCGCGAAGGGTGGGCAGGTATTGACCGCCTATTTCTTACTCGACGATTACGCAAGTTGGTTATCCCAATCTGAAAGCCGCATCGCGGATATTTTGGCGCTAAACGTTGAGGAGCACGAGGAAACTGTCCGTGTCGTCATTTCAATTGTTGAGTCGAAATATGTCGGTGCCGATGGGCTAGCTCAGGCTCGACGAGGCTCCAAGGATCAATTGCTGGCAACATTGGGCATGTTCCGTGAGGCTCTTTTTGGTGATCCGGGTCGTCTTGATCGGGACGTCTGGTTAGCCCGTTTGGCAGACATGCTTTTAGATGCCGATATTCCGCCCGGTATGACGGGCTTGATGGAGCGCGCTCGCGCGAAGCTGCGAGAGGGCGATGTAGAGATTTCGTTGCGTGGCTATTCGCATGTTTACGTCCACACCTCGGACGCGGGGGCTGCCTCGTCTACTGAACAAGAGCTTCTAGACGAGAAAGAAGGCGTAATGGCTTGGCAAGAGGTATTCGATCGACCGGATCTGCGAAAGCTCGCTGAAGCCTATGCCAAAGGCTCAGGAGGTCACGAAGTTCGATCAGGGCTTGGGCACCAGCAGCCTTGGAGCAGACACCGATTTAAATTGCCCGCCCCGCGAGTACCATGGTTGGCCGCAATGGCGCAGCTATCTAGTGGACGGATCGATACCTTTGTTGAGGAGGTCTCTTCGTTAGACAAAAACGGCGAGGAGGCTCCGCCGACTTACCCAGCGGCCACGTCTTCGGTTCTTATGGAGGAACCGGCTCTTGCCATTGTAGCCAATACTGATTCAGCTTCTGGCCAGCTTTCCGCTGCGACAACCAACTCTGGGGGCAGGCTTTCTGATTTGGTCGCGTCCAAGTTCTCCGGTAGTGCGCAGGCCGATGCTGACCGGGAGGAGTGGTCTCAAGAGATCACTAAGAAGCTCAAATCTGCGCTTAACAGCTACGGTCTTCAGGCGGCGATCCTCGGCACTCGCTTGACTCCAAACGGCTGCCTCGTTCGTTTGGCGGGTTCTGATCGCTTGCGTGTCGAAGATATCGAGAATAAACGAACACAGCTCCTCACTACTCACGCCATCAATCTAGTAACTGTCCAACCTAAGCCAGGAGAGATCGTGGTGACGGTCGCTGGCGGAAAGCGGCAGGCTGTATCGCTTTGGGAGCTTTGGTCACGTCGAGAACTCAATAGAAACGTTGCGGGTATCAACACCTCATTCTTATTGGGGCTTCAGGAGATTAACGGGGCGTTGTTGTATCTGAACCTTGGGGCTGAGTTCGGTGGGCTTTCATCGCATGAGCCGCATTCTTTGGTGGCTGGAGCTACGGGCAGTGGCAAATCGGTTTTGATTCAGGCCCTTATATTGGATATTGCGGCGACCAACCCCAAAAATTTGGCTCAAATTATCTTGATCGATCCCAAGATGGGAGTGGACTACGCGCCATTGGCCGATTTACCACATATGCGAGATGAAATTGTTACCACCAAGGAAAAGGCTGCCGAGGTCTTGGATGCCCTGGTTCAAGAGATGGAGGATCGCTATCGCGCCTTTGCTAAAGCAAGGGCTCGCGACTTACCGACCTATAACTCGAAAGTTTCAGCCGCAGACCGTTTGCCGATGGTTTTTCTGGTTCATGACGAGTTTGCTGATTGGATGCTCGACGATGCTTACAAGGCAGCGGTCGGCGCCGCAGTTCAACGGCTCGGAGTGAAGGCGCGTGCGGCAGGGATACATTTGATATTCGCGGCACAGCGTCCGGATAAAGATGTGATGCCGATGCAGCTTCGCGAGAATTTGGGTAATCGTTTGATTTTAAAGGTTTCCAGCGAAGCCACCTCTAAAATAGCCCTTGATAGGCCAGGCGCAGAGCTTTTGCTAGGTAGGGGGCATATGGCAGCTAAGCTCAACGGGGAACAGGGCTTAGTATTCGCCCAAGCTCCGTTTCTTTCAGATCAGGATATCGAAATCGCGGTGGCAGCAATTTACTCCGATAATGCTGAACTAGGAGAGACTAGTGAAGGTTGATGATGTCGTTGAGACAATTACGAGATTTTTTAATGATCTAATCGGCGCATGGGTTCCAGGTTTAGTGTTAGCAATCGGGTTGGTAATAATGCACTTGGGACCTGGCTATGTTAAGTTGTTAGCCAAATTAAGTGACGGTGCTGGTGTGGCAATGACAATGGCAGGTTTGCTTTTTGCTTTGGGGCACCTGCTATTGGCAGTGAATGAGGCTGTGATGAAGCCATTACTTAAATTTTTAAAGGTAATAAGCGATTTTGACGAATCAAAAGCTCGGACGAGGCAGTCTTACAAGTTGTTTAATGAACTGGTAGACGAATTGCAGGGTGCCGGTCAAGCTGTTTGGCAGTTTCATGATCTTCGAAGTGTTGCTTTGTCAATTTCGGATGAGGCGGCTTCGCTTGGGCGAAGATTTATGTTTATCTCGCTGTTATGCAGCGGGGTTGGAACAGCTTTGGTTTTTATTGGCGTTGATTATCTCATCTGCTTATCTTTTCTTCCTGAGCTTTTATACGGATATGAACGGGTCGCTCCTTGGGAAGTGCAAGCTATTCTACTCTTCAGTGCGGCTGTTTTTCTTTTTAAGCAGGCCAATGTATTTTATGCCCGAGCCATGAGTACACCATTCTCGGTGGCTTTTGCAGAACTTAAGTTTAAGAGAGGCTCCAATGCCGGTAATCCATAGAAAAATCTACCTTGCTGGAGGGTTTCATTCTGGTTGGCAAGAAAGTGTGAAAGCTAGGCTCAAAAATTTTGTTCTTTTGGATCCTGGAGCCCATTGCATTGATGATCCTGTTGAGTACACACGCTGGGACTTGGCGGCTGTACGTGATTCGGAAATTATATTGGCGAACATGGAGGCATCCAATCCAGCAGGTTACGCACTGGCATTGGAAGTTGGGTACGCAAAGGCTCTAGGTAAAACAATATACTTGGTCGACCAGATTGAAGATCCTTCAGTTAAGCGCTATTTTGAAATGGTTCGACAGTGCGCAACTCGAGTGTTCAGTGATTTGGATGTGGCTATTGAATATATTGCGCATGCATAGAATGTCAGACTAGAGAATCATGGTTGGAAAGTTTTCCTGTGCATGGCGTCGGGCGAAAGTGTGAGATGTATCGCTAAGTTTTTTGGGTAGAAGCTTATGGGGAAAAGCTCTACCCGTTCTTCGATTTGTGTTGTAGCGTAAGTCGTGTGAGCTCATAGAAGTAATTTGCTAGGAGGGTGAACTTTGCCGGCGACTGTTATGTTGTTGATTGGTGGTGTCATAGCTGATATTAGCTAGAGCTGTTTATCAAATGTGTGGGGCAGTCAGAGCCGAGTTCCGTCAAGAAAATTTCTGTATTGGTTGCAGTGGATGAAAGCTCGGTAATCGGCACTGGATATAAGCACTATTGTGCTTCTAATCTTGAGAGTTTTTCGGATATGTTCTGATTTCTACTTGTGACAAATTAAGCAAGAGCTGTTTCCTTCGTCGTCTCCGTAAACGTCGTCGATGTCTTCTGGGCAGCTTTTCACGGGGCGAAGTGGGTTGGTTGGAATGTTCTTGCGAAGGCGTGCACGACGAACCTCATATTCTGCTTTGATCTCGATAATACGCGCTGGCTTTTCTAGATCCCAAAGTGATTCGCCCTTAGACCAAGTGAAAGGCGAGCCGTGTTCTAGTGCGTCCTTTTCTAACGCCTTGGCTTTTTCGTAGTCCTCAGGGTGTCGCTCCTTGAGTCGAACCCATTCGATTTTCTGCTGGAAGAAGCAGAATGTGCAGCCACTGCGAGAGCGCCATTCATAATACTTCGGATAACCCAATCCAGAAGACTCTAGTATGTCGACGACTCCGGCTTTATCAATGCCCGCCTCACGAAATGGAAATTTCACAATCATGTTTTCGGCTTTTGCTGAATACCCTTCGCGATACTCCTCATCAGCTCGGATCGCTACATAGGAGAAAACTTTATCTCCTGCTGAGAGCCATGGTTTGACCCACTGTTCGAACGGGGCCAATTTGAGTTGACGTGTGCACCAGCGAGTCTGCGCACTGGGGAGGAAATGGTTGAATTCACGCAGCCAAAAGCGAAAGTCACGGCGAGGATTGAGTCGTTCAATGGGTTTGCCCAAATAGCCTTCGAGCCGTCCTAGAAACTCGTAGACCTCGGGAAGCTCTTCACCGGTGTCAGTAAAGAAATAATCGATGGCTAGCTCAGGATGGTGGTCACGCATCCAGACGGCCAAGGCGGCGCTATCTTTCCCGCCGGATAAGCCTAGCACGTGTCGTTCAATCATCCATCTGCTCCTTCTCACTAGCCAGGTTCATTCCAGTTTTAGCAAGAATGGCCAGCAAAATGTCAGTTTCAAAACCTTGATCTTGCAGCATCAAGGTGAGCTCAGCAGCCTTGTCTTCGACTGTTTTACGGTGGCGCTCCGATATCGAGAATGATCTGGATACCGTTGTTGTTTCCGCACCTGCTCCTATAACAACTGCGATTGCTTCGCTATGTGCGGGACGGTCTTTGACTGTGACGAACGCCTCTGCCTCGCGAAAGCGCCGGGCGAATTGGACAAGCTCAAGCACAGCCGCATCGATGTGGCGGTCGACCCAGTCGCGTGGTGGTTTTTCAGCGGCTAAGCTCAGTATGCCCTCCAGTGCGGAACGGCTGCCATCGTAAGACGCGAGCCGTGTAGAGAATGCATCGAGCCTAAAGTTACCGGAAACTCCAGCCACAGCCTTCGCTCTTTCGCGGAGCGAATCCAAGTTGTCGAGAGACGCATCGAGAGCTTGAAGCATCTTGGCTTCTACCTCGGAGAGCATCTTTGGATAAGCCCCTGCGATTTCATGCAGAGGAGCACGTAGTGCTTCTACATAGGCCTCACCGTCATCAGCTCCAAGAAGCGACGCTAGATCGACGAACAGAACTTTGTGTGGATCGTTGGCTTTTAGCAGCATGTCGCGTATTGCTTTGGCTGTTTCACCTAAGCGTTGTGTGCGCCGTCCCCAATCTGGCAGGCCGAAAATCAATGCCACTAGTCCGCGTGCGGCTTCAAGCGGATCTGCAGAGCCGGCTTTCTCCCCGACTTCCTCTAAGAGGTGGGAAATGCCCTCCAGAATTTGGACTTTATCTTCATCAATCGTGATCCAGCGCAGAGTGAATCGCTTAGGATCTTGCAGGCACTCGTCAATATCCGCATCGCTCAGTCGCGGAATAAACATGCTGTCTTTGTAAACTGCGATGTTGGCTTTATGTGCCAGCAAGAATGCAGTGAGAAACACGGGCAAAATACCCAGCTTCATGCCAAATGGAGGCAGATGCCAGCGGCTGTAGATCGACTCCACGCTTACTCGTGCATTGGCCTCGATGAGGAGCTTCTGCGTGACGTTCCAAAGCTCGTAAAGTCCTTCGTGCAATTCTTCTAGTGGGGGGCAGAACTGCCAAACTTCATCTTCTTTGCGGTATACACCAGATGCTACGAGCAGCGTTTCGAACAGGCCGCGTTCTGCTGGAAAACCTTCTATGCCCAACTGCTCGATGCCCTCGGCGTCGATCATCACGTGTAGCAAATCGCGTCGGGCTTTTACGCTGTTGCTAGAGAGGCTGTCGCGATTCACTAACTCGCTCCAGACCGGTGGGCAGGCATAATAGAGTTCATCGGCGAGCTCAGAAGCCTTCGGCGAGAGTTTTGTTCCGGGCTCGATGACCGTGTCGCCTCCATCGTGCCATTTGCAAAGTGAAACAGCTGCTTGTAGCTGGTCTTCGAGATCAGATTTGGTCGCGGCCAAGCGCGCAAAGACTTCGCGGCGAGCTACGGGATCCCCTCCGAGCTCGTGGCGCTCTTTTACCTGTTCTAGCGCGACTAATTCAGCCGAAAGTTCTGCGATGCGGGCGTGGTTAGCTGGGATGCCTATCAGTACCGGCCAGGGCTCTAAATACGCGCATGCTTGAGCTCGCTTGCCAGCTTCGCGTGCTGAAATATCGCGTCCTGGAAGCGCTAGTATGAATTGACCAAACTCTCCCCGTTGCGGAGTGTAAGCCTTTGCGATTTTTTCGGCCTGCTCAATGCTTTGCAGTGAGAGCTCCATCCAGCGCATAGCGCCCGTTTCATGGTAGTGCCGTTTGGCTACTACAGGATGAATGCCCATCAGTTGAGAGAGCTTGGCGTAATCGACTCCAGCAGATGTGGCCAGCGCTTGAGAAATAGCCGCATCGATATCAAAGTCGCTGCCCTCGAATACTGACCAAGAGCCGGTGTAAGTTTTGTATAAGGCAACCTTGAGTGCTGAGAGCTTATTCAGAGCATCCTCAATCTGCTCGCGAGGTACATTGTGGAATAGGGCCGCGATGACAGGCAGATCTGCAGAAAGTCCTGAGCCGTTACGGAATAGATCAATCACCGCGATATTTTTGATTACCGCCACAAGCAGTGAATCGCCTGACTTTGCCTCTGCACGCTCTACAGCTTCAACCGCTTGGGACCAGCGGTGCCCATCAGGTGAGGCTAGAATTGCAGGCTCTAGATTTGCGCGCAGGTAGTCCCAATAGTCACTAGGGCGATACAAAGACGACTGGTCTGAAGGGGTGGACTCTAGGTAAGCGCGGAAGCCATAGGGCTCCACCGACGATAGGAAACCAAAGGTACTACGCTCATTCTGTCCAAACTGACGCTTAGAAATTGGGCCCAGTAATGCGGCCATGGCAGGGTGTAGCGGCCAGCAACGTTCTAGTGCAGCAGAAAAATCTTTCCCCACTGCAGGGCGGCGAGATCGGATCGCGTCGGCTATCGCATCAGATGCTTTTTGCCCCCACGCCGGGCGGCTTTTGGCTTCGATCGCACTGCCGATAAGCTCAACGACCTCGTCGCTTGCAGCGACAAAAGGAAGGTCTAGGTATCGTCCCTGAACCTTGCCCCAATCGTCACGAGTGTCGATGCCCAGTCGGTTGGAGTATTGCGCGAATGATTGGTGCAGAACTCCTATTACAACCAGTCTGCCGTCGGCGCGAGCAGATGCTTCAGCAAGCTCTTGGAAGAAGTAGACGTCGTCGCCAGAACCTAGAGCGGATGCCTCTAGAAACTTACCCATTTCATCGATAAATACCAGGACGCCATCGTTTGGGCGGCTCTTGGTTTCGACAATTAGATCAGAGATGACACTTTGGGCCGTTGGCTTGCCTCGACCGTCAACATTCATGCCTCGGCTTTTTCGGATCGCTGCGTCTAGCTCTTTTACAACACTGCCACGCCGGCCAACGACAGGGACAGCTAGCCACCCATCTTGGACAGGAAAGGCTTGGTCGAAATCTGGTTTCGAGTCAAGTTTTAGGGCGGTACGAGCTTTGGTGCGTAGGCTCTCATCAGGATGAAGTGCGCTCGCGAGGGCGACAGCTAGTGATGACTTGCCGCCGCCGAACGGTCCGGTCCATGTAAAACTTCGTTGATTTGTGCTTGCAAGCTGCCTGCACATTCCAGCTACAACGGATGCTGCAGTTGCATGGATGATATACCCATCCAATGCGTCGGAACGACCAATGTCTGCGTCTATTCGGATTGATCGTTGATATTGATGTGAGATGTGAACAATATCCGAGAGCATTAACTCTTTTCTCTCACTCATATGCGCGCCTGGCCATTTCTTTTTGATCTTCATTGGATAGCGCTTTTCTGTGCACTTGGCGAAGGCCAGCAGAGTCGGTCCAAGCAAGCTTGCCTCTGGTTAAATCGGCCAACGAAATCAGTCTTTGAGCGATTGACTCTTCGTCTAGTTTGAAGACGCGGCCGGGAGAACCCTCTGCATAGGCAATAGTCTCGAAGGCCAGCGAGCTTTGACTGCCTGCGGTTCTATTCCAGAAGTCGATGAGCGCATAGGTGAAAATACCGTCATGAAGGGATGCTTTGGGGCCTCGACGGAAAGCATACTGGCCTTTGTGAACCTCTTGGAGCAGGCCTAATTCAGCGAGTAAGGGTTCGGCAAAATCTTCGGGCGAACCGGCTGCGGTTCTGGGGGCATAGCTGCGCAAACATGTTTCCAAATCTCGCGATATGGTCGCGCTTGAAAGCCGATGCTTAGGATCGAGGCTGCGAGCGTACTCGGTCAGAGGCTCTTCGAGCTCTTGGCGTGTGAAGGTTGGCGCGGTTACATGGTTGAATAGCCAATACCATGTTGTTGAACGGTGACGCCGCCCGGCTAGCTGCCAATGAACAAGCCATGCTGTAGCAGGATCCTCCGCGTAAGGATCAAGGCCTCCACTTTGCAGTATCTCCATGGCGAGTCTCGTTACGCGAAAGGTATCGCCTTCATCAGTCATGACGCCGGATGCCAAGGCCCAATGCCGAATGGAAGCAACCATGTTCTTACCTACTCCGAAAGCGGCAATAGAGCTTTCAGTAGTAAAGGTTGTCTTTGGAATCAGGCCGTCGCCGCTCGCTTGGTCGAAAGCTTTTTTGAGCCACATCTGACGCAATGGAAACGTTTCGTGTCCAGAGAAGTGAACAGACGCGACCCGACTGATTTTTGATGAGGTAGTTTTCATGAGTCGCAGCTTAACCCGAACTGGTGAATAGCTCCAGTTGCGCATTCACAACTGACATAGCTGTATAAATATACAGCAATGCATGCCCTGCGGCGATAGTGCAAACAATCAAGCTCTGTTGGTGCAGATCTCTTGGGAGGTCCATGTCGATTAGCTTGTCACGGTTTTACGCGGACTCGGGCACCTATTCAATTCACATCCGGGACTGGTATCACGTTCATTCGGACCTTTTTGGACAGGCAGCTACGGAGATTTCTCACTGCCTTCGGCCTCTTTTTCTAGGTGAAGAGGTCGTCGTGATGTGGGAAAAGCCTGTTCGCAAGTCGTACCGTGATCGTTGTAACTACAATCTAGAGCCTTTGCGCTGAGGTGAGGGCACCGGTCACGTTTTAATGAAGGGATCGATCAAACTCACCGCAGGCCTCATCTGGCCGGCCTAGTCAGTGAAACGTCGTACCCTTGCGCTGTTTGAGGGCGAAAAATAGAGAGAGATCAGGATTCCTTCTATTGGTGGTCTCAATCTGCTCTGCAGCCAGCTTGCCAATATGTAGAAATACATAGAGCTCTAGCTTGCGCATCCAGCCTTAGCGCCACCGTTCAGGCCAAGCACCACCGTGCGCGACCCAATAATTTTTTGCCAACGTTTCAAGCTTGAGTTGCTTTGCCTCTTGTGATCGTTGAGCCTCATATCGAGCTGTGCGCTCCTGATCCCGTGCGGCAAGAGCGTCGATACCATCTATCAGGTGTCGGCGTTTGGCGCTTGCTTCGAGTCGGGCATTCTTGAGGCTGACTTCCGGATAAGAACCCAGTCCCATTTCTCGACGGCGACCCGCTAGCTGAAATCGAAGCAACCAAGGCTTGCGTCCTGTGGCCTTTGACTACGAGGCGCAGTCCGTCACCATCCTCGTAGGTGCCTGCTTCTGTCAGGTTCTCAACTTGTTTTGGATTTAGCTTGCCCATCGTGTCCCCACCGCATGGCCATTAGTTGTCGCCCCACTTTGTCGTCGGATGGGGTTGTACAGAACAGGATGGGATAGGATAAGAATATGGCCGTAGCCCTTGATTTTACTAGGCTATTAGGTTTGGATGTGGATTTGGTAGGATTGTTACGGACAAATAAAAAGCCGGCTTATGGCCGGCTTCTCGTTGACTGATTCAGCTCGTTTTTGACAAACCTTACCAGCCTTCAAAACGTACATCCGGCTCTTGCGGCCGGCTGTGGGACTTGGTCAGAAAGTGATCTG
>Ga0307412_10000731_pt1 | contig 18956 bp, 28 predicted proteins | sample DK1Cmetagenome_3_FD_203823 | JGI IMG/M metagenome (GOLD analysis project Ga0307412, IMG submission 203823) | Maize rhizosphere microbial communities from greenhouse at UC Davis, California, United States - DK15-C-1 | ecosystem: Host-associated > Plants > Roots > Rhizosphere > Soil | place: USA...
CGCGGCATCATCGACGCCTTCGGTTCGTTCCGCTCCGGCGACACGATCACGAGCTATGCCAACACCAGCGAGGCCACGAAGGACACCTATCTGGCGGCCAACAGCGACCGCTACCTGTTCGGCGCGGCCAAGTCCAACATTGCCAGCAACGACCACAGCGCGGCGCTGGCGAACGTCGACTCGACCAATGACAAGCTGATTTACCAGACCGTCAGTTTGGCGAAGCGGATCGCCAAGACCGCCGATCCTCATATCCGGCCGGTTCGGGTGAGCGAAGACGAGGAATGGTATGTGATGTTCGCGCCGTCGCTGGCGTTCAGAGATTTGAAAACCAGCTTGGCGACCATCAACCAAAACGCACAGGTCCGGGGCGACAACAACCCGCTCTTCAGGGACGGGGATCTGACCTATGACGGCGTGATCATCCGCGAAGTGCCGGAACTGCCGGTGGTGACCGGCGTGGGTGCGTCGAACATCGACGTGGCGGCGTCCTACCTGTGCGGCGCGCAGGCAATCGGCGTGGCTTGGGCACAGCGCCCGGTGTCGAAGACGCAGGAGACGGATTACGAGTTCCGCCACGGCGTGGCAATCCAGGAAATGCGCGGTGTTGAGAAGCTGATTTTCAACTCTAAGCAGCACGGAATTGTGACTCTGTGGACTGCTGCGGTTGGCGATTGAGGGGAGGCGTAGAAAATGGCAACGACCTATACTTCGAACTACGCCGCTAGCACTTACTTCGCGGCTGGGCACGGCTCCGGCAACGACGTCAAGTTCGCCACGGGCTCTTACGCCATCACGGCGGCGCTCGTCATCAACGACGTGTTCCAGATGGTCAAGGTGCCTGCTGGGGCAACCGTCTTCGATGTGCTGGTGGTGGTCCCCGACCTCGACAGCAACGGCACGCCGCTGGTGACGCTGGACGTCGGCTACGGCGGCGATCCGGACTACTGGGTGGCGGCCAGCACGGCGGGCCAAACCGGCGGGTTGTTCCGGGCCACAGCAGCGACCGGTGTGCCGCTGGCGTTCACCGCCGAGGATACCATCGACATCCTGGTGAAGGCCGCCCCGGCGACCAGTGCCACGACCGGAACGCTGTACCTGACGGCCTTCTACTCAATGCCGTAACCACGGAAACACGAAAGCACGGAAGCACGGAAACACGTAACCGTGCTTCCACTTTACGGAGGAAGAGAATGCCAAGCTACAAATGGACCGGATCGAACGAACAAGGGTACGTCACCCTGGGCGGCAAGCGGTTCGAGAAGGACCAGCCGGTTGAGGTCAGTGACGCGTCGCTCGGGGCCAAGCTCGACGGCAACGGCGAGTTTGAAAAGGTCAGCGGCGACAGCGGCCAGCCCGATGCCCCGCTGTGGAGCCCGCCGGGACCGACCGGCATCGGCACGGGGCCGGGCAGCGGCCCGGCGCAAACCACTAATGAAACCCTGGATATGAACCCGAACCCCGACGCCGGTAAGCCGACTGAGGAAGAACTCGCGGCGCAGCAGACGGCGGCTGACGTTGGCCCGGAGGAAGATGTCGCGTTGCCGGAAGGCACCGACGAAGGGCCGAAGCGGCGCGGCAAGGCTCCGAAGGCTGACCAAGCGTAATGACGACTTACACCCTGGCGCAACTGCGCAACCGGGTGCTGGGTAAGCTCGGTGTCCTGTCGGGCACCGAGACTGCCACAGCCGAAGACGCCGCCCTGGTCGAGCAGGTTGCCACCAACGTGCACGCCATGCTGGACCGTGAGGTTTACGTGACGTGGGTGCTCAGCGCGATCCCGGACACCGTATTTGAGCCGCTGACATACATCGTGGCTGCCCGCTGCGCTGACGACTTCGGCCTGCCCGATGCGCGCCGGGCCGAGCTGTGGACGCTCCACGGTGCCGCCATGGGCGAGATCCGGACGCAGGTCCAGGCGGAAGAGAACAGCGCGCCGATCCGGGCGGAATTCTTCTGATGACCATCACTTTGACCCGCGAGCGGCACAACGGCGTCATGACGGCCGGTGACAGCGAGACGCTGGCCGGTACCGCGACCGACAGCGCCGGTGCCGTCATCGACCTGACCGGCGCCAGCATCGCCTACCAGCTCACCGATGGGGCGAGCGTGCTGGTTGAGAAGTCCCTGGGCGACGGCATCACCGTCACCGTGGCGGCGTCGGGAACGTTTTCCGTGGCGCTCGATCCGGCCGACACCACCGGCCTGGAGGCCGGCACCTACTGGCATTCCGCCTCGATCACCTCATCCGGCGGCGCCGTTACCACCGTCCTGCGCGGGCGCCTTCGCATCGCCCGGATCACCTCAGCCAGCGGCCGGACCACAGCCGGGACGGCTGCCGAAACCTGGGGCGAGATGGACTCACCCTGGGGGACTTTGTAAGTGGCTGACTGGTTTACTCTGCGGCCGAAGGACACCTTCGGCGATCTGCTCCACCTCGACAACAGCGGCGTCGGGGTCACCAGCAGTCTGAAACGGGTGGAGGACGGCCACGGCGGCGATACCTGCCTGCAACTGTCCAATGACACCCTCAGGGTGGACGGCAACGTCACCGTCACCGGCACCGTGACGGCGGCCGGCTACGGCGCCTCGTCCTTGTATGACGGCACCCTGATCACGGCAACCGGCTCGACAACCGCCGCGACGCTGGCAGCGCGCTTCGCCCGGCACTATTACATTGAGGATTTCGGCGGGGTCGGGGACGGCTCGACCGACAACACGGCAGCCTTCACGGCGGCGTTCACGGCGCTGGGGGCTGACGGCGGCACGATCTGGCTATCCCCGGGCGGCACGTACTATGTCGCGACCAGCTTCACGATCCCGGTTCGCTGCCAACTCCGGGGTCACTTTATCAAACCGGGGTCGGGCGCCTCGCCGATCCTGGAGCCGTACGCGACGCGCGGCAGCACGATCAAGCTGAACCCGGCGGCGACAATCACGATTGCCAGCCTGAGCGGGTTTGACGGGATCACCATCGTCAATTCAGCGCTCACCATCCCGTTCACTCAGGGTAACGCCGCGACGCAGGTTGCGGCCTTCAGCGGCACGGCGGTCAGCATCACGGGCAAGGACGTGACGCTCCGGAACGCGCTGATCCTGGGCTTCGCCAAAGCGGTGTTTTCGTTCGGCGCGCAGCGGTTCGTGATCGACAATGTCCTGGTGGACTGCACCGCCGGGTTCGATCTGACCGCAACTTATGACATCGGGCGTATCAGCAACTGCCATTGCTATCCGTACCTCACCGCCGAGAACGTCTGGAGTGCGGCGGACCCGACCATCATCACGCGTTCGGGCATCGCGTACCGTCTGGCGGACGTGGCTGACTGGTGCAAGGCGACCAACTGTTTCTCGTACGGCTACGCCTGCGGCTACGAGATCGATACCGCCGACGATGTGCAACTCGTAAGCTGTTCGGCCGACTACAACGCCGCGATAGCAAGCACCTCAATCGGTTTTCGGATCAAGGGCACGGCCAAGCGGACGGCGCTGATCGGGTGTCAGGCGGCGGCCCAGAACGACGGCGTTTATATCGACACCAGCGGCGGGGCTACTACACGCATCGTCGGATGCTCGTTCTGGAGCAACGATCAGAGCGCTATCAACGTCATTAACGGCAAGGCGCAAATCATTGGTTCGTCGTTCTCGGCATCACCCTACGGCATCCTGGCTGGGGTTGCGGCAGACGAACTGATCATCACCGGCAACTACTTCGAAACCTGCGCAACGTCTCCGATCAGCCTGCCAACTGCGGTCAGGGTAACGGCGCGAGTGCGCGACAACGTTTTCTCGGGCTGCACCGACACGGTGGGCGATACCAACGTGGCAATGCGCGGCATTGTCGGCACCGCGGCAGCCCTGATCATCGACGGCGCGGCGTCCAACAACAAAATCATCGACTGGCAGACAGCCGGGGTTACGCGCTGGAAGCTGTACACCAATGGCACTGCCGAGGCTGGCGCTGGCGTCGGCAGCGATCTGGCGATCAACCGCTACAACGACGCCGGAACCTTCCAGAACACGCCGTTCCTGCTCGAGCGGTCAACCGGAAACCTCGGCATCAACGGCAGCTCGTTCGGCAGCGGCGTCAAGGTCGTCTTCATCGCCAACGGCACCGCGCCCAGCGGGACACCAACCGGCGGGGGTATTTTGTACGTCGAGAGCGGCGCTTTGAAGTTCAAAGGCAGTTCCGGCACAATTAGCACGATTGCTGTGGCATAACCGATGGACCTGGAATTTGGCAAGCACAGTTACAGGTTGCGTAGCCTGCCGGCCAGCGCGCAGAGAGTTGTCAATTTATTCGCGGAGCAGGAGCCGGCCGACGCGATAGCTCCGATCATCCTCAAGTCCACCGCCGGGCTGCGGTCCTGGGCGACGGTCGGCGACGGGCCGATCCGCGGCATGATCGTGATGAGCGACACGCTATACGTCGTCTCCGGCCAAGCGGTCTACAGCGTCACCGCCAGCGGCGTGGCAACCAGCCTGGGCGCGATCCCCGGAGCAGATCCGGTGACGCTGGCGACCAACGGGACGCAGATCATCGTTGTCACCAACCCCAACGCCTACATCGTCACATCCGCAAGCGTGGCGAGCCTGTCCGACACCGACTTTCCCGGCGCCGGGTCGGTCGATTACCTCGACGGCTACGGCATCTTCAACGATCCGGGCAGCGGGCAATTCTATGTGACCAGCCTGCTGGATTTCAGCAGCGTCGATGCTCTGGATTTCGCCAGCGCCGAGAGTAGCCCGGACAACATCGTCCGCGTGCTGGTCGATCACCGCGAGCTGTGGCTGTTCGGAGCACACAGCGTCGAGATCTGGGTCAACACGGGTGCCAGTCCGTTTCCGTTCGAGCGGCAACCGGGCTCGATCATGGAGATTGGCTGTCTGGCGCCGCTGTCCTGCTGCAAATTGGACAACACGGTCATGTGGCTCGCCGATGACGGGATTGTCTACCGGGCGCAGGGCTACGCGCCGAGCCGCATTAGCACCCATGCGATTGAGGAAGCGATAGCCGACGCCGATCCGGTGGATGTGGCGGCGGCGCGAGCGTCCGCCTTCACCCAGGACGGCCATGCATTTTACGTCCTCAGCATTCCCAATACCGGCACCTACTGCTACGACGCCGCGACGCAGTTGTGGCACGAGCGCGCGAGCTGGAACCGCTCGACTTGGCGGGCCGGCTGCGTCGTGCGCTGCTACGGCATGCTGCTGGCCGGCGATGATACGACGGGTGCTGTCTACGAGCTCGATCCGCAGACATACACTGAAGGCTCTGACCCTCATATCCGCCTCATTGACAGCCCGCCGATCCACGCATCGGGCGCCTGGGCGTTTCAGAGCCGGCTGGAGGTGCTGATGGAGACGGGCGTCGGGACGAGCACCGGCCAGGGTTCAGCACCGCTCGCCATGCTCCAAGTGTCCGATGACGGCGGGCGCACTTATGGCAATCAGCGAACCTGCACCATCGGGGCTATCGGCACCTTCCGGGCGCGGGCGAAGTGGGACCGCCTGGGCCGGTTCCGGGAGCGCGTCCTGCGGGTCAGCGTCAGCGATCCGGTGCCGGTCACGATCTTTGGCGCCACGGCTGAAATCGTCGGAGGGACGCTGTAATGGCCGACGACTTCCTGACCTACCTGATGCCGCACGTCCCGCGTTCGGCATCAGCCGGGAGCAATCTGGCGGATCTGGCGTACAGCGTCGGCGGGCAGCGGAAAACCATGCCATGGGGTGCCGGGCGCGAGCAGCAATTCCAGACCGCCATGAGCCAGCCACCCTATTCCGACTGGCAACAGCAATTCCAGCAACGCTACGGCGAGCGGCCTGACCTCGACGAGCCGAACTATAACTATCGCCTCGCCTACGCGCTCGGCGTCCAGCCGCAGGAATACAGCCACGATCCCGGCATGATGCACTGGAGCAGCGCGGCTCCCGTGGCTCCCTACAATGAGCCGGCCGACCTGAAGGGAGCCAACCATCAAACGCTTTGGATGGAGCATTTCATGCGAACCTATGGCACCGACCCATACGAGGCCAGCGCCGAGCAGATCCAAGACGCTATCGGGCGCGGCATCATACCGATCAGGCGCTGATGACAACCATCCTGATCCCGCCGCCGAGGGTGCCGCTGACCGATGGCCGGGGCAGCGTCACGCTGGCGTGGTATCAGTTCTTCGCGCAGTTCGGCCAGCAGATGCAGGACGCCGTCGATACCGGCGCCGCGACATCGACCAGCCTGGGCGCCAGCGTCGCCGCACTTCAGGCGGCCGACCGCGATCTGTTCATTGATGACGCCATGACGCCGGATCGCGGCAGTGAGGTTGCCGCCCTGACGGGTCGCGTCCGGAGCCTGGAAACCGACATATCATCTCTGCCCGACCGGGGCAGCGAGATTGCGGCGCTGGCGGCCCGGCTGACGGCGCTGGAAACCGACATCGCCACAATCCCCGACCGGGCCGCCGAGCTGGAGGCGATCCGTCGGCGGGTGCGGGATCTGGAAATCGACATCGCGACGAGAGGATTTTAAGCCATGGCGAGAGTTGCAAAGCGACTGATCGCGGGCTCCCAGCTCACGACATCGGCCGCGACCTATTACACAGCGCCCGCGTTGACGCAGTGCATCATCCGCAAGATCTCCTGCACCAACACCACCGGCGGGGCTGTGACGGTGACGCTGCATCTCGTGACCAGCGGCGGCAGTGCTTCGGCCAGCAATACGATTGCCTCAGCGAAGTCCTTGGCGGCCGGCGAGACGTGGAGCAGTCCGGATGTCGAAGGCCAAGTGCTGGAACCGGCGGGCTTTATACAAGCTCTCGCCAGCGCCGGCACCAGCATAACGATCATCGGCAGCGGAATAGAGATTACCTAGATGAAGGAAAGTGATGCGTTCCAGAAATGGTGTCCTTTCGTCGCTATCGTGGCGCCCGGCACCGCCGCTGCCGTCAACCGGCTGAGCAGCCGGGACGATGATTGCAACTGCATCGCAACACGCTGTATGGCGTGGACAGGGACCGCTGCTGACGGTCGCTGTGGATTGACCCAGGCGAAATGACGGGGACATGAGACACTTCCAACTGCTTGCATCCGGCCTGGACGTTCAGCCGCTGCTCCACGCGATCCAGCGGCAGCCGGACATCTGGAACGGGCACAAGTTCCGCCGGACCTACGAGCGCACGCCGCACGGCGCCGTCGATGACATCTGGCTGCGCTACAGCCCGGATGCGGCCGGTTTTGACGAGGTGCTGCAGGACACGGCGCCGATCTGGCACCCGGAGGCGCAGGCGCTGCCGCAGGCCCGCCCGCTGGTTTTGTCTGTCATGGGCTACCTGGGCGCCTATTCGCTGGAACGGCTACTGGTGACGCGGCTGGCGCCTGGCAGGAGCATCCTGCCGCATGCCGATACTGACGGCGCTTACGGCAACATGCCGGACATCGCGCGTTACCATGTGGTGCTGCAAGGTCTGCCGGGCTCGCTGTTCCATTGCGGCGAAGAAACCGTGCAGATGCAGACCGGCGAGCTGTGGTGGTTCAATGCCTACACGAGTCACGCGGTCGACAATCGATCCGCCGACGACCGGATACACATGCTAGTGGATTGCCGCATTTGGACATGATCGCGATTGCCGCTGAGCCGTGGGAAGACTGCCGCGACGAGGTCATGGCCTACTGGCCGGCGCACTGGGAAGAGGTCGCGCTCGATAAGGACCGGGTGCCGCTCGATCCCAACGTCGCGGACTATGACGCCAAGGCGCTCGCCGGATCGCTCCACGTCGTCACCGTCCGGCGGGCCGGCGAGCTGGTCGGCTACCACATCACCATCGTCAGCCCGCATCTGCATTACCGCTCGACGCTGTGTGGCTTCGTCGACGTGTACTGGCTGCGGCCGGACTGCCGGCAGGGCTGGACTGGCGTCAACCTGTTCCGCGAAGTCGAGCGCTCACTGACGGCGCGCGGCGTGGTTAAGGTCTACTCCGGCACGAAGAGGCATCTGGACGCCGGCGCGATCTTCGAACACCTCGGCTGGACCGAAGCGGAGCGGCTGTTCTCGAAAACACTGGTGAAGGACTGAACCATGGTCGCAGCAGCAATTGCGGCATCGGCTGTTGTCGGCGCCGGGGCGAGTATCGCGGCCAGTAAATCGGCCAGCAGCGCCGCCAAGAAAAGCTCGCAGGTTGCGTCAGATACAGCCGCAAGTGACCGCGAGCTGCAATGGGACATGTATAAACAGCAGCGCGAGGATTTTGATAAATACTACGGCAAAGGCCGCGACGACCTCGGCGCCGGCTACAATCTCGCGACCGGCACGCTGCAGCCCTATACGCAGTACGGCGGGGCCGCCACTGGCCGGCTGGCGGCGCTGTCGGGGCTCAACGGCGGCAATGAGCAGGCGTTCGCGCTGGCGCAGGATCCGGGGTATCAATTCCGCATGAACCAGGGCGTTGCTGCGCTTGACCGCTCGGCAGCCGGGCGCGGATTGCTGCTGAGCGGCGCGCAGACCAAGGCGCTGAACGACTACGGCCAGGGCATGGCGTCGAGCGAACTGAGCAACGCCTACAACCGGGTGGCCGGCATCGCCGACGCGGCGCGCGGGGCGGCGGGCAATCTCGCGACGCTCCAGAGCGGGCGCGGCACGGCGCTGGCTAATCTGGCGACCGGGCAGGCGACGCAGAACGCCGGCCTGATGACGAACACGACCAACGCCTTGACGAATATCAACCAGAACGCCGCGCAACAGCAGATCGCGGCACAGCAGGCCATCGGGCAGGCCAGGGGCAGCGCCTACACCGGCGCGGCAAATGCGGTGAACAGCGGCGTGTCCAATGGGCTGTTCTACTACGGGCTGAAGAACGGGATGTTCGGCAATATGTCCGGGGCGGGGGGCCAGCAGTGAGCAACAGCATTCAGTACCTCGACCTGCCCGGCATCTTCGGCGCCATCCAACAAATCCAGGGCGGCCAGCAGCGGAACCGGCTGCTCGACCTCCAGATGCAGGAGGCGCAGCGCAAGTTGGAACTGGAGAAGACGCAGGGCACAACGCTCTCGACGCTGTTCGGCGGGGCCGATCCCGCGACCGGCATCAACTGGAGCGGCGGACGGCCCGGTTTGACGCCGACCGAGCAAAACAACATGATCGCGAGCGCCTTTCCCAAGGAATTTGCCGAAGCGAAAATCAAGCAGCTCTATCCGACGCCGGAAAAGCCCTTCGCGGTCGGCAACAATGTCTACGACCCGCAAGCCAAGACCTTCACGCAGGGACCGTCGAATTTCAGCGTGGCGCCGCTGCCGGGGCAGGCTGCGCCGGGCGACTCTCTGAGGACGGCGGCGCCGCCGCCGCAGCCAGGACCGGGACCGACGCCGCAGCGGCCAACCATCGCGACCGGGCCGGGGAAAACCGTCGAGGGCGAGGTGCCGGCGATCTACGCGCCGCATATCGCGGATGCGGCGGCGGTCTATGGCGTCGATGCCACGGTGCTGGGCAATATGCTGCTGACGGAAACCGCGCCCGGCGGCAAGATGACCAGCCCGAAGGGCGCGCGCGGCGTCGGCCAGTTCATGCCGGGGACGGCACAGCAGTACAAGGTCGATGTCAACGATCCCAAGTCGTCGATCGATGGCATGGGCAAGATGATGCAGTCCCTGCTCAAGAAATACGGCGGCGATTACCGGCTGGCGGTCGGCGCCTACAACTGGGGTGAAGGCAACGTCGACCAGTGGCTCAAGGATGGCGGCGACCCGGCCAAGGTGCCCAAAGAGACGATGGACTATGTCCGGAAGACGGTCGGGTTGCAGACGGCTGGGCCGAATGACCAGACCGGGTTCGATCATCCCGGCACCGCGAAGCCGGGCAATTCGCCGGGGCAGCAGCCCTCGGATCGGCCCATCGGGCCGACCGATACCGCGCCGCAGTATCCGGCGGGCGCGGTGGGGTTCCTGCGCGACGACAAGAACGGCCAGTATGTCCAGGGCGGCAAGGCCGGCTACGGTGTGCTGGTCGACAAGGACGGCAAGCCGATCGGAACGGCGCCGCTGCCGGGGCAGGAAAAGGGCGAGGGCGGTGCGTTCGCCGGCAATGCCGCCGAGATCCAGGGCGTCAACGAGATGATCCGGGCCGGTCTGATCACCAGGGAGCAGGGTGCGCAATGGCTGGCCGGCAAGGGCGTCACCGGCCCGAACGGCTCGTACGATTTCATCACGCCGCGCGTTCTGCCGGGCGGTGGACTCGCTGCGGGCTCGGCAGCGTCTCCGGCCGCCACAGGCACGGCCGCGACGCCGGGCGTGACCAATGCAAGACCCGGCGTCCAGACGCCGAACAATGAGCAAACGCTGTCGCACGGCTACGCCAACCGCATGAGCGCATCGAATGGCATCTTCGATCAGCTCGACGCCAAGGGCTGGAAAGGGCCGGGCTTCCTGGAGCGGAACGTCGGCAACCTGCCCGGCGGCAATTACGCCATGTCGGCCGAGTACCAGCAGTTCGATCAGGCGCAGCGCGACTTCATCAACGCCCAGCTCCGCCGGGAGTCTGGCGCGTCAATCTCGCCGGCCGAGTTTGAAAACGCCAACAAGCAATATTTCCCGCAGCCGGGCGATGGCCCCGAGGTGCTGGCGCAGAAGCGGGCGGCGCGCGAGCGGGCTGTCAGCAACATGCGCGAGGCCAGCGGGCCGCTCAACAAGCCGGCGGCCGATGCAGGCGAGTTCAGCAAGATGACGCGTGACCAGTTGCTGGCGGTTGACCCGGCCACCATGACGGCAGAGCAGAAAACGGCCTATCTGGCGGCGCTGAAGGCTCAGCCATGAGCGGCCCGGCTGATCTGGACATGGAGATTGCCATCGCGCGCGAGCGCCTGCGCGTATCCAGGACGGTGCCGCTCGACAAGGCGATGGACCGGACGACCGGGGCGCCCGTGAATGTGCGCGCCGCGGTCGGGGCGGCGGAGACGGACACGGATCGGCTGGCGACGATCCGGCAGACCTACCCCGACGCGCAGCCGTATGAGGGCGGCAATTTCGTCTATACAGACCCGCACACCAAGCGCCCGACGCTCTACAACGAGGAAAACCCGCGCGTGCTCGGCGTCCCGATCCCGACCATGGGCGACGTGATTTCGGTCGGGCCGGAGATATCCGAGATGCTCGGCGGCACGGCGGGCGGACTGACCGCAGCAGCGGCGGCCCCGGTCACGGGCGGCACGAGCGCGCTGGCGGTTCCTGCCGGCATCGGCCTGGGCGCTGCGGCGGGGCGCGAGCTTTACGGCAATCTAGCCCATTACCTGCTCGGCACGCAGGACACGCGCAGCCTGCCGGAGCATACCGCAGACACTGCGGTTACGGCGGGCGTCAATGCGGTGGCCCCGGCGGCGGCCGACAAACTGATCAATGCTGGCAAGGCGGTTCTTGGGCCGGTTAACACGGGGGTCGTCGATGCTTTCAAGCGGCTCGGTATCCGGCCGATGGCCGGGGCCATCACGGGCAACCGGGGCGTTCAGACCGCCGAGCAGGGGTTGTCGAATACGCTCGGCGGCGCCGCTCCCATTGACGAGGCGGTCAAGGATACGGTCGGGCAGACCGACGCGGCGGCGCAGAAGATCGCGCAGCAGTTCTCGCCGGGCGGCGTGCAGACCGTCGAGGAAGTCGGCGGCACCGTGCGGCAGGGTGCCAAGGATGCCGCCGAGCGCTTCGAGCAGCGGGCGGAAACGCTCTATCAGCGCGTCGGACAACTGATCAGCCCCAGCACACCGGCAGCCATCCCGAGCGCCTCGGCGCTGAAGGCAGACTTGCAGGCGCAAGTCGCTAAGGCGCCCGAAAGCCTGGGGCCGGTGCTCAACCCGATCATCGAGCGGATAGGCAGGTTGGAGACGGATGCCGCAGCCGGCATGCCGTTCGACGCGCTGCGGCAGGTCCGGAGCACCATCGGGCGCGAGCTGGCCGACCCGGTATTGGTTGGCGGCACGGGCGCGCAGAAGGACGCGCTGCGGGCGCTGTACGGCAAGCTGACGGAAGACATGTTTGCCACGGCGCGGGCCGCCGGACCCGACGCCGAGCGGGCGCTGACGGTGGCGGATCGCTACTTCCGTTTCAATATGGGCCAGAACATACCGACGCTGGAGAAGATCACCAAGGCCGGGACGGATGGCGAGGTGCTAGCGCTGGCGCTGCGCGGATCGGAACGCGGCGGCCAGCAGATCATGAAGACCCGGCGCAACCTCCAGCCCGAGGAATGGGACGCCGTCGCCGGCACCGTGCTGGGGCGTCTGGGCCGCGCCACGCCGGGCCAGCAGGGCGCGTCTGAGCTGGGCCAGGAGGCGGCTGACTTCAGCATCAACACCTTCCTGACCAACTGGTCGAAGCTGTCCGTCGAGGCCAAGCAGGCGCTATTCGGCGGCACGCGGTACAAGGATCTGGCCGGGCCGCTCAACGATCTGGTCAAGGTGATCGGCGCGCTGAAGGACACCGCCAAGCTGGCGAACACCAGCGGCACGGCGCGCAGCATGGGCGTACAGGGCGCGATCAATTCGGCGGGAACGGTGGGCGGCGCCACGATCGGAGCGCTCTCCGGCGGCGACGTGGAGAGCGCGGGGAAAGGCAGCGCAATCGGGCTTCTCTTTTCGACCGTGGGCGCCCGTCAGGCGGCCAAGCTGATCACCAGCCCGGCGTTCGTCAACTGGCTCGCCCGCACCGCGCGGTCGACGCAGAGCAACCCGGCATCGCTCACAAGTGCGCTGGCGCGGCTGCCCGGTATCGCAAACGTCGAGCCGGGGCTGCGGGACGCCATCGAGCAGTACATGAACAGCGTCGGCGCTACGCAATCCAGCCCGTCACCTTCGCGATGAAGATGCCGACGCCCAAACCGGCCGCTTGGCAGACGACGAAGGCCGTCAGTTGAACGAGACCCTCAATCTTCTTCAGCCGCCCCAGGATCTGCTCTCGGTCGTCCATGCTCTCCGCTCCGCTCCTGGTTTCTCTCAGTTTCCGGCAAATGCTGCCTGCCGTCCAGCCGGCCGACCGGCCGCCGCCTTAAGCCCTTAGGCCAATAACCTTTCAGGATCAGGAGCGCTCCATGCTTCGTTTTGCACCGCCGTTCGAGACGGCGCTGGACGCTGCCGGCGTCACGCTGCCGGGTGCCAAGTTGTATTTCTACACGACCGGCACAACCACACCGGCGGCGACTTACTCCAACACGGGGCTGAGCGTTGCAAACGCCAACCCGGTCGTCGCGGACTCGGGCGGGCGGTTCAGCGATATCTTCCTGAACCCGGCGACGATCTACAAAGCCACGCTCAAGACCGCCGCCGATCTGACCATCTGGTCGGCAGACCCGATCAACAGCGCCGCTCTCGCAACCGCCGATCTGGCCGGGCTGGTCAAGGCGGCTAGCCTGTCGAACAACGGTGCCGACCTGCAGGCGATCATGGACAAGCTGGCGGGCACCGTAAACGCCGCCAGCATCAGCAACACGGTCAGCGACCAGCAGGCGATCACCGATAAGTTGGATTTCTTGGCGAGCGGCACGGGCGCCGTGACCCGCTCGCTGGGAGCAAAGCTGCGCGATGTGGTGAGCATCAAGGACTTCGGCGCGGCGTGCGACGGCACCACCGACGACACGGCGGCCTGGAATGCGGCGCTGGCGACCGGCCGCGACATCTCCTTCCCGGCATCGCAGTCGCGCATCACCGGCAAGCTCTCGTACTCGTCGACCTGGGGCCAGAGGATCATCGGAGAGGGCAATTACACCAGCATCTTCGTGATCGATAGCGGCTTCAATTTGGCGGCGACGGCAGTTATCCAGTTCGGCGGCACCGGGCAGCAACTGGTCGGCATTGGCGTCAGTTGCGCCCAGACGTCAACCGCGGTGCGCGCCAACCTCCGGCAGTACCCGTGGATCGTCCGCTCGAATGCCCACCCCTCGACGACGATCCGCGACGTCTGGATCAACGCAAGCTGGAACGGCATCCTGCTGGAAGGCAACTGCGGCCAGTCAATGCTCGAACACATCCGGATCGGGGGCTTTAACATCGACATTTATATTGATGGCGCGCTCGATACCGTGCGGTTGGATCACTACCATTCCTGGCCGTTCGATTTTCCGGGCGACGCCAACCTGATGAGCGTCTACGAGGACGGCACGCGGGTCGCGCTGACGGTCGGGCGCTGCGACGACCTATGCGCCGGCTCGATCCTGAGTTACCACGGCAAGGTGCAATTCGGCGACCTCGGCTCCGGCGTGCCGTTCGGCACCATCGCGCGGCTGGGCCTGGACGGCAAGACGGCCAGGATCGAGATGAGTGGCGGCCGGGTCACCCTCGCCAGCGCCTACGGGAGTGGCGGCGACCTGGTTGATTACAAGATCCGGGTGTCCGGCAATTCGGCGCTGACCATCGCGGCCTTCTGGACGCTCGTGATCGGCCCGACGACGCCTGACTCGTGGGTTTCCGTGATCGGAGCGCAGGCGCACCTGGCAATTGGCGAGTGGTGGTGCGAGTTCCAGGGCGACGCCCGGATCGCCACGGTCGACACCAGCGGCTACCTGACGATCCTGGGCGGCACCTTCGTGCAGCTCGACGCGACGGCCAGGACCCAGCCGGTCGTCCACCAGATCAGCGGCCGGCTGGCGATGACCGGCTGCCGGCTGGTGGCGCTGGGCGGCGGCAGCGGCAACTTCGTCTTCATTACCGTGGACGACAAGCACGTTGTGACGGGCAACGATTTTGGCGGCTTCGGCTTGGCAGCGCCGGGCGATAACACGCTCGGCTGCTACGGCCCGAACACCGGCCTGCCGGCGGCGGCGGCCGGCGCCATCGACTACGGCTATGTCAAGCGGCGGCACTTCACCGGCTCGCTGTCGGGCGGCGGGGCGGCGACCATCGCGCACGCTGTGACCAACCTGCATACCCGCATGGTCGATATCATCGCCGTCTATGTCGGCGGCAGCGGCGAGCGCATTCCGATGACGGTCGCGAGCGTGGACAGCACCAACATCACGCTGTCGGGCGGCGGCGCCTCGGCGGTCTACCATGTCTGGGTCAGCCACGGTTAGGGCAACGCTGCTGGCGCTGGTCCTGCTGGCCGGCTGCGCCGTCGAGGGGAGGGTCGTGGAGATGCCGCAGAGTGTCGTGCCGCTGAAGCGCGGAGACGCCGATTTGTTGACCCGTGTGGTTTGGGCGGAGTCCAGGTCTGAACCGTTCGAAGGCCAGTGCGCGATAGTGTTCGTAATTCTGAACCGCCTGCATCGTGAACCCGGCCGGTTCCCGGACACTATCCAGGGCATCATCCATCAGCCCTATGCCTTCAGTTGCTTCAACACCAGTGATCCGCAGTGCGCGAAGGTCAAGGTGGTTTCCGAGACCGATCCCTCATTCATTGAAGCCATGTATGCGGTGACATCCGTGCTGACCGGGCGCGTTCCTTCGCCGGTCGGGAAGGCAGATCACTACTACCTGACGAGCACACCGAGGCCGCCGGCATGGCGGAAATCCATGACGCTGGTCAAGCGCCTGGGCTCCCATACCTTCATGGCCGAAAAGCCCTAGGTACAAAACCGTACAGACCCAGCCAATAGCGTTAAGTAATATGACGTATCTCTGTGGGCTGGTTTCATTGCTCGGGTCGGGTCATGCGGCGTTTTGTGCGGTGGTTTCGGGAGTCAATCCCGTGCTTGGTCGGCGGATAGGGCGGTGTCGTATGTCTGCCGGCAATGGTCGCCGATGAGCGACGAGGAGCGGGCCGAGCGCATGGCGACGGCGATCCTGAACTCCCTCGACACGTGGATATCTCAGGTTGAGGAAATCGCGGCGAACTCAATCCCGGTCACCGGCAACCTCCGTCGGGCGCTCCATTTGCAGCATGCCATGGAGCAAGCGAAGCAAAGCTTAAAGGCAATCGCGGGCGAGGAGTGAAGGGCGGAAGATTGCTCCTCCGCCCTTGCCCATGCCGCACCCTGGAAGAAAGTGTCACCCGGCTGTGGTCGTCGTTGCCTTCTGGGCAGCGGCGCGGGCTCTGACAGCCAACCAGAATGTATCATCCACGGGCTTGCCCGCTGCCTTGAACTTGCCTCCGCTCGCCTCCCATTCGGCTTCCATCGCCCTTGAAAAATTCGCGTCGTCCTTTCTTTTTTCGGCTAGGCGGGCGGCCATCTGCTGATACTGCCTCTCCTTTTCTTGACGCTTCCGTTGCCGTTCCAAGGCCCAACGTCGATAGTCATCCCGCGCTGCCCCTACAAAAACGCCGAACCCGCAAAGCCCAAAGGTCAGAGGAACGGTGCCGATGTAGAACAGAGTCCGGCTCATCAACCCGGTCAGTTCGGGATCGAGGTGCAACGCCAGCGCGACCACGGCTGCAGCGTTTCCCATCACCGAGAGAAAAATCAAAAACGCGGCCATCGAATGCCTCCAATGCAAGGTATTCGTCATGCTGCCTGTTCAGTGATGCGACATCAACGGCGCGGCCAACGTAGGCCGGGAGCGGCAAGCCAGCGCCGCAGCGGTAGTTCCTTCCCTCCCATGCCATCCCTTGCCGAAGCGCGCATACTTACGCCTCCGCAATTGGGGGTGCGCGATGGAAAGCAACGAAATCAGCCTGCATCAGCTCAAGGTATTCGAGTTCGTGCGGCAAGCAGGGCGATGGGTAACCTCCGCTGAAATTCAGGAGGGCGCGGGCGTGGCCGCACGGACGGCTCGCCATCACGCGCTTAATCTGGTCAAGCTGGGGCTGTTCGATCAGGCGGAGGTCTTCCCGTGCCACCGTTACCGGCTGTCGCAGTTCGCGGAGCAGCGCAACAAGGGCTACATGCTTCGACTGGCGCAGGCGCGCGATGTGTTCGGCGAGGTCGCGTGATCGTGACGAGCCGGGGCGGTGCTGCAGCCGCCGCCGGCTCTACCAACCAGCCTGCTGAGGAGACTGAATTGGCTGACGACATTCATAGCATATTCGCCGACTTCGAGGCGCGGCTTTGGGCGGGGCTGGATGCCCGGTTTGATCGGCTGGAGCAGAGCGTCCGGCGTCCGGATCTGTCACCCGACGTGCAGGCGCGGCGTGACTCCGCTCAGGTCTGGCAGATGTATGCTGCTCTTCAGCAGCGGATGGACCGGATGGAGCTGCGGCTGCAGGAGATTGAGCGGAAGCTGGAGCCGCCCTTGCCGCCGCTGCCGGGGTTCCAGCCATGACCGTCATGAACAGCGAGCTGTACAGCGCTCTAATCGAGGCTGGGGCATCCAAGGAAGCGGCATCCAAGGCGGCGGAAAGCGTCGCCGCCTATGACGCCAAGTTCGCCGAGGTCCGGCAGGATATCGCCGAGGTCAAAGGCGACCTGCGGCTCGTGAAGTGGATGGCCGGTATCTCTCTGGGCGGTATCGTCGCTGTTGTCGGGATACTCATCAACCTTTCACTTCAGATCGGCCGGCTGACGGAAGCGGTGGCGCGGATCACGACGTGACTACATCTTTGTAGGTACTCATTAACGCGAAACGGTCTAGTCTCTCCTCGCAGCGGGGCCAGGGTTCTATCCGTCCCCTTCGGTCACGACGCGGCACACTGCGCCGTGCGGCCCACGCTGCTTTTGGCTGACGGATGATTTTGATGACCAAGTTATTTCGTTTTGTTGTTGCGCGGCTCTCCGAGGGCAGCACCATTCGCGGCGGCATTATGCTGCTGACGGCCTGCGGGATCACGCTGAAGCCGGAGCTGCAGAGCGCGATCATCGCCACCGGCATGACGCTCGCCGGTCTGATCGGCGTGCTGATCTCCGACGCGCCGGCTGCCAGCGAGTAAGCGCCATGTCTTTTTTCAATGGCATGGACCCCGACGAACGCGCGACGTTGCACGAGCTGATCAGCTTGTTGCTTGACAGACTGGACACCCAGCGCCGGCTGGCCGAGGACCTGACGCGCCAGCTCGAAGCCGAGCGTGAGCGGCTGCAGGTCCTCGAAGCCCTGCACTACGGGCTGTGCTGACTGTGGGCTCGTTCCGCAAGCGCATGCTGAGCGACATGGAAATATGCCAGTTGTATCAGCAGGGCTTTTCTCGCTCAGAGATTGGGTGGAGGGCGCGCCTGTACGACAGCGAGATCCTGGTCGTTCTCCGGGAGAACGGCGTGCAGCTCCGCAGCAGCGGCGAAAGTCGCGCGCTGGGCTATGCCCGCCGGCTCGAGCGGGAGCGGCTGCGCGCCAAGGCATGAGGCCGATCTGTCTCATGGCCTAGAACAGAAGCATGAGGATGCCGCCGATATAGATCAGGAGCCGTCCTGTCATGTGCAGTCCACGCCCAAACGCTTCGGCCTGATCGGGAGTCGGAATAAAGGGGATCAAGTAGTCAAAGCCCATGTCTGCGCGCTCCGCCAGGGTGACTTTGCTTGAGTCTGGCGGAGACTCAAAAGATAGACAAAAGCGCTTGAGGGCTTCGCTCGGGACTATCGAGCGGTCGGGCACGCCTCAATCGTGCGCGCATTATCGGACGGGGGATGGCCGCTTCGGGCTTTCAGCGCCTGCGCTCGGTGTCAACCGGGCGGTTATGAGTCATCGGAGATTAGCGGAGACGCTGCCGCCAGCATGGCGCGATAGCTGCTTTGCAGGCTGCGCCCCTGCGCTTGATCCTGACGCCACGCGCCAATCATGTCTTCGGTCGGCACCTTCGGGACCAGCTTCCAACCTCCAGCGTCCAGCGCTGCCAGCAGGGCGGGCCAATTGATATCGCTCATGTCGCATCCCTTTCGAAGGAGTCTGTTTTCTAAACGCTCGTTTAACTCCCCGACACCGGCCCGCCGTCGTTTCCGGTCTGGAAATAGCGGTCGAGCGCCTCGCGCAGGCCGCGCGCCATCTCGCGCACCGCCGGGCTAGTCACCTCGCCGGCCGCGATCCGCTGCTCCAGCTCCTTGAGCTGACCGTCGAGATCGCGGATCAGGCGCTCGAAGTCGTTGTTGCCGGTCATGGCATTCACTCCTCCTTAACCCGGCGCTGTCACTCTGGCGC
>Ga0307412_10000732_pt1 | contig 18952 bp, 22 predicted proteins | sample DK1Cmetagenome_3_FD_203823 | JGI IMG/M metagenome (GOLD analysis project Ga0307412, IMG submission 203823) | Maize rhizosphere microbial communities from greenhouse at UC Davis, California, United States - DK15-C-1 | ecosystem: Host-associated > Plants > Roots > Rhizosphere > Soil | place: USA...
AATTGACGTAAAAAATTACCCTGTTTTTCTGAAAAACGCGTTCGCGCATGGGGGTATATAGAAAGGACTGATTTTAAAATGGCAGGCAGACACCCAAAAGACCCGAGTTTAGCGATTGGAAAAGGAATTAAAAAAGAAGACGCTGAACTTCGACATAAAGTAAAAGAAATGTTTGGCGCAGAAGTGTACGAGGATATAAAAGCACCGTCTCGACTGAATTCAAACCAAAAGAAAATCTTCAATATGATTAAACAGCATATCGAGAACGCAGGCGTTTACGGTTCTATTGACGCTCAAATGCTTGAAACGACTTCGATTGCTATTGACCGACTACAGAACATCGAGAAAATGATTAATCAGGATTTCGACTGTATCTATAACCGAGAGTTAATGCAAGCCAAGTCTAAGTATACAGCAGACTTCCTAAAAGGAGTAGAGTTTTTTGGGATGGCTCCAACGGCTCGGGCGAAGTTTGGCTCATTGGTAGCAAATAAGAAAGCAGAAGACGTAGACCCTTTACTAAAGGTTCTAAAAAAGAAAAGTAGTGGATGATAAATGCTATTTGATAAAGCTGTAAAGTACGCGAATGACGTACTCGATGGAAAAGAAATTGCGAACAAATACGTTAAAAAACAATGTACTTGGTTTTTAAGGGATTTAGAGCGACAGCATGACGATGATTACGCTTTCTATTGCGATTTAGACGAAATTAAAAGGGTAGAGGGCATACTAGAACTACTTAACTTCGCTACAGGAATAGGTGTAAAAGGCAAAACGGTATTAGAGGGCTTGGTAGGATTCCAAGCCTTTTTCTTCGTGAACGTGTTCGGCTTTCGATTTAAGGCGAATCCCGAGCGATTCAAGAACCGAGACATAACGCTTTTTATATGCAGGAAGAACGGGAAGACTTGGCTCGTAGCTGTGCTATTTATAATCCTGCTTTTAACTGAGGACCCTTACAGCGAATTCTATTCGATTTGTAAAGACCGAGAACTAGCAGGGCTAGTAAAGACGATGATAGCGCAGGTTCTAAGCGGTTCGCCTGCAATCGCTAAATACTTTGTTGTTCCGAAAACGCTCAACGGGAAAATCGTCTGTAAACTTACAAATTCATTTTACCAACCAAGGACAGCGGACCCGACAGCCAACAACGGACTTCGCCCGAGTGCTTTTATTGCGGACGAAATCGGAGCGTTCAAGGATTCAGAGAATATAAACGCCATGCAATCAGGGCAATTATCTATAAAAAATCCTCTCAGGTTCAAAATCACGACAGCCTACCCAGAATCGCAAAGTATCATGTTAGAGGAACTCGCCTATATCAAGAAGGTATTTGACAATCACATAGAAGACGACCGTTTATTTGCCCTGCTTTATTACGCAGAGGAAGAACACGCTTGGGACGATGTTGGATTACATCAGGCGAATCCGTTGAAAATCGAAGAAAATTTCTCAGAAATCAGGGATAACCGTAAGAACGCCATCGAGAAACCGAATCAAAGGGCTGAATATCTCTGTAAGCATATGAACATATTCATGGCAAGCAACTCAGGCGAGGAATTCGTAAACATCGACCAACTCCGAGAGTGCAAGCTTACAAAGCCTTTCGATTGGACAGGGCGCATGGTATGGCTTGGGCTTGATTTGTCAATGACCACAGATAATACAGCCGTAGCGATGGTAACAGAGGAAGACCTCAAAATATATGCGGACACTTTCGCCTTTGTTCCTACAGACCGAATCGAGGAAAAGAACCGAGTAGAGAAAATCAACTATCACGATTACATCAAACAGGGGAAATGCTTCTCTTGTGGTGATATGGTTATCGACTATGGATTTGTCGAGGATTTCATTCTTGCAATCGAGGAAAAGTACAAGGTTACGGTTATGGGCGTGGGCTACGACAGATATAACGCGTTGAGTTCGGCTATGCGCCTCGAACGCGAGGGAGGGCTAAAAACGATAGAGGTGAAGCAACATTCTAGTGTTTTACACCCTGCCACAAAATTGACACGCGAAAAAATCCTTAGCAAAGAATTCTTTTATGTGCCTAACGATTTATTTGAAATCAACGTACAAAACGCCCGAGTTATTGAAAACAACAATAAAGACATTTATATAAACAAGAAAAAAAGTACGGGCAAAGTAGATATGTTAGCAAGTCTAGTGAACGGGATTTACTTGCTACAGCAAGACGTAATCTTTAATCCTGACCACGATTGGGCGGTGCAAGTTCTCTGATGGAAAAATTCAAAGTAATCGTAGACGATAAAGGAAAAATTGAAATCTGGATGGATGGTTGCGTCCTTAGTGGGGTCCGAGGAATCGAGTTCTATTGGGAAGTGGGCGAACCACCCTATCATAAAGTCGAATTCATTTCCCAAGTTGCCAAATTAGAGAGACGTTACAGTTCTGATTAAGGGTAAAATTCGCCTCTAAAGAGCAAATTGAGTATAGCCGAAAATGAAAGTGGTGAAATGTGAATGGCATGGTTCTTCAAGAAAAGAGAAGAACGGGCAAGTCTCGAAGAAATCCTTATTACAAGTGGTGTTTTGACGAGTTCCGTTTCTAAAGCACAAGCATTAAACATACCTGCTCTGAGCGCTTGCGTAGAACTCATTTCTATGACGGTTGCAAGTTTACCAATCAAATTATACTCAGAATCAGACGAAACAACTACAGCCGAGCAGAACGACCCACGAATAGACCTTTTAAATTCAGATACACAGGATTTATTAAACGGTTTTGAAATGAAAAAGGCGATGGTAGAGGACTTTTTGCTACATGGCGGTGGGTATACCTATATCAATCGCAGAGGAAACAACACGAAAAGCCTCAACTATGTAGACAACGCCTATATCGGTGTGAATAAAAATACTGACCCTATTTTTAAAAATGCGGAAATCATGGTAAACGGCTTTCCTTATCGCGAGTGGGAATTCCTTAAATTACTTAGAAAAACCAAGGATGGCGTAACAGGGAAGGGTGTTTTAAAAGAAAACAACACCATGCTGTCAGTAGCCTATAACCAAATGGTTTACGAGGAAGTTCTAGTCAAGACAGGTGGAAATAAAAAGGGGTTTTTAAAGAGTTCGGGACGCTTATCGAAGGAAGCGATGGACGAACTAAGGGCGAGTTGGAAAAAGCTATACGGCAACAACGACGAAAACATTTTAGTGCTAAACAACGGCTTAGACTTCCAAGAAGCCTCGCAGACAAGCGTGGAAATGCAACTTAACGAACACAAACGATCAAATTCGGACGAAATATGCAAGATATTTTTGGTTCCTCCGAGGATTCTAACAGGCGAAGCAGGCGAAGAAGAATATAACAACTGGATAAAAACCTGTATTATGCCTATTTTAACGGCTTTTGAATCGGCTTTAAACAAGGATTTGCTACTGCCAAGCGAGCAAGATAAGCGATATTTCGCCTTTGATACGACTGAATTAACAAAAGGCTCAATAGAAGAACGTTTTTCTGCTTATAACACAGCAATTTCAAGTGGTTTTATGCAAATTGACGAAGTTCGCTACAAGGAGAACTTACCGCCATTGAAACTTAACTGGATTAAAATGGGCTTGCAAGATGTCTTGTATTTCCCTGATTCCGAAGAAATTTATACGCCTAACACCAATAAATTAGCCAAAATGGGCGAAAATCCAACAGTAGAGCCGAACGGAGGCGAAAATATTGAATCTAGTCAAGGAATATCTGATAACTCTGGACTTGGTAAGGAACCTAACAACAAATCCGACGATTCAGGTGAAGGAAAGTGATTTAAACTCGGTTCTATTCAAATTTCAAGTAATGGACGATGGGGTAGCAGTTGATTTAACAGGGTCTACAGTACGTTTAACCGTACAAAAACCTTCTGGTTTAACTGTATTTCAGGATTGCGAAGTAACTGAGCCTTTAGTGGGTGTTTGTCAGGTTCTTTTATCGAATCAAGCTTATTTAGAAATCGGAAATTATGTAGGCGAATTGGTTATAACAAATTTAGATATTACAGCCGTTACTCGTTCTTTTGTTTACACTTCTTTAGACGCAATTCTGGACGATGAAACACTTGAAAGTTCAAACGAATGGCAAGCTATGCACGACATTTTAAATAACGCGGACAAAAAGCCGATTCTAGGCGCAGGTAGCCCTAATTTAGTGGTTACGCCCGAGTACATAGGGCAAAGTTACTTAGATACAACGGGAATGATTATGTATTACGCTTCGACTTTATTGAATGATAGTTGGCGGTCATTCGGAACAGGTGGAGGCGGTGGAGAAACAGGCGGTTCAGTCTTATGGGCTGACGTTTTGGACAAACCAACGTCATTTCCTCCGAGCGCTCATACTCATTTATGGGCTGAAATCTCTGACAGACCTACTACGATGACACCTACAGCCCACACACATTTATGGGCTGATATTACGGATAAACCTGTTACTTTTGCGCCAAGCGCTCATACGCACGATGAATACTTAACGGCTTCTCAGGCGAATGGACTATATCAAGCGATTGGGTCCGTACCTGCACATACACATATTTGGGCTGACATTGTAGATAAACCGACAACTTTTTTACCTCCTATTATGTCAGGCGCAGGTGTCGGGGGCGCGAGGGTCGGTAACGGTCTAAGAATGGTCGGAGAATATCTGACAATTAGAGACGGACTTGGAATTAAGGCGAATACCACAACTAGCACGCTAGATATTGATAAAGTGGCTACAGACGCATGGTATGTCCGAAATGCAAGTGGACAAAGCTTGATTCTCTGGAAAGGTACACAAGCAGAATTTGACGCAATCGTAACCAAAGACCCGAATACAGTCTATTTCGTTACTTGATGGAGGTTAGAGGATGACTACAGGCGTATTACCTTGGGGTACTTTAAGAGCAAAAATTTTATTGAATACAGGCTTTTTTGAAACAAGTTCGGCTATAGAAAACAACCAAATGTATGTAACAGCAGGCAATTGGGATGACGCAGGGCTTTCCGTAGGTATGCTCCAATATAATTACGGGATTGCTGACCGAGCGAGCGAGTTATTAGGGCATTTATTAACCAATTACGAAACAGTTGTAAGAAATGTTTTTGGGGCAGAAACAGCCAAATTCGAGGAATTTAAAACCGTTAACTTGACTTATACGAGAGCAAATAAAGTTGCGTGGGCTGATAGTATTTCTAATTGGCAATTTGACGTAAACGGAAACAAAATAAAGACGGGCGATTCAGGACATAAATTAATTGCGCCTTGGGCTGACATTCTCGGAAGATTAATGCAAACGCCTGAAAGTAAAGCAAAATATTATGAAATGTTTGACGCTTACTATTTACCTTTGCCTTTAGATTTGTTCAAACAGCTAAATTGCTTTTCAAGAGCCTCTTTAGCGTCTTTAGTGGATTTAAGCACGAATAGAGGACGATATTATTCCGTTGCTACGTTGATTCGAGACTTTGAAATAATAGACGCAGATACAACTTTAGACGATTTCGCTAAAGAAACAGCTAAAATCCAAAAGATAAATGATAGAGGTAATGATTCTACAAACGGAATCACAGGCACAACTTGGGTCGAAAGACGTAATTGCATGAGGAACCAAGGTGGTACTTATTTCGGGACTGTATACGACCCCGAGGTACAATTTGACATAAACCAAGAGCCTGCAATACCTGAAAAGCAAAAAGGTTTCGGGAATGACGTAAAACTTGGAGAAATAGCAACAACAGGGCTTTATCTAGGGACAACTCCCTTAAAAAGCATTTATCTTGGGGCTACATTAATTGGAAATGCTGAAATCGCCCCTTATACAACAAGTAAAGTGCCTGATACTCAATTTCGGACGAATCCGAACAGCTATGTAGGCTTTGAAAGTGGCGCTCAAACAATAGCAAAAGGGGAAAAAGTTTGGGTAGACGTACAAAATTGGGTAGCCTGCAAAATTTATTATACGACAGACGGAACGACACCGACTGTCAATTCGCCTTTGTACTATGATGGAGTTGTTTTTAATACAGCAGGAACAATTACTTTAAAATGTTTGGCTGTTTCGCTTTCAGGCGTAGCCGAAGCAGTAAAGACTTGTACAGTGACAGTTGTTAACGTGCCTCTTACGACTGTTAGCCCGACAACAATCATACAAAATACAATTCCTTTCACCGTTACTTTAACTACAGACGAAGTAGGCGCAACTATCAAGTATAAACTCGGTACAAGCGCAACCGAATACACCTATTCAGGTCCATTTACAGTAAATCAAAACAGTGCAGGCGTAGCTTCAACTCAAATCAAAGTTACTTATTGGGCTATCGGTGCGACAGGGACCGAAACAGCCAAAACAATTACTTATGATACAGCAGGCGCGACACCTGCTTCGCCTGTAGTGACAGCTACAGCAGGAGCAAACCAAGTAGCATTAGATTGGGCAGATACAGCGAATACTACAAGCTATACTGTTTATCGTTCGACTACAGCAGGAACACTAGGAACGGCAATTGCTCAATATATTACGCCAAGCAACTATACAGATACCACAGCCGTTAACGGTACGACTTATTATTATACGGTTCAAGCAGGCAACTATGGAAAAGCTACTAATTCGGCTCAGGTTAGCGCAACTCCTACAGGCACAGCGCCTACAGGATGGCGTTACGTCCGTTATGTAGGTTATGGCGACCAAACAGGCGTAACTTCTCGTTTAGTTGAATTACAGGCGTTAGAAGGGGCTACAAATCGCCTTTTAAATAAACTGCCAAATGCAGGGTACGCTACTCCAAATGGCGGTACTATCGCGGTAGCTACAGACGGAGCAAAAGTTCATTCTGCAGGCTATCCGTTATGGTGGACAGCCGAAGGAGTTCCGACTTTAGTTTATGATATGGGCGCTACTTATCCAATTGGAACAATTAATGTAACGGGATATTCGCCTGTAGCTGACCCAAGAACTACACAATTTATAATTAGTGTTTCTAAAGATAATGTCGCTTGGACCCAAGTTGCTGATTATACAGCCAACGCAACAAATCAACCAGAAGCAGGATTCAACTTTACTGTACCTGCAGGATAGGAGCGAACTATATGAAAGAACGTCCAGAAGTCAAGCTTTTACCTTTTACAGTCAAGGAAGTACAAGAAAAAGCGAGCGAAATTCCTTACGGTGTAAATATGTTGAAAGCCCCTGAGATTTGGGAAAAAGGCGAAAAAGGGAAAGGGGTTGTGGTCTGTATCTTAGATACAGGAATCGACACCACTCACCCCGACTTAAAAGACCGAATCATAGGAGGTCGTAACTTTACAGGCGAAGGTAGACCTGACGATTTCACAGATAAAAATGGTCATGGGACCCATGTAGCAGGAACAATCGCAGGAAGCGAAAACGGTTCGGGCGTTGTTGGAGTTGCACCAGAAGCAAGTTTATTAATTTGCAAAGTATTAGGGGCGAATGGAAGTGGCTCTTACAAAGGAATTACGGACGCAATTAAGTGGGCTACGAAATGGCGTGGTCCTAATGGTGAACGCGTGCGCGTAATGAATATGTCGCTAGGGGGTCCTTACAATGACAGGCAACAACATCGTGCTATTTTGGAAGCTTGCGCGGAGGGTATACTTGTGGTTGTCGCCTCTGGAAATGAAGGAGACGCAAACGAGGAAACGCTCGAATACGGCTATCCTGCTCTTATTGGGGAGTGCGTTACTATTAGCGCTTGTGATGAAAACAAGAAACTCGCCTATTTCTCTAATAACTCACGCCAAGTCGATTTTATCTCGGCAGGAGTTGATGTCTTATCGACCTATCCGACAGGTCAATACGCTGTACTCTCGGGTACGAGCATGGCGACCCCTCATGTGACAGGGGCAATCGCCTTAATTATTAATATGGGTGAGAAGTATTTCGGGCGAACTTTGACAGAATCCGAAGTCTACGCCTTAGTCGCAAAAACGAGTTGTAGTTTAGGTTTTAAACCGACAAGTGAAGGTCATGGAGCAATAGATTTAACCTCATTGTATAAACTTTGTAATCCAGAGTGAGAATATAGGGAGATGGACCCATTGTGTCATCTCCTTTCGTTATCCCCAAGGGTTTTGCCATCCTTGGGTTTTCCTTTTTTCTGGAAGTGTACAAATCGGTGTACAAGTAAACAACGGGACTAATCCTGTCCAGTAGCCCACAAATAGGGCTTTTTTTATGTCCTGAAAGGAGGTGAGAAATCCAATGCGGATTGAAATTAGAAGTGATTCAGTTATCCTTGACGGCTATGTAAATGTTTGCGCTAGAGATTCGCGCGAATTGTCAAGCCCCCAAGGTCCTTTTATTGAACAAATCGAACCTAAGACTTTTGAACGGGCTTTGCAAAAAACTGATTCAGTCGATTTGCTCTTTAACCATAATCCTAACCGTAAATTGGGTTCTACCAAAACAGGCGAACTTTCATTACATGAAGATAATATCGGGCTTCGCGCGCTTGCGACAGTATACGACAAAGAAGTTATGGAAAAAGCTGAAAAGGGCGAATTGCGCGGTTGGTCTTTTAGTTTTTCGGCTTTACAAGACTTCTGGGAAAAGCGCTCTGACGGCAAGAACAAACGAACCGTTAAAGAGATTGAGTTGTATGAGGTGAGTATCTTAGATATTCAACCTGCATATTTCGCAACTTCGATTGAGAAGCGTGGCGAAGACGGCAATACGCTAACCGAAACCAGAACCGAGGACTTTGAGGCGAAAGTCGAAGATAATTCGACTAAAACAGAGGATAAGACCGAAAAACTCGAAGAAACTAAGCAACAGGAAGAAAATAGGAGCAATCCTGATTCTCATTACTTTGAAAACCTAGAAAAAGAGTTAATTTTATTGCAACTTAAAGGAGGCAATTCCGATAAATGAAAACGCTTAAAGCTATTGAAAAACGCTCTATGCCTAGTCTTTTAGAGCAAAGAAACAACTTAATTACAGAAGCAGAAACTTTAGTTAGCACAGTTAAGACCGAAACACGCTCGATGAAAGAAGAAGAATCTTCTCGATTCGACCAAATTCAAAGCGAAATCAAGCAAATCGACAAAACGATTCAAGCTGAAACCGTTGCTCAACAAATGGCTTCTCAAAAAACTCAGGCGAAAGCACCAGAGCAAGAAGAACAACGTGCTTTAGCAGTAGACAAGTTTGTTAAGTACATTAAAGGTGATACTCGCGCGCTTGATGTTGCGAATAACGGAGCAATTATCCCTACTGAAATTGCGAACGATATTATCACTCGCGTAAAAGAACTTAGCCCGATTTACCAACGCGCAACTGTATTTAATGTAGGTGGCGACCTTGTTTTTCCTGCTTTCGATACGAATTCAATCGTTACAGCTTATGTTGCTGACCTTCAAGAACTTACAGCCCAAAACGGCAACTTTACAAGCCGTAAACTTCAAAACTTTATCGCAGGCTCTTTAGTAACTCTATCACGTTCTTTACTAAATCGCTCTGATTTTGCCTTAGCCCAATTCGTAACGAATCAAATGGCTCAGTCGATTTCAAATTTCATTGAGCGCGAATTGCTTATCGGTGCAGGCGTAACTTCTGCGACAGGTATCTTCTCAGACGCGAACGTTACGACTGTAACGCCTGCAGGAGCAACCTTTACAGCCGATGATTTAATTTCACAACAGCTTTCTATTCCTCAACAGTTCCAAAACGCGTGTGCGTGGATAATGAATAAAGCAACTTTCGCAGGTTTCCGTAAATTAAAGGACGCAAATGGCAACTATCTTTTAAACCGAGATATTACAGGTCCATTTGGTTGGGAAATTTTGGGAAAACCAGTATTTATCTCTGAAAACGCTCCTACTAATGCGGTTGCATACGGTGACTATTCAGGGCTTTATGTTAAACTCGCCCAAGGAATCGAGATTCAACTTTTAACAGAATTGTTCGCAACTCAACACGCCCTTGGCGTGGTAGGTTACGTAGAACTGGATAGCCGTATCATCGAAGACCAAAAAATCTCCGTTATGGAAACTGCAGGAGTTTAATTCGGCTAAAACAGGCGAATTAGGCAAAAATAAAAAATATGTCATCGAAAGGAGGGGAAAAACTATGGCTTTAGTAAAAGCAAGAATGTCTTTTTATCACGATAAAGTAGGTACTCGCGCGCTAGACGAAATGTTTGAAGTTAAAAACGAACAACTGGCAGGCGAATTAGAACAAGCAGGTTATGTACAAAAAGTTGAAGGACAGGCGTTGCAAGCTTTTGAGCAAACGAAGACCCTTGAACAAGAAGTAGGCAAAAGGAACGCTTTAACAAACGAAGCTGTTTCTATGGCTAATCACGAACATAACCAAAAGACTTTAAAAGACCAAGAAAACTTCGCCCAAGTTCGCCAACAGTCTTCGCATTTTGCGGTGGAGCAAGAAATCACTCGCTTACAGCAAGCAGGCGACACTTTAAAGGCTCAACAGCTACAACAGACTTTAGACCAAGCTAAACAGCAACAACAGCAACAACAGCAAGGTCAACAGTCTCAGGCGAATCGTCAAGCGCAACAGGCTTCCCAAGCTATGAACGCTATGAATCAGGCGCAAACAGAAGGAAATACAGAAGTCGCGCAAGCTGAACAAGCAGGCGTAAACTCTGCTTCTGAAAAACCCGCAACTGCAAAAAAGGCGAATAAATAATGCGAATCAGTAAAATTACGATTGAAGAAATAAAAAATTACTTACACGTTTACCACGCGGAAGACGACAAGCTAATTGAGGCGATTCTAGTAGCGTCCAAGGCTTTTGTAAAGAATTATACAGGTCTACCTTCCGAACAATTAGATATAAGCGAGGATTTAAGTATGGCGGTCTTTATACTTTCGGCTGAGTTATACGATAATCGCGTCTATACAGTGGAAAACACAAGCGTTAACCCTGCAATCCAAGCCATATTAAATATGCACTCAGTAAATCTTTTGTAGGTGATGAAATGGCAAGAATCAATTCAGGCAAATATCGCCACGTTGTTACCTTCCAAAGATTGAGGGACGCGCAGAATTCTTATGGCGAAACCTCAAAAAATGAGAATGATAATTGGGAAGACGCTTTCACCGCGAGGGTTGGCGTCTTTCCTATATCTGGAAGGGAAGCACTTGGCTTAGACGCTGATATTAAATTAGGCGAAATAACCCATCGTGTCGTTCTACGGTACACAAAAGGCGTCGAATCTAATATGCGAATCAAATTCGGCACTCGAATATTCGACATAATTTCTCCACCTGTCAACAATTACGAGCGAAATGATGAATTGCTATTATTCTGCAAAGAACGTAATCCAACGGCTACGGGAGTGAATATTTATGGCTGAGGTTCGTGGAGCGAGTAGTTTAAATATTCGTGTAGATGGTTTAGAAGAACTGCAAAGACAATTCAACCGAATCGGCAAAATGCCTAAAAAATACTTAACCAAATCGGCTAAAGCAGGAATGGCTGACCCTGAACGCCAAGCGAAAGCAGACGCGCCAAAAGGAAAAACAGGCAATCTTAAAAAGTCGATTAAAAAGAAAATGGAAACCCCAAACAAGCGAAATAAGGCGGTTTATCGCCTGAGATACAATCCTACAATGACCCCTTTATTTTTAAAGCCGAGTTCTGGCGCTTATGGAGGTAAACCTCCTGTAGCTTATTATCCTGCTTCGGTCGAATATGGATTTAAAACTAAAGGCGGTAAGGTCGCAGGTCAATTTAATATGGCTAATGCGATTAGGCAACATCAAGAAGGTTCACTTAAAAAAATAGTGACTAGCCTAAATCAATCTATTGACGACTTAATACGGGGTGGGTAACTAGATGGATTTTGAACAAGCTATGGTTTATGAATTACAGGCGATAAATGGCTTATCAGGCAAAGTATTTCCTTCTGCACCAGAAGAAGGAACGGTCGCCCCTTATGTTGTTTATAGTTCGAGTGAAGGGGAGCCTATTATGACTTTAGGCGGTCCCACTGATATGACGGAATTATCATGCGAAATTCACGTTATAACTGAATCGTACGAACAATTGAAAAGTCTCACTAAGGCTGTACTCGACCGAATTAGAAGCTTTTTCCAACGAGTAATCGGGCAAAACGGTCCTTTAATTCGCAGTATAAGCCATGTTGAACCTATTGAGGACATAGACACCAATACGAATTATCACAAAAGTTCTTTTGATATAAGAGTTCGATACTAAGGAGGCGTTTTAAATGCCAATTGTGGCTATGGGTACAACCCTAAAAAAAGGGGACGTTCTTGTTGCAAATTTAACAAGCATTGATGGAGTTGGAGTTTCGAGCGATACGATAGAAACTACAAATTTATCAACTGAGGGAGGCTACCGTACTTTTGTGACTTCTCTAAAAGATGCGGGAGAAGTTTCAATTTCGGGGCATTTTGATTTCTTAGAGCATAATCCTTTGTTAGCTGATTTCGAGGACGGTTCTATTGATGTTTATACAATCGAATTCCCAGATACAGGCATAACGCATGGAACTCAATGGACATTTTCGGCTGTAGTATCTGCTTTTAGCACTTCGGCTGAATTGGAAGATTTAATTGGATTTGAAGCAACATTAAAAGTTTCAGGTCGTCCAACATTAATCGGACCTGCTTAAAAAGGGTGGAAATATGACAAACGTAGCGAAAACAACAAACGATAATAACAACGACCTTATTGTGGTGCATTTGGATAGACCCCGTTTTGTTAAATTCGGTCATAAAGCCCTAAAACAGCTTACGAAATTAACGGGTAAAAAACTCGAACAAATGGACGAGAACGATTTCGATTTAGCTGATTTAGAGGCTATTATGTGGTGCGGTTTACAGGCTGACGCGCGTGAACATGGCGAAGATTTAAAGCTTGAACAGATGGAAGATTTGCTTGATAGCGCTAGTTCTTTTGGTGATATTATGGAAGTTATGCACAAAGGACTTGAACAAGCTTTTAAAAGGACCGAAAAGGAAAAAAACTAATAAAGGATAGTGGAACAAAGGGCGAATCTTCCGAACCTCCTGCATGGGATTGGGAGGTCGCCCTTAAATCTGCTATCCTTATTGGTCTTTCGATAGAACAATTCAATGAAATGACCCCTTACGAATTCGCGCTTTATTGTGAAGCTTATTCCGAAAATAAAGAGGCTGATATGAAAGAAAGGCTTACTTTAGTTTGGCTCGGGGAATATTACCATAGGACGAAGAAATTGCCGAATCTTAATAAGGAATTGAAAAAGATTTCAGGCGAATCTCAAAAAGTTATGTCTAACGACGAAATGCTAGAAATGGTTAAACGCCTTAATCAACAGTTTGGCGGTAAAGTCATTAAGGGCGGTGAGTAAATGGCAGGAACATTACGGAACTTATTGGTCCGAGTTGGAGCCGATGTTTCGGGTTTACGTGCAGGTTTAAATGGCGCACAAAAACAAGTAAAGTCATTTGGTGAAAGCGTTGCAGGTTCCTTAAAAGGAATCAACGGCAAAATTGCAGGTGCTATGGCAGGCTTATCGGGTGGATTCTTAGTAGCCTCTGCAACTCAGGACGCTATGCAATACGAGGCTTTAATGACCACTATAGGCGAAGCTTTAGGCGAAAGTATTAATTCGTTTAAAGAATGGCAAAACGAATCTGCTAATGCCATGGGATTCTCGCGGTTGCAAAGTGCGAAAACAGCTAGTTTATTATCTTTAAACTTTCGGACGATTGCTACTGGACAAGAAGATTTAACTCAAAAAACAATCAAAATGATGGAAGCTATGGCGATTATCTCGAATAAACGCGGTATGAATATGACAGAAGTTTCCGACCGAGTTCGTTCTGCTATGAATGGCGAAGCAGACGGAGCCGATGAATTGGGAATAAATGTCAGAGTTGCGTCCCTTCAAATGACTAAATCGTTTCAAGAAATGGCAAACGGTAAACCATGGGACCAACTTTCTGACAGCATGAGAAAAACGATTATTTATAATCATTTATTAACCGAAACAGCTAATAACTTAGGGTCGGAAATGCAAAATAATACAGCTATGCGAATGGCTGAATTTACAGCGTCCTTAGCTGATTTAAAATTAGCTTTAGGTCAGGCATTTTTACCTATTTTATATAACGTTTTACCTTACTTAACAATGATGTCACAAGCTTTATACAGGGTTATGACATATGTTACAGCCTTTATGAAAGCTTTGTTTGGCGGTTTCAAATTCAAAGCGCCTGTAAAAAAAGGTGATGTAGCAAATACACAGGCTCAGGCGAGTGCTTTGGGTGATGTAGGGAAAGAAGCCGAAAAAGCAGGAAAGAAATCGGCTAAAGCAGGAAAGAAAGCGAAAGAAGCTTGGACGGGTACATTCGGCTTTGATGAAGTCAATACGATTGATGACCCAAAGGATGACGCAGGCGCAGGAGCAGGAGGGGGCGCAGGAGGGGGCGCAGGTGGCTTAGGCGGTATGCCAGAGATGGAAATGCCTAAAGACCCATTTAAGCCCTTTGTAGAAGGTATAGACGAGTTGGTTGAAAAAATGAAAAAGTACACCGAACCAATTCGGGCGTTTTTCGGTATGATTTGGAAAGCCGTATCTGAATTTGCTAAAGAGGAATTTGCAAAAGTTTCTCAATGGTGGAATGAAAACGGAGCGAAAATTATTCAAGGAGCGAAAAATGCTTGGGGTTTAATCGGTCCTATTATAATGGCGGTTCTAACATTTGTTTGGGATTCCATTAAAATGATTATAGACGGTATCATTACAACGTTCATGGGAATTATAGATTTCTTTACAGGCGTTTTTACAGGCGATTGGGCTATGGCTTGGGAAGGATTGAAAGAGATTTTCTTCGGAGTTCTCGAAGCGTTAATGGGCTTTTGGAATATTAGTTTTGTTGGAGGAATCAAAAAAATCCTTTTCAATTTCTTAGAGGCAGGAATTAAAAGGATTATTACTTTTGCTGACGATTTCGCCATGTTCTTTAAAGGTGGCACGCTTAAAGTTACGGAATTCTTTAAAGCTATGGGTGACGCAATAAAGACGAGAATCCATGACGCTAAAGAATTTATAGCAGGTCGAGTGGTATTAATCGAAACGTCTTTTAGGAATTTATGGCTCGGTATAGAAAAAGGCGTAAAGAATTCGGTCGAAGCTTTAAAAGCTGTTTGGGGTGGTGTAAAGGATTGGTTCATGCGAACGCTTATTAATCCTTTAATAGCCGAATTCGATAATATATCTAAAGCTTTCTCGAAAGGACCAGTTGAAGGGATTAAATATCTTATTAACAAACTAATTGACGGCTTTAATAACGCCCTTAATGTTTTTAATAATTTGAAAAATAATACGCCTTTTGGTGATAAAATACCTAACTTACGAATTCCTCATTTGGCGAGGGGTGGGATTACGAACGGTCCGACTTTAGCCATGGTTGGAGATAATTTGGGAGGTCGTGAAGTCATTTCGCCTTTAGACCGTTTACAGAGTATGTTAACAAACTCGGTCGTTCAAGCTATGCAATTAGGCGGTGGCAATCGAGATTCAGGCGATATAATTTTAAATATTGATGGTCGCACGTTTGCGCGCATTGTTAAGCCGTTTTTACAGAAAGAAGACAACCGCGTAGGTGGAGATATAAGAATTCGGACGATTTAAGGGGTGGATTTATGGCTCTTATAACTATTGGAGGGGTTGCAATACCGACCCCTACCGAATTTCAAGTAGGTTATATGGATATTTCAAAAGCAGAAAGAAACGCGTCTGGAAGAATGATAATCGAGCGAATTGCCACGAAAAATAAATTATTCTTGACTTACGCCTTTATTACACGCGCGGACGCTACCAAGCTGTTAAATATTATCGCGCCAACTTCTTATTCAGTTACATATTTCGACCCACAGGATAATCAAATGAAGTCAGGCACTTTTTATTGTGGCGACAGACAACTAGGTTTCCTCGATTACTTTAATGGAGTTCCGAGATATAGAGACTTCGCCTTTAATCTTATTGAACTTTAGGGGTGAATAAATGGTACAGGTTAGCAACTTATTTAAACGAAATATTTATGCGACCGAAAGGACCTTAAATGCTAAGGTTTCGTTTGAAATCTTAGACGTAAAAGCCTATGATGACGCGACTATAACCGTTACAGGCGAAGCAGAAATAAGCAGGCTCGGACAATCAATAAACAAAATTCGTGATATGAGCCATAAATACGCAACTTTTGAGAAAGATTACTTTAAATTAGACGGGTCATTCTTTATTCCTCCTAGAGAAAATGAAAGTGATTCGGAACTTGGTTGGTGGAGCGAAACCCTATCAGGCGTCGATGGCACTTTTGCGGTCCGTCCTGCTATGACTTTCACTTTTACCGAGCCTCACAGTTCAATAGGGCTGACCTTCACATTTGACCGACAGGCGAATGAATATCCTACAGACTTTCGGATAGAGGCGTTTGGTCCTGCAGGCGAGGCTATTGTATCGGAATTCATTTCTGGGAATACGAACCCTGTTTACTACTTCCAAAGACCATTAGATAATTATACTCGCTTAGTTGTTACGATAGTAAAATGGGCAAAACCGAGCAGACGAGCGAGGATAACCGAAGTCGATTTCGGAGTAGTTCAAGAATATACAGGTGATAAGCTTATTTCGCTTAAAGTGCTTGAAGAAATGGATTTATTGGCTTCTACCGTTCCGAGTAATGAAATGCAATTCGTCTTAGATAACAGCGACCAATATTTTAATATTTTAAATCCTAATGGGGTCTATCGTTTTATTGTTCCGAATCAAGAAATGTCGGCTCAAATCGGCATAAAAATAGGCGATAATAAATTCGAGTGGATTTCGATGGGTAAGTATTATTTGTCAGAATGGACGGTCGAAGAAGGGGCTATGACCTCTACTTTTGTAGGTCGGGACGTATTCACAAAGATGGAACTAGCTGAGTATACAGGGCTTTTGCAGAACACAAATTTGTACGATTTGGCTGTAGATGTTCTAACTGAGGCGAATGTCGAACGTTATGAATTAGACGAATCCTTAAAAGAAGTTCCGACAGCAGGGTTTAAAACTAAAATCAAAGTGCGAGAAGCCTTGCAGATGATAGCGATAGCAGGAAAAAGCGCAGTAAGACAAGGACGAGATGGCTCAATTATAATTGAGAATTACGAAGAATTAACTTACGAAATTGGTTACGTCACTTGGACAGGTTCAATTGCTACAGCGACAGGCGAATTTGCGAGCGTTGGTACAGTTGCACAAGTTTATATAGATTACGAATTCCAACAAATTGACTTTGAAAACGCTTATGAAATTCCTAAAATTACTTTAGGTCAAAATGTAAGGACTTTAGTTTTTAAAGTCGCTCCAACTGTGGGCGAAATTTTTGACGTTCAAGTTATAAACTCAAATGTCAAAGAAGGAATTGGATATGAAATTAACAATCCATTAATTAATACCGAGGCTCAGGCTTTGGAAGTAGCAGGATGGATGTTTGAATACTACAATTTAATCGCTGATTATCAGGCGAATTGGCGTCAAAATCCTGCTTTAGAATGTGGGAATGTTATTCTGATTGAAGACCGATTTGGAAATAAGAAAAAAGCCCGAATCACAAAGAATGAATTTAATTTTACAGGCTATTTAAGTGGCATGACTGACGCGAAAGGTGGTGTCTAAATGGCGACTGATAAAGAAATAATTGATTCGCTTAAATTAGATTGGTTGCCCTCAGACTATTACAACGCGGAGGACTTAAATAGAGTAGAACAGGCTACGCTAGTAGTCAAGGAAAGAGTAATCACTTTCAGGGGTCAACTTATTCAAATCGACAGTCCTAAAACAGATAGGACCGAAAAGACTATCGAATTCGCGGATAGCCTGAATCGTATTGAGACGAACCTGTTACGCCTGAAATTGACTTTTCCAGAGACTTATGTGTTTAACCCTTCTAAAACAGATTGGACGCATGATACGCCCTTTAGCTTCGCTGACGCTAGGCGGTTCGAGCAAGACCTTTATGATATGTGGTACACAATCGAAAATAACATTTCAAATATCCCGTATGCAGGACAATTATATGCAGGCGAGTTAGGAGTGGTTTTTTAATGGCTTATACACCTACCAGTTGGGAAAACCGAGAAGTAGAAAGACCAAGAACGTATATAATGACCGAAAACGCGGACGGAACAGTTACTTTAACACCATCCGAAGGAACGATTTTTTCTGCAGGAACGCCTTTGGACGCCTCCAACTTAAACAAGATGGAAGCACAAATTCAGGCGAATGATGCGAACAAAGTAAGTAAAGCAGGCGACACGATGACAGGTAATTTAACCGCACCTGTTATTAATGGCTCCATGAATCTCCAAGAAGCAGGCGTAAACTTGGCTAGTATTTATCAACCGAAAGGAAGCTACGCCCCTACTGGACAATACGCGAAATGGTTTGACGACCCGAACGGGGTTGTTTTGGAAATTGGAACTCACGCAGGGAAAGTATATCAAGTCTTTTTCACCTCGGCACAACCAAGTGCAGGAGGAACAGGTTACAGACGAATTTGGGTTCAAACGGACGCATAGGAGGCGAATTAAATGTCTGATGGCGTACTTTATAAAGCTAACGGCTCGGCTTGGTCGAAATCTCAGGCTAAAAAGTTTAACGGCTCGGCTATGAGTGACGGCAAAGTTAGACACGCAAATGGAACAACATGGTACGACAATTATCCGATGGAGCAATATATCACGAAAACCTTTACTGCTACTTGGTCGCAAGGTTGGCGCGGTGATGGCGTTCGCCTTGACGATGGAGTTTGGAAAGGGAATATTCTTGTGGGTTCAACCACAGGATTTCGAGGTATGCTTGGATTCGATAAAAACGCAATTCAGGCGCATTTGGGACCTAATAAATACGGGAACGTAACAAGTGCTAAGTTACTTATCAATTGTTACGAAACTACGACAAACGGCTCGCCTGACGTTGCAATTGGA
>Ga0307412_10000733_pt1 | contig 18949 bp, 19 predicted proteins | sample DK1Cmetagenome_3_FD_203823 | JGI IMG/M metagenome (GOLD analysis project Ga0307412, IMG submission 203823) | Maize rhizosphere microbial communities from greenhouse at UC Davis, California, United States - DK15-C-1 | ecosystem: Host-associated > Plants > Roots > Rhizosphere > Soil | place: USA...
TCCTCACAGAATTGTGAATATCGTAATTTAAAAAAAAATTAACATTGGCAAATTAAAAAAAATGCGGCCTCAAAATTTTTAAATTTTTAACGTAATTGTTAAAATTAACGATTATTGCCAAAAAAAGAGAAAATAATTATAATATCGAAATCGTATTAAAATTTCTTTGTCGAAAAAAAGCAAAATGTTTATTTAAGACTCTTGCATTTTAATTAATTTTGCCTTTAATTTACAAACTGTAAAAATTTTTAAAACAATATAATTTAGTTAAATATGGAAATGAATGTTTCAAAAAATGATGAGCAAGTAGTTGCTAGAAAGGCAGGAGGTTTAAATCCAGCTGTTATTATTCCTATTTTATTTCTAATAGGAGTTGCTATTTATTTATTCGTTCTGGGTAACCCAGGAAATTTTAAAGACGCAGACAAACTTGGTAGTGGTTCTGTAGCTTTCTCAAGTGTTGAAGGAAAAGACATTCACCCAGAGTCGTTTTTAGGAATTATCTACAAAGGAGGGGTAATTGTACCGGTATTGATTACTTTCATGATCACGGTAATCGTTTTCTCTTTCGAAAGATATTTCGTACTTGGTAAAGCTGCCGGAAAAGGAAACTTAGACAACTTCGTTGTACAGGTAAGAAGCTTACTAAACCAAAACAAAATCGACGAAGCTTTAGAAGAGTGCGACAGACAGCAAGGTTCTGTAGGTAACGTGGTGAAAGAAGGTCTTACTACTTACAAAGCTTTATCTCATGATACTACTCTTAACAAAGAGCAAAAAATGGTAGCGCTTAACAAAGCAATCGAGGAAGCTACTACTCTTGAGATGCCAATGCTTGAGAAAAACATGATGATCCTTTCTACATTAGGTACTGTTGCAACGTTAGTAGCACTTTTAGGTACGGTAATCGGGATGATCAAGGCATTCTTCGCATTAGGTTCAGGAGGTGGTACTCCGGATGCAGCTGCACTTTCTACAGGTATCTCTGAAGCCTTGATTAATACGGCTTTAGGTATCGGTACTTCAGCTATCGCTATCATCCTTTATAACTTCTTTACTTCTAAAATTGACGGATTAACTTATAAGATCGACGAGATCGCAATGAGCATCCAACAGTCTTTCGCTGAATTCAACTAAGAATTAGCAAGGAATTTGCATAAGTAAAAAGAAGTTTAATTAAAAATCATTAATAATAATGGCGAGAGTCAAACCAAAAAGACATGGAGTAGTGACGGATATGACGGCAATGTGTGACGTTGCGTTCCTACTACTTACGTTCTTTATCTTGACCACTCAGTTTAAAAAACCTGACGTGGAGCAGATCAAACCGCCATCTTCAATATCAGAGAAGTTACTTCCTGATGCAAGTTTGATGACAATCAACGCTACTCCGGACGGAAAATTTTATTTCCAGCCGGTAGAAAATGCATCTGAGAGAGTAAAGCTTTTAGACAATATGGGCCAGAAGTATGGAATTACTTTTGACAATAATGAAAAAGCCGCTTTCCAAAGAGTACAGGCAATCGGGGTTCCTATGAACCAGCTAAAAAGCTATCTTGATTTGCCAGAAGATGAGCAGAAGAATTTCAGAAGTCCTAAGGGAATTCCTATGGACAGTACAAATAAGCAATTAGTGGATTGGGTAGAGCAGAGTTTAAAAGTAAACCCTGAATACAAACTAGCTATTAAAGGTGACGTTACTACAGAATATCCAAAAGTAAAAAGCTTATTTGAGGGTTTAAGAGATATAGATTTTCTTAAATTTTGGTTGATTACATCACAAGAAGGTAACCCTAACGAATAATATCGATTAGAAATGGCAGAAGTACAAGTACAGGAAAAAGGCGGGAAAGGCGGCAAGGTCCGTTCCAAGAAGCAGAATACCCGCGTAGATATGACTCCGATGGTGGACTTAGGGTTTCTTTTGATTACCTTCTTTATGTTCACAACCACATTCTCTAAACCGAATGTAATGGATTTGGGTCTTCCGGCAAAACCGAAAGACGAAACAAAAAAACCACCTCCAACAGAAATTAAACTTTCTAACTCTATATCTTTATTATTAGGTAAAGACAATAAGATTTTCTGGCACCAAGAAGACAATACGTCTTTAACGGATCAGAATCTTAATGAAACCAGCTTCGACAGAGAAGGAATTAGAAAAGTAATTGAGCAGGCAAAAGCAAATGCGGCTGATAAAACAAAGTTTACTGTGATTATCAAACCGACTGACGATGCTGTATATAAAAACTTCGTAGATATCCTTGACGAGATGGCTATTACCAAAAGTGAGCAGTACGGTGTTACTGATCTTAAACCTTGGGAAAAAGCTATTTATGACAAAAGGGTAGGTAACTCAGGGGCTCCTGCAGCGCCGGCTACAAAGTAATTTAAACCATAAAATTGTAAATCTATGGCAAATGAAAATTCATACGATCCAAGTCTTACCTTAGACGAGATTGTATTTGAAAATAGAAACAAGGAATATGGTGCATACGATTTAAGACATCAGTATCCAAGACTTCTGACGAAATCTTTTATCGTAGGAACAGCATTATTCCTGATTGCGGCTTTGTCTCCATTTATTTATCTTACCATTAAAAGACTTACTGAACCGCCAAAGCAAGAAGTAAAGGCAGATTTAGTAGAAATTCTTCAGGAAGATAAAATTATTGACCAGCCAAAAGAAGAAGAACCACCTCCGCCACCTCCACCTCCAAAAGAGGAAGAGAAAATTGAAATTATTCAGAACGTGGTTCCAGAGCCTGTAAAAGCTCCGAAAATTGAAACTCCACCACCGCCGATTTCTAAGCAATTAGAAACTCAGACTGGGTTGGTAGCTCAGGAAGGTGTAAAAGCTCCGGCTTATACGCCACCGCCACCGCCACCATCTACTGGTACTAAAACTTCAACTGCTGAAGTGAAGCCTCAGGTTACCAATGATGTGTATGAGTCTGTGGATCAGTCTGCTGATTTTAGTTCAGGGGGTATTAATGGATTTAGATCTAAGTTCACAGATAATTTTGACAATTCTTCAGTAGAAGGGGAAGGTACTCTTAGTACTGAGATTACTTTCGTTGTAGAAAGAGATGGTTCACTAAGCCAAGTTAAAGCTAACGGACCTAATTCAGACTTCAACAGAGAGGCAGAAAGAACTGTTAAGAGCATCAAAACTAAGTGGATTCCGGGTAAAGTAAATGGACAACCTGTTCGTTCTCGATTCCGTTTCCCTGTGAAGATGAATTTTGAAGGATAATAATATTTATCTTTAAATAATAATTAAAAAAGAGGAGCTTATGCTTCTCTTTTTATTTTTTTTGGTATTTTTGTTGTATGATGTTCAATTGGTTATCCCTCGTTACGGGATTGTTTTATATCGTTTTAGGAATTGTAGTTATTTTCTACAAATTCTTCTTCACTATTCTGGAGCCCGGTGTTGCTTATGCCCTTGGAGGACTGCTTATTCTTTATGGTATTTTCAGGATTTACAGAGCGATTTCAAAAATAAAAGATTCAGGAAATGAAAAATAGTGTTAAGATTATAATACTGTTTTTTCTTAGTATTATAGCAGTAAGCTGCAAAAACGAGGATAAATCACCTTCCTATCACAAAGGTGAAATGACAATTCTTACGGATGAGTCATTTAAAAGTGTTACAGAAGCTTTAGCAGAAGGATATATGATCAATTATCCTGAGACAAAAATCAAGGTAGTTACGAAAAAGGAAGATTTAGGCTTTCTTGATTTGTTACATGACAAAGCCAGAATTGTCGTAATGTCAAGAAATTTAAGTCCGGAAGAGATTAAAACCTATGAAGAACAGGTCGATTTAAAGTTTTTACCGGCAAGATTTGCTGCTGATGCAGTAGTTTTTATAGTTCCAAAAGATTCCCCGAAAGAAAGTATTTCAATGGAAGAAATTGCTCAGGGAATGCAATCTGATGAAAAAGCATTTATTTTTGACGGAGCCAATTCCAGCAATTTAAATTTCGTTGCTCAAAAGCTTAAAAAACAACCGAAAGATTTAAAATTTTCTATTATTCCCGGAAGTGAAAATATTATTGAGGAACTGAATAAATATCCGAGCAAAATTGGAGTTATTGGTCTTAATACATTCAGTCGTCCTTATGATAAGGAGGCTGAGCAATTAAGAAGCATGGTAAAAATCCTTCCCATTCAGAATAAAGGAAAATTGTATGATACGAGCTTCAAAAACCTGCGTACAATGAATTATCCTTTTACCAGAGTTCTCTATTTTTTAACAAATGAAGGAAACTTTAATATTGCTAATGGCTTTATAAGATATTCCTGCACGCAATTGGGTCAGTTGGTTGTACAGAAAGAAGGTCTTCAACCTTATAATATTTATAAAAGAGAGGTTCAGATGCGTTAAAAAATATTAAATTAACGCTTTACCAAAAATAAATACACTATTTTGGTCTGAAAATTGCGTATAATATAAATCGAATTTAGATTAGAAAATATAAAATGAAAGATATAATGAATATGAATGTAAAGAAGATTGCTTTTGGAGCAGCAGTGGTATTTTTTACCAACTTTGCCTTTGCGCAAACAGTACAGGATGGTATCAACAGTATTGACAGCGATAAATTTGCTCAAGCAAAAACTAATTTTACGAACATGATTGCGAAGGAACCTAATGCAGAAAATTATTTCTACTTAGGAAATACATTTTTGAAGCAGGTAGAACCGGATTTCGCAGCGGCTACAGAAAATTTTAATAAAGGTATTGCAGCAGACAGCAAGAGCTATTTAAATAAAATCGGTTTGGCAGCTGTAAAGCTTGGAAAAGGAGATAAAAATGCAATTGCTGAAATCCAGAAAGTTGTAACGGATTCCAGAGAAAAAGATGCAGAAGTATTGTTTAGAGCTGCTGAAGCTTTAACATTATTTGAGAAAAATAACTCTCCGGACCTTGCAATCCAATTCTTAAATAAAGCGATTGAAAGAGCTCAGAGAAAAGAAGTTCCTGCGCACTATTACTATACTTTAGGTGATGCTTACAGATTGAAAAGAATGCCTGGTGATGCAATGACGGCTTATGAAAAAGCTTTACCACTTGCTAAAAATAAGGCATCGGTTTATACAAGAATCGGTTCTCTATGGATGGCTGCCCAACAATGGCAACAGGCAAAAACGAATATTGAAAAAGCAATTGCTACAGATCCATCTTATGCTCCTGCATACAAAGTGATGGCTGCTTATGATATCAGATATCAGCAAAATGCAAAAGCAACTCAAGACCTTATCAACTATACAAAATATGCTGATGAGGATCCATATACTCAGTTAGAAATTGCTAAACTTTATTTTACAAATGAAGATTACGCAAACTCAAAGCAGGTTTTAGATAAAATCTTTGATAAAATTAATGATCCAATTAAGTTTAAATTAAGAGCTTATCAATTATATGCTGATGGAAAATATGCTGAAGCAAAACAAAATATGGATAGCTTCACATCTCAGGCTGAAAAGTCAAGAATACAACCTGCAGATCAGGGCTTACAAGGTTTGATCGCCGCGGGATTAGCTAAAACTGAAACAGATGCAGCTAAGAAAACAGCTTTAACAACTGAAGCTCAGCAAAAAATTGCTATTGCAAAAGCTGCTAAAGATGAAACAATGAAGTGGGACATGGAGCTAGCGAAAATTGCAGGCGGTGGAGCTTCTCAGGCTAATGCAGATGCAGGACCAACAAACCCTGTCATTGAAGGATTAAAGCAAAAAGTTGCTGCTAATGCTCAGGATACAGACTCTTTATTTAAGTTGGCAACAGCTTACCAGGAAGTTAAAAACTGGGGTGGTGCTATCCAAACATGGCAGAAAATGAGCACTCTTCTTCCAGATTGGGCTCCGGCTTATTACAGTTTAGGATATTCTTATCAGCAGGCTGGTAATAATGATGCAGCGAAAATTGCTTACGAAAAGTATATTGCTACTGTAAAACCAGCAGAAGTTGAGGCAAACAAACAAACTTTAGCATATGCATATTTTGCGGTAGCTTATCTGTCTAAAGACAGTGATGTTGCTAAAGCTAAAGATTATGTTGCGAAATCTGTACAATTGGATCCTACTTATCAGGATGCAGTAAAATTAAATGCAGAGATCAACAAATAATTTAAAATTTAAATTATAAATATTAAACTTCCCATTCGTAATGTTTGGGAAGTTTTTATTTTAAATCTTATCTTTGAAAATATGAAAACAGATATACTTGCTTTTGGAGCGCACCCGGACGATGTAGAATTGGGATGCGGCGGAACAATCGCCAAAATGATTTCTGAAGGAAAAATTTGTGCTATCGTTGATCTCACAAAAGGTGAACTTGGTACAAGGGGAACTGACGAAACAAGAAAAATGGAAGCGGCAGATTCAGCAAAAATTCTGGGAGTTGTTGCAAGAGAAAATCTTGGCATGAAGGATGGCTTTTTAGAAAATTCTGAGGAATATCAGATGAGAATTGTAAAAATGGTCCGCAAATACAAGCCGGAAATTGTGTTAGCCAATGCAATTGATGATAGACATCCTGATCATGCAAAAGGAGCGAAATTAGTGTCGGATGCATGCTTTTTAGCCGGACTGAGAAAAATAGAAACGGTTTTGGACGGAGAAAATCAGGAAGTATGGAGACCGAAGCATATTTTTCATTATATCCAATGGAAAAATATAGAGCCGGAATTTGTTATTGATATTTCGGAGTATCTTGATAAAAAAATTGAAGCTTGTATGGCCTTTAAAACTCAGTTTTATGATCCAACTTCTAAGGAACCTGAAACTCCAATTACATCGAAAGATTTTTATGAAAGTCTGACGTATCGTGCTCAGGATTTGGGAAGACTTTCGGGAGTGGCTTATGCTGAGGGATTTACGTCTGAGAAGTTGATTGCAATGAAAAATTTCGACGGAATTGTTTGGTAATTTAAAAATCTTCCCTATATTTGCACTCACAAAACGGTGATTGTAGCTCAGTTGGTTAGAGCGTCGGATTGTGGTTCCGAAGGTCGGGGGTTCGAGACCCCTCATTCACCCAATAAAAGTACACTTTTCAAAAGGTGTACTTTTTTATTTTTATGTATTTTAAATTAATTTAAAGGAATTTTATCTGGCAAAAATTTAAATAAAAAATTCAAAATTTAGAATTTCTAAAGGTTTGGAGCCAAAAAAAGCACCCTTTTTCAGATGCTTGTGTTTTTAAAGTATTGTTGGCTTAAACTTCGTCGTCAGAATCGATGGTGAAAGATCTGCTTTTGAAGTCTTTGTCATGTTTTTCTGATATTACATCCTCACCCTTTTCATTAATGATGAAATCTGTGGACTCATTAAACATCTCCTGAAAACTCTTAAAATCTTCCTTATAAAGGTAAATTTTGTGTTTCTCGAATGTAGCTTCCCCATTCTCTCCGAAGTTCTTCTTACTTTCGGTAATCGTAAGATAATAATCTCCTGCTTTCGTCTCGCGCACATCAAAGAAATAAGTTCTTCTTCCTGCTTTTAACACCTTCGTGAAAATTTCATTTTCATGGCGTTCCTTGTATTCACTCATTGTTAGATATTTTTTAATCTTGTTAAGAACAAATATAAAAGTTTTCTTTTAATCACAAAATTTTTTTTATGATTTATTTAACATTTGTGAATGAATCAGCTATGCAGTTACGGAATCGGTAATTTCAGTCAGGTTAAGAATTTTATCGGCTCGTTGAGCGCTAGACTCTCTGTGTGTGATGATTATGGATGTTGCGTTATGGATTTTCCTGTCGATATTTTCCAGAATATTCTGTTCGGTTTCTGTATCCAGCGCAGACAAAGAATCGTCAAAAATAATTATATTTGGGTCTTTAATTAGTGCCCTTGCAATACAAATTCTTTGCTTCTGACCTCCCGAAAGCATCACTCCACGTTCTCCAACCATTGTTTTATACTGTTCTTTAAACCCAATAATATTTTTATCAACATCGGCAATTTTGGAATATTCAACTACTTTTTCATGAGTAGGTTGATCGATGGCAAAACCAATATTATTTTCGATAGAATCTGAAAAAAGATAACTTTCCTGGGGTATATACCCGATAAAATTCCTGTAATTATCTAAATTATGATCTTTTAAATTTTTACCGTCGATTAAAATTTCTCCTTCTGTAGGATCAATCAAACGACATAAAAGCAGGGCAATGGTAGATTTTCCGCTTCCGGTTTTTCCCATAATGGCTAAAGATTCGCCGGCTTTTATTGTAAAGCTTAAATTTTCCAATGCTTTAATTCCTGTATTTGGATATATATAAGAAACATTTTTGAACTCAATATCACCTTTAATAGGATAGCTTTCAAAGTTTTTATTAACGATATCGGATTTTTTATCCATGAATTCATTGATTCTCTGCATGGATGCTTCAGCTCTTTGATTAACGGAAGTTACCCAGCCCACCATTGAAAAAGGGAAAATCAACGTATTGATATACATAAAGAAGTCCGCGATTTTACCGATACTTAGTTGTCCTGCAATATATTTTTCACCGCCAACCCAAATGATGGCAACGTTCAGTAATCCGATTACAAATAAAATAATGGTAAAGAAATATGCTTCTGTTTTTGCTAAATCAAGAGCTTTATTTTGATAATCGGTTACTTTTATTCCGTAATTTCTTTTGATATATTTTTCTTTTGCAAAAAACTTCACCACCCGGATTCCTGAAAAGCTGTCCTGCACAAAAGTGGAAATCGCAGACTGGCTTTTCTGCATGACTTTCGACTTTTTATTAATGATAGAACTTACTTTATATATGGCGAAAGATAAAATCGGAAGTGGTAACAAGGTCCAAAGAGTCATTGAAGCGTCCGTTTTTATCATGTAAATAGCTGTAATTACAACAAGGACGATCAAGTTGGCAACATACATCACACCAGGTCCCAAATACATTCTCACTGCCACAACGTCTTCACTTAATCTGTTCATTAAGTCTCCGATTGTTGTTTGCTTATAATCCGTTAAAGATAAGTCCTGATAATGTCTGTAGATTTTATTTTTCAGTTCATATTCAATCCTTCTAGAGGCAACAATAATGGTTTGGCGCATCATGAATGTGAAAAATCCTGTTAATAATGAACATCCGACAATAATGGCGACATAAATTAAAACCTGCTGGTTGAAACCCATATTTCCACTTTTTGTAAGCTCATCGACTGATTTTCCTACAAACTGTACTTTATATATATTGAAAAAATTACTGGCAATGATGAAGAGTAGTCCCCAAAATAATAATATTTTGTGCTTCCAGAAATAGGGGTTTAAGGTTTTTAACGCTTTCATAAAGTTTTACAAAATTACGAAAATGTCACCATATTACGAATTTCATCAATTTTAAATTTTGTATCTTTGCAGCGTTAAAAAAAGCTCTTTGAATGTTAGGAAGACGACAAATCCGTGAAAAAATAGTACAGACTGTGTATTCGTACTACCAGAATCCTGTAAAGTTTGATGTTTTAGAGAAAAACATGTTTACCTCAATAGAGAAAATCTATTATCTCTATATCTATCAGCTTAACTTTTTGGTGGCCCTGAAAGAATTGGCGGAACACCAAATTGAGATCGGTAAAAACAAATACATTAAAACCGACGCTAATACCAATCCTAATCAGAAATTCATCAACAATAAGATTTTAATTAAACTGGAAGAAAATCCAGAAAGGCTGTTCTTTACAGGACAGCACAAAGAATTGAAATGGGATATGCACGATGATTTGCTAGTGAAAACTTTCCAAAGGATTACGGCAGGAAAACGGTATCAGGATTTTATGAAGGAAGATGGATATTCTTTTGAGGATGATCAAAAGTTTATTGGTAAATTATTTTTAAGATATATTGCTGAAAATGATGATTTCCACGATTATCTCGGAGATAAAGAACTTTCTTGGTATGATGATATCCACATTGCTAATTCTATGGTTCAGAAAACAATTGGTTTCCTGAAAGAAGATGAAGAAAGCAGAACTTTGATCAAAATGATTAAAGATGAGGATGATAAAGATTTTGCCGGTAAATTATTAAGAGATACTTTGAACAGCTGGGAAGCTAATGAAAAGAAGCTTGGAGAAAGACTGGAAAACTGGGATCTTGAGAGGGTTTCTTTAATGGATAAAGTAATTTTATCAGCAGCTATTACGGAGATTGACAACTTTCCTTTTACACCTTCAAGAGTTATTATTAATGAATATATCGAGATTGCAAAAGTATTTGCTACAGACCGTTCGAATATCTTCATTAACGGGATTTTGGATAAATATTGTAAAGATCTAAATAGAATATAAAATGAAAAAGACGTTATCAATTATCGCTTTGTCTATCATAGGCTTTGGTTTGACTTCTTGTAAAAAAGAAAACAAAGAAGTTGCAGGTACGGAAACCATTGTTGCAACGGATTCTGCTGCTACAGCTGCAACTCCGGGCGACTCTGCATCTACTCAATTGCTGACAGCAGGAGAAACTGCTGCTCCGGTTTCCAATCAGCCACTAACAACAATCGCTCTTTCTGAAAGCAGCTTCGATTTTGGAAAAATCAAAAAAGGAGATAAAGTTGATCATATTTACGAGGTGACAAATACAGGGACTAACCCGTTGGTAATTTCTGAAGTAAAACCAGGATGTGGATGTACAGCCGGTGATTTTACAAAAGAACCAATCATGCCTGGTAAGAAAGGAAAAATTACATTACACTTCGATTCTACAAATTTTGACGGAAACGTAAGCAAATTTGCGGATGTGTATGCTAATGTGGAAAAAGCTCCTATTAAATTAACATTCACAGCGAATATTCAACCATAATATAATGAATATACTAACAATTTTTTTACAAGCGCCCGCAGGAGGAAACTCTTCCATGATGTTGATCATGATGGGGGTGATGTTTGTAGGTTTTTATTTCTTAATGATAAGACCTCAAATGAGAAAACAGAAACAGGAAAAAAACTTCCAGGAAACTTTAAAAGTGGGAACCAGAGTGGTGCTTACTTCTGGGCTTCACGGAAGAATTGCTCAGGTTCAGGATGATGGTTTCGTGATTGAGACATTATCAGGAAAACTGAAATTCGAAAAAGCGGCTGTTTCAAGAGAATTTACAGAAGCTCGTTTCGGAGATAAAGCAAAAGCTGCCGAAAAAGCAGATGATAAAAAAGAAATCGAAACTGAAAAGAAATAATTTTTTAGTTTTAAAATATTTCGTTTCGGCGGGGTGAGCAAAGCTCACCCCGCCGAAACTTTTTATAACATTATCCATTATCTAATTGTCATTCCGTAGGAATCTAAACAGTTTTAGATAATATTAAAACTCTTACTTGTGTTATCAATGAAAACATTTGTAAAATTTGCGGTTTAAATTATCTTTGTTAAATGAATCAAAACAAAACCGTCCTCATTTTAGGCGCCAATTCCGATGTTGCCAAACAGTGTATCAAACAATACATTGAAAAGGGATTTTCCGTTATTGCTGCGTCGAGAAATACGGATTCTTTAGAAAATTTCGTCATTGAAAATAATCTGAATTCAAAAGTTACGGTTTTAAGTTTTGATGCTGTAGATTTCGATTCCCATCAAAAATTTTATAATGAATTACCTGTAAAACCTCATATTGTTGTTTATGCGGCCGGCTTTTTGGTTGATAATGAAAAAGCATTGAAGGATTTTAAAGGAACCCGTCAAATGATGATGGTGAATTATATGGGTGCTGTTTCCATCCTGAATATCATCGCTATGGATGAAAGCAATAAAAATTTGGAAAGAATCATCGGACTCTCATCACTTTCGGGCGTGAGGGGAAGGAAAAGCAATTTCGTTTACGGAAGTACAAAAGCGGCTTTTACTCAATATTTAGCGGGTTTGAGACAGGAATTAGCTTCAAGAAATATTAAAGTTAATGCTTTGGTTATCGGTTATATCAATACAAAAATCAATGTTGGTTTGGAACTCAACAAAAGCTTAATAATGGAACCTGATTATGTTGCAAAATTCATTGTCAATACCGGGAATTCTTTCACCATTGTCCCGAATTTTAAATGGAAGATTATTTATTTGATTTTGAAAGTGCTGCCGGAAAGTTTGGTGGCGAAATTACCTTAAAAATTACAAAATGAATCGACTACACTTATTTGAAATTGAAGATCAAAAATGGTTTCCTGCTTTTTTAAGAAACTACACCACTGACTTTTTACAGTTTTTATCAAACAAAACTAAGATGTATAGGCCAATAGTTTCTGTTTTATCAGATATAATCGAAAAAACCGGAGAAAAGCAAATTGTTGATCTTGGTTCCGGCGGTGGAGGCGGATTATTATGGCTGAATTCAGAATTAAAGAAAACTTTTCCTGATCTTAAAATTATTCTTACAGATTATTATCCTAATATTCCTGCTTTTGAAGAAACTAAAAAGAAGTCCGGGAATTTCGAATATGTTGCTGAGCAGGTGGATGCAAGAAATGGTCCCCACAAATTAAAAGGAATACGTACACAGTTTTTGTCATTTCATCATTTTAAAAAGGAAGATGCCAAAGCAATTTTACAAGATGCTGTTGATTCGGGTTGTGCAATTGCAATTTTTGAAGCACAAGAGAGAAGCTTTTTAAGTATTCTTGCAATGATTTTTTCCCCTGTTACGGTTTTGCTTACTACCCCTTTTATTAAACCATTTGAAATAGGTAGGATTATTTTTACTTATCTAATCCCGATCGTTCCTTTGGTCGTTTTTTGGGACGGCATTGTTTCTGCTTTGAGGACTTATTCTGTTGAGGAAATGACAGATTTGGTGATGCACCTACATAATCCCCAACACTATCATTGGGATATTAAGCGTATAAAATCAGGGCCTGGTGTTATTTTATATTTAACAGGAATACCAAAATAGTTACTCAACATCCTGCAACAATTCCAACGCCTTCATCATATCAATTCCTTTACCCAAAACAGGTTTAAACAAATCTCCTTTTTCTTTAATTCTATCCAAAGCATTATGAATATTGAAATCCGTCGGTCTCATGCCAGGTTTTACCTCATCCCAATCCAACGGCATGGAAACGGAAGCGCCTTCTTTTGGCCTTAAACTGTAAGCACTTGCCAACGTCTGTCCGGTTCTGTTTTGAAGATAATCAAGATAAATTTTCTTGTCATCCCTTTTCTGTAAACTCCTTTCTAATGTGGTGATTTTTGGAAGCTGTTCATGAACCTGCTTCATTAAAATATGGGCAAAATCTTTCACCTGGTCAAAATCATATTTCCCACCCATCGGAATATAAACGTGGATACCCGTACTTCCGGAAGTTTTGCAATATCCTTTAACTTTAATTGAATTTAAAACTTCATTCACTTGCAAAGCCGTTTCAATCACATCATCAAATGTATTTTTCTTTGAAGGGTCAAGGTCTAAAACGAGGAAATCAGGATGCTCCAGATCTGGAAGTGCACTATTCCAGGGATTCAAATCAATACAACCCAAATTATTTAAATAAGCCAAAGTAGCCTTGTCATTACAGTAGATATAATCAATGTATTTATCGTTGGATTCCGAGTACACCTGCGTCGTTTTTACCCATTCCGGAATATTGTCGCTCGCATCTTTCTGGTAAAAGCTCTGTTCTTCAATTCCATTGGGAAAACGGTTTAAAGAAAGCGGACGGTTTTTCAAATGAGGCAAAATATATTCCGCAACCGATTGATAATATTCTACCACATCGCCTTTTGTAATATCATCTTTCGGGAAATAAATTTTATCCTGATTGGTCAGTTTTACTTTATGTCTGTTTAAAGTTATTTCTTTTTCCTTTTCTGAAGGTTTTGATTTTTTTGTGGTTTTCATTTGCTTTGGATTTTCATTGGTTTGATTGATTGAGCTTTCAGTATCTTTTCCGACTAAGTTTCCGATTTCTTCCGGATTTTTATCTTCACGAAGGGTAACAAAAACCGGGTGTCTGTAGATCCCATCCTTTGTAATCTCAGAAAATTTTATTTCACAGACCAATTCCGGTTTTATCCATGTTACGGGCATATTGGTTTTAGGTTTTTTCTCAAATGGTGAAGTTTTTGTGATCAGCTTTGTCAGCCTTTCATACATTTCACGTAAAGATTCCTGATTAAATCCCGTTCCGGTATGGCCGCAATAAATTAGTTTTCCATCCATATATTTTCCTAAGATTAAAGCTCCGAATCCTTTTCTTGAGCCACGCGGTTCCGTAAAACCACAAATAATAGCCTCTTCAGTATTCGTAAATTTTATTTTCAGCCAATCGGTTGTTCTGCTGTTTTCTACATAAAGGCTGTCCGCTTTTTTCGCAATCATGCCTTCCAGCTTCATTTTTTTCATCTGTTCAAAAAAATCAAGTCCTTTTTTCGGAATATGATCGCAATATTTGATCACATCAGTTTCTATTAAAGCATCTTTTAACAGCTCTTTTCTCTGAACTAAAGGAATTTCTTCCGTTGAATGGCCGTTAAGCCAAAGAATATCAAAAACCTGATAAACTAAAGCCATATTCGGATTATCACCGATTTGTTGAAGCAGTTGAAAGTTCGGTTTTCCGGTGTCATCGTAAGCTACAATTTCACCATCAAGAATTATTTTGTGGATCTGATTCTCAAAATCCTGGGAAACTTTTTCGAATTTTGATAAAAAAGAAATCCCGTTTCTCGAGTAAAATAGGGGTTCATTATTGCTAAGATCTGCAATGGCGCGATAGCCGTCCCATTTTATTTCAAAAATCCAGTCTTCATCATCGAATGCTTTTTCATAGGATTTGGCGAGCATCGGTCTGATGAAATTTTTTAATTTTTTTTCGTCAACCAACGAATTAAATTTTTGGAATCTAGGTTTGGTTTCTGAAGTTACGACTTCTTTTTGGCGCTTTTTAGGCTTTTTTTTTCCTCTAAAAATTTTGTAACTAAGGATTTCGGTGAAGTATTTTCTTCCGCATCATAGTTGCTTTCTGCAAATTCATCTTTATGTTTTATTAAAAGCCACGAATTATCTTCGTTATTTTTCATCTTAACCAAAGCAAATTCGCCTTTCAGCTTTTTCCCGTGCAAAATAAATTTTAAAGAACCGGCATGTAATTCTTTCAGCAATTCTTTTTCATCAGAAAGCTTTGAATCATTATCTAATGGCTCATAAGTTCCACTGTCCCAGATTTCTACCTGTCCGGCTCCATAATTTCCTTCGGGAATATTTCCTTCAAAATCTTTGTAATCATAAGGGTGATCTTCCACCATCATCGCCAGACGTTTATCTTTTGGATCTAAAGACGGGCCTTTCGGAACAGCCCAGCTTTTCAGAGCGCCTTCCATTTCCAAACGGAAATCATAATGAAGACGCGACGCCGCATGCCTTTGAATCACAAAAATAAGTTTGTCTTTACTTTTTTTTGATTTTCCTTTGGGTTCACTTGTTTCGTCAAATTTCCTTTTTGCGTTATAATCTTTGAGAGCCATTACGATGCGTTTTTAGATTTTGAAGTTTGTAAACTGGCTTTTAATTGGGCCATTAAATCAATCACTTTACCTTCTTTAGCAGGTTCAGCTTTTTTAGCTTTTACATTCTTACCTTTCGCTTTTTGCTTAATAATTTTCATTAAAGATTCAGTATAAGTGTCTTTATACATAAAAGGATCAAATTCCTGCGAAAGTTGTTCTATAAGACTGATCGCCATTTTGAGCTCGGCTGGTTTCGGAGCTTTTTTGGCCGGGATTTTTAAATCTTTATAATCCCGAATTTCCTGAGCGAATCGTAACCGGTTCAAAACCAGAACGTCATCATTGTACGGACGGATCATTCCGATGGCTTCACTTTCACGAAGGACAAAGGTTCCTACGCCAACCATTTCTGTTTCGGATAAGGCTTTTAATAAAAGTCTGTAAGCATTTTCACCATTTTTCTGGGGTTCCAGATAATAAGGATTTTCAAAGTAAACGCTGTCAACTTCTATCTCTTTTACAAACTGGTCAATAGAAAGGATTTTTGATTTCTCAGGGCTTGCTGCCTCATAATCTTCATCTTCAAGAATGATGTATCTGTCGTCCATGAGATAACCTTTTACAATGTTTTCCCATTTCACTTCTTTGCCTGTGCTTTCGTTTACTCTTTTGAACTTAATATTTGAAAAATCGGATTTATCAAGCATATCCAAATCCAATTTGCTGGTTTCTGTGGCGGAGTAAATTTTTACAGGAATATTGACTAGACCAAAGCCAATGGCGCCGTTCCAAATTGCTTTCATTGTCTTACGTTTTGTAAAAGCGTGCAATGATTGTGCCGAGTGAAAAATATTTATTAAATGTGGTATTTTTTAGTTTAGATTAAAAATAAGGATTAATTTAACAGAAAAATGCAGGAAATAAAGTGATTAAGCGGTTAATTTATTATTTGTAATTTAAGCCAATAAATATATTTAAATGAAGCCAATTTTTACTTTTTTGTTTATACTCGGAATAAACATCTTTTTATCTGCCCAAAAGGTGGATTACAAAAATAATATCATTGCTGTAGATGGTAATAAAATAGGAAAAGTCGAGGTGCAGAAACAGAATTTTGGACTGACGAAAAATTTTAATCTATATTCGATGGACGGTGAAAAATTGGTGATTGCTGTTTTGAGTACGGAGTTTGAAGGTGATAAAAATGATAATACAAGTATGTATTACCGTTTCACTTTTCTACCGACAAATCAGGTTGGAATTTTTAAATTATCAACATTAAGTATGGAGAAAGGATTTGTAAACTTGATCGGGAAAGGCGGAATTATTGAAGGAAACACCCTGAACGAAGGTAAAGTAACAGAACTGATCGCATCAAAAGGTGTGTCGCCAAGAACTGCCATAAATTATACATTGATTTCCCGCAACAAAAACTGGCCAATTGAATTAAAAGAAAATAAATCTATCGAACAAGGAGGAGAAAAAATTGGTTTCTTTAAGTCTACAGGAAATGCGGGCGGTCAGGATTCTTATGAATTTTACATTCCTGATGGTGTTATGGTTGCTAAAATAAGTTTTGCGGGAGGAAATAATGCCCAGAATTTTGAATTGTTTACAGCTAAAGATAAGGTTCGTAAAATAGTTTCCATTCCACAGAAAGATAATGTTAAATTTCTTTCCTCAGCGGTAGATCCTAATGCGCTTACCCTTAAAAGAATTACAGTTTGGTTGGTGCAGAATAATTATTTATAAAAGCTTAACAGCTAGTGGTATATGTCATTTTTTCACATTGTTTGTGACAATTTTTCCATTTCATAGATTGGTATATTGTTTGTGAATTTTCAAGTGTGTTATTAACTTATTGTTTAACCTTAAAAATTCGTTATTATGTCAATCGTAAAAAGAAAGAATGGCAGTTTGCTCCCTGCAAATCCACGTATGTTGTTCGACGATTTTTTTAACCGCGAACTTTTTAATTGGGGCAATAATAATTTTTCTTCCACACTTACCACTATTCCTTCTGTGAATATTAAGGAAAATGCGGAAAACTTTGAAGTGGAGGTAGCAGCTCCGGGAATGGAAAAGCAAGACTTTGAAATTACCATGGAAGGAAACCTACTTACCATCTCTTCTTCAAAGAAAAACCAGACGGAAGAAAATAATGAAAATTACACACGTCGGGAATTCAGCTATCAGTCTTTTCAACGAAGTTTTCAGCTTCCAAAGGATGTTGTAGATGAAGAACGAATAGAAGCTAAATACGAAAACGGTGTTTTAAGATTAATAATTCCTAAAACGGAAAACGCTAAAAAACAAGCTCCCCGACTGATTGAAATTCAGTAATTAGTAATATTTCAAAAATGGTTTTCCGCTATGGAAAACCATTTTTTTATTTGTATCTGTTCACCATAATATATTTATAAAATCCTTATGAATACATTACTTTGGCCGATATGTCTGTTGTGTTTTACTACGTTGGGTATGATGTTTTTGCTGAAAAAACTGAGGCAGCCTTATTTAATTGCTTATATAATTGCCGGAATTGTGCTGGGTCCCAGTATTTTGAAGGTGTTCACAAAACCCGACGAAATAGAGATCATCGGAGAAATAGGAATTTTACTGATGATGTTTTTTCTTGGTACTGAAATCAATGTGCCGGATAACCGAAGCTTATTGATAAGACCTGTGATAGCGCAGGGTATGAAAACTCTTTTAAGCATTGCTTTTGCTTTTTTAATCGGAAATATCATGGAAATTCCCTTTAAAAGTATCATTTTAATTGCCATACTTTTTGTGTTTAACAGTACAGCGGTGGTCAGTGAGTTTCTGAGAAAGCATAACACTCTAAAAACCGCTTTTGGACTTACGATTCTTAACATGTTAATCCTCCAGGATCTGCTTCTGGCACCGGTTTTGACATTACTTAAAGTCTGGAGCGGTTCCGGCTTTAATTTCTGGAATATCATACTTCCGGTTATTGTATGTATCATCATTTTCTTTGTGTTTAAAAAAATCAGGAATTCCAGGGAGATAAAATTGTGGCGGTTCTTCAGAGTTATCGGAAACGATCATGATTTACAGGTTTTTTCTGGATTACTGATTTGTCTGGGGTTTGGACTTTTTGCTGAAGTTATCGGGCTCAGCAGTGCGTTAGGAAGTTTTATTGCCGGAATTTTGGTAGGAAGGATCAACGTCTTCAACTGGCTGGAGCGTTCCCTGGCTTCTTTTAAAGTTTTCTTCGTTACCTTATTTTTTGTTTCAATAGGGCTGCGAATTGATATTTCTTACCTGTATTCGAATTATCAGCTTATATTCCTGGGAACATTGGTGGTTTTGATGAGCAACAGTCTCATGTCTGCCATTGTTTTCCGTTTGCTTAAATACAATTGGAAAGACAGCTGGTACGGTGGGGCGTTGCTTTCGCAGACCGGAGAATTCGGTATACTGGCACTTTCCATAGCCTATAAAGCGGGAATTATTGAATAC
>Ga0307412_10000735_pt1 | contig 18932 bp, 19 predicted proteins | sample DK1Cmetagenome_3_FD_203823 | JGI IMG/M metagenome (GOLD analysis project Ga0307412, IMG submission 203823) | Maize rhizosphere microbial communities from greenhouse at UC Davis, California, United States - DK15-C-1 | ecosystem: Host-associated > Plants > Roots > Rhizosphere > Soil | place: USA...
AAATTGTAGATCATACATCAGATGTTAACTTAACCTATTCTGATATTGCAAGAGAATATTTGCTAAGAGAAGGACTTCCGGCAGACAGAATCATCAAAACAGGCTCACCAATGTTTGAGGTTCTAACTCATTATTTACCTCAAATTGAAAGCTCTGATGTATTAACAAGATTGAATCTTGAAGAAGGAAAATATTTCGTTGTATCATCTCACCGAGAAGAAAATATTAATTCTGAGAAAAACTTTAACGGATTAATTGAAAGCTTAAACTTAATTGCCGAAAAATTTAACTTTCCAATTATTGTTTCCACACATCCAAGAACAAGAAACATGATTGATAAAATGAAGGTAAGTGTAAGGCCTGAAATTCAGTTTCTGAAACCTTTAGGCTTTCATGATTATAATGCCTTACAAATGAGAAGTTATGCGGTTTTATCAGATTCGGGAACAATTTCTGAAGAATCTTCTATCCTTAATTTCAGAGCATTGAATATTAGAGATGCTCATGAAAGGCCGGAAGCAATGGAAGAGGCATCCGTAATGATGGTTGGGTTGTCTCCTGAAAGAATTTTGCAAGGATTGACTCAACTCCAGCAACAAAAAACTGGAAAAGAAAGAAATTACAGACCGGTTTCAGATTATTCAATGCCGAATGTTTCTGAAAAAGTGGTAAGGATTATTTTGAGTTATACAGATTATATTAACAGGGTAGTTTGGAGCAAAAGATAATGAAAATCCTTATTGTAACTCAATATTTTTATCCCGAAAACTTTAAAAGTAATGACATGGCCTTTGAACTTAAAAAAAGAGGACATGAAGTTACTGTATTAACAGGTATTCCTAATTATCCTGAAGGTAAAATATACGACGGATACGGCTTTTTTAAAACAAGGAAGCAAATAATAAACGGTGTGGAAATAATCAGAGCTCTACTGATGCCAAGAGGAAAAGGAGGAGGAATCAGATTATTTATCAATTATTTTAGTTGGGCATTTTTCGCCTCTCTAAAAGCAATACAAATATCATCTTCAAAAAAATTCGATGTTATTATTGTTCATGAACCATCACCTATTACACAGTTTTATCCGGCTTTAGCTTTAAAAAAGCTTCAAAAAACTCCTATCTATTTTTGGGTAATGGATTTATGGCCTGAAAGTCTAGAAATAGCAGGAGGAATTAAAAATGAATTTATATTGAATTCTTTTACTAAAATGGTACAGAAATTCTATAAAGAGTCTGAAAAAATTCTTATTACCTCAAAAGGATTTAAAAAATCTATACTGGAGAAAGGTGATTTTGAAGATAAAATTCATTATTTTCCCAATTGGGCTGAAGACACTATTTCATTCGGTAATAAAGAATTTCCTATTCCTACACTTCCCGAAGGATTCAAAATAATGTTTGCGGGAAATATAGGAGAAGCTCAGGATATGGACAATATAATGACGGCCGCTTTACATCTTAAACATAATAAGAATATCAAATTTATTTTAGTCGGAGACGGCAGAAAAATGCCGTTTGTACAGGATTTTATTAAAAATAATAATCTTGAAGAAACAGTTTATACCGTTGGGCGTTATCCTGTTGAAGCAATGGCATCCTTTTTTAATGTTGCAGATGCACTTTTAGTTAGCCTTAAAGATGATCCAATATTTAATCTCACAGTTCCTGCAAAGGTTCAAGCGTATATGAGTTCTGGAAAGCCCATTATAGCAATGTTGAATGGGGAGGGCGCAGAAACCATAGTTGAAGCCAATTGTGGGTTTGCTGTACCCGCCGGAAATAGTGATAAATTAGCTGAAGTAATTAATCAGGCATCACAAATGACAGACGAACATTTACTCGGTTTAGGAGAAAATGGAAAAAGGTTTTATGAAACTCATTATAAAATGGAGGAGTGTATTTCAAATCTTGAAAAAATAATTTCCCAAAAATGAAAATTATTATCACAGGGGCATCAGGTTTTGTAGGACAAAATCTTTCAAAATATCTAGTAAGTCAGAATTGTGACGTAAACCACTTATCATTAAGATCAAACTGGGTTTTGGATAAAGATGCAAACGTAATTATTCATCTTGCGGGCAAAGCTCATGATACTGCAAATACTTCCAATGAAAATGAATATTTTAAAATCAATACAGATCTAACTAAAAAGCTTTTTGATGAATTTTTAAATTCTGAAGTTACAGATTTTATCTATTTCAGCAGTGTAAAAGCTACAGCGGATACCATTGATGATATTTTGGACGAAAATCATGTTTCAGATCCTAAAACTCCTTATGGAAAATCTAAATTTTTAGCAGAAGAATACCTTCTTTCAAAGATATTACCTGAAAATAAAAGACTGTTTATTATTCGCCCTTGTATGATTCATGGTCCTGGGAATAAGGGAAATTTAAATCTCTTATACAAAATAGTTGAGAAAGGTCTTCCCTGGCCATTGGCCGCATTTCAAAATGAAAGGTCTTTCTTAAGCATTGATAATCTTAATTTTTTAATCTTACAAATTCTTAAAAGCCGACAAATTCGGTCAGGAATTTATAATTTTGCGGATGATGACTTTATTTCTATAAATAAGCTGATAAAAATAATCGGAGAAGCTACGGGTAGGAATGCCAGATTATGGAAAATTTCTTCAGGAATTATTTCCTTTTCAGCAAAATTAGGTGATAAAATCAACTTACCTTTAAATTCAGAACGCCTGAAAAAGCTTACTGAAAGTTATAGGGTCTCCAACAAAAAAATAAAAATTGCCTTAGGAATTTCAACACTTCCGGTTTCGGCTGAAGAAGGTTTAATAAAGACGATAAAAAGTTTTCAACACAAATGATAGAACATATTTTTGCATTCGTAATTTTATTTATTTCAATTCTGGTATATTTTAAAATAGCAGACAAATACAATATTATCGATAAACCCAATCATCGGAGTGCTCATACACAAGTGACTCTGAGAGGCGGAGGAATCATTTTCCCTATTGCGTTTATTATTTTTTGTTTATTTAATTTTAATGAAGCGATACATGAGTATTGGTCTTTTGGTTTAGGATTATTAGCAATATGTTGTATCAGTTTTGTTGATGATATCAGGACTTTATCTAATAGGATAAGACTTTCTATTCATTTTATTTCCGTTGTTCTTTTGTTGTATTTTACGGATGCATTCAGTTTAATGCCATTTTGGGCGTGGCCTGTTTTCTTCATTATGATTATAGGAACTTTGAATGCTTACAACTTTATGGACGGTATCAACGGGATGACTGGTATTTATAGTCTGATTACTTTACTGTCACTACTTTACATTAATAAAGAAATAATATCTTTCACGGAGGATAATTTTATAATTTATCCTATTTTAGCGTCATTGGTTTTTCTGTTTTTCAATTTTAGAAAAAAAGCAAAATGTTTCGCGGGTGATGTAGGAAGTATGGGAATTGGCTTTTGGGTAATAGGTCTGATTACTTTACTGATTATGAAAACCCAGGATTATAAATATATCCTGCTTTTATCAATTTATGGGATGGAAGTGGTATTAACTATTATTGAAAGAATATTATTGAAAGAAAATATTTTTGAGGCGCACAGAAGGCATTTATATCAGCTTTTTGCCAATGAAAAAAAAATATCCCACCTGGTAATCAGTACTATATATGCTGTTGTACAATTAATTGTGAATGTGTTTTTAATGTATGCAAAACTACCGGTTGCTGCTGTTATTTTAATTATATTTATTCCTGTTGGAGGTATTTATTTAGCCTTAAAATATAGCCTGAAGAAAAAGTATAGCTTATAAATTTTAGATCAATTATGAAAATTAAGTCAACACCCTTAAAAGACTGTTATATAATAGAGCCCACCATCTTCGAAGATGAAAGAGGATATTTTTTTGAAAAATTTAATGAAAAACAATTTGAAGAACTGACAGGAATGAACGGTCATTTTGTTCAGGACAATGTTTCAAAATCATCGTATGGAGTTCTCAGAGGCCTGCATTTACAAAAAGGAGAACATGCACAGGCTAAACTGGTTTCCTGTCTTGAGGGAAAGGTCTGGGACGTTGCGGTAGATCTGAGAGAAGATTCACCCACATTCGGGCAATGGTTCGGAATTGAGCTTACGGATGAAAATAAATTACAATTGTATGTTCCAAGAGGCTTTGGGCATGGTTTTTCAGTCTTGAGCGATACTGCGGTTTTTGCTTATAAATGTGATAATTTTTACAACAAAGAATCGGAAGGTAGTGTAAAATACAATGATCCGGATCTGAATATAGACTGGAAGATTAAAGAAGAAGATGCTGTACTTTCTGAAAAAGATCAAAATGCTCCCGGGTTTAAAGAAAAGAATTTTTAATGATATTGAAAGCCACTTATTTAAAGTGGCTTTTATTTTTTAATCCGGACTCTTCAATATTTTGTATCTTTGCAAACTCAAAATCAAAAAGATGCGCACAAAATCTGTAGGTAAGAAGAAAATTAATGTAGTTACGCTTGGATGTTCCAAGAATGTATATGATTCTGAAGTCTTGATGAGCCAGCTTAAAGCCAATGGTAAAGAAGTTGTTCATGAAGACAAGGGAGATATTGTGGTGATTAATACCTGCGGATTTATTGATAATGCAAAGGAAGAATCCATCAATACGATTCTGGATTATGTAGAAGCGAAAAATCGAGGAGAGGTAGAAAAAGTTTTTGTTACGGGTTGTCTTTCTGAAAGATATAAGCCGGATTTGATAAGAGAGATTCCGGATGTAGACCAATATTTCGGAACCAGAGACCTTCCGATTTTGCTAAAACATTTAGGAGCAGATTATAAGCACGAATTGGTAGGAGAAAGGCTTACAACCACTCCAAAACATTATGCTTACTTGAAAATATCTGAAGGTTGTGACAGGCCATGTTCTTTTTGTGCAATTCCTTTAATGAGAGGAGGTCACCTTTCTACACCAATTGAGAAATTGGTTACTGAAGCTCAAAAATTAGCTAAAAAAGGAACAAAAGAATTGATTTTGATTGCTCAGGATCTTACCTATTATGGATTGGATCTTTATAAAAAAAGAGCGCTTGGAGATTTATTAAAAGAATTGGTAAAAGTAGAAGGAATTGAATGGATTCGTCTTCATTACGCTTTCCCAAGCGGTTTTCCGGAGGATGTTCTGGATATTATCCGTGAAGAGCCTAAGATTTGTAATTATATTGATATTCCTCTTCAGCACATTAATTCAGATTTATTAAAATCAATGAAAAGAGGAACAACACATGAAAAAACCAATGCTCTTTTAGCAAAATTCAGAGAAAAAGTTCCGGATATGGCTATCAGAACAACCCTTATTGTCGGTTATCCGGGAGAAACTGAGGAAAGATTCCAGGAATTAAAAAACTGGGTGAAAGAACAAAAGTTTGACAGATTGGGATGCTTCACTTATTCACACGAAGAAAATACATCTGCTTATGTTTTACAGGATGATATTCCACAGGAAGTTAAGGAAGCTAGAGTAGAGGAGATCATGGAACTTCAGTCTCAGATTTCCTGGGAGAAAAACCAGGAGAAAATTGGTAAGATATATAAATGTGTTTTTGACCGAAAAGAAGGGAATTATTTTGTCGGAAGAACGGAGTATGATTCTCCGGACGTTGATAATACAGTTTTGGTTCCTGCAGAGAATACTTATATTTCTATTGGTGATTTTGCTGAAGTAAAAATAACATCTGCGGAGGAATTTGACCTGTATGGTGAATTGGTTTAAATTATTCCCATATATTTGATTTTTATTTAAATAATTTAAAAGAAATGCTGACTTTAAATAGTTTTATTTAAGAGTTAATAAAATTTAACATAAATTAATTAACTTTACGCCGCATTTTAATATGCTGAATTTCAGCATATTAAAATTTATCTATTTGAAAATGTTAAAACTTTTTAATCTATTAGTATGGAAATTAATAATAAAGTATTAACTTTGTCACATGAATAGATTTTATGAGTTCTATTCATTAAATATTAGATATTTAAGAGAAATAAAAGCTTAGATATTTTTGGGTATAAAAATTGTCCCCGGAAATTTTGAGTTTTGATTTTAGAAAGCACAAGTTGGGATGAATTCCCTGTTTGGATAAATATCATTGATGAAAAATGTAATTTAAAATCTTTAAAAACTTATGAAAAAAATTTTATTAACAGCGACTATGTTAGTCGGCTTTGCGGCGCTTTCTCAGGCACAACAAGGGCGCGTAGGGGTTAACACAACGACACCTGCCGCTACATTAGACGTTGTAGCAAATGCTACAGACGCTACAAGACCTGACGCGTTATTGGTCCCTCGTATGACAAGAGCTCAATTGGCAGCTAAAGATGCTGCTTATGTTGCCGCTCAAAACGGTGCCCTTGCATTTATCACTACTTTAGATGGTACTGCAGCGGGTAAAACTGTAAACGTTACAGCTACTGGATTCTACTACTATGATGCTCCAAACTCTGTTTGGGTTGCTGTAGGTGGTGGTGGCGGTGGTGCTACTCCTCAAAGATATGAAGTTATTAGAGGTGGTGTAGCAAATGTTACAACTGGTACATATACAATTGGAGCTAATGATTTTTTAATTAATACGCAATCTGGTGCAGGAGGTGTTTCAATTACTTTCCCAGCTCTTACTGCTGCTGATGCAGGGCGTGTAATACATGTATTTAATAATAATCCTTCTAATGCTGCTAATACTCTTTTAGGTGTTACTGGACAAACAGGTAATAATGCGCTTAGAGGTAGAGTTTTTACTTGGAGTGGAACTCAATGGTTAAGTATAGGTTTATAATCAAATAGTATTAATAATTAAATAATTTAAACAAGATGAAAAATATATTTAGCCTTTTGTTTCTTGCTGGATTAGGATCCTTTGCATCTGCTCAAGTTCTTACTAATCAACCAGTGAATCCCACAATTACGAATTCAAATGTACTTTTAGATGGTAGTACTAATTTTAGTACTGACGTTGGTGCACAACCTTACGTTGGTAAAGGGGTGATTATTCCAAGTGTAGATCTAGTTAATTTTGAATTTGATTTAGCTTTAGCTGATGGTGCTACATTCCCTACAATGTTTGACGGTATGCTTGTTTATAATAACGCTACTGGAACTACATTAACTGCTGGTAATAGATCTTCAACTGCAACTCCTGTAGTTCCTGGATATTATTATTTTTACAATCCTAATGGATATGGTAATCAAACAGTACAGCCAGGTGTTTGGAGACCTCTAGGTGGAGATCCAAGAGTAAATATTGCAAATACAGAAACCGTTACAAATACTTTAATAAATGGTACTCAGGTATATGCTAAAAAAGGAACATTTACAGTAAGCGGATCTTCTACAGCTCCAACTGCTTATGCTCCTGCAGCTATTACAGTTCCTGCAAGTGCTACAGCTGGAATTTACAGAGTAACTGTTTTTAAAGCTGGTACAGGTAGTGTATTTGCTAACGGGGTTTATTCTTATGATATTACAAACGGTAACCTAATTACAGGTTCTCCAAGTATGTCAGTAGTTTACCCGGCTGGTACTTACGACTATATTGTAGAGTATACTAAATAAGAAATTACTTCTTTATATAAGCAAACCGATGATTCAGGTCATCGGTTTTTTTTATTGGTTAATTGGGCTTGCGCTAATAATATCTTTTTAGTATTTATGAGATTGAAATGCTAACTTGTTGATTTTCAATCGCTTTTAATATTTGACAGAAATAAATTTTTCTTAATTTGTTAAAACTGTTAACTTTTTAAATCTTTTTTTAACGTTTTTTAACAGTGTGTTTTAAAATGCCTGATAATAGGGAGTTACAACAAATATTAAGATAAAGTTTGGTTTTTATTAACAGTCGTTAACAAATCGGCTAGGCCCTTTAAAAGATTCCTGATACATTTGCCCTGTCAAACCAATAAAATTTCAAAGTGATGAAAAGATTTATTCTCGTAATCATAATGATGATTTCAGCCTTTGGTATTTATTCTTTCAAGAACAATGCCATAGATGCGAAAAAAACAAGTTATGCATCGTACTACCACGATAAGTTTAATGGTAGAAAAACTGCAAGCGGAGAGATCTTTGATAACGCAAAGTTTACCGCAGCAAACAGAACGCTTCCGTTTGGTACGAATATTAAAGTTACCAATCTGAACAATGGGAAAGAGGTGATAGTGAAGATTAATGATAGAGGTCCTTTCCATTCGTCAAGATCTTTAGATATGTCTAAAGCAGCGTTCGACGAAATCGGAGATATCAGTCGTGGTACAATTCCGGTGGAATATGAAATTGTCGATTAAATTTATGATTTAAATTAAAAGCCAACTGTTACAGTTGGCTTTTTTTGTTTTTGTATTATATATCAAACTCCAATAGGGCAGGACAATGATCCGAATGTACCGCTTCTTTCAAAATTACGGCTCTTGTAAGCTTTTCTTTTAAAGTATATGAAGCAAAGTTATAATCTAATCTCCAGCCTTTATTCTTAAGCCTTGAATTTTGCCTGTAGCTCCACCAAGTATAATTATCGGGCTGATTATTAAAAAACCTGAAACTGTCGATCAATTCGCATTCATTGATGAAATTGGTCATCCATTCTCTTTCCATGGGCAAAAAGCCGGAAACATTCTTTAAACGTACCGGATCATGAATATCAATAGCTTCATGACAAATATTAAAATCTCCAGAAATCGTAAGATTCGGAATTTCTTTCTTCAAGTTTTTAATGTATTCTAAAAAGTCGTGACAGAACTGCATTTTAAAATCCAGCCTTTCAATATTGGATGCCGAAGGCACATAGACTGAAATAGCCGAAAATCCGTCAAAGTCCGCCCGGATGATTCTTCCTTCATTATCATAGCTTTCGATACCACAACCATACTCAACATGATTAGGTTTTATTTTTGAGGCAATTCCCACGCCGCTATAGCCTTTTCTTACCGCAGAATGCCAATAACTGTGATAGCCAAGTTTTTCAAGGCTTTCGATGTCTATTTGGTCGTTTCCTGCTTTACTTTCCTGGATGCAGATGATATCCGGATCAGCAGTTTTGAGCCAGCCTAAGAAATCTTTAGTAAAAGCAGCTCTGATTCCGTTTACGTTATAAGTGATTAATTTCATAGTTCAAAAATATTAATAAAAAAGAAGCGGAAAAAATCTATAGATTTTTTCCGCCACCCTTATAACCCAAAGTTAAACTATGAAAAAAACTATTTGGGTTCTAGAATACTGATAGGAATTATACATTCTTCCAATGAAATTCCTCCGTGCTGGTAAGTTTCTTTATAATAATTCACAAAGTGATTATAATTTTTCGGGTAAGCTAAAAAGATATTATTTTTTGCAAAAATATATTTTGAACTTAAATTGCCTTTTGGTAAAAATAGCTTTTCAGGGTTTGTGATTGCCCAAACATCACTGTCATCATAGGTTAAGCTTTTACCTGTTTTGTAACGGATATTGGTGGAAGTTTCCCTGTCACCAACAACTTTACTAGGCCTTTTAACGTATACTGTACCGTGGTCAGTTGTAATCACCAGTTTGAAGCCGTTTTCAGCAGCAGTTTTAATGATTTTCAATAATGATGAATTTTCAAACCAATTCAAAGTCAATGATCTGAAAGTTTTATCATCACGAATTAATTGATCTACAATATGGTTATCCGTTTTTGCATGGGAAAGAATATCAATAAAGTTGTAAACTATCACCAAAAGATCATTGTTTTTATGTTGATTAAAATCGTCATAAATTTTTCTTTCAAAGTCAGCATTCAGGACTTTCAAATATTTCATTGATTTGGAGCCCAGCCCAATACGTTTCATTTGATCTTCAAGGAAATCACGCTCAAATTCGTTTTTGTTTCCTTCTTCATTATCATTAAACCATTTTTCAGGGAAACGCTTTTCGATTTCAGACGGCATCAGTCCTGCAAAGAATGAGTTTCTCGCATATTGCGTGGCCGTTGGTAAGATGCTGTAATAATAATCTTCTGAAACCTTATTGTAATATTTCGTGAATAATGGCTCAATTACCTTCCATTGGTCATATCGAAGATTGTCAACCATTAATAAAAGAACTTTGTCCTTTTCTACTTCAGGTTTTACTTTTTCTTTGAAAAGGGTATGGCTCATAATAGGTTTGTCCGTGTTATGCAACCAGTCTTCGTAATTGTTTTCAATGAATTTAGCGAATTGAATATTAGCTTCTTCCTTTTGTGATTGTAAAAGGTCTGCAAATTCATTATCCGCTACTTTATCAAACTTAATTTCCCAATTAAGGATTTTCTTATAATATTCTGCCCAATCCTGATATGTTCTTAAATAAGACAATTCCATAGAAAGGTTTCTGAATTCCTGCTGGTATTGTAGAATTGTTTTCTGTTCTACCAGATTATCCTCCTGAAGATTTTTCTTTAGCGATAAAAGAATTTGATTAGGATTTACAGGTTTCAAAATATAGTCAGCAATCTGAGATCCTATTGCTTCCTCCATAATATGTTCTTCCTCACTTTTCGTTACCATTACTATTTTTAAAGAGTTATCTTTTTCTTTAATCATAGGTATGGCTTCTAGGCCAGAAATTCCGGGCATATTTTCATCAATAAGTGTTAATGCGAATTTTTCTGAGTCCATCAATTCCAATGCCTCATTCACGTTATTCACAGGGGTTACCTGATAACCTTTTTTTTCTAAGAAAACGATGTGAGGTTTAAGTAAATCTATTTCATCATCTATCCATAATATCTTTTCCGACATAATTTATTTTTTACATGGTTATAGTATCAAATTGTTGACCAATTCATTTTAAAATCAACAAATTTGGAGACATAAAAGGTTAAATATTAGTTAAAAGTAATATTTAAAAAGTAATAATTAATCCGACAATGAATTTACTGCTTTTACCCGACTAAAGAAAGAAGTTTTAAGAAAAATAAAATAAATGAAAAACAAAACCAATTACAGGATTGCAATTGGTTTATTTATATTGATTTACAGCGTTTCAAGAATTTCCTCTACAATATCGTAGCCGTTATTATTTTCATAATATTCATGTAAATCTTTTAGGAATGTTTCTTTCGGATAATCTTCAGGATCCTCCTTGAATTTTGCCAAAAGCTCCAGCCCATGCTTTGTGCGGGGCCCCCAATGTGTCAATACATTACAGCTCGCATCGAGAAAAATCACGATGGGAACGGCTTCATTACCATTGGTAAGGAATAATTGCATAAGATCAGGGTTTTCATCACGGTAAACTATTTTTATAGGGTTTTTGTCCCCGAAAAATTGTTTTATCACCGGGACAGACTGGCTGCAATCTCCGCACCATCCTTCAGCTATGATTAAAATATTTCCATTAAAATCTTTTCTGCTTAATTTTTCTTCTTGCTGAGGATCAGGCGTATAATTGCTTATAATCCGTTCTGCTCTCTCGATGGAAAGCAAATATTTTGATATGAGACCGTCACTTTCGTTCTGTATTTGTGCGGTATCCTGAATTCTGTTGATATAAGATTCAAAAGAAATTCCTTTTTTCCAATATGCCTGTAACATGATTTGTGTTTTTTAAGATTAATTCGTTCTTCTCTTATAATAAACTATCCCAAAAGGATTTGTCCCGACATTAAATGATCCCGAATTCGACAAGACTCCTGCTGAATTTACATCATAAACTGAAACCTTATTTTCCGTGCTGGAATGTGTTACAAATATTTTGTCGCCATTACCGGTGGCAGTAATATTGTGAGGTATATTGGACGTTGAAGCAACAGAAATTTGATCTCCCGAAGTAGAATTGATCGAGAATAATTGATTTCCGGTGATATTGCTTATAAAAATCTTACTTTGATCCGGTGATGCGAAAATTCCGTGAGCACCTGCATAATCTTTTTCTGCAGTAATATTCATCGTATTAGGATTTACGAGATAAAGCTTACCGGATTGGCATGGAATATACAGCGTATTGCTGCTTGGCAGATGAAATAAATGCGGTTCTTTCCCCACACTTACTTCCCCTGTTTTTGTATGGCTGGAAAGTGAATATTTATAAACCTTGTCAACAGTTGAACTTGTTGTGAAAACAGAAACAAAGGCCGTGGTTCCGTCTTTAGTCAGGAACACGTCATGAGGCTTCAAATCTACGGTGATGGTATTCGTAATGGTGTTTGTGGCGAGATTGATCACCGAGATCGTATTATCAATATCATTGGTAACCCACAATTCTTTGCCCTGTCCGTCTGCCCACATGTGAAAAACTCCGTTTCCGGCGTTGATGGAAGTTTCAACATGTTGATTTTTAGGATTTACAACATGAATTTTTTTTCCAACCCTGTCGCCTACATAAAGCTTATCATTTTGAGGCACATATACCACATACATCGGCTCAGAATTAGGAATTGATAGTGTTTTTGATACATTGTTATTCGCTGCATCTATAAAACTTATACTTCCCGCACCACGGTTGGCCACTACTATTTTTTCTTCATAAGTTTCGGGTACATTTGGGATGTCGTTATCGCTACACGAAGCTACAGCAATTAAAGACAAGGCACACAACTTAAGCTTTAAAGGCTTAATTAAATAATTTTTCATAAACATTTGTTTTAATTAGACTTAATTTTATATCAATATCTGATCAGACAGATTTGTATTTGTATAAAAGTCATCCCTTATTAGTAAAGTCGTGTGTGTTGGAAAATCCTGACAATAAATATATGTAAAATAATTAATATGTATTTAAGTGACTATTAATCAATGCTTTAAGTTTAATATAAATTCTTTTTTTTACATTATAAAAGCAAAAAAGCCACAAAAATTATTAATTCTTGTGACTTTATGGTTAATTATATTATTAATTTAACTTATTTATTTAAAAGAATTGCCGCTTCTTTCGCGAAATATGTGAAAATCATATCTGCTCCGGCTCTTTTAATACAAGTAAGGCTTTCGATGATTGTTTTGTCGTTATCCAGCCAGCCGTTTTGGGCAGCCGCTTTTACCATCGCATATTCTCCGCTCACATTGTAAACCGCAATCGGAAGATCAATCGCTTCACGCACCTTAGAAACAATATCCAAATAGGGAAGTCCCGGTTTGATCATGATAATATCTGCGCCTTCATCAATATCTTTGAAAACTTCATTTAATGCTTCCCTGGAATTATGAAAATCCATCTGATACGTTTTTTTATCTTTCGGAATCTCCATATTATCTTTCGGGGCACTGTCTAAAGCACTTCTGAAAGGCCCATAAAAAGAACTTGCATATTTCGCGGCATAGCTTAAAATCCCCACATCTGTAAATCCGTTTTCCTCCAAAGCCTCACGGATTACCTGAACCCTGCCATCCATCATATCACTTGGTGCCACAATGTCAGCTCCTGCTTCTGCGTGCGAAACGGACATTCTTGCCAATGCATCATTAGTTGCGTCATTTATGATTTTTCCGTTTTCTATAATCCCGTCATGACCGTAGATTGAATAAGGATCTAAAGCTACATCAGGCATTACAACCATTTCCGGAACAGCATCTTTAATCGCTCTGATCGTATTCTGCATCAATCCGTTTTTGTTCCAGGATTCTTTCCCCGTATTGTCTTTCAAATCGTCTGAAACTTTCATATACAAATTGACAGCTTTTACTCCCAAAGAAAATAATTCCTTACATTCTTTTACCGTCAAATCTATGCTTCTCCTAAAGATTCCCGGCATCGACGGGATGGGTTCCTGTTTGTTTTCGCCCTCCATGACGAAGATCGGCATTACAAAATCATTTGTCGTAAGCGTGCACTCTCTTACCAGACCTCTTAAGGATTCGTTTACTCTCAGCCTTCTATTTCTTGAATGTATCATTTTTGGAATACTTTTTGAATGAAATTTTATACAAATTTACTACAAGTTCTACAAAAAACTATTGCGGGGAATTGTAGAATTGTTTATTTTTGTTTTAATATACTTGAGAAATTATAATATTGATGAAAAAACTTTTACTTTTATTTATCTTTTTAGGCGCTTTTGTTGGGTTTTCCCACAATATGAAAGCACAGATTAAAGAGCCAAGTTCCTTCTCTCAGAAATCTGACGATGGAGTGCTTGTTGCCTATCCGAATCCTGCAAAGGACTATCTGATTATAAAGGCAAAGGATTCTAATTTAAGAATCAAAAGTGTGATCTTTTATTCAATTTTGGGGACTCAGGTTGCCACATACTCGGTAAATATGAATTCCGGTGAGATTAATATAGAAAAATTAAAGCCCGGAAAATATCTGATCCGATACATATTAAGTGACAACACGATGAAGGTAACCCAAATCGTAAAACAATAAATTAAATCCTGATAAACATCAGGATTTTTTCTTTTGGCTTAATTCTGTTTTAATAATTCCGTAACTTTCGGAACTTTATTATACTAACTAAAGTAAAAACAAATTAATGCTAAAAGCTGAACATATTAGAAAGACCTACAATGCCGGTAAAAAGGTAGCTTTGGATGATTTCAGCATCCATGTTCCGAAAGGCAGTATTTATGGTCTTTTAGGTCCGAACGGAGCCGGAAAAACTTCTTTTATCCGTATCATCAATCAAATTACCCAGGCCGATTCCGGAGAGGTTTTCATCAACGGAGAAAAGCTTAATCCCAATCATATCAAAGACATAGGATACATGCCTGAAGAAAGAGGTTTGTATAAAAATATGACGGTTGGAGATCAGCTACTTTATTTTGGAGAATTGAAAGGAATGACCAAAAACGATGCTCTGAATGAAGCTAAAAAATGGTTTGATAAACTTCATATTGACCAATGGTGGAAGAAAAAACTGTCTGAACTTTCAAAAGGGATGGCCCAGAAAATCCAGTTTGTGGTAACTGTCCTTCACAGGCCGCATTTATTAATTCTTGATGAGCCGTTTTCAGGTTTTGATCCAGTGAATGCCAATTTGATAAAAGATCAAATTATTGAGCTTAAAAACAACGGAACAACCATCATCCTTTCTACACACAGAATGGAAAGTGTGGAGGAAATGTGTGATTATGTAGCTTTAATTAATAATTCCCAAAAGATTATTGACGGAAGGGTTTTTGATGTAAGGGAAAAATTCAAGAAAAATATTTTTGGAATTACACTTTCTGAAGTCAATGATTCTCAGCTGCAAAGTTTTGAAAATAAATATAAAATTTTCAATGTGGCTAACGAAAATAATCTTATTTCTTTTGATTTAAAAAATGAAAGCGATCAGAACCAAATTCTTCTGGATCTTGTCAATGTAGGAAAAGTAAGATCATTCGACGAAAAAATTCCAAGCATGAATGAAGTGTTTATTAATGCCGTAAGTAATCATTCTTAATTATGAATAATATTTTTTTAATTACAAAAAGGGAATTTCTTACACAGGTAAAGAAAAAATCCTTCATTATATTAACTCTTTTGGCTCCGATCTTATTAATAGCTTTCGGAGCGGTAATCGGTTTAATGTTTAAAGCAAATGAATCGCACAGCATTATTGAAGTAGTGGATAAAAGCGGTTTGTTTAAAGATCAATTAAAATCTGATGACCAGCTTAACTACGTTTTTGTTTCTACGGCTGATGAAAAGTCTAAAATCAATAATTTAAAAGGGAATGAATCCTTAGACGGAATTTTAATTTTACCGGAATTAAAAAACCAAAATTTTGACGAATTACAACAAAATACAAGATTAGTCATCAACAGCAAAATCGGGTTTGATACAAAGCAGAAAATTGTCGCTGATATTACTGATGTTATTAAAAAGGAAAAAATCAAGCAGCTTGGTATCGCAGAAACCCAACTTATTAACCTGGATAAGAGTTTCCCATTAAAAACGATCAACGTCTCTGAAAACAACAAAGAGGACTCTGACCTGGCTTTTGGAGTAAAAAGTGGACTGAGTATTCTTTTGATGTATGTAACTTTTATGTTTATCATTATTTACGGAGTACGTGTGATGCGAAGTGTTTTGGAGGAAAAGAACAATCGTGTTGTGGAAATTATCATTTCTTCGGTAAAACCTTTTGAGTTGATGATGGGGAAAATTTTAGGGGTAACTTTGGTTGCCTTAACCCAATTTGCTGTCTGGATCAGCATGTCTGTTATTGGAGCTTTGGTCTTGAATACAGGCTTTTCCTCGATACAGAAAAATATTCCGGGCGGTAATGAAGAACTGGCAAACAAACTTGATGTGGCACAAATTGCAACGCAGATTTCCCATAGTTTATTGGAATTGAACTTTCCATTAATTATTTTCGTATTCATCGTATTTTTTCTTTTAGGATATATCTTTTACAGCTCGATTTATGCGGCGATTGGTTCTGCAGTGGACAATGAAACAGAAACACAACAATTCACACTATTTGCCATTTTGCCGTTGATGCTGGGAATGTATGGAAGTTTTTCATTGATGAATAATCCAGACGGACCTCTTGGCTTTTGGCTGTCAATCATACCTTTTACCTCACCGGTTGCAATGATCGCGAGAATTCCGTTTGGGGTTCCGGCATGGCAGATTGCATTGTCGATTACCTTGTTGTTGGGAACAACGGTTTTCATGATTTTTGTTGCCGGAAAGATTTATAGAGTAGGAATTTTAATGTATGGAAATAAAGCTACTTTGAAGGAACTTTGGAAATGGATCAAAGGATAAAGTATTTAAGGGTAAAATTATAATTAAGCATGACCAGACAAATCTCGGATACACTTTTATTTGAAGGTAAAAAGCATTTGCTCAACACTGAAATTTTGGAAGTATTTTTCAAAAACAATGCTCAAAAAAGACCTAAAATAGAAATAATGTGTTCGGCTCTGTGGAGGGGTTATATTGCATCTTTTGAAATTGTAAATGGGGAACTTCAGATATCTGATGTAAGATGGCTCATGGACATTAATTTTAGAATGGAATCTAAACTTAATGATTTGTTTTTGAATAAAAAAGCAGACTGGTATTCTGGGCTTATAAGAATTGATGATTTCGGAGGAGAATTTGATATTGAACCAGAAAACGGGATATTTGAATATCTTGAAATTTTAAACGGAAACTTTGTAAAAAGGTTGAAATTTAATTATACAGAACTCCAGAAATTTAAAGAAGAACAATATCAGTATTTTATAATATCTGATGATGTAGAGCCAATTTATGAGCTTTTTAGAAAAAATAATGCTAGCGGCCTTGTAAACGAAGATAGTGTGAATACAATTATTAAGAAACACATAATGCGATATACAACAAAAGTATATGTAAGCTAAACCATATATACAAACAATAAAAAAATCCCGAAACTCAGTTTCGGGATTTTTTATATTTGAAAAAATTTTAGTTAAAAATATAACTTAATGTTAAGCTGATAACCTGTTCAGACTTATTCTTGGAAGATCCTTTGGGCTCATGCTTAAGGCCCGGATAGGTATCGGAAAGACCAAAATCATATTTTACTGCTAATTCCAATTGTCTTTTGTAGCTATATCCTACTCCTATTCCTACTCCAAAGTTGAAGCTACTTGCTTTCCCATTAAGTTCGGAATTATCTGCAACTACATAATCCGGATCATAATAAGGTCTGGACAGAGGTGCATTTTTCACTTTCTGACTTAATAAGAAATTAAATCTAGGTCCTATTAAACCATAGAATTCTGATTCTGCTTCAGAAAAATATGCTTTAAAATTAATAGGTACACTTAAATAATTATTAGCATAAACAGCGTCATAACCATCTGCTCCTTTAGAATCTTTGTTCTTTCCCGTTTCTCCTGCGCCGAAATATACTACTTCCGGTTGAAGAAAAAACTGGTTTTCACTTCCCAAAGGGATTTGAGCTAAAACTCCTGCCTGAACTGTAAATCTTTTTCCTGAGGGATTGTGGGCATTTTTCACCCCTGAATAGTTACCTCCTGCAATGATACCAAATCTTGTGCTGCTAAAATCGATCTGAGCGAAAGACATAGTAGATAGTGCCAAAGCCGAGGCTAATAAAAATTTTTTCATATTGTTTATGTTTTGTTTATTTTTTAAGCTAAAATTTTTGCTACTGTTGCACCGATGTCAGCTGGAGAATCTACAACGTTGATACCGTTTTCTCTCATGATTTCCATCTTAGCCTGAGCTGTATCTTCAGCGCCACCTACGATAGCACCTGCGTGACCCATTGTTCTACCTTTAGGAGCAGTTTGTCCTGCGATGAAACCTACAACAGGTTTTGTAGAACCACTTGCTTTGTACCATCTTGCAGCTTCAGCCTCAAGACCACCACCGATTTCTCCGATCATTACAACTGCTTCAGTTTCAGGATCATTGATGAATAATTCCAAAGCTTCTCTTGTAGTTGTACCGATAATTGGGTCTCCTCCGATACCGATAGCAGTAGAAACACCGAAACCAGCTTTTACAACTTGGTCAGCAGCTTCATAAGTAAGAGTTCCTGATTTTGAAACGATCCCTACTTTACCTTTTTTGAAAACGAAACCTGGCATAATACCAATTTTAGCTTCTTCAGAAGTAATGATTCCTGGACAGTTCGGGCCGATTAATCTGCAGTCTCTGTCAGCGATGTAAGATTTTACTTTCACCATATCCGCTACAGGAATACCTTCAGTAATACATACAATAACTTTGATACCCGCTTCAGCAGCTTCCATGATAGCATCCGCAGCAAATGCAGGCGGTACGAAAATGATACTTACATTAGCCCCAGCTTTTTCTACAGCATCCGCTACAGTATTGAATACAGGCTTTCCTAAGTGCTCGCTTCCTCCTTTTCCGGGAGTAACACCACCTACAACATTTGTTCCGTATTCGATCATCTGGCCTGCGTGGAAAGTACCTTCGTTCCCTGTAAATCCTTGTACAATTACTTTAGAATCTTTGTTTACTAAAATTGACATTTTATTATTTATTTAATTTATTTATAATTTTTTAATGCAC
>Ga0307412_10000736_pt1 | contig 18924 bp, 14 predicted proteins | sample DK1Cmetagenome_3_FD_203823 | JGI IMG/M metagenome (GOLD analysis project Ga0307412, IMG submission 203823) | Maize rhizosphere microbial communities from greenhouse at UC Davis, California, United States - DK15-C-1 | ecosystem: Host-associated > Plants > Roots > Rhizosphere > Soil | place: USA...
TCGTGCAGAACGCGGCGGCTTCCGCAGTCGCGACATGGCTGCGCGTGATCGCCGCCAGCCTCGGCGTAACCGTGATCGACATCCTGCGGCGGCCGGCCGCGGACCTGCCGCAGGCAATCATTGACGGCGAAGGGTTGGCTGATCGTGTGAAGGCCGCCGTCGCCGGCAGGCCGGTCCGCGCCGCTTTCGATTGCGTGGCGGGCGAAGCCAGCGGGCGCATGGCGGAGTGCCTGTCGGCCGGCGGGCGCCTTGTGCTGTTTGGTCACCTTTCGGGCGAGCCGATCCGCGTGCGTTCGCAGCTCCTGACCGGCGGCGGCCTGTCCATCAGCGGCTTTAGCCTGCGTCCCGCCGAGGCGGCGATGGGCGGCGAGGGCATGCGCGCGATGTTCGCCGAGCTCCTGGCTCTCCACGCCCAGGCCGGCCCGACCTTGCCCGTGCGTGAGGTGGCGCCACTGTCCCGTGCCGGTGCGGCGATCGCCTCGGCCCGGGGCGGTGGAAGGGGGCGCGTCCTGCTCGATCTGACCGCCTGATATCGCCCCTGTGAAGCCTTCGTCGTCACGTTGACTTGACCCGGAAATCGCTGCTGGGAGGGGGGAGCGAACTGAGGAGCCTCCGATGAAGCTCGACTTTACTCCCGAGGAATTGGCCTTCCGTGATGAAGTCCGCGCGTTCCTCAAGGATGCTCTGCCGGACGACTTGCGGCGCAAGATGATCAACCGTGAACATCTGGGCAAGGATGACACGGTTCGCTGGCAGCGCATTCTCAACGCGCGCGGCTGGGCCGTCACCCACTGGCCGGTTCAATATGGCGGGCAGGCCTGGACTCCGGCGCAGCGCTACATCTTCCAGGAAGAAATGGCGCTGGCCCATGCGCCCGAAGGATCGCCTTTCAACGTCAACATGATTGGCCCGGTGCTCTGCAAGTTCGGCACCGATCAGCAGAAGAAGAAGTTCCTCGCGGCCACCGCCAATATCGACATCTGGTGGTGCCAGGGCTTTTCCGAGCCCGGCGCCGGCTCGGACCTGGCGAGCCTCAAGGCCGCGGCCGTGCGGGACGGCGATCATTACGTGCTGAACGGGCAGAAGATATGGACCACGCAGGCCCAGCACGCCGATTGGATGTTCGGCCTGTTCCGCACCGACGGCAGCGGCAAGAAACAGCAGGGAATCACTTTCCTGCTGCTGGACATGAAGACGCCCGGCGTCATCGTGCGGCCGATCGAGACGATCGACGGCGAGCATGACGCCAACGAAGTGTTTTTCGATGACGTGCGCGTGCCGGTGCAAAATGTGGTGGGGGAGGAGGGCAAGGGCTGGGACGTCGCCAAGCACCTCCTCGGCAGCGAACGCAGCGGCATCGCCCGCATCGGGCTTTCCAAGGAGCGCCTGTCGCAGCTCCGCAGCCTGGAGATGCGTCTCGCCGAGGACGGTGTTCTCAGCGAGGAAGAGCAGCGCCGGCTGGCGCACAAGCTCGCCGAGATCGAGGTGGAATTGCGCGCGCTGGAGCTGACGCAGTTGCGCGTCGTTGCGGCAGACGCGCATGGCGGAGGGGCGAACGCGGCCGCTTCGATCCTCAAGGTAAAGGGAACGGAGATGCAGCAGCGCATGACCGAGCTGGTGACCGAGCTCGCCGGCCCGGCGGGCCTCGCCATGCCGCCGCATGACCAGCGCGCCAGCGATCCCGAGGACGGCTGGATCAGCGCCGCCGCGCCCTTTTATTTCACCATGCGCAAGGTGTCGATTTTCGGCGGATCGAATGAGATCCAGAGGAACATTATCGCCAAGACGCTGCTGGGGCTTTGAAACGCGATGGATTTCGACCTCTCCGACGAGCAGAAGATGCTTCAGGAAACCGTCACGCGATTCGTGACGGACACCTATGATTTCCAGAAGCGCGAGCACGCGCTGAAGACCGCTGAAGGCTGGAGCCACGAAGCCTATGCCGGCCTTGCCGATATGGGCCTGTTGGCTCTGCCTTTCGCCGAGGAGGATGGCGGTTTCGGCGGCGGCGGCGTCGAGATGATGATTGTGATGGAAGCCCTGGGCCGCGGCCTGATGGTGGAACCGTATTTCGCTAATATCGTCCTGGCCGGGGCGGTGCTGCGCCACGGCGCTTCGGCCGGGCAGCGCCGTGCCATCGTGCCGGGCATAGTGGGAGGCGCGCGCATCCTCACGCTGGCTCACAGCGAAAAGGGACTGCCGCGACATACGCTCAAGGCGCGCACTGCCGCCCGCCGCAGCGCTGACGGCTGGGTGCTCGATGGCCGCAAGATCGCCGTGATTCACGGGGCGAGCGCCGACACGCTGGTCGTCAGCGCAGGGACCGAGGCTGGGCTTTCGCTTTTCATCGTTGATGCGAAGGCGCAGGGCGTCTCCATCGAGGCGGCGCGCGGCTATGATGGCGTGCCGGTGGCGGGCGTTACCCTCTCCGGCGCCAGCGTTCCCGCCGACGCGCTGATTGGCGGCGAAGGCGAGGGTGCGGCCATCCTTGCGCGCGCGTTCGAGGAAGCGACGGCGGCGTTGGTCGCCGAAGCGGTGGGCGCCATGGCAGAGACGTTCGAGCTTACGATGGATTACCTGAAGACCCGGCAGCAGTTTGGCGTGGCGATCGGCAGCTTCCAGGCGCTGCAGCACCGAGCGGTGGAGATGCTTATGCAGCTTGAGCTTTCACGCAGCATGGCGATCCTGGCCGCCCTGTCGCTCGACGCGGATCCGGACCAGCGCAACCGCAACATCTCGGCCGCCAAGGCGCAGATCGGCAAATCGGGCCGGATCATCGGTCAGGAAGCGGTGCAGATGCACGGCGCCATCGGTATCACCGCAGAGTACAAGGTGGGGCACGCCTTCAAGCGGCTGACGGCGATCGACGCGCTGCTGGGTGATCGCGACTGGCATCTCGCGCGGCTCGCGGAGACGCGGGGGATCTATACGACAGCGGCCTGACCCGGTCTGTCCGGTCGGCCCTGCTCCGGATCAGCCCTCGGCGGCCTTGCGCAGCATGACCGCGCGGTCGCCGTCGCGCACCACCACCAGGCGCATGCCCGGCTTGGTGTATTCGGCGAAGCCTTCGAACTTCTCGCGCACGCCCGGGTGCAGCACACGGATGAAGCTGCCCTTGTCGACGCTGAACGTCCGCTCGCCCAGTCCCTCCGCGTCGACTGTGATGGAAGTCGGCGTTACCGCCTTCACGGTCGCCGCGACCGCGCTGGGATTGGCAGCGGACTGGACGCGCGAATCAAACGAGATGCGCAGGCGGTCCGACAGGTTCGGGCGGCCGCAGTGCGGCGTGGAAGGGTGCACGATCAGCACGTCGCCGGGCATGTAGTCGGTTGTCGCCCAGGCGTCGTCCGGCACCGCATCGCGGGGGAAGGGGTAGGGCGAAGGCCTAGCGATGTTGTGGAAATAGCCGCGATTATTCTGTCCCACCGCTAGCGCCAGGCCGCCCATCTCGCGGGTGCACGGCGTCAGCACCAGCCAGACGGGCTTATAGTCCTGGATGCCGGGGCTGTAGAAACCGTCCTGGTGCACCACCGTGACCGGACCGTTCGGCGGATAGGTGCGGTACTGGACGATCGGCACGGTGCAGGCCGGCTCGCCCAGCACCTTCTCCATCACGGCGAGATTGTGCGGATGTTCGATCAGCCTGCGTGAAATGCCGGCGTAAAGCTCGCTTTCCTCCATGTTGGGAGGCAGCGGCGTTCCGGTCCAGCGGCCTGTCTTGTCGCCGGGCTCGACCAGGCCGAGCTTCGCCGCGACCGTCAGCATCTCGTCGCGCGCCTTGGCGACGGACTCGGCGTCGAACACGCCGCGCAGAAGGATATAGCCATTGTCCCGATAGAAGGCCTCGAGCGCGGCATGATCGTCGAGTAGATGGTTGCAGCTTTCCAGCTCGCGCACTGGATTGATGTCGAGCGCGCTCAAATCCTCGGCATCGGGCCGGTTGATCGCTTCGACAGGCATAGACACTCTCCCGTGCGGACGTCCGGACGGGCGCCGCTGCTTGCTATCCATATCGTCTTCGCGTGGTCGATTTGGAGGGATGATTTTCATCATCTCACGGATATTATTGATCACCCTCGGCGCGCAGGAGCTTCAACATCTCCATCAGCTTGCCGTCCTGGTAGGCAGCGATTTCGGCGACGCTGTGCCCCTCGGCCGCCGTCTCCATCTGCGCCACGAGCATCGCTTGCAGCTTTTCGTCCGCCAGGGGCGGATCGGCCATGGTCGACCAGCGCTTGATGATGCCGGGGCCGAATTTGGGCAGGAACTCGCCAAGGCCGCCGGCGCCGCCTGACGTGTGGAAGGTGGTGAACAGTCCCTGGATCGCCCACTTCAGCGCGAAGCTATGCTTGATAGCCTTATCCACGTCGCCGACGGTCGCATAGCCTTCGGCCACCAGCCGGATCGCTTCCCGCGCCACGGCCGCGGTCAGGCGGTTGCCGATGTGGCCGAAGATCTCCCGCTTCAGCCGGATCGGCTGCTTGCCCATCGCGTCATAGAGGTCGTGCGCGATGTCCACCGCTTCGGGGGCGGTCTCCTCGCCGCCGCCCACCTCGACGAGCGGGATGAGGTGGACCGGGTTGAAGGGATGGCCCAGCACGAAGCGGCCGGCGCTCGCCAGCCCCGCCTGCAGTTCGGTGATCGGCAGGCTGGAGGTGCTGCTGGCGATCAGCATGTCGGCGGCAGCCAACCGATCGAGCGCGGCGAAGAGCGTCCGCTTGACGTCTCCCAGCTCGGGCGTGCTCTCCTGCACGAAATCAGCCCCCGCGAGCGCTTCTTCCAGCGTGTCGTGAAGCGAGAAGCGGCTCGTCCAATCGTCACCGGCGCGCGCGAGCCCGAGCTCGACCATCTGATCCCATGCGCCTGCGACGTGCACCCGCGTCCGTTCGCCCGCGCCTTCGGCCGGATCGTAGAGCCGCACCGAGCGGCCGCTGCCGAGAAAAGCGGCGGCCCAACCGGAGCCGATCACGCCGCCGCCGATCGCGGCGACGGTCTTGATACTGTCCTTGTCGCGATAGGCCGCCATGCCGGTCAGTAATCCTTGAAGACCGGCTTCTCCTTGTTGGCGAAGGCGGTCGTGGCAGCCTTGTAATCATGGGTCATCATGGTCATCGCCTCATAGGCGATGGAGAGCTCGCCCGTCAGGTTGACCTGGTCGCGGATGCACTTGTTGACGGCCGCCTTGGACCAGCGGACCGCCCACATCGGCTGGCCGGCGATCTCGCGCGCGATCTTGAGCGCTTCGTCCAGCACCTGCTCCTTGGGGAAGGCGTAGTTGACGAGGCCGATCTCTTCGGCCTTCTTGCCGTCCAGCAGCTTGCCGCGCATGAGATATTCCTTGGCCTTCTGCGGCCCGACGAGCAGCGGCCACATCACCGAACCCCCGTCGCCGGTGACGAGGCCGACGCGGACGTGGGTGTCGCCGAGACGCGCATCCTCGGCGACGATGCTCATGTCACAAAAGGCGAAAAGCGACGTGCCGAGGCCGATGGCGTCGCCATTGACGGCGGCAATGATCGGTTGCGGCGTCATCAGGATCTGGTCCCAGATGCGCAGTGTGTTGATCGGGACGCGCAGCGCATATTTCAGGCCGTACTCGGTCTGCGCCCGCTCTGCCATGAGCTTGATGTTGCCGCCCGCCGAGAAAGCCTTGCCCGCGCCGGTCAGCACAATGACCTTGATCCGTTCGTCGCGCGCGAGCTTCAGCCAGATATCTTCGATCTGCCAATGGTTGTGTGGACCCACGGCGTTCAGCTTGTCGGGATCGTTCATGGTGACGACGGCAACGCCATCTTCGCCAATATCGACCGTAAAGAAATCGAACTCGCTATAGTCGATCTCGCGCTGGAAGTCGTTGTCGCTCATGAAATTCTCCTAGAACCGGTTGGGAAAGCGCCCGGCCTCATCAGGCCGCGCTCTTGGTCTTCTGCCACTCCGCGAACGTCTGGCCCTTCTCGGCAAGCGCGACGAGCAGCGGGGCGGGTTGCAGAGAGGGATCGCCGGGCGTCTCTGCCGCCATCTCGCGCAGCTTGGCCACGATCCTGGCCAGCCCCACCTCGTCCGCGTGGAACATCGGTCCGCCCAGGTGACGCGGCCAGCCGTAGCCGTTGATCCAGACCAGATCGACGTCCGAGGCGCGCAGCGCGATGCCTTCCTCCAGGATTCGCGCGCCCTCATTGATCAGCGGAAAGAGCAGCCGCTCGACCATCTCATTCTGCGCAATCTCGCGACGAGCGATGCCCAGCTTCTCGGAGGTCGCGATGATCAGCGCTTCCGTGTCCGGGTTGGGATAGGGCGTCCGGTCGCCGGCCTCGTAGCGGTAATATCCCGCGCCGGTCTTCTGGCCCAGCCGTCCGCTTTCGACGATGGCGTCGGCGATGGGGAAGGGCGTGCCGCGCCGCTTGCGGATCGAATAGCCGATGTCGAGGCCCGACATGTCGTTGGTGGTGAGCGGCCCCATCGGGAAGCCGAGATCGGTGAGCGCCTTGTCCACTTGCTGCGGAAAGGCCCCCTGCTGGAGCAGCCGCTCGGCTTGCGCGGAGCGCTTGGCGACCATGCGGTTGCCGATGAAGCCGTCGCAATTGCCCGAATAGATCGGCACCTTGCCGATCCTCTTGCCCACGGCCATGGCGGTGAGGATCGCCTCCGCGCTGCTGTGTCTGGCGACGACCACCTCCAGAAGCTTCATGACGTTCGCCGGCGAGAAGAAGTGCATGCCGACGAAATTTTCGGGACGCTCGAGCACCGAGGCGATTTCGTCCACGTCGAGCGCCGACGTGTTCGAGGCGAGCACGGTAGCCGGCTTCACCCGCTTCTCGAGATCGGCGAAGATCTCCTTCTTGACGTCCATGTCTTCGAAAACGGCCTCGATGACGATGTCGGCGTCCGCCACCGACGCGCGACTGACGGAGCCGGTGATCAGGGCGAGCCGCTCGTCCATCTGCGCCTGGGTGATCGAGCCGCGCTTCACCGAAGTGCGGTAGTTGCCTGTCACCCGATCCATGCCGCGATCAAGCGCTTCCTGCGTGGTGTCGATCATTGTGACGGGCACGCCTGCTCCGGCGAATGACATGGCGATGCCGCCGCCCATCGTGCCCGCGCCGATGATCGCGGCCTTCTTCACATCGCGTGCCTTGGCGTCCTTGGGCAGGCCGGGAATCCTGGAGGCTTCACGCTCGGCGAAGAACAGGTGGCGCAGCGCGCGCGATTGGCTGCCCGCCATCAGCTCGCGATTAGCCACCGCGTCGACCGCCATCGCCTCGTCGATGCTCATGGTGAAGGAGCGGCGCACCGAATCGACGTTCGCCTGCGGCGCGTCCTGACCCTGCTTGCGGGCGGTGAGTCTGGCGGCGAGCGCATCGAAGGCGGAAGGATCGGCGCGCGTGGCGGCGAGCTTCTCATCGCGGTCGCGCACCGCAACCACCGGCAGCTTCCCGTCAATGACCCGGCGCGCGAAGGCTGCGCCGATTGCAGCGGGCTCGCCATCCTCAACCGCGTCCAGCACGCCTTGTTCCAGCGCCTGCCGCGCGCCCATCGGCTTGCCGGAGAGGACATGCTCCAGCGCCTTTTCGGGGCCGATCAGGCGCGGCAGCCGCTGCGTGCCGCCGCCGCCCGCGAAAAGGCCTAGGTTGATCTCAGGCAGACCCGCCTTCGCTGAAGGAACGGCGACGCGGAATGCGCAGCCCAGCGCCGTCTCCAGCCCGCCGCCAAGCGCAGTGCCATGGATCGCCGCCACGACAGGCTTGGGCGAGCTTTCCAGCTCCGCGATCAGGTCCTGCAGCGTGGGCGACACGCGCGGCTTGCCGAACTCGGTGATGTCTGCGCCGGCGAAGAAGGTGCGGCCTTCGCAATAGAGCACGATGGCCTTCACCGCCGGATCGCGGTTCAATTCCTCGAGCGCGCCGACAAGGCCCGAGCGCACCGCGAAGCCCAGCGCGTTGACGGGTGGATTGTTGCTGACGATGAACCCGATATCGCCTTCGATGCGCGTCGAGATCTGGTCGTTGATTTGAGTCATGGCAGGAGATCAAGTCCGTATTTTCAAACTAGCAGAATGGTCCAAACCTGCTGCCACAAAGCGGTTCGTGGGCGCCGACTGTCAAGCAGCGGGCAGGGAGAGGCAAGAGGCATCGCGAATGTGAAGGGTTGCCGGTCCAATCTTCGCATCGGCGCGATGGCGGATTAGGCCAAGCCTTGGAAAGTTATGCGCGGCCGCCGCCGCACGAGGGAAAGCGAACAGATGCAGTTCGAGTTGAATGAAGAACAGTCGATGTTTCGGGACTCGGTGGCGGCGTTCGCGCAGCGTCACCTCGCCGCCGGCGCCCTGGAACGCGCCCACAGCGACGACTATCCCTGGGAAGTGGCCAAGCTGATGGCCGAGCAGGGCCTGATCGGCATCACCGTGCCCGAGGACAAGGGCGGCCTCGGCGGATCGCTGATGGACGCGGTGATCGCGATCGAGACCGTTGCGTCGGTCTGCCCGCGCTCGGCCGATGTCGTGCAGGCCGGCAATTTCGGCGCGATCCGTACCTTCGCGCAATTCGCGAGCGAGGCGCAGAAGGAACAATATCTGGCGCCGCTGCTGCGCGGGGAGGGGCTGATCTCGGTTGCCATGACCGAACCGAACGCCGGCTCGGCCGTGACCGAGCTCACCACCACTGCGGTCGAGGACGGCGACGGCTATCGCATCACCGGCCAGAAGATCTTCACTACCCACGGCACGCATGCCACCGTGTTCCTCGTCTATGTTCGTTACGGTCCGGGCACCGGCAATGTCGGCTCGGTGCTGATCGAGCGCGGCCAAGAAGGCTTCACCTTCGGCAAGCCGATCCGCTTTCTGTCGGGCGAGGAATGGAATCCGCTGTTCTTCGACAATGTCTATGTGCCCAAGGAAAAGGTGCTGCTCGGTCCGGGGGGCTTCAAGAAGCAGATGTCGGGCTTCAACGTCGAGCGCATAGGCAACACCGCGCGTAGCCTGGCGCTCGGTCGCTATGCGTTCAACGCCGCGCGCGAGCACGCCAAGACGCGCCGCCAGTTCGGCAAGGCACTTTGCGAGTTCCAGGGGCTGCAGTGGAAGTTCGCCGAAATGAAGCTGAAGCTCGATGCCGCGCAGCTTTTGCTTTACCGTGCGGCGACCAACGCGGATGCCGGTCTGCCTTCGCCCGAGGAGACCGCCATAGCCAAGGTGGCCTGCAACCGCGCCGGCTTCGACTGCGCGAACGAGGCGATGCAGGTGATGGGCGGCGCGGGCTATAGCCAGGACAGCCTGGTTGAATATTGTCTGCGGCGGACGCGGGGGTGGATGATCGCCGGCGGCGCGATCGAGGTCCTGCTGAACCGCATTGCCGAGGGCGTGTTCGACATGCGGTTTCCGCAAGGACCGGCCAGGAGCTGACGGGGCCCTGCCTGGGAGAGGATGGGATCGATGAACGAGATGAGCAGGATTGGCGACTGCAATGCGGTGACGGCGGATCGCGTGCCGGTGGAGGCCTATATCTCGGCCGATTATGTGCGGCTGGAGAAGGAACGCCTTTGGCCGCGCGTCTGGCAAATGGCGTGCCGCGAGGAGGAGATCCCCAAGCCAGGCGATTTCTATACCTACGACATAGCCGATGACTCGATTGCGGTTGTGCGCAAGCAGGACGGCTCCATCGCCGCCTATCACAATGTCTGCCCGCATCGCGGCCGACGTCTGACCGGCGGCTGCGGCCGCATGGGGAAGTTCCATTGCAAATATCACGGCTGGCAGTGGAATCTCGATGGCCAGCCGTTGGAAGTGGTCGACCGGCACGACTGGGACGCCCTGCCTGACGAGGAGATCGTGCTGCAGCAGGTCAAGGTGGCTCTCTGGGGCGGGTGGGTCTTCATCAACATGGACCCGGACAGCGAAAGCCTGGAAGAGTTCCTCGGCGAGGCCAAGACGCTCCTCGATCCCTTCGAGATCGATCGGATGCGCTATGCCTGGCGCAAGCGGATTGTGATGCCCTGCAACTGGAAGACGGCGCAGGAAGCCTTCATGGAAGGCTATCATGTGCAGACCACGCATCGCCAGCTGCTCGCCTATCAGGACGATTATACCTACAGCAAGGCGTTCGGGAAGCATGCCATGTTCGGCTATGCGCCCACCGCATTGTTCGGGCTGCCGTCCCCCCGGATAAGCGATCAGAGCGGAGACATCCGCAAGGGGCTTTATGAGTTCAACAAGGAGATCTGGGACACGCTGAAGGCGACCACGACCGACGAGATGCTTGCGGCCGGGCGGCGGTTGATGGAGCTGCCCGAGACGGCAACGCCGTTCGAGGTCTATGCCGCCTTCGCGCAGTTCCATCGCGAGGAAGCTGCCAAGAACGAACGGCCGTTTCCCGACATCAGCGGCGAACAGCTGATGGCCGCGGGCACCGACTGGAACATTTTCCCCAACATGGTCTTCCTGCAACAGCCGACCAATGTGCTCGCCTATCGCTCGCGTCCCAATGGGGACGATCCCGACAGCTGCATTTTCGAGATCTACGTCCTTGAACGCTTCGCGCCCGGCCAGGAGCCGAAGCTTGAGGTGGACGATGGCGGTGACGACTGGCGCAAGGTTCAGTGGGGCCTGATCCTGGAGCAGGATTTCCAGAACATGCAGGAGGTGCAGAAGGGCATGAAGTCGCGCGCGCTCAAGGTCGTGAGACCCAATCCCGTACAGGAAGTGGAGATCAGCAACTTCCACCGCGTCTATCATGCATATATGGCGAAGGTGGACTGAATGGATGAATCGCGGTTCGACGAAGTCTCCGACTTCGTCATCGTCGGATCTGGCGGCGGGTCGATGGCGGCCGCGCTCTACCTCAAGTCTATCGGCAAGGCACCGCTGATCCTAGAGAAGACCGACCGATTTGGCGGTTCCACCGCGATGTCGGGTGGCGTGTTGTGGGTGCCCAACAATCACCTGCTGAAACGCAAGGGCATAGCCGACAGCCATGAGGCGGGCCGCGCCTATATGGACGCGACGATCGGCGACGATGCGGCCCCCGGCTCCACGCCCGAGCGCAAGGAAGCCTATCTCCGCAACGGCCCGAAGATGCTGAAATGGCTGGAAGATCGCGGCATGAAATGGCTGCACACCGACGGATGGGCGGACTATTATGACGACCGTCCGGGCGGCGTGACGCGCAGCCGCTCGATCGGCGCGCCCATGCTCGACGCGCGCGAGATGGGGCCGTTGTTCGACAAGCTGCGGCTCGGGCCCATGGTCATGCCGCTGCCCACCGACAAGGCGAGCATCATCGGCCTCGCCACGCGCACGCCGCGCGGCATGTGGGAAGGCGCGAAGCTGCTGTTCCGCATGTGGCTGGTCAAGAAGCGCGGCAAGCCGATGCTGAGCTTCGGGGGGGCGCTGCAGGGCAGGCTGCTGATGCTCGCCGACAAGGCGGGCATCGATATGCGGACCGAATATGCGATCCGCGATCTGATCGAGGAGAACGACCGCGTCACCGGCGTGATTGCCGAGCACAAGGGCCGCACCGTGCGGATCGGCGCGCGCAATGGCGTGCTGATCAACGCCGGCGGCTTCTCGCATAACGCTGAGATGCGCAAGAAATATGGTCCGCAACCCAGCTCCACCGAATGGACCAACGCCAATCCGGGCGACACCGGCGAAATGATCCAGATCGCCGAACGCCACGGCGCCGCGCTTGATCTGATGGATCAGGCCTGGTGGGTTCCCGGTACGATGGTGCCGGAGGGCGGCCCGGCGAACATGCACAACACGGACATCTCCAAGCCGCACTGCATCATCGTCAACCGCCACGGCAAGCGCATCCTGAACGAGAGCGGTTCCTACATGGAAAACGGCCAGCGCCTCTATCAGAATGACGTGCCGGCTTACGTCATCCTCGATAGCCGGCATCGCAAGCGCTATGCCTGGGGCTATTACCCGCCCGGCAAGACGCCGCGGTCCTGGTTCGACAGCGGAATGGTGAAGACCGCGAACACGATCGAGGAATTGGCCCGGAAGGCGGGCATCGATCCGGCGGGCTTGAAGGTCGAGGTCGAGAAATTCAATCGCTATTGCGAGACCGGCAAGGATCTGGATTTCAACCGCGGCGGGCGCGGATACGACAATTGGTTCGGTGATCCCACAGTCAAGCCCAACCCCAACCTCGGCAAGATCGAAAAGCCGCCATTCTATGTCATGGAGATGGTGCCAGGCGACGTCGGCACCTCCGGCGGAATGGTCACCGACGAATTCGCGCGGGTGCTACGCCCGGACGGCTCGGTAATAGAGGGGCTCTATGCCACCGGCAACTCCACCGCGTCGGTGATGGGCCGCTGCTATCCGGCGGCCGGCGCGAGCATCGGCGCATCGTTCATATTCGGCTGGATCGCGGCGCATCACGCGGTGGGAAGCAACGAGTAGCGTCCTGCATCATTCGCCCGGCGCGTCCCCATGGCGCCCCGCGCCTTGGGCAGCCGCCCGCCACTGGCTGGCACTGATGCCGCCACTGTGCTGCCGGAACATCGAGCGGAACAGGCGGCTGTCGGAATAGCCGACCTGTTGCGCGATCGTGTCGATGGAACGCGTCGACTTTTCGAGCATTCGGATCGCCGCCTGGAAGCGGAGCTGGCTTACAAGTGCCTTGGGCGACAAGCCAAGCACTTTGTGGAACCGGCGGTTGAGCGTCGCCGAACTGGTTGAGAGATGCCGCGCGAGGTCGGCCATGTTGATCGGTCCGGTGAAGCGCTGCTCGATCCAGAGCTGCCCCCGCGCTACCAGTGGATCGGGCGCGAGCAGATCCTCCTCTTCATAATCCTCGCCAATGATCGCGCTGAGCCAGCGCGCAATATCGGACGATAGGGTGCGCTCCATCATCCGGAGGATCAAATGCAAGTCGCTGGCCATGCCCTTGGCGATCAGCAGGTTGCCGTGATCGACAAGGCCGCGCCGTTCTTCGATCCGCTGGCGCGGGAACAACGCGCCCGTCAGCGGCCGCAGCGCACGCGCGACCGGGATCGCGATGTCGCCGGTCAAGCCGCAGGCCATGAGCAACGTCGATGCCGCACCGCTGGCGCCGACGATCGCGCCGGCATCGAACTGGTGTCGGAGCCAGGCGAGGAGCGGCTGGGCTTGCGCGATCCGCGCCTTGAGTTGCTCGCGCTCGCCGGCGCGGAAGGCGGGCAGCCAGATGAACGCGAACGGCTCGTCGCCGCCGACCGCGCCGTCCACCGCCAGCAGGCGGCCGTCGCTCAGCGACACCGGCGCGCCATCCGGTGAGAGGATGCGCAGACGCGTTTCCATGCGCACGCGCTCCGCCCCGGAGAAGACTTGCTCGACCCGATCCCTCGCCAGTGCGAAGCTGTCGATCAAGGCTCCGACGCTGGTGTGATAGGCGCCCGGCAAGGCGAGGAGAGCGAAATCGGCGGGCATAAGATATGATTGAAAACGGCCGCTAAATGCAGGAAATCAGCCTGTCAACCGAGCCGCCGGAACGAGAAGGGGAGACAGTTGAGCGCCCGCGCGGCATGATCGCGCGCGGTCGCCGGCCCATCTTGTCAGCCGCTCGCCACGGGAGTTCGCCATGCCTGAGCCTTCACGCTATCTCGGCCGCCTCGCCGGCAAGGTCGCGATCGTCACCGGCGCGGGGGCGGACGGCGACGAGATCGGGATCGGTCGGGCGATCGCCTACCTCATGGGCCGCGAAGGCGCGCGCGTGCTCTGCGCGGACCTGCTGGCCGGGCGCGCCGAAGCAACCGCCGCCCGCATCATGGCCGATGGCGGAGAAGCCGCCGCGGAAGCCGGCGACGTCAGCGATCCCGAGCAATGCAGCCGCCTGGTAGCCAGGGCCGTCGAGCGCTTCGGGCGGCTCGACATTCTCGTCAACAATGTCGGCATCTCGGGCTCCACCACGCTCGAGACGATCACGGTGGAACAGTGGAACCGGGTGTTGGCCACCAATCTGACCAGCGCCATGCTGATGAGCAAGGCGGCCGTGCCGGAAATGGCGCGCGGCGGTGGCGGCTCCATCGTCAATATCTCCTCGCTCGCGGGAATGCGCGCGATGGGGGCGATCGCCTATGGTCCGTCGAAGGCGGCAATGGCGCAGTTGTCGCGCGAAATCGGCGTGCTTCACGGACGGCAGGGAATCCGCGCGAACACGGTCGCGCCGGGCCATGTGATGACGCCCCATGCGATGAGCAAGGTACCGGCCGAGATGCGTGCGGCGCGCCGCAAGGTGGGACCGCTCGGCATCGAGGGCGACGCATGGGATGTCGCCCATGCGGTGCTGTTCCTTGCAAGCGACGAAGCGCGCTTCATCAACGGCGTCGAGCTTGCCGTCGACGGCGGCGTTGTGGGGATCGGACCCTTGGTGGGCCATGCGTTGATATTGGAAGCTGAGCAGTCATCACAACCTTGATCTGTGAAGTCTCCGGCGATTGTCATCTATTGCTGAAAAATAACGGTAAGTCATACTCCCGAAAGAGCCGTGTAAATGGCCAATGCTGGCGGTGATCCAGCCCATTAGGGGAGATGGCTTATGGCATTTCGGTATGCATTGCTCGCCGCTGGATCGCTCATCGCGACCGCTGCCTCCGCGCAAGGCCCGACGGCGTCGGCGCCAGCCGGTGCGTCGAACGAGGACCGGGGCGACATCATCGTCACGGCCCGCCGCCGTGAGGAAGTTCTCCAGGACGTGCCGATTTCGATCACCGCCGTCACTGGCGAGTCCCTGTCGCGCAGCGGGGTCAGCGACGCGATCGGGCTGCAGAGCCGGGTTCCCTCGCTCAGCCTTACCAACCAGGGCACGTCCCGCAACGAACTGGCCTTCACCATCCGTGGCCAGCGCACGCAGGAATCTCAGCTGCTGACCGACCCGCCGGTCGGCACCTATTTCGCGGAAGTCGTGCAGGCGCGCAGCGTCGGCTTCGCGAACGCGCTTTACGACTTGCAATCCACGCAGGTGCTGAAGGGGGTCCAGGGCACGCTGTTCGGCCGCAACATGACCGGCGGCGCGGTGCTGATCGAGCCGAATCGCCCGACCGACACGTTCGCGGCGGAGCTGCGCGGCCAGATCGGCAATTACGACATGCGCGATATGTACGGCATGATCAACTTGCCTGTCGCCGAAGGCGCGGCGCTGCGCGTCGCGGGCAAGATCCGCAAGCGCGAAGGCTTTACCACCGATGTCCTCACCGGCCGCAAATATGACGATCAGGATTATCACAGCTTCCGCGTGTCGCTGAAACTAAACCCGACCGACACGCTCGAATCCACCACGATCTTCGACTATATCAAGACCGACGAGCACGGCACGGCGCTCGTCGGGACTGATGTCAATCCGGCCTCGCAGGCGTTCGGCGGCTATGCCTTCTTGACGGCGCTCGGCATCCCCAACTCCAATCCTGTGCCGCAGTTCGCCGCGCAGAGGAGCCGCCCGCGCTATCAGGTCGCTTCGGGATCGGGTACCGGCGGACAGTTCGACGCTTATGGCATCCAACCGTTCGAGCGGCTGAAGAACTACGGCATTACCAACCGCACGACGCTCGACCTCGGCGATATCAAGCTCAAGAACATCTTCGGCTATCGTAAGCTCAAGTTCGATCAGAAGATGGATCTGGACGGCGTTCCGTCCTACTTGATCGATTCCTTCCGTTTCCGCGATATCGAGCAGTTCAGCGAGGAATTTCAGGGGCAGGGATCGACGTTCAATGATCGGCTCGACTATGTACTGGGCGCCTATTACTTCCTCGAGAAGGGCAGGGACGGATCGACGTCCAGCCAGTTTCCGGAACTCGCTATCGCCTTCTCGGGTCTTCCCCTGACGACGCCGGCGTCGCTGTTCCTCAACGCATTCTTAGGGAGCGGCCGCGCCGAGACGTTCGCGGTCTATGGCGCGGGCACTTACAGCCTGACCGATCAGCTCAAGCTGTCCGCCGGCATCCGCTATACGACCGACAAGCGCGAGGCGACGGTCTTCTCGCACTATCCGAATCTCGGCGCTTGCCTGTTCCGCCTGTCGGACGGCACGGTTCCATCGTTCGCCGATTGCCCGCAGAGCAACGACAAGAAGTGGGATGCGGTCACCTGGGACGTAACCCTGCAGTTCGAGCCGAGCGAAGACCTGACCACCTATGTCTCGACACGTCGGGGCTTCCGCTCCGGCGGCTTCTCGTTGCGTGCCGCGTCGACCGAGGAACTCGAGCCGTTCAATCCGGAAACGGTGCAGGAATATGAAGCGGGTCTCAAGACCCGCCATTCGCTGGGCGGCGCCGTACTGACGTCAAGCCTCGCAGTGTTCTACCAGGACTATAAGAACGTCCAGAAGCAGACATCGGCGATCGATGCGGCCGGCAACGTCAATACGATCATCACCAACACGGCCCGGCAGAAGAACTTCGGCGGCGAACTGGAACTGGGGCTAAGCAGCGGCCCCTTTAACATCAGCGCATTCTACTCCTATGTCGGCGTCAATATCACCGAGGGGCGGCAGCAGGGTGAATTCGAGCTGGTGGGAGCGCCCCACCATCAATTTGGCGCAAACATCAGTTATACTGCGGACCTCGGCGATGCCGGCAACCTGCTGCTCAACGCCAACGCCAGCTATCGCACTGCCCAGCATCTCGACAAGAACGACGTGCAGGCCCGCGAGCCCGGCTACGAACTCGTCAATCTGCGGGCGGGCTGGGAGAATATCTTCGGCACGGGGCTGGGCGCGGCGGCGTTCGTCAACAATCTGACGAAGAGCTACTACCGCGTGGGCGTGATCGGCATCTATAACGAGGCCGGCTACATCTCCAGCGTCTATGGCGAGCCGCGCACCTACGGGTTTGAACTATCGTACAAGTTCTGATCGCGCGACGTCGGTCCCAGCGCAAATCTTCGTGCGCGAGCCCGCGAGGGGGCGTCTTATCCCCTCTCGACGTCGGGACCGAAATCGGGCGCCACTCCGGCGGTCCAGGGCATGTGGCGAAAATATCGCGCTCCCGCCTCCGCCTGGGTGTGAACCGGAGTTAGCGTCGTTTCGTCCAGCACGTCCCCGATCCGCTTGCCGACCATCTCCGCGTCGATCGAGCGATCGAAGATCTCACCGGTCTCCGCGAAGACGAGGCTGGAGAGGCGCCCGCCGCCGGTCAGCAGGATGCGTCCCGTTTCGGTGCACGCGCCGCTGAGGAACCAGGCCATCGCCGCCGCCACCTGCTCTGCGTGCAGATTGTCGCGGAACCAGGCGACGGCCGCCGGATCGGGTATCTGTTCGACAAGACGCGAGAAGGAGGTCGGCATCACCGCGTTGACCAATATGCCCAGCGGCTTGCCTTCGATCGCCGCGTCCAGCGTCAGCCCCAGCATTCCCGCCTTGGCCGCGCCATAGGGCGCGTTGCCGCCGACGCCGAGCGCGCCGTTCGAGCTGACATTGAGCACGCGGCCGTATCTTCGCACGGCCATATGCGGCCAGGCGGCGCGCATCAGGTGATGGCCGCCGATCAGGTTGGTCGCGTAATGCCGCTCGATCGCCTCGTCATCATGCGCCGTGAAAGGGCCCGCGATGCCGGTACCGGCGTTGTTGACAAGGATGTCGACGCGGCCGAAGGCATCGAGCGCGGTCTGGACGATGGCGCGGGCATTGGCGGCGGTGCCCACGGCAAGGCTGCTGGCGACCGCCCGGCCGCCCGCCGCCACGATCTCGGCGGCCACGGCCTCGGCCGGGCCGGCGCTGCCGTTCTGCTCGCCCAGCACGCCGCCGCCATAATCGTTGACGACTACGCTCGCGCCCCGGCGCGCGAGTTCCAGCGCATAGGCGCGGCCCATGCCGCCGCCGGCGCCCGTGACGATGGCGCTCTGTCCGGTGAAATCGATGGTCATGAGTTCGCTTTCGCCATTTCGGGCAGTATCTCCGCGCCGGAGGCGAAGGAACTCACCCATTCGGGTTGCGCGGTCAGGCTGCCCATGACCTCGCCAATGCTGCCCCCTGACAGCAAGCGCACGGGGCCTTCCAGAACCTGCACACGCCGCACATTGCCGGCGCCGGCGTGATAGATGCCGCCCGAACTCCGGCAATGCTCGCTGCACAGCCAGCCGACGACGGGAGCCACATGATCGGGGGAAGCATAGCCGGCCCACTTGGCGTCGATGCTGCCCATGGACATGGGCGTATAGGCCGCCGGCGCGATCACGTTGATGCGGATGTCCGCTCCCTCTGGCACGTCGAGCACGAGCGAGCGGGCCAGGCCCACCATCGCGGCCTTCGAAGCGCCATAATCCGCCGACTGCATCTGCCCCCAAAGCCCCGCGCTGGAGCCGGTGAGCACGATGCGCCCATAAGCCTGCCCCGTCATCTCTGGCCATACCGCCTTCAGCCCGACGATAGCGCCCCACAGGTTGATGTCGATGAGTTCGCGCATCTGATCGAGCGTGGCGGTCGAGAAGTCACGCCAGGCCTGAACGCCGGCGTTGCTGACGAAGATGTCTGGCGCGCCGAAGCGGCTTCGCGCGATCTCGACCATCTCCGCTGCCGCTTCGGGCGACTGCACCGCGCCGTCATGCGCCACCGCCCGGCCGCCGGCGGCCATGATCTCGTCGACCACGTCTTGCGCCGAGGAAACGCCGTCCGGGCCGGGCCGGTTGCTGGCCACCACCGCGCAGCCCCGTGCGGCGAGCCAGAGCGCATAGGCACGTCCCAGCCCCTTGGCCGCGCCGGTGACGATCGCGGTGCGTCCAGAAAAGTCCAAATCGCCGCTCACAGCATCATCTGCCCGCCGTCGACGTTGATGGTCTGGCCGGTGACGTAGCGGCTGTCCTCGCTGGCGAGGAACAGCGCCGCCGGGCCGATATCGTCCCTGCAATCGCCGAGATAGCCGAGCGAGACAAGGTTCATCACCTTGTCTGCCTCTGCGGGGAAGTCCTTCACCCACTGCTCGGCGACCGGGCTCAACGCGGCGGGGCAGATC
>Ga0307412_10000737_pt1 | contig 18923 bp, 16 predicted proteins | sample DK1Cmetagenome_3_FD_203823 | JGI IMG/M metagenome (GOLD analysis project Ga0307412, IMG submission 203823) | Maize rhizosphere microbial communities from greenhouse at UC Davis, California, United States - DK15-C-1 | ecosystem: Host-associated > Plants > Roots > Rhizosphere > Soil | place: USA...
TAAAACGCCTGAGATGGCGGCTTTGCTGATGAAATAGAACATGCCGGATCAGCATATCCCGTCAGTAAATCGACGCAAGCAGCGTGATAAGCCGCTGAGGCTCTCCGGTCACGCAAATGGTTTATGTGGCCGGCGGCCAATTATGTGTCTCAGCCTGACAGGATCTGCACCAGGCGAACAAGGCATCGTACAAAATCAGACCCTGGTTCAGCATCGCATGATCATCAGGAAAGTTGGCCGACAATCCCAAGGAGATTGCGAACAGGCCCGCCGACTGCGGGGTGAGGTCAAGGCGTGACGTATCTGCACCTCTGACAATCGTCGCTAAGTGGCCAAGGGCAGGATCTTCAAGGCCATAGCGCGCGAGGAACGCGTCGAAGCTGCACAGTTCACCTACATGACTGAGCTCGGCACCGGGAATGTCATACGGTATTGCCCCTTGCGTCTGTGCAACCTCGAACACCTGCTTCGCCGGCACATATAGAAATTCCGGCGCGTCGTCGATGAATCGGGTGATGAGCCATGGGCAGGCAATCCTGTCGATCTTCGGCCGTTCGCGGGTGACCCATTTCATTTTTCCCCTCCGCCTAGAGTTGAGGGAGCGTAGTCGCCTGCTTGTAGCGCCTCTCGACTGCCTCCCAATCGAGATTTGCAAACCAAGCATCGATATATTTGGCAGCCTGCGTGCCGTAATCCATGTGGAAACTATGCTCGTACATGTCGAGCGCGAGGATCGGGATGCCGGCGGCGGCACCATGCATATGATCCCAGGCCCAATGATTGTGAAGCGAGCGGGTGTGGCTGTTCCAGACGAGAATGCACCAGCCCGATCCACCTGCTAGCGACATGCCGGTTCGCCGAAACTCCGTCGCCCAGGCGTCGAACGATCCCCAATGTTTGGCTAGAGCCTCGCGGATCGCTCCCGCCGCTTGACCGTTGCCGCCAAGGCCGTCGAAATAGATTTCGTGCAACACGACAGAGCCGGTGCGATGCAGTTCCTCGCGCTTGAGCCCGCCATAGACCACCGGCGGCAGATCGGGGTCGGCCATGGCGGCGGCGAGGCGCGTCTCGACCGCGTTCAGCGTCTTGACTGAGCCGATATAATTATTCTCCCAGTGGGATTTGATCAGCCGCTCGGACAGGCCTGTCAGCTTGGCGGGGTCAAATCCCAGCGGCCTGGGCTGATGCATTCCGGCGTAAGCCGGGACTGCGCTTGGTCGGTCGGACTGCGCGTGCGCGGTATCTGTTGCTGCCATGGCTGCTGCTCCTAAACCCAGGGTCTTGATCGCTGTACGGCGCGACTGATCGGTCATTTGCCTCTCCTGTTCAGACAAGAAGGACATAGGCGGCGCCCAGTGCCGCACAGGTACCCAGGACTGTAAGCACGCCGATCTTGAAGCGGAACACGGCGATCAGCGCCCCCGCTGAGAGAATGAAGGCGGGAAGGTTGATCGACGAGAGGACCGGCATGTCGAACGACCCGGTTGGCGTCGTCACCGCATCGACCTTGCCGAACAGGGTGTGAATGGCGAACCAGAGCGCGAGGTTGAGGATCACGCCGACTACCGCAGCGGTGATGGCGGTGAGCGCCGAGGAGAGCGCCTTGTTGCCGCGCAGTCGCTCGATGAAGGGCGCGCCCGCGAAGATCCAGAGGAAGCAGGGCACGAACGTCACCCAGGTCGTCAGGATCGCGCCGAGAGTGGCGGCCGCGATCGGGGCCAGCGGGCCGGCATCGCGGAAGGCGGCAAGGAAGCCCACAAATTGCGTGACCATGATGAGCGGACCTGGCGTGGTTTCCGCCATGCCGAGGCCATCCAGCATCTCGCCGGGCTGCAGCCAGCCGAAGGTATCGACGGCTTCCTGCGCGACATAAGCGAGCACCGCATAGGCACCGCCGAAGGTGACAACCGCCATCTGGCTGAAGAAGCTGGCGATCCGCGTGAAAACGTCGTCGGGACCGAGCGCAACGAAAAGCGCCAGCACGGGTCCGAGCCACAGCAAGAGGAGGGTCGAGCAAATTTTGAGCGACCAGCCAAGATTTGGCCGTGCATGTTCCGGCAGCGCCTCGCCGAGCGCTGTGTCGCGGTCGTGAATGACCTCTCCGCCCGACGATCCATGACCGCCGCCGCCCTTGAACTGCGCGATGCCGCTTCGCCCGCCGATATAGCCTGCCAGACCTGCGGCCAGCACGATCAGCGGAAACGGCGCGTCGAGGAAGAAGATCGCGACGAAGGCTGCTGCCGCTATACCGCGCATGACGTTGTTCTTGAGCGCTCGTGATCCGACGCGCACCACGGCCTGGACCACGACGGCGAGCACCGCTGCCTTGAGGCCGAAGAAGAGCCCCTCGATCAGGGAAACATGGCCGAGCAGGACATAGATGTAGCTGAGGCCCAATATGGCGAGGAAACCCGGCAGCACAAACAGCGCGCCTGCAATCAGCCCGCCCTTGGTCTTGTGCAGCAGCCAGCCGATGTAGACGGCGAGCTGCTGCGCCTCTGGCCCCGGCAGCAACATGCAATAGTTGAGCGCATGCAGGAAGCGCTCCTCACCGATCCAGCGCTTCTCTTCGACGAGGATGCGATGCATGACCGCAATCTGTCCGGCGGGGCCGCCGAAGCTGAGTGCTGCCACCCGCGCCCAAACGCGAGTGGCTTCGCCAAGAGAAATGCCGTGATCGGTCGGTGACGGGGCGGCGGTTGTATCGATCGGGGATGCACTTGCGGTCATCGGTCCGTCTTCCTGTTGCTGAAAAAGGCGTGGAACTGGTTGAGCGCGTCGCTGGCCAAAGCGATGCGCTGCAGATCATCGTCGGTCGAGGCACACACACCCGAGAGCATGGCGCCGACGCCTGCGGTTTCAGGACGAGCGAACTTGCCGTCGGCGATGTCGAGTTCATGGATGATCTCGCCGATCGCCACCAACGCGGGATCACTGGTGAGTTCGGCGCGCAGCAGCAGCGTCTCGAAACTGCATCGATCGCCCTCATGCGTGAACTCGGCATCGACCATGTCGAAGCGCAGCTCCCCCTCGACCGGATCATAATGACGGCTGTCGACAAATTTGAAGTGGGCGTCAGGATCGATGAACCGCCGGATCAACCAGGCGCAGGCGATGCGGTCGACATGCACTCCGCTGCGGGTCACCCATGTCCGGCCAACCAGGGCCACCGGTTCGGGCGTGTCGGCCGGTTCTGTCCGGCTGACATCGGGATGCTGGTAGCGCTGGCGATCCAGTTCGGCCAGCGCGGCTTCCGCTTCCTGACGGCCATGCGCACCGAAAAAATCAAGCCGGCTGACCTCTTCCATCCGCCTCTGGAGCCGGGCGATGTCAGGACCGCTCGCTGGGCCGGTTTCGAGCAGCCGCCGCGCCGCCTGCGCGATGTCATCATAGTCAGCGTCGCGGGCGTTATCGAACAGGGCGCGGACATCGCCATCGGCCTGGCCCGCGATTAGCCTTGCCTCGATGAGCGTAGCTTCGCCGCCGCTGCCGACAATCTCCTCGAGCAACTCCCTGAACGCTGCTTCGGCTTCCGGTGAAGGCGGCAGGACATGAACTGCATTCTTGAGCGGCACAGCGCCTATCGCTTGCAACCGCCGCCATATCTTAACCCGCAGATAAGGTGGCTTCGCGGGAAGCTGGTGCAGCAATGCAAGCCAGGGGCTGGTGTCGCTAGAGATCATGATGCATATGTATCACCGAATCTGTAATCAGGAAATAGCAATATCCATGCCCCGGTTCTCTCTCGTAGCGACAAGCGTCCTCGTGCCTGCTTTCTTCTTCGCATCTCCTGCCGCGGCAGAAGATGACGGCTTTTCACTAAGCGGCAGCGTGCGCTTGCGGTTTGAAGAGATTGAAGGTCAGCCCCGCACGGGCTTCGATTCGACAGACAGCCTGTTCAACATCCGCACTCAGGTGCTTGGGGAGTGGCGATCCGGCGCCTTTCGTGTGGGCGGTGAATTGTTCGACAGCCGCGCCTATGGCGCTGATCCGGGAACGCCGATCTCGACCAATGAGGTCAATGCTCTTGAACTGGTTCAGGCCTATGTCGGCGTGGACGTGGCGGAACCGCTCGGCAAAGGCAGCAAACTTGGCCTGACCGCGGGGCGCATGACGCTGAACCTCGGATCGCGCCGGCTGGTGGCGGCAGATGATTATCGCAACACCACCAACGGCTACACGGGGCTGCGCGCAGATCTCAGCGCACCGCGCGGCGTTAAAGCGGTCTTCATCTACACCCTCCCCCAGATGCGTCGCCCCGATGATGCGGACAGCGTCAGGCACAACCGTGTGAAAATCGACCGCGAGAGTTTTGATCTGGTGCTGTGGGGCGGGATGATCAGCAAGGCAAAGGCGATAGGTGTCGCCACGGCGGAACTCACCTATTTCCATCTTGGTGAGCGGGATGCACCCGGACGGCCGACGCGGGATCGCTCGCTCGACACATTTGGCGGCCGCATCATTCGCGAGCCTGAAACGGGCAAATTCGACTATGAGGTCGAAGCCTTTTACCAGACGGGCGACATCAGTGCTTCCGTCTCCGCAACGGCCGCGACGCAGTCGGTCAGCGCAAGCTTCGTGCACGTCGATGCGGGCTACAGCTTCCCAGGCGCGTGGAAGCCGCGCCTGTCCCTGGAGTTTGATCGCGCCAGTGGGGACGCAGCCGGTGGAAGCTACGGCCGGTTCGACACGCTGTTCGGCATGCGTCGCGCGGATCTTGCCCCGGCGGGTCTGTATAATGCAGTCGCGCGCGCGAACATCGTGACGCCGGGGATCCGGCTGGAGGCCACGCCAGACAAACGGTGCGATTGGTTTGCCGTCTATCGGGCGATGTGGCTCGCGTCGCGGACGGATGCATTCTCCACAACCGGGGTCAGGGACAGTTCCGGTCAATCCGGCAGCTTTGCGGGGCACCAGCTTGAGGGGCGCATCCGCTATTGGATCTTGCCTGCCCGCTTGCGCTTCGAGTTCGACGGCCTTCTGCTCGCCAAGGGCCGGTTTCTGCGGGACGCCCCTAACGCGCCGAGCGGCAAATGGACGCGCTACACTTCCTTCAACATGACCGCGAGCTTCTAGGCAACACGGCAGCTCCCGGTGTATCGCCGTCCAAATGCAGCTCCATATAGCGGCGCTGCCGCTCAGAAGCGCGCGGGTCCTCGCCAAACAGCCTGCATCGGGCGCTGTCAAAATTCGGCATGAGATTTTGTAACATCGGTGGTAACATCGGGTTGCCACGGTGATTGACGAGCCGGAGGATTAGATGCTTATTCGTTGGCTTCCTGTCGGCCTCAGTTCCATCCTGCTGGCCGGTTGCATTCAACTGCGCGATAAGCCGGCGCCTTTTGCGTCGGTGCCGGCCCAAAAGCACGAGCTGCTGGAGCGCTGTTGGCAGTCGGCCGCGGCCGGCCATGTGCGAGAGCGCAGAGGCATCATCCGCGGTCTCGCATTTTATTATGGGCAGCACCGCGATGCTTTGCGGCGGCACTGTTCGGCCTTTGCCGACGAGAAACAGCAAAGGATCTGGCGCAAGATCCACGCGCACCCCTCCTCCGGTTCCGACAGCCAGGCGTTTCTTCTTTCCTGCCTCGATGCGGCCAAGCTCGCTGTCCACAAGAGCTATGATGCCAACCACTTTGAGGGACATCGACGTATTTGCAGCGAGATGGCGCAGGCTCTGCCCTCCTAATGGCTTTCCTTCACAGATATTTGAGCCACCAGATGTCTTTGCGGCGCTGTTTCAGCTGCGCAAACCAGCGGGTCGGGAAATAGAGGACCGGGATCAGGATGAAGACCCAGATCCACACCCAGCGCAGATGATCGACCCCGAACACGGTGCCCTTGGTGGGGCCGTACATCAGCATCGCGATGTTGTAGATCAGCTTCAACGTATAGAGGTGAAGGACATAATAGAACATCGGCGCACCACCCAGCAGGGCGAGGTGTGGCATCGCTTTGCTATCCTGCCAGCGTTCGAATGCGGCCAGTAGCAGGCAACCGGTGCCGACGGTCGGCATCAGGAACAGGAGCGATGGCGGATATTTGGTGAGCGCCAGGAAACTCATCAGGGTGCGCAGCGGTGTTTCCGCGATGAACCAGGGCTTGTCACCGTAGAAATTGAAATAACGAATGGCGACGAAGCCGAGGACGAGCCCAAGGCCCAGCATTGTCAAACGGCGGATGCGGCGATCGGGATCGCTGCCGCGCGCGAACCAGGGACCGCAGGCATAGCCAAGCAAGATGACGCCGATCCATGGCAGCACGGGGTAGGTGGTCTTGAACACGATGCCGGCGATCTCGAACTTGTCCCGCTGGTGCAGCATCGCCCAGGGAATGAAGAAGGGGGAATCTGGAGTTAGACGGATCGGGTCGAGCAGATTGTGCAGGCAGACGATAGCAAGGCCGAGAGCAAATTGCGCCGGACGAGGAAGATGAATGAGGCCCGCAAGGCAGATCATGCTGAGGCCGATCGTCCAGATCACCTGCAACCAGATCGTCGGCGGCGGGAAGCTGTTCGCCTGGGTCGGCCAAGCGTAACAGACGATGGTGAATTCCAAGAGAAGCAGGAACATTCCACGCTTGAACAGGAACTCGGAAACTTCCCGCTTGCTGTGCGACTGGCCATAGAGCCAAGCGGACAAACCGGTCAAAGCGACAAAGGTCGGGGCGCAGAAGGCCGATAGGAGGCGCGTAAAGAACAGCCCCGGATCGGTGGTGTGCGCGTCGACCGGGTCGGTCACCTGCAAATGCAGGAACCAGGTCTCGCGCACATGGTCGACCAGCATGAACAGCATCACGAGGCCGCGCAGCGCATCGATGGCGATCAGGCGGGTACGCGCCTTGGCCGCGTCGACGGTCGACCGCATGGTTCTGATGCCGAGAGGCGGCGCCGTGTTCGCGATGCTGCTCATGGTCGATCCTTCATTAGTTCCGGGTTCTTACTCGCCCTTGGGCTGGAACAGATCCTTGTAGAAGCCGACGGTTTTCACCGTAACGGTGACGGGCGCGTCACCCTTGTTGCGGAAATACCAGCCATGGGTGCCGTCGAAGGGGGCGGTGAAGTCGCCCTGGCCGCCGGTCAGTTCCAGTTCCTTCCAATAGTCGGTGAACTCGCCCTCGGCGGCATTGGCCTTTTCGCCGTGCATTTCCGCCTTCACCGGGCCGCCGGTCGATTTCCAGCTGAAGACGAAGCTGTCGCCGGTGGTCATGTGGGCCTTCACCTCCTGCCCGCTATGGGGTTCCAGGGTGATGGTCATTTCGTCCTGACGCCAGGCGGTGGTCTTGGCGATGGTCGCCTTGGTGGGGATGGCGACCTGTCCGGCGACGGGAGTGGTGGTGGTGGCGGGCGCTTCGGCTTCCGCTTCGCCCGACACCATGCCGGTCAGGCCGAGCGCGGTGCCGACGCCGGTGGGGTCGATATTATATTCGGCCGGCAGCACGAACAGGGTCAGGATGGCAACGGCGGCGATGGCGGCGCCGCCGGTCGCCTTTGCGAGAGCGGAGGGCGAGGGACGGATCGCGGTGGGGAGCGCCGGGGCGGCGATGGTCTGGCTGTTCATGTCAGGCACCTTCGGTGAAATAGCCGGCCAGTTGGAAGCCGATCAGGACGAAGCCGGCGGTCATCAGCGCGGCATTGGCGACGATGGCGCTGCGACGGAAAGAGTCGGTGAGGCGCCAGAAATTCATCAGCAGCAGGATCAGGGTGAGCGCCATGAACTGACCCATCTCGACCCCGATATTGAAGCTGATGAGATTGGGGATGAGGCCATCCTTGGCCAGCGTCAGTTCCTGGATTTTGGTCGCAAGGCCGAAGCCGTGGAAGAAGCCGAAGATCAGCACCGCCGCCTTGGGATTGGGCGACACGCCGAACCAGGTCTTGAACCCGTCCAGATTGTCCATCGCCTTGTAGACCACCGACAGGCCGATGATTGCGTCGATCAGGAACGGATTGGCGCGAATGTCGAGCAGCACGCCCAGCAGTAGCGTGGTGCTGTGGCCGATGGCGAACAGCGTCACATAGGCGCCGACATCCTTCAGCCGATAGAGGAAGAAGATGACCCCGGCGAGGAACAGCAGATGGTCGTAGCCGGTCACCATATGTTTGGCGCCCAGATACATATAGGGGATGATATTCACCCCCGACGCGCCTTCGATGAAGGCCTTGTCATTTTCGTTCACGCCATGGGCCCAGAGTGACGAACTCATGAGCGCCAGGATCAGGCCCAGCAACAGCAGCGCGACCCGCCGCATCGTGGGACTGAGAAGCGGTTGAAGGGTCGCACTGTGCATGGCAGCTCCTGTCTCTGGCCTGTTATTTGGTCTGGAAGGTAGCGAAAGTCTTGGCGCCGCTCTTGTCGATCAGCGCGACCACGATCTTCGCACCCTTGGCGGCCTTGAAGCCCGGGGCGGAGAGCTTGTTGCCGCCGGCGGCCTTTAGCGCGACCTCGGTCTTCTTGCCGGCCGCAGTCTGGGTCAGCTTGGCGGTGTAAGCGGCGGCCGGGATCGGCTCATCTTCTTCGCTCAGATACACATCGACGCCCTTGGGTCCTGTGACCAGTTCGAACATGGTTTCGCCGGTCATCTGGACCAGGCCGCCATGCTGCGGCTTCATGCTGCCATGCGCCAAGGAGGCGCCCGGCATAATGGCCAGCGCTGCCGCTGCGAGGCCGATGGTGAACTTATTGAAATTCATGGAACAGCTCCTGCTGTAATTGGGGGGCCGCGGAGACTGGCTTATTCCGGCAGGTGCGGCAACACGAAGGAAAGAGAGGCGCGATATTCCTCATGATCGACCTTCTTGTCGGTGGTCTTGCCGACATAGATCGCCATCAGCACGTTGATGCCCTGGTTGCGCAGCTTGACGGTCGCGGTGCCGTCCGCGGCGGTCTTGGCGGGGCCGACCTCATCGGGATCGTTGACATAGTCCTGCATCACGGTCGCGCCGGCGACGGGCTTGCCCTTGTAATAGACGCGCACCTTCATCGGCTCGCCGAACTTCTGCGGGATGGCGGTATCGACCGGCACGACCTGGAGCAGATGGCCCTCGAACAGCGGGACCGGCTTGGTCGGCACTTGGGTCAGATGCACGGCATATTTGAAATTATGCTCGGCCAGCGTCGCATTGGGCACTTCGTCGCGGCCTTTATTGTGCCATTCGCCGTCGGGCGTCTTGCTCCAATAGCCATAGTCCATGACCGCGCCGACAGCCGCGATCGGTTCCTCGCTGTCGACCACCGGGATCGCGCCCGCGGTGCGCAGCGTGGTGGTGACGGGCGTCCAATCGGCGTCATAGCCTGTCACCGCCTTCACGAGTGGCAGGCGCTTGACGGCATCGAGATCGTCGGCGCCCACGCCATAGACCAGCGCCAACTGCTTGGCGCGTTGCGCGAACCAGATGCCGTGCGCGTTCAGGGGCGCAGCGGTAGCAAGAATGGCGGAAGTTCCGATCGCAAGGGTGAGTAAGCGAGGCAGTTTCATAAAATCCTCCCTGAACGCTGAGCGTCGATGTTGATGAAAGGCTATGACAAGCCTTGCCGCCGAAATGCCGAACTGGCCCGGCCGCGAAGCAGAATCTGTCAAAGAAATAATGCCAAACAGATTATTCGAGCGAGGTAGCGGGATCGCCGCTGTTGTTCGTTGACAGCCTGAATGCGCCGCAAGTTGACTTGGAGGTTTGTCAATGATTGCTGCTAGTGGGATGGCAGGCCTAGCTCCGACAGGGTGCGGCCGGCTGAACTTAACTTTCGCACTCAGCGCGTTGCCGTCAGGATGAAGCGGTGTTAATCGAACGCCATGCAACGTCTTATGTCATTGCTGCTGATCGGGGTGCTGATGCTTTCGCATAGCACGATGAGCAGTGCTGCGTTGCATTCTCCGCTATTTCACGACCATGCCGAATCAGTGGCGGACCACCATCATGGTGAGGCGGATGAGGACATGGATGGGAGATCAGTAGAATCTGCCGCCTCCTCACAGGGCGAGAGTAATCCGCACTTGGGAACCAGTTCTCATGTTCACGTCGCTTTTGACAGGGTTGCGCCAGTTGAACTGAGCCCGTTGACCCGGGTCGGAACCAACAGAGCGGAACGCATAGGGGCGAGCTTCGCGCTCGATTCCATGCACCAGCGCCCGCTGCTGGAACCGCCGTCAGCCTGATCGTGCGAGCTTGCGCCCTCTTTGCCGGCGCACTGACTACGATTCAGGAGACAGCCCATGTTCAAATCCTTGCGGGCCGCGTTCCTCGCGGCAGCCTGCATTCCATCGATAGCGATGGCAGAGCCGCTGACGATGGAAGATGCCATCGGCAGGGCTCTTGCCTCCGCGCCACAAAATGCCGTCTCTACGGCGCGTAACGATGTTCTGACTGCCGCCAGACAGGCGGCCGACACCAAGCCGGCCGCGACTGTGGATTTTCTCGCCGAAAATCTCGGGATTGGCGGCCGGGATCTCAACAACCAGATTCAGGTGGAGGCCAATTACAGCCAGCGGCTGGAGCGTGGCGGCAAGCGCGCCGCGCGCATCGCTGTCGCGCAAAGCGATCTGGCGCTTGCCCGGAGCGAGGCGCTCGTCACGCGGCTGGACATCATCGCGCTCGTCCAGCGCCATTTCGTCGAAGTTCAGGCTACGGAAGCGGAGATCGCGATCGCGCGGGAGAAAGTCGCCGTTGCGGAAGCGCTGAACCGCGAGGTCGCCCGCCGCGTGAGTTCGGCGCGTGATCCGCTATTTGCAGGAACGCGCGCTCGAACGCAGCTTGCCGAAGCGCGCGTGGATCTGGAACTGGCCATCCACGCCCGCGATAAGGCGAAGGATCGGCTGGCGGCCATCTGGGGCGGGAGCGCGGCAGGGCTGGAGATCAGCGATGCCCGCTTTCTCGAATTCGGTCGGGGCGAGCAAGCCGGATCGCCTGCCATGGCGGATCTTGCCGTTTACGAGGCGCGGGTCGCGCGCGCGGAAAGCGCGACGGCCTTGCAACGGACGCAGGCGGTTCAGGACCCCACCATTTCAGCCGGGCCGCGCTATCTCGCCGGCACAGGCGACGTGGCTTTGGTGGCCGGCGTATCGCTGCCGCTGGGCAATCGTCGGCTCAACGAAGCGCAGGTCGCCGCGGCGGAGGCGCAGAGGCGCCAGGCAGACGCGGAACTGTCCGTCGCGCGCTTCCAACAGACACGCGCGCTCGCGCTGGCGGCCGAGAAGGTCGAGGAAGCGCAGCATGAAGCGGAGGCCATTCGCGATAAGGTGATCCCCGGAGCGAAACAGACGCTGGCGGAGGTGCGCGCCGGCTATAATCGCGGCGGCTTCACCTTCAACGATGTGTCCACGGCGCAGTCCACCCTGGCAACGGCGCGCGCCCGTTTGGTCGCCGCTGCCCGCCGCTATCATGAAGCCGGCGTCGAATATGATCGCCTGACCGGCCGCCATGCCAATCTTGCCCAGGAGGCACGTCCATGAAATCCCTCAACCTGGCGATGGCGATAGCACTCGCCGCGACCCTGCCTCTTGCCGCCTGTGGCGAGGGGCCGTCCTCGGCAGAAGGGGGCGAGGAACATGCCGCGCCCGGCACCGATTACGAGCGGGGGCCGCATAATGGCCGGATGCTGCGAGACGGCGACTTCGCGGTCGAGATGACCATCTTCGAGGATGGCGTGCCGCCGGAATTCCGGGTCTTCGCCTATCGCGACGGCAAGCCGGTCAATCCGGGCGAGGTGAAATTGTCCGTCGTCCTCAAGCGCCTCGATGGCGAAGTGAACAGCTTCGTCTTCAAGCCGGAAGAAGATTATCTGCGCGGGCAAAGCCGGGTGGTCGAACCACACAGCTTCGACGTCACGGTGACAGCGGCGGAAGGCGGCAAGTCGCACAAATGGCAATATGACTCCTATGAAGGGCGCACCACGATCACCGAGACCGCCGCGCGGTCTGCGGGTCTGGAATTTGAACAGGCGGGGCCGGCGACCATCGGTGAGACGATCGAACTGATCGGCCGGGTCGAGCTTGATCCTGCGGCCAGTGCCGAAGTCGGCGCGAAATTCCCCGGTCGTGTCATGTCGGTCGCCGCCAATGTGGGCGATCGCGTGCGCGCCGGGCAGACGCTGGCGCGCGTCGAGAGCAGCGAGAGCCTGCAAACCTATTCAATCAGCGCGCCCATGTCGGGCGTGATCGTCGAGCGGCGTTCGAATGTCGGCGCCGTGGCGGGCTATCAACCCATGTTCATCATCGCGGACCCAGCGCGTGTCGTCGCCACATTTCCGGTGTTCCCGCGCGAAATGGAGCGGGTGCGGCCTGGCCAGCCGGTACAGATCCGCGGTCTGGAGGGGCAGCGCAGCCAGCCTTCCGTCATTCGCGATTTCCTGCCGCTCGCACAGGTGGCCACCCAATCGCTGACGGCGCGCGCGGCGCTGCCCAATAATGACGGCTTCTGGCGTCCGGGCATGGCGGTTCGTGGGCTTGTGACGGTGGAGCAGCGGCAGGTGCCGCTCGCGGTCAAGACGGCAGGTCTTCAGGCGTTCCGCGACTTCACCGTGGTCTTCGCCAAGGTCGGCACCAGCTATGAGGTGCGGATGCTGGAACTGGGCACCAAGGGGCCGGAGTGGACCGAGGTTATCGGCGGCATCAAGCCGGGCCAGACCTATGTCGCGAAGGGCAGCTACGTCATCAAGGCGGATATCGAGAAATCCGGCGCGAGCCACGATCACTAAGGGAGGCAGCCATGCTTGAACGCATCATAAGGTTGTCGATCCGGCAGCGCTGGGCCGTGCTTGCGGCCGTCCTGTTGCTGAGCGCGCTCGGCATCTATAATTTCGGCCGGCTCAAGATCGACGCCGTGCCCGACATCACCAATGTCCAGGTGCAGATCAACACCAGCGCACCGGGCTTTTCGCCACTGGAGGCGGAGCAGCGCATCACCTATCCGGTGGAAACCGCGCTCGCGGGCCTGCCGGGGCTGGAATATACGCGCTCCGTATCGCGCTATGGCCTCAGCCAAGTGACTGTCGTCTTCAGGGACGGCACGGACATTTATTTCGCCCGTCAGCTGGTGAACGAAAGGGTGCAGGGGGTGCGGAGCAGCATCCCCGAAGGTCTGGAGCCGGAACTGGGGCCGATCGCCACCGGGCTTGGCGAAATCTTCATGTACACGATCGAACCCAAGCCGGGCGCGCGCAAGCCCGACGGATCGGCCTATACGCCGCAGGATCTGCGCACCTTGCATGACTGGGTGGTGCGCCCGCAGTTGCGGACGGTGCCGGGCGTCACAGAGGTCAATTCGGTCGGCGGTTTCCGCAAGGAATATGAAGTCGCGCCCTATCCAGAGCGGCTCGCGGGCTTTGGCCTAACCGTTAACGACGTCATCAAGGCGCTGGAAGCCAATAACGCCAATGTCGGCGCGGGTTATGTCGAACGGCATGGCGCCCAATATGTGATCCGCGTGCCCGGACAGGCTGTAGGCGAACAGGATCTTGCCGGCATCATCGTTGCCCGGCGGGAAAATACGCCCATCCGTATCGCCGACGTTGCCGATGTGTCGATCGGATCGGAGATCCGCAACGGCGCTGCAACCAAGGACGGTCGCGAGGTGGTGCTGGGCACCATCTATATGCTGGTCGGCGAAAATGCCCGCGAGGTCAGCATCGCCGTTGCCGAGCGGCTGGAGGAGGTGAACCGGTCGCTGCCCGCCGGGGTCATTGCGAATACTGTTTATGATCGCTCCAAACTTGTCGAAGCCACGGTTGGCACGGTCGAGAAGAATTTGGCCGAAGGCGCCTTGCTGGTCATCGTCGTGCTGTTCCTCCTGCTCGGCAATATCCGGGCGGCGCTGATAACGGCGGCGGTCATCCCGCTGTCCTTCCTGCTGACGATCACCGGCATGGTCGCGAGCGACACTTCGGGCAACCTCATGAGCCTTGGCGCGCTCGACTTCGGCCTGATTGTCGATGGCGCGGTCATCATCGTGGAAAACTGCCTGCGGCGGTTCGGTGAGGCGCAGCATGGATTTGGCCGGCTCCTGACGCGCGAGGAGCGGTTTGACATTGCTGCCTCGGCGTCGGCAGAAGTCATCCGGCCAAGCCTGTTCGGCATCGCCATCATCACAATCGTCTATTTGCCGATCTTCGCGCTCACCGGTGTCGAGGGCAAAACCTTCCATCCCATGGCCTACACCGTGGTCATCGCGCTCACGGCCGCGCTGCTTCTCTCGCTGACCTTCGTTCCTGCGGCGGTCGCGCTGTTCGTGAAGGGTCGGATCGAGGAGAAAGAGAACCTCGTCATGCAGTCCGCAAGGCGCAGCTACACGCCGCTGCTCGATTTTGCCCTCAACAACCGCAACGCTGTTCTGGGCGGGGCGGTCGCGTTGGTGGCGATCAGCGGACTTGCCGCGACGCGTCTGGGATCGGAGTTCATCCCCAATCTGGACGAGGGCGATATTGCGCTGCACGCGCTGCGAATACCGGGCACCAGCCTGACCCAAGCCGTGGACATGCAATCGGCGCTTGAGCGCCGGATCAAGCGCTTCCCCGAAGTGGATCAGGTCTTTGCCAAGATCGGCACGGCCGATGTCGCGACGGACCCGGTGCCGCCCAGTGTCGCGGACACCTTCGTCATCATGAAACCGCGATCGGAATGGCCCGATCCGCGCAAGCCCAAGGCGCAACTGGTCGCGGAAATGAACAAGGCGGTGAACGAGGTTCCCGGCTCCCGTTACGAGTTCATCCAGCCGATCCAGATGCGGTTCAACGAACTAATCGCAGGCGTTCGCTCCGACGTGGCGGTCAAGATCTATGGCGATGATCTCGATACGCTGGCCAAGGTCGCGGACGAGATCGAAGGCGTGGTGTCGAAGATCCCGGGATCGCAGGATAGTCAGACGGAGCAGGTCACCGGGCTGCCGTTCATCCAGATCACGCCCAATCGAGAGGCGCTGACGCTGCTGGGCCTCAACATCGAAGATGTGCAGACCGTAGTGTCGGCCGCCATGGGCGGCGCGCCGGCGGGTCAGCTGTTCGAGGGGGACCGCAGGTTCGACATCGTGGTCCGCTTGCCCGAAAAGCTGCGGCAGGACCCGACGCTGCTCGAACGGTTGCCGATCCCTCTTGGCGGAGGAAATGGTGCTGTGCCCCTTTCCGAAGTGGCTTCCATCGAGCAGACGACCGGTCCCAACCAGATCAGCCGCGAAGATGGCAAGCGGCGCGCAGTCGTGACCACCAATGTCCGCGGTCGCGATCTCGGCTCCTTCATCGCGGAGGTGCAGCAGAAGATCGGCAGCGAAGTGACGATGCCGGAGGGTTATTGGGTCGATTATGGCGGCACCTTCGAGCAGTTGCAGTCGGCGTCGCTCCGGCTTCAGATCGTAGTGCCACTGGCGCTCCTCCTCATATTCGGTTTGTTGATGGCACTTTTCGGATCAGCCAAGGATGCGGGCATCGTCTTCTCCGGCGTGCCTTTGGCGCTGACCGGTGGGGTCGCGGCACTGCTGCTTCGCGGCATTCCCTTTTCGATTTCTGCAGGGGTCGGCTTCATCGCGCTTTCGGGCGTGGCGGTATTGAACGGTGTCGTCATGCTGAGCTTCATCCGTCAACTGCGGGAAGAAGGAGCTGGGCTCGACGAAGCCATTCGCGAAGGAGCCCTGACCCGTCTCCGGCCGGTGCTGATGACCGCGCTGGTTGCTAGTCTCGGCTTCGTCCCAATGGCGCTGAACGTGGGGGCCGGTTCGGAGGTGCAACGGCCGCTTGCGACAGTTGTGATCGGAGGCATTCTCTCCTCCACAATACTCACGCTGCTTGTTCTTCCGGCTCTATATCGGGCCGTTCACGGGAGGAGATCTCAGAGGACAACTGTGACTGGGGATGTGCAGGTGAACACTCTATGACGATAATCCCGCGCGGCCATGCCGCGCGGGATTGACATCGGTCATGCTATCCGACGTTAGCTTCAACGGCCGGTTTTCATTGCCCGAAGGGATAACCAGACGGTCTGCAGCTGAGAAGGCAATTTTTCGACCTGAATGTCGTAGAAGGGTCGCTGTCAGAGGTGATTTATAAGGAAGTTGGACGAGTTTATCGAATTCCGCTAATTTTGATGCACATTGCGGTGAACCCTCGATGCCGCATCCCGCTTGGTTGAACGTTCATCCCCTTGGCCATCATGGCCACTGGAGATGTGTCATGGGATTATCAGAATTTGATCCCGCCGCTCGTGAGCGGGTGTCGTGGAACGCTGGACGCAAGGTCGGCGCAAAGCGCGCGCTCAAGCCCCGCCAGATCTGGGCGATTCGCTTCTTTCTTGATCAGCATGGTCGAACCCGGGATCGGGCGCTCTTTGATCTCGCGATCGACAGCAAACTTCGCGGCTGTGACCTGGTGAAGATCAAGATCAGCGATATTGTTTGTGACCGGAAAATCCGGACGCGAGCGATCGTCGTCCAGCAAAAAACCGGGCGGCCCGTTCAGTTCGAGCTGATGGATGACGCTCGCGCCAGCCTGCTAAGATGGCTGGAGCTGAGGGGAGGCTCCCTGGAGGATTATGCCTTCCCGAGCCGCACCGATCACGCGACCCATATGAGCACCCGCCAGTATGCCCGCCTAGTGGATGAGTGGGTCACAGGCATCGGCCTGCCAAGCGAGGATTATGGTACGCACTCGCTGAGGAGGACGAAGGCGTCGATCATCTACAAAGCCACCGGGAATCTGCGCGCGGTCCAGATCCTGCTTGGGCATACGAAGATTGAAAGCACCGTCAGATATCTCGGAGTGGATGTGGAGGACGCCCTGACCCTGGCGGAAGGCACGGAAATCTGAATGCGGCTGGCTCCTTGCACATGCGGGGAGCCAGCTTCCAAATTGCGTCTGCCAAGCGCCATTTTTTGCCGCCCCTGCGGCTCCGCATCTTTCCGAAAGCTGACACTGCTCGGCCCGGCACCTAAGTACCTCGGCCAAGGATCGTCATAAGAGCTTCCATCGAATAGGGCTTGCGAAGCAGCTCGAAGCCGTGGCCGCTCTCTTCGGCAAGAACGTGGCTGTAGCCGCTGGTCAGCACTATCGCGAGCTGCGGCCACCGCCCGGCAATCTCGCGAGCCAGCTCCAGGCCGTTCATTCCTGGCATGATAACGTCACTGAAGATCAGGTCGAACTTTGCCGCCGACGTCTCGAGAACGTCCATTGCGGCTTTGCCATTTTCTACCCACGTCACCACTTGGCCCAATTCCTCGAGCAGTCCCCGTGCGAACCGGCCTACTACTTCATTGTCCTCCACCAACAGGATCCGACGGGTCGTGATTTGCTCGCGAGAGGCAGCCTGACGCGATGCAGATTCGACCTGCTCGGCTTGCGCCAAGGGAAGGTAGAGCGTGAACTTCGTCCCTGTCCCGATTTCGCTGCGGACATCGACCTCACCGCCGGATTGTTTCGCAAAGCCGTGAACCTGGCTAAGGCCAAGACCGGTGCCTTTATTCAGCCCCTTAGTGGTGAAGAAGGGTTCAAAAATATGCTGCAACACGTCTTCGCCGATGCCGCTGCCGCTATCTTCCACCTCGACGGCAACGAAGCTGCCCTTCGCTGCCGCATGTCGGCGAACGGCAGGTACCCCTTCGAGAATGCGGGTCGTGATGGTGATTTGCCCTCCCGCCGGCATGGCATCTCGCGCATTGACGACAAGATTAAGAAGGGCGGTTTCGAACTGATTGACGTCCGCGTTCACGGCGGCAGAGGTGAGTGCCTCAAGGGAGACGAGCACGGGTGATCCCACGCTTGTCTCGATGATCTGGCGCATCCCCTCTATTCGTGATCGAACATCGAAAACCTCTGGCTTCAAAGGCTGTCGCCGGGCAAAGGCGAGCAACTGGGACGTTAGTGATGCCGCCCGATCGGCGGCATCTGCAACCGCATCGATGTAGCGCTGGCGCTTCTCTTCACTCAGGTTCGGTAATTTCAAGAGGTCCGCAGACGCTCTAATGACCGTCAGGAGATTATTGAAATCGTGCGCAACGCCTCCAGTGAGCCGGCCCATCGCCTCCATCTTCTGGGCCTGCGCCAGCGCCTCCTTGGCGCGTTCTGTTTCCTGCTGCGCCTGCCAGCGCTCTGTGAGGTCTCGCGTCACCTTGGCGAAGCCGATCAAGATGCCCTCATCGTCGATCACAGGATCGATGACGACGCTTGTCCAGAAGCGCGTACCGTCTTTGCGGACGCGCCAACCTTCAGCTTCGAACGTCCCGAATTCGGCCGCTGTGGCTAATGCGCGCTGCGGCAACCCGTCTGCCCGATCTTCCTCGGTATAGAATTTGGAGAAGTGCTGTCCAATGATCTCGTCAGCCTTATAGCCCTTGAACCGCTCAGCGCCCGCATTCCAGCTTGCTATGTAACCTTCGCGGTCGAGCAGATATATGGCGTAATCCTTGACGGCATTAACCAGGAGTTCGAACCGGCGGTCTCCACCTAGTTCATTTGGAATCCGCGTTTCTATTGGATGCATTGCTACCCATCATTTTATTCGAGACTCCGCATACCGACAGGCTCAAGCTGGCAGTGCACAGGAAAATGGCGGCAGCAATATCCTTCCTGCGCTCCGAAGTCCTTGATGCAGGTGAAGGCACTTTCGATCCTGTTCTGCGCGAGTGACGGGCAAGCCTGAGGACCCTCGCTGGCGACCGGTCGCGAAAATTGGTGGCCGACCATCGGCCGGGAACGAACTGCCAGTTTGGCTGTATTGACTGGATGGATGCCGGATGGAACATGACGGGCGAGCACGTCCGCTACTCGCCACCTTTAAACCAGCTCGAAGGCGCGTGCCGCACGGTAGGCTGGTCGAACTTCTTGAGCCCGGTCCACCGCCGGTCTTTCGCAACGAACATCCGTGCTGTCGGTCGGCTCAGAGCGGACAAGAAAAAATGCCGATGATCGACGCCCAGCTCGCACAAATGATCGTCGAAAGTTCAACTGACTTCG
>Ga0307412_10000738_pt1 | contig 18916 bp, 22 predicted proteins | sample DK1Cmetagenome_3_FD_203823 | JGI IMG/M metagenome (GOLD analysis project Ga0307412, IMG submission 203823) | Maize rhizosphere microbial communities from greenhouse at UC Davis, California, United States - DK15-C-1 | ecosystem: Host-associated > Plants > Roots > Rhizosphere > Soil | place: USA...
ATTCCCGGGCACCCGATTGCCTGAGCTAACGGTGCGGCATATGAATCGCGGGCTTTGCGCTTTCCTCATCGCGGACGGCCGGTCAGGCGCTCGTGAAGGAGCCGGGGAAGCGTCGTGAAGCCCCGGGTGTTCATCAGCGCGACGAACCCCGGGTCACGCGTCAGCTCGCGCAGAATGTCGAGTACCAGCGTAATCTCCCGGTCGGTATCGCTCATCCGACTCACGATGTTGCGCTGTCGGCGCAGTCCCTCTGTCAGAACCGATTGCGCCTTCGACTCCGGCGTTGCCCGACCGCGTGCGCCTCGCACATGAGGCACCGTCTTGTCATGCCGACCACCAGGTGCAGCTTTCCCCGCGACACTTCGTGCACCGCCGTGTGCCGGCTTCATTGTCCGCTCCCGGTCGTGCCATCAACTGTCGTTATTTCGAAAGGAACGCTCTCGGCGATAACCAGCAGTGAGCGCAGGTCGGGCCGCTGGTATATGCCGAAATGCGTCTGTCCGTGGCGGCAGACAACGGTGAATGCTCCAGGCAACAGACTTCCTCGCGGGAAGATGTGGAAGTCGAGCAGCTCTGTGCCTGCCCGCTCAATGCGGCCATAGATGAGGAAGTCGGCAGGGAAGCTGTCTGGCCAACGTGCGACCCAATAAGGCAGGTGGCCGCCAATAAGCCACGGACTGCGAACGGCAAGGTTCAGTCTCAGCCAGTTGTCGACGCAAAACGTGTTGGTGTGCTTTTCGTAACGGACATCGTGGCCGTGAGACTGCAACGTCTGAATGGCGACCTGCGCGACCTGTTGTTCAACTTTTCTCTCTGCATGCCGATTCGCAGAGCGCTCCGGGGCCAGCTTCGGCACGTACCCGACTGCGTCATACGCGTCGTAGAGACTGCCGAACTCCCGCATGACCTGCTCAACGGACGGCGCACTGCGATAGCGTTTCAGCGTGGCCTGGTTGAGCTCGCCGGCCCGCCTGATGACCTTGTGCAGGCCATCCAGAATCTCCTCGCGCGTGGGTTTGCGCCGTGCAGAATCCATTCGTTTCTGGACGGCAGTGAAGACACGCCGTTCCACCACGTGCTCGAACGCGTCCTCCACGCGTATCCAGTCGTGCGGGGGCACTCGCTCCCACTTGCCGTCAAGTTTCGAGGAAGTCCGGCTGTACACGTTGGTGCCGATATACGCCTCACTGCGAAGTATCCGGCGGATGTTCTGTGCCTGCCAGGGGCGACCGTGACGGTTACGCAAACCAAAGTCGTTGAGCCGTCTGGCGATAGCGGCGCCGGTCACCGATTGCGTTGCATACCATTCGAAAATCTTCCTGACGAGCGATGCTTCGGTTGCCGACGCTGGTGCGATGACGACCCGGTCGGTTTGCACGCTCTTGTACTCGTATTGACCGAGCAGACGTTTCTGCTCGCGTTTGCCGTCAAGAAGGATGCGCTGCAGTCCGTAGCCGGGCGGCCCACCAGCGTGAAATCCGCGTTGAGCATTAAGGCACTGCCCGAGGAACACCTTGCGGGACATCTCCCGGCTAAATTCCGCGGCCATCGCCCGCTTCAGCGCCTTGATGACGGACGTCGCCGGACTTCCGTCATTTGCGAAAGACTCGGCCACATAAATGACCTCGACACCGGCACGCCTGCACGCGTATTCATAGAACGCCGCCTCATCGACATCCTGAAAACGTCCCCATCGGCTAACGTCGAAGACAAGCACCTTGCTGAACTTACGTTGAGGGTTTTCAACGTCGAGCAGAAGCTGCACAAGCGCGGGCCGCTGCCGGAAAGTCAGCCCGCTGATACCGGCGTCCTCATAGTCGCTGACGATGCGGATGGTGTGTGCGCGCGCATACTCGGCGATAGCCTGCCGCTGGAAAACCGGGGAGTATTCCTGATGGTCGGTCGACATGCGGATGTACTGTGCGGCACATAGGCGCGCAGCTGGGCGGATTCCCTGGCTTTGTCCAGAAGGCATGTCGCATGTCCGGTGGTGCCACACGTCAGTGATAGCGTTTCTGCCAGGTAAGTCAAGGTGAGACAGTTAGCTCGTGCCGGTGACGCTGTCCGTCAGCAAGGGCAAGGCCGAGTGCGCCTTTTCGCAGAATCGCGAATCCATTGCGCGGGTAGCATCGCACGATGCAGCCAATGCTCGGTAATCTAAAGTGGTCGTCTGGTGAAAAATTAAAACCCTGTTCGCTACATATGTCTTTAAACATCTTTCACTCAGGAAGAGTTACTTAGACATAAAGCCACATGCTGGATGGAACTCTTTTTGGTTTTGGGGCTGCCAGAGGCAGCGCAGAGTCCCGGCACCTGCAGCATGTTCGTATGAGCAAGTCGCCTATAGCGATAGCGTCAGCCTTGACCGAGCATCATGCCGCTGCACAACGACGGTCATACGATACCGTGCAGCCTTCCGCCAGCGAGGCTCAAAAGGATACGTTCAACCTTGCCCAAGGAAAGTGGCTTGGTAATGAGGCCCTCCCATGGGACGAGCCGATTCCGTCAGCGAACCTCAATCCGACACAACTACGGCCAGCAACGAGAATCGATGGCTTGCAAGCGGGCCGCGCTGTGGTGCTCCGATGGGTATGCTGCCCGCGCGTATGTCAGGCGTGCAGCAATGAACGTATCGACGATGTCCAGCAACACCTCCATTGACGCGGGCTTTCGTAGAAAAACAGTCCAGTAGCAAACCTCATCGACAGGCTCGGGCATGGCCGACAGCAGGACTATCGGTATGCCTGCAAATACGGGCGCGCATCTCAGACGCCGGCAAAGCTCCCTGCCATCCACCTCGGGCATCTGTAAATCGGTGACTACCAGTTCTGGAAAATGTGCAACGGCTTTCGTCAGTGCGTCGCGTCCGTTCTCCGCCAGCACGATGTGATGTCCACGACTTTCCAGTGCCAGTTGCAGCGCCCATCGGTTTTCAAAGTCATCGTCGACGAGCAGCACAGTGGACATGATGCGAAATGGTCGTAAAAGCAGCACACATGTGTTTTTCGCAAGCCGTGTACCTACGCGCGTTCGCGGCTCGCTCGCTGTTTTAAGCCGGTCCTAAGGTGCTGGCGCGCCAATGACACTCGCCGCACGGGCTCGCTGATTCGTCTGCAGAATACCGACCCAATGGCGGCGCCATGTCCCGCGCTGCTGGCATATGCGTTGCGCATAAAGCTCCGCACGATTACACATGGAGGACATCATGGGCACATTAGACCCGCAAGGCACCAGCTCGGGAACGGGCGGCGCGGACATTGTAGGCAGCGGGACCGGAGACGGCCCCGGGCCGGAGGTGATGGCCGCCGCGACGCTCGACGATACGCAGGTGATTTCGTCGGACGGCGAGGACGTGGGCAAAATTTCCGACATCATGCTCGACGTACGCAGCGGCAGGATTGCGTACGCAGTACTGTCCGAAGGCGGCTTCCTCGGCATGGGCACGAACCTGCATGCAATACCGTGGAACGCGCTCACGCTCGATACCGACGCGAAGTGTTTTCGCGTCAGCATTGATGCTCAACGCATCAAGGACGACCCGGGCTTTGACAAGGACCACTGGCCGTCAATGGCGGATACCACTTGGGGCACCACGGTTCATCAGTATTACAACCGCGAACCGTACTGGTCGTCGACCCGCGGCGTAGAAGACTTGCCGCCGAGCGACATCTGAACACGGTTCTCATGGACGCCGGCTTCCGCGCACGCAGAGCCGGCGTCCGCGTTATCGAGGATGCAATCATGAAGACGATGAAAGCAGCAGTACTTTGCTCAGCTCTGGCGCTGGCGTCTGTCAGTGCCGCGTTCGCTCAGGGCGCCGGCGGTGGTGGCAGTGGTGGTGGCGGTGGTACGAGCGTGGGTGCTGGCGGGGCTGGCGTTGGTGGCGCGAACGGTGCTGGCCAGGGCGGCGCAGGTATGAATGCGCCGAATTCGGGAGGTACTGCCGGTGCCACGTCGATGTCAAAAGGTTCGCATGCGACGATACCACCCACCCGAAAGCCGCAAAAGGACGCGCAGGCCAAAGGCGCATCCGATACCGCAGCCTCCAGTGCACAGTGAGTGGCTTCAGATTGCTTCTGCGGAAAGCGTCGCCGACCCGCGTTGTTCGCTGTAACGGCGCATTACGCAGGCAGCCGTCCCCTTGGAATGGTGGGCCGCCCCAAAGGCGATGTCCGGCCGAGCCGGTGACGTAGTTTTTGCAGAGCGTCGGCAGTTTCTCGTGCGGCAAGCATGCACGGGGGCTTTGAGGGCGGCCATCCAAGGCACGAAGAACACGACAGTCTAAGGCCGCAACCGGCCTCGTCGACGGGAAAGGGGCGTCTTGGCGGTGCTCAGCCCGGGTCCGCTACGGCCGTGTCAGCATGAGGCTTTGCTGGCACCACCACACCGTGCGCACGAATTACTGCAATCAGCTCTGAAGGCGTTATCTCGTAGCGCATTTCGCGGGGGTATGCCGGGCTGGCGCTCATCGACTTCCACCAGCACGACGGCTCGTCCATCGGTCTCCGATTCCAGTCGCGGCCGGTGACTGGGATTGCCCGCGGCGTCGTATTCGGTGAGCGATGAGCGTCATTCGCAATATAGCTGGGAAAGAAATCATCTATGAGCGGTCAGCGCGAAGCTTCCGCAGGGACTCCGAGGAGCAGGAAATCCAGGATGCGTTTGCTAATTGAGCACAGCACAGCATCCAGCGACCCGACGAGCCTTTCGTCGCAAGCTCGGTCCTGTTCGATGCTTGGTTGCTTAAAGCGTGGGCAGCGGCTCAACGTTGGGGAACCGTTAAGTCGGGCAACCTAGTTGTGTCGCAAGGTCGTTTAGGTCCGCCGCCTCATAATCCCATGACTGTTCAGCGCGTAAGTCGCTCTGTTGGCCGGGGCCATGTTCGACTGGCCTAAGGACAAACGCGGTCTTCAGGCCGCATTGACGCGCTGCCGCCAAATCGCCGTTATGCGCCGCGACCATGCAAACCTCGGCGGGGCTAAATCCGAGAATATCGGTTGTGTCAGCATAGACTTGCGGCGATGGTTTGTACGCTCTGACTACTTCCGCGCCCAGAATGGCGTCCCAAGGAAGCGCGGCACGCTTCGCCATGTCCACCATCAGTCTAATATTTCCATTTGAAAGCGGCGCAATAATGAATTGACGCTTGAGCCTCAATAGCCCTTCCACAGAATCGGGCCAAGGGTCTAGCCGATGCCAGGCAAGGTTCAGCTCGTCAAGTTCGTCGGCGGTGACCGAGTCGATGTCAATGCCGAAGCTGCGCAAGACCTTGACCAGATTCTCTTTGTGAAGAACGTCAAGGCGGACAAACGACCGTCGTCCACTTCTAATTTCTTCCATAGCGGGCGAGTATTCGCGTCGCCATGCATCTGCGAACTCGGTGGCGTCGACGGCCATGTTGCGACGGCTGAGAAACGGGCCCACATGTCGCGCAACACCGCCTCGCCAATCAACGACGGTGCCAAAGACATCGAATAGAAGAGCTTTGATTGCGGAATCCTTGGTCATTTCCTGAACGTCTCCCTCGGCGCACTGGACAAGTCTACTCGCCCAGCGCTGTAAGAACCAAGGCAGCGTCTACAAGGCGATAGGACAGGTGCCCGCCAAAGTTTTTGAGTGGAAAGCAGAAGTTGTGCGTCTCGGCATTTACCGCCACGACGTGCGCGTTCGGGCCGATATGACCGCCACCCGGTTTCGAGACCGCGCCAGCTCCCACTCGAAACATTGAGACCAGACCCGCGGGCCGGCGACATACCCGAATGCATAAACGGCTCCCGGGAAGACCTCCATCACCGCTATGAGTATCAGCAAGCCAACGTCTCGCTTTAGAGTGCGCATACTTCCATGCAGCGTCCTGCCAACCTGAATGCATAGACTTGCGCGAACTTCGCGGCTACGGATTCGGAGCGGGCAAGAATGGCCCCCGCCTATAATCACTATCAAAAGTTGGGAAGCGCCGTCGCGGGGAACTGCTGGAACGTAAGTGGAGGTCGGATGCGATGCAACGGTTGCAGATGTTGTAGTGGGCTGGAGCAGCAGTTCGCTCCGCCGTTAGATGCTTGGAGGCTCAACAATGAGGCGGCGTCGTGACTACAGACTCCAAGAAAAGTAGCATTGCTGCGCTGACGCTGGCTGCCATTGGAATTGTGTACGGCGACATTGGAACCAGTCCGCTTTACACAATGAAGGAGGTATTCGCGAAACATCACGGTCTTTCGCCTGTCCCCGTCAATGTGCTGGGGGTGGTCTCGCTGATTTTGTGGGGCCTCATAATCGTGATTTCGCTCAAGTACGTAACTCTTGTTTTGCGGGCGGACAACCGAGGGGAAGGCGGCATTATGGCGATGACCGCGTTAGCGCTATCGTCGGTCACTCAGAAGTCCCGTTGGTACTACCCGGTGATGCTGCTTGGCATGGTCGGCGCAGGGCTGTTTTTCGGCGACGGTGTGATTACGCCAGCCATTTCAGTGTTGTCGGCCATTGAAGGGTTGGAAGTGGCCGCACCTGCTCTTAAGCCGTATGTTATCCCTGTGACATTGGCCGTTCTGGTTGCACTGTACTTGTTGCAGCGCAGGGGCACAGCTGGTATCGGAAAATGGTTCGGCCCGATTGTGCTGGTCTGGTTCATTACGCTTGCTGCGATGGGCGTTGCTAATATCGCTAAGAACCCGGTCATTCTGATTGCCTTCAATCCGCTCCACGCCCTCGGCTTTCTCATCCACAACGGGTGGTTGGCCTTCGTCGCCCTCGGTGCAGTTGTCCTGGCGCTCACCGGTGCCGAAGCGCTGTATGCTGACATGGGCCATTTTGGCAAGAAGACCGTTCGCTTAGCCTGGTTTTCTATCGTCGCTCCCGCGCTGGCACTCAACTACCTCGGGCAAGGCGCCTTGCTGTTATCGAATCCGGCAGCGGTTTCGAATCCTTTCTTTCTGCAACTTGGCCCTTGGAGCGTCTATCCGCTGGTCGTGCTCTCGACGATGGCGACCGTTATCGCATCGCAGGCGACAATCTCTGGTGCATTTTCAGTGACTCAGCAAGCTATCGCGCTGGGCTTCCTGCCCCGTATGCGCATCCGCCAGACCTCTGAAAGTCAAAAGGGGCAAATCTACATCCCACTCGTCAACTGGCTCCAGCTAACGGCTGTCATATTGGCCGTCGTGGGATTCGGCTCGTCTTCCAATTTAGCTTCCGCCTATGGCATTGCTGCGACCGCTACGATGTTGACGACGACGCTGCTGACGTTCTTCGTTGTTCGTTTCGGCTGGAAATTTCCGCTGTTGCTTTCGGTCGCAGCGACCGGATTCTTTTTGACGATTGACGTCGCTTTGTTCTCTTCCACGAGTTTGAAAATCATTAGCGGCGGCTGGTTTACGCTAACAATCAGTGCGCTGATGGTCATGCTCATGCTGACGTGGCGTAGAGGGCGCGAACTGGTATTCCAAAGCCTGCAACGCCAACTCATCCCTCTCGACGAGTTCCTCCAGTCGCTCTTCATCAATCCACCACTGCGCGTGCCTGGTACGGCCATCTTCTTCCGTGCGGAAGGTGACGGCGTACCCCATGCGCTATTGCATAACCTACTGCATAACCAGGTGCTACATGAACGAACGATATTTTTGACTGTGTACGCCACCGACATCCCCAGAGTTCCGGATAGGGAACGCATCAAGGTGGTCCCGCTTGGACACCACTGCTATCAAGTCAACGTCTACTATGGGTTCTCGGATGAGCGCGACATACCACGCGCTTTGCAAGAAGGTCGGCATGCTGGACTCTCGATTGACCCGATGCAAACCTCCTTCTTTATCGCCCGCCAGACAGTCCTCGCCACGCCGAAATCCGGCATGGCGCTATGGCGGGAGGCCTTGTATTCCGCGATGTCTCGCAACGCTCGCGACGCGGCTGATTACTTCAAGATTCCGCCCAATCGGGTCATCGAACTGGGAGCGCAGGTAGAGATTTGAAGGGTAATGCTCGACTCGAGCGAAGAGTTTCGGCTCCGTCCTTGGCAACCTCACGTTGGGAAAAATGGCGATAGTTGGCTGTACCACGCTTGGAACGAGGCCAACCGCTCCACGAGCATTGAGCGCCGGCCTCCGTTAGGAACGAACGCCTGCGATATAGGTGGCGGGCGCGCAACATCCGGGAAATCTCCAACAGCCGCTAACCAGCCGAGACGCGCGACTCCGAGGGCAGCGACGACGGTTGGCACGTCGGGGCCTATGATGAAATGACTGACGTTCCGCTGTCGCGGCATGCGCTTCTTTTCCGCCAGTCTGCGGTTGAAGTTGCCACTCGGAGTCGCCAGAAGGAGGCGGTCGCCTGAGTTCACTACGATGGTCGCTTGTCGGGGGCCGGATGTCCTAGTGTGAGCCGCCGGTTCTAGCGATGCGCATAGAGTGGCAGAAAAGGGTCCTTCGACCGCGGAGCGCCTTCGCTCGTGGGCCGCGAGTCACCGCTTCCAGCGACGGGCGACGGGCATTGCGGGATATCGGAGCGAGGGGTAGAAAGGCTCAACATCTTCGAGAAGCTGTCCGCTGCGCGCGCGCGCGCCGTCAAGTTGAGGGCTCCGTTGAGCCCAAGCAGCGTATCCGTTGTTTTCAGAATTGAACTGTGGTCGTACACCGAATGGTCTATGGTGCCAGCAGGAACGAATGGAGAGACGACGATGGCCGGTACGCGTACGCCTAGCCTGTCAAACGCAAAGTTATGGGTTTTCAGGCGGCCATTTTCCGGCGAGCCCGGCGGCTCCGCATTAGGAGGTGTCACATGGTCAAAGAAGCCGCCATGCTCATCGAAGACGATGAGGAGGACACTGCTCGACCATAGTTTGCTGCCACTGATGGCATCGTACACTTGCTTGACTAACGCTTCCCCTTTTCGAACGTCGCCAGCCGGATGCATCGAATTGCCGTTCCTGAAGTCATTCTTCGCATCGTACGTTGGCTCTATAAAGATAAATTTCTCGGTCAATGAGTTATCAGCAAGCCGGGAAAGCAGCGTATCCATTCGAACGAAACGACTGAGCAGATTTTGCATCCCGTGAATACCGCGGGCCTGTGCAACGTCGCCTTGCACGATAAGCCAGTCGGCGTCCTGAAGCTTGGAGAAAACGGTCCCGTTCGGAAAAGTGAAAAGTGGCGCGTTGAAGAACACCGCTTCCACAACTTGGGCGTCGCTCGGAGAATGGTCGAGCCCGGACGAGGTGCCCGCCACGGCAAAGAAACGATTCGGCCAGGTTGGTCCCGGCATCGATGCAAACCAGTTATCGCACACACCGTACTGGCGGGCCAGGAAGTTCAGTACTGGGAGCTGGTCCGGTGTGAAGGCGTTGAAAGCGTCGGCTACCGCGTCGGAATGGTCTTCGTACGTCGCGGCAAAGCCCATCGTCGAAGTGTCCGTCGCAAATGGTGGATAGCCGTTCGGGCCGAAAACGAGGGAGTCATTACGCACGGTATCTCCACTGGCGACCTGTAGCCCGCACAGTTGGACACAGGCGTCGGTAAACTCGTGTCCGGGGTCGAAGCCAAGCGCATAGGGCGCACCCTTGCCGAGTTGATAAGCCGTCCCAGCTCGTCCGAAATTGACTACGGGCGTGGCAGTCCGTTGGCGGTTGTGGTCTCACCTCCCGGTGTGACCCCAGTCAGGTTTGACCATCCAAACACGCTGTCGTACGAACGATTCTCAAGCATCAGAACGAAAACATGCTGTATTGCTGCCATAGGTCACCTCAGAATTCTCTTGGCCGTGCTCTTTCATGTTGGCGGCAAGCCAACACAGAAGGCACTCGGGCCACCGCTCCCAGTTCGACTTCGTGCCAGCTACTGTTAGGCGCAAGGAACTGGTTTATTTATATGCTGGCTTCCCGAAAACGCAATGAGAATACTCACGCTACGCGAGGGCCCGCTGCGTCCTGTTTCGTTATCAGCGCATCGCGCCAAAGTGCTCGAGCGCCCCGCGTCGAATTGTTAGCGCTACGATTTACTGCGGCCAAGCGGCGACCGCCGTCAGAGGGAGGGGTCGGTCGCCGCATGAGAGGATGCTCGGTGGTCAATCTCCGTCGTTGGCGGGTTGCGGGAATACGTACCAACTGACGTCATCGTTCAGACACACAAGAACAGGCCCGCGACGCTACTTGCGCGTCGAGACGTCTTGCAGGGCGCGCGCGTTATTCTTCGTCAGACAGGCGGTCAAATGCGCTGTCTCCGCGGGCACCGGTGTAAGCCACTTCTAGACTCACAACTTAGGGATGCTCATTCGTGTTCTTCAACTCGTACAAAGCGAGCGGCGTGTTTAACGGACCGGTGGAATCACAACCCCAGACGAGAGCGTGGAGCAACGCGACTTGGTCAATGCCCTTCAGAAAACAGCACCGCTTGCGCCCTAGCGTGCGAAGCGGCACGCTTGTCCATTAGGAACTCATTGCGGTCCTTGCCTGCAATCCAGGCGGGTGCTCGCCCACGGCCGCTCCACGTTGAGCCGCTTACGGGGTCGCGGTACTTTGCTGCCAGCTCATTTGCGTGAACGCCTACCTTGCGCCCCGTCAGCTCGGAGACCGAGATGCCGTATTCACCCATCTTTTGCACGATTTCGTTCAACACGAGGAGGGTCTCTCGTTCCTTGGCTTCAGCCAGTTGCTTGTTCAATGCTTCTTGTTGTGCGCGCAGCTGAGCGATTTCAATACCCTGATATGCCATATATTCTGAACTCTTTGCCGATATCCCCGTCGATTGATTTCGGCGGATGGTTCGTAAGTATAGGTGGTCGAGATGCACGCACGTGATACGGTCGAGCGATGCGGGGACCAGCGAAGCCGGCGACGAGCCGGCCACCTGGATTGTGTTAGCTTTGTGCAGGGAGCATCCCGCCACGATGAGGGACTCAGCATCAATGAGTCTCGCAGGTGCGCGGCCTGCCAAGTCTGCCGTCGCAAGGCAGCATATCGTCTACTGGCGCGATGAACCGTGGACTTTTATTTCGCGGCTTACTGACATAACCACTCAGTAACCAAACGCCATTTTCCCGAACCGACCGGGTAAATAGTGTGGCTGTTTGAGGCGCTCGGCACCCTGCTTGCAGCATTTGCTCTTCAGAAAAAGCCGCTAGTGTTGCGTGCGGTCTCGCGAGGACTGAAACAAGGCGGTGATGTTCATCTCTTCGTCCAATTCCGGCCAGTACAACTGCTGGCGGTCCAAAGAGATTGCGAAATGCCCGCGCTCCGCTGTTGTCGCTGCCCGCAGGACAGGGAACCGGTCCAGTGGAAACTGGACAGCCCGACCGTCAGCCAGGTCGACAAACAGGTGCCGGCTGTCGAAATGCACGCTTACCACCCTGCAGTCCATGGCCGTCTCCTGAATGGGAGGCAACTTAAAGATAGTCCCCCGCAAGGCGCCGTACAAGAACGAATGCCGGAACGGAGGACTGCGTTCGGGTCGGGACTGAAGTGATGCGTTTCTTCATTTTCAACGCGATGTCGCCGGTCGGCGGTTTGCCAGGTGTGACCGTGGAAGTTACGGCAGGGGACGCCGACGGGATGCTTTATCGTGTGAGCGCATGACGTAGTGCGTTTGGACCACGTCCCTTCAGGCGAGTGCGAATCGTCTTTATCCGTCGGGCTATGGGGGCAGGCTTCGACAAAGGTGCGTTGCACCGGCTGGCGCGAGCGCTCGCGCCGCTGAAGGGCGCCGTGCTGCAGACGCTAGCCGATATGGCGCTGAACCTGCTCGGCGCCGGTAGCGCCGGAATCAGTCTGAGGGAGAGCGGCACCGACGGTCTACCCGCCGTTCCGTTCGGCCGCACTGTAGGGCCACTGCGGCGCCTTCTCAGGCACTATCGTCCCCGCTGACTACAGCCTGACCGCTGTCGCGCCCTCGCTGGGTGTCGCACAACTTTTTTCATCGCCCAAACGCCCAAACGCCGCTTCGCCTGTCTGGAACACGTTGTCCCAAGTTATCGAGGAACTGGTGGTGCCGATTCCCGACGAGTCCGCGCCGTGGTGCACGCTGTGGGTGATGTCTCATGGCGAGGCACGAAGCCGCGTAACCATGATGTCCAATCAATCATGACTTTGCGGCATTAGCCGCGCTGGCGACCAGGACGTGATGGCAGAAATGAAGGTCTCGCCGGAGGCCGCAGCACTTAAGCGCATCGGGGGCGCCGCACGGGAAGTCAGGCCGCGTCAGATGCGCTGGAAAAGCATTCTGATACGCCTCGGACGTCCACAATGCTGACCCGGCCCATCAGTTCTGAAAAGGAGTATTTGAGGTACATGGGAATCCCGACGGCAGGAATTCCGGTGCGGTTGCTCGAAGCGACGTGGTGAAAGCCATCAGGTCTCGTCGCCAAAGAGCGGTTTAATGTCGGTGGCAACTCGTCTAAACCTGTCGCTGGTCAAATCCGCCAGACGGTCAGCGATTACGCCTAGAGATGGCGTAAAAAGGCGCGATGGGGGGCAGCGAGTAGAACCCGCCATGAATATTCGCTACCGCATCGGTATCGCACGCCCTATAACATAGATGCAGGGCGATTATTACGTGCCGAGGGTCCACAAAATTCGTCGACACTGCCAGTTCGCACGCCACCTTCCGTCCGGGAACTCCGTTCGGCGCACTGCACTTCTGTTTTTTCCAACGACCTAGAACTTTGGCCTCGGGCATCAGGCCCGCAGACTTGAAGGACGCGTGTCTGAGTATCTCAGGTGAACGACGATTCCGGCGTTCGCGAATGACCAATCACATCGATTGGAAACTCAATGTATTTCAGGAGCCAACGTGAAAACGCGACTGATGGTTGCTTCCGCAGCAGGGCTGATTGTTTTGGCCGGCCTGGCGCATTCGCAAGGAATGCCAGATACGACACAGCCTGCCGCACCTCAAAATGCTGTGACTTCAGATGTCGCCCCGAGTGCGGCGACTCAGGCATACGGCGGCATGCCCGATACGAAAGTGCAAGGCGGCGCGAAACGTGCAAGACCCTGCGGCACGACCCCACAATGCAACATCTTTTTCGGTGGGAGCTAGAAACAAACTGGCAGCGTCCGGCACAACGAGGAAAGGACCGGGCGCTCGCTTCCCAGCGGAATGATTAGAGTCATCTTCAGAACAAGGCGCGGCGCCACCGTAACTCGCGCGTTGCCGTCGTTCACCGCTTGCGCCTAGACCAAAAATGAGCGCATGTTGCCTGGATTGTCTATGCCGTCGAAGTTCCTCTAGAACCCTTGGAACGGCCGTGCAAGGTCTGAGGCAGTATTGCGACCGCCCGGGGGATACCAGCGTCCAGCGCCGTCGGGACGGGGATGGTCTTTTTGTGCGCCGGTTGACTCGGTTCTGCACAGGCCTGCGCCGGCGACATGTGTTGCTGCGCCCGTCGCTCCATCCGCTGGGCAAGCAGTCGGTCATAACGGTGCAGCCGCCGCATAGGCCGAATGGTCTGTGCCTGAGTGCATCGGTTGTCGCCCGAAGATGGAGGGGCGCACTGTAGGCAGCATTTGTAGTCGCCATCGTCTCGATGGGGCCTTACGTTGGGACGACAACGGCTGTCAACGCCACACCGTGCGCACGAATTACGGCAATCAGCTCTGAAGGCGTTATCTCATAGCGCATTTCGCGGTGTATGCCGGGCTTGCGCTCATCGACTTCCACCAGCACGACGGCTCGTCCATCGGTCGCCGGTTCCAGTCGCAGCCAGCGAATGCGGTTGCCAGCGGCGTCGTATTCGGTAATCAGCGTCATCGCGCCGAAGGCGCCTCTTGCAAGCATGGTGATTCTCCCCGTCACTCCCGATGCGCCGATTTTACCGGCTGTCGCGAACGCACCGAAGTTACGCGCGTGAGCGCAACCCACTCGTCTTTCCTGGTCAAGGGCCTGTTTCCTGCCACGGCACCTTTCGGTCGCTTCTCGCAAATCGCGCTATCCGTTTCTGCGCGCCGTGCATGACGCCGACCGGCGTACTCGCAAGTTGTTCGTAAGCGCCCGGCCATCCCATCTTGAGTCACGTTGAAAGTCTTGGGAGCATCGTGTTCACTTAAATAGGTGGACACGTGAACACTATTGAAGAAGCAGCAACACCTGGCCGTCGACGACGCCGGCGCTACAGCATCGAGTTCAAGGCTCAGGTGGTAGCAGCTTGCCAGAGACCCGGGGTATCGCTCGCGGCCATCGCTTTGCACCACAAGCTGAACGCGAATCTGCTTCGACGTTGGGTCGAGCAGGCCGAAACGAACGATTGTGTGCTGGTGGCACGTAGCGACATGGCAACTCCACTGGTAGCGACTCCAGCACCGGAATTTGTACCGTTGCCTCTTGAGACGCGAAACACGCGCACAGCTGAGATTCGCGTCGAGGTGCGTCGCGCGGACCTGTCGATAACGGTTAGCTGGCCAACCTCAGAGGCAGCGCAGTGCGCCGCCTGGCTGCGCGAGTGGCTCGCATGATCCGCATTGATCAGGTGTGGCTGGCGGTTGATCCGCTGGATATGCGGGCCGGCTTTGATACGGCTCTGGGTCGGGTGATCACCGTGTTCGGCGCTGCGCATCCGCACCATGCTTACCTGTTCGCCAACCGGCGAGCCAACCGCCTGAAGGTGCTGGTTCACGATGGGATTGGCATCTGGCTGGCAGCGCGACGGCTGAATCAGGGGCAGTTCGCGTGGCCGCGCGCTGGTAGCGAACCAAAGCAGCATGCGCTCACACAGGAACAACTTGCCGGTCTGGTGGTGGGCTTGCCATGGCAGCGCATCGGCGCGGACGGTGTGATCCGTGTCGTTTGAGACAGCCGGGGACGTAAACTGTCGCGCTTTCGTGCTCTCCCAGGTTCTGGCAGACTCGTCTGCATGGACCTGCCCGCCGACCTCAACGCTCTTAGCCCGGAACAGTTGCGTGCGCTTGCCACACAACTGATCGCGCGCGTCGAGGACCGGGACAGGGAGATTGAGGAGAAGACCCGGGAGGTCGGTGAGAAGGAGCGCGAGCTACTCTACCGGCAGACCCGAATCGACCAGTTGACCCACGAGATATCGATTCTCAGACGCCATCAGTTCGGCAAGCGCAGCGAGCAACTCAGCAGCGATCAGATGAACCTGCTGGATGAGGCGATCGACGCGGATCTTGCCGCCATTGAAGTTGAGCTCGAGCAACTGCAGCCACAAGCCACATCCGAGCCGCTACCCCAGCAACCGAAGCGAGCAGCGCTGCCGGCACAATTGCCGCGCACAGAGATTCGCCACGATCCGCAGAGCACCGTATGCCAGTGTGGCTGCGAGCGCGTGCGCATCGGCGAGGACATCAGCGAGAAGCTGGATTACACGCCAGGTGTGTTCACCGTGGAGCGGCATATCCGTGGCAAGTGGGTGTGCAGAAACTGCGAAACCCTGATTCAGGCTGCGGTGCCTGCGCATGTCATCGACAAGGGCATCCCGACTGCGGGACTGCTGGCGTCAGTGCTGGTTGCCAAGTACGCCGACCACCTTCCCCTGTACCGTCAGGAGCAGATCTTTGCGCGAGCGGGCGTCGCGATACCGCGCTCGACATTGGGCGCTTGGGTCGGTATGTGCGGCGTGCAGCTACAACCGCTGGTCGACGCGCTGCATCAGGAAATCCTGCAGCAGGGTGTGCTGCATGCGGATGAGACGCCGGTACAGATGCTCAGTCCCGGCAAAGGCAAGACACACCGCGCGTATCTGTGGGCGTATACACCCACGCATTACAGTGAACTGCGCGCCGTGGTCTACGACTTCGCCGACAGCCGTGCAGGAGAACATGCCCGCGCGTTCCTCGCTAACTGGCAGGGCAAACTGGTATGCGACGACTACAGTGGCTACAAGGCCGGATTCCAGCGGGGCATCACTGAAATTGGATGTGCGGCGCACGCGAGACGCAAGTTCTTCGATCTGCACGTCAATCACAGTAGTCAGATCGCCGCGCAGGCGCTGCCGTTCTTCGCTGCGCTTTACGACATCGAGCGCGACGCTGCAGTGCTGCAAGCCGACGAACGCCAAAAGCTTCGACAGCAACGGGCCAAACCGGTCTGCGACGCACTACACGAATGGATGATCGCGCAGCGCAAGCTGGTGTCGGAAGGCGCGGCGATTGCCAAAGCGCTGGATTACAGTCTTAAACGATGGGATGCGCTGACCCGCTATCTCGAAGACGGTCACGTGCCTATCGACAACAACTGGGTCGAAAACCAGATACGCCCTTGGGCTATCGGCAGATCGAACTGGCTGTTTGCGGGTTCGCTTCGAGCCGGCAAACGAGCCGCAGCCATCATGAGTCTGCTGCGTTCAGCGCAACTGAATGGGCACGAACCGCATGCCTACCTGAAAGAAGTCCTCACGCGATTGCCGACTCAAAAGGCCAGCGACATCGAAGCATTGCTGCCTCATCGATGGCAGCCGGCGGATCCTATCCGATAGTTCAATTCGTCAAGACGGGTTTGCCGGGCGCTTACAGTTGTTCGTCGTGAAGTGCGAGCAGCCGTTCCAGAGCCGCAGCGTCAGCCGGGCTCACCTGCCATACGTCTGCTGCTGTTGCCAGAGCCGCGCAGCGCTCAAGTGCCGCGGCAGCGTCTCGAAACAGTGCGCCGTCAGCAGTTCCGAAGCCAGCCTCCCGAAGATACCAGGACATGTACAACACATGTATGAGGTCGCTGAGCAGGTGCCCGTTTCCATTGCCAGTGCGCAACGCTGCGAGCGCCAAGTGATTGCGCAGCGAAACCGACTGCACGGACTCTAATGTTCCCGGAAGAAGCGCGGATTTAGGCGATGGCGCTCTGAATTTCGGCCGAGCCCGGGCTGCGCGATATTGGCGGCGTTAGCGCAGGACTGCGCATTTTTTCCATCGTGCTCAGTGCCCCGGTCCTTTTGCTGTCGGCGCTTCACTACATTGCACAGCTAACCTGTCGCGAACCGATATGGCCGGAGGATGTCGAGGCTGCATGCAGCAATGCCCAGCCAGCGGTGGTAGCGAGAGTTTGACTCGTTACAGATACCGTCTTTTGCAATTGCCTATGAGTACCTTCCACCGGACTTCCTTGGGCGACTTGGAGCGGAAAAGAAAAAGGCTCATATTTCTGCTCTCGATACTGCGCTACAGCGCGCAACTGACGAACCGGGAGCCTACGCTATTCACGCGCGCATGCAACAGCATGGCACAAGTGGTTCTTGGTCGTCAGGCGAGGTATGGTCGGACGCGAAGACCGGCGATGGAAAAGACGCGCTGAATGAGAGCACGCTAAGGGCGAGGCTGCATGACTGCGCCACGCACGTATGTCGGTCGGCGTGCTTGAGAGCCGTCTTGGCCCGGACAACGCTGTTGTGACGGCACTACGTGCGCTGGAAAAGCAGGATATTGAAAACGCGAAGGCGCTTCGCAAATCGGAGCAGAGCGGAAGCTAGGCCTTGCGCGGCGTCAAGCGGCCAAATGATGTTCACGCCATCGCGACATCACTGAAGCGGCGTTGAGGCCATGTGATATTGGTATTGAGTGAAAACGAGGGTGCCCTAACATGAGTCGCAGATTCATTCTAAAAGACGACAGGACGGACCACAACGGCGTAGTGCTCGACGGCATCGCGGGTTCATCTTTCGACGGCCGGCCGTTGGCTTATCTCGGGGCGCCTGTGATGTGTCACACGTGCAACTTCGAAGGCATCATCGTCACTGATGGCTCGCCTCACAACGTGAACGTTATGGGTAAGCAGGTCGCGCTCGAGAACGATTTGTGCCAGTGCAAATGTCAGCCGCTTCCAAAGCTGGTGGCGTCGCAGACCATGGGCTCGCTAAGTGTCTGATTGGCGCCAGCCCATTGAGGTTCAGCCTCGGCTAAACCGCTTTGTGTTCAACGAGGCTACGCGTCTAGCTAAAATGAGCCCGATGCCCTTGGGCTTTCGCCGGTGTGACGCTCGGTGACCTCACGGTCTCGCCAATGTAAAAAGAAGGTAGTGACGGTTCTACGGCTGGCCCTCCGGCCAGAACGCGACGGCCCAACCGTCGACATTACGAAGCGACGAAGTTCAGCAGACGAGACTGCGGCACCAATTCAGCCGTGAACCGGCTGAACGGTCCGGTTACCGGCGGGCGGAAGGAAGTCGGCTGCAAAGCTTCGGCGGGAGTCGTCATGATGAAATTGCCCGCCTTTCGGCGGGTCTTTGTGACCTGGAGGCGAGGGATTTTGTTTACTTACCGGACCTTTGGAGCGGTAACTCGATGAAGCTGCCGCCTCGACCCGTGTGAACCGAGAAGACGGGCGGCCGGCCATATGGCATCGGCACAAAATGCCCAGCATCCGCGCCGGAAATTGAAACACGCAGCTTGCTACCTTTGCTCAACGTCCAGGCTATGGGCAGGAACGGGATAACGAACTCGGTTACAACGCCGGCCTCAACGCGCGCTGCATCCTCGCGATGGTAGGAGCGGAACGGCCACGTCGTCACATAGTTCGCTGGCGCGTCGGACGTCTTTCGGTGAATTGCCCGAAGCAGACCCTCGGTCATGTAAAACGCGTTTCCTTCAACGTCGACCTCTGACAGGTAGACCAATATCGACGCGTCGCCCTGGTCGATTGCAAGACGAACGTTTGCAACTGCATGTCCTTCGAGGGACGCTGGTGCAGTCAGCGGCTCAGTGTCGTAGTGCAACATTGAGGCCGACCGCTCCTGCCAATCGGGGTAGTAGTCCACGATGCTCGCAGCACCAAGGCGCTCGTATCGCGTTTGGGAGCCGCTGGTCGTCTCGAAGTCGACCTTGAATACATTCACTTGAGATTCGCCCGGAGATTGGGTCAGTGAGTTTCCAGTAGACAGGCTCAGCCGCGTGGTTTCCGGAACGGGCGGCCACGTGGTCGCAGATTGCCACTGCTCCGCGTGGACGTTGTAATAGTGAATCGGCGCTTCGTCCGCCTGACCCGTCTTTTGCCCCAGCA